>Ga0206353_10099424_pt1 | contig 12162 bp, 9 predicted proteins | sample DielMetaTC5am4_FD_146436 | JGI IMG/M metagenome (GOLD analysis project Ga0206353, IMG submission 146436) | Corn rhizosphere microbial communities from Kellogg Biological Station, Michigan, USA - Diel MetaT C5am-4 (Metagenome Metatranscriptome)... | ecosystem: Host-associated > Plants > Roots >...
AAGCGCTACACCGGCCGCGGCATGCAGTTCCTCGACCTCATCCAGGAGGGCAACCTGGGCCTCATCCGTGCCGTCGAGAAGTTCGACTACACGAAGGGCTTCAAGTTCTCCACCTACGCCACGTGGTGGATCCGTCAGGCGATCACCCGCGCGATGGCCGACCAGGCGCGCACGATCCGCATCCCGGTCCACATGGTGGAGGTCATCAACAAGCTGGCGCGCGTGCAGCGCCAGATGCTGCAGGACCTCGGCCGCGAGCCCACTCCGGAAGAGCTCTCCAAGGAGCTCGACATGACCCCGGAGAAGGTCATCGAGGTGCAGAAGTACGGTCGCGAGCCCATCTCGCTCCACACTCCTCTCGGCGAGGACGGGGACAGCGAGTTCGGCGACCTGATCGAGGACACCGAGGCGGTCGTCCCGGCGGATGCGGTCGGCTTCACCATGCTGCAGAAGCAGCTGGAGAGCCTGCTCGACTCCCTGTCCGAGCGCGAGGCGGGCGTGATCCGCATGCGCTTCGGCCTGGGCGACGGGATGCCCAAGACCCTCGACCAGATCGGTGACACTTTCGGCGTGACGCGCGAGCGCATCCGCCAGATCGAGTCGAAGACGATGGCGAAGCTGCGCCACCCGTCCCGCTCGCAGTCGCTGCGCGACTACCTCGAGTAAACCGGTGCGCTACCGACTGGCGGTCATCGCCGGCCGCCTCGCCCGCTGGCTTCTGCGCCTGCGGGGAGGCGGCTCCGCGGTGCCGGGCCGCGTCGCGCTCGCGATCGCTCCGAGGTTCCTCGAGCGTGCCGTCGGCCGGCTGCCGCTGGGAGTCGTGTTCGTGTCCGGCTCGAACGGCAAGTCGACGACGACGAACATGCTCACCGCGATCCTGCGGGAGCACGGGCTGGAGGTCTTCACCAACCCTTCCGGCGGCAACCTCCCGCAGGGCATCGCCTCGGCGCTCCTCGCGGACGTCCCCCTGGACGGTTATGTGCGCGGCGATGTCGGCGTGATCGAGGTGGATGAGGCGTACGGCGTCGACCTGGCTCGTGTCCTCAAGCCGCGCGGATCCCTCCTGCTCAACGTGCAGATCGATCAGCTGAACCGATTCTTCGAGCCGGCCCGCGTGATCGGGATGCTGCGCTCGATCGCCGAGGGCTCCTCCGAGTTCGTGGTGGTGAACGCCGACGATGACAGCCTTGCGCGTGTCGGGGGCGAGCTGGCTGCCGCGGGGCGGGACGTGACCACGTTCGCGGTGGCGCCATCCATCATCGAGTCCTCGCCGAACGGACTGGCCAACGTCAAGGACCTCACGGGCGCCGCGGCGGCTGCATTGCCCGTCCCGTCCGTCTTCGTCAGCAAGCTCGAGGTGCAGAGCGCCCAGCTCACCATCGGCGGCGAGAACGTGCGCATCGGGCTCCCGGCCCGCGGCCTGCACTACGCCGTGGATGCGGCGGGCGCGACGGCGATGGCGCGGCGCCTCCTCGGCGACCGGTTCCAGCCGAACGCGGTGGTCGCCGCCATGGCCGCGCTCCGCACCGTCTACGGTCGCGGCGAGACGCTGCACGTGGGCGACGAGGAGCTCGAGATCATCATGATGAAGAATCCGCCGAGCCTCCAGCTCAACCTCGACTATCTGAGCGAGTCGCCCGAGCAGGTGTTCGTCTCGGTCGATGAGGGCACACCCGACCCGTCGTGGGTCTACGACATCGACCTGTCCAAGCTGAGCCACGTGGATGTGGTCTCCGGCACGAAGGCCTGGCAGTTCGCGACGCGGTTCGCCTACGCCGGCGTCGAGGTCGACCAGGTCGTGCCCGAGCTGAAGCCCGCTCTGCAGGCCTTCCTCACCCTGCCGAAGCCGTCGCGCGGCAGGAAGACCATGATCGTCAACTACGAGCAGATGATGCTGATCCGCAAACAGCTCGGCTTCCTCGATCTGGAGGGCGGGGAGCGATGACCGTCCTGCGCATCCTGCACCTCTATCCGGCGGAGCTCGGCATCAACGGCGACGCAGGCAATGTCCTCGCCCTGGCCGAGCGCGCCCGCTGGCGGGGCGTCGACGTGGACGTGGTGACCCATGCGCCCGGTGGCGAGCTGCCCTCCAGTGTGGACCTGATCCACATCGGCTCCGGGCCGCTGTCGGCGCAGCGCGCCGTCCACGAGGACGTGCTGCGGATCGCGCCGCGGCTGCGTGCCTGGCGCGACGCCGGCGTCCCGATCCTCGCGATCGCCGGCGGCTGGCAGCTGCTCGGCACGGAGCTCGAGACGGCCGAGGGCGAGGTGCTGGCGGGGGCTGCGGTCTTCCCCAGCCGCTCGGCGCTCGGAGCCAGGCGGCATGTCGGCGAGATCGTCGTGCGCCTGGCGGACGGCACCACGATCGCCGGGTTCGAGAACCATTCCGCTCGCACGGTCCTCGACGGTGCCGAGCCCCTGGGCCGCGTCCTCAGCGGCACGGGCAATGACGGCTCGGTCGAGGGTGTCGTCGTCGGCGCGTCCATCGGAACGCACCTGCACGGACCCCTCCTGCCGATGAACCCCGTGCTCGCGGACCGCCTCCTGGGGACGGCTCTGCGCAGCGAGCTCCCGCCCGTGGCGCAGACCGAGCGGGTAGACCGCTACGCCACCAACGCGCGCCGCGCGATCGCCGAGCGCCTCAGCGTCTCGCTCTGATCTCCGAGGGCCCGCCGGCCGTCTGGCCGGGTGTCAGCCGACGTAGACGCGGGGGACGCGCGCGGCGACGCCGGTGACCATCTCGTCGGCGATCGTCTCGGCCCAGTCGGCGTACTGCTCCGCCGTCGGCTCGCCGGCGGTGCCGGGACCGAAGAGGATGGCGGTGTCGCCCACCTCGACGCGGTTCCGTCCCGCGTCCACCAGCATGCTGTCGGCCGACACCTCGATGACCGGGCAGCGACGGCCGTTCAGCAGAACCGAGGTCTTCGCGATGCCGAGCGTCGGGATGCCATCCGCGTAGCCGATGCCCAGGCGCGCGTGAGCGGTCCCACTGACGTGCACTTCGGTGACCGGCGCCTCGAGCCGCATCACGGGGATCAGACCCAGCTCGGCCCCGGTCGAGTCGTCGAACGGGGAGAATCCGTAGGCGGCGATCCCGAAGCGCACGAACGAGAATCGGGCCTCGGGCATCCGGATGCCGGCCGAGCTCGCCGCGAGATGCAGCGCCTCGAACCGGGCGCCCAGCGCTTCGGCCTCCGCGACCGCCGCACGGAACTCGGCCAGCGCGGCCGCATCCGCCACGACAGAGGCGTCCGCGAGATGCGACCATGCGGCGCGGACGTGGAGTACCCCGCGGCGCTGCAGGTCGAGGGCGGATTCCACCAAACCCGGCCACTCCTCGCGGGTGGCGCCGTTGCGGCTGAGCCCCGTGTCCACCTTCAGGTGCACGACGGCGGGACGGTCGGCGCCCGCCGCTGCGATCGCATCCAGCTGCCACGTTGCGGAGACGCCGAGCTCGATGTCCGCCTCGATGCCGGCGCGCCAATCGGTGTCCTGTCCGTGCAGCCAGGCCAGGAGCGGGACGGTGACCCCCGCGTGACGCAGGAGGAGCCCGGCCGGGATCTCCAGGACGGCCAGTGACGTGGCGCCGGCCTGCAGCCCCGCTTCCGCGATGGGGAGGAGCCCGTGCCCGTACGCGTCGGCCTTCACGGCCAGCATGGTCTCGGCGGGAGCGATCAGCCGGGTCAGGTGCGCGACGTTGTGCCGCAGCGCGGCGAGGTCGATCACGGCGCGGGGGAGCGGCTCGGCGACCGCATCCACGATGGTCATGCAGGAGTCCTCATGAGCGGTGGATCCTCTCGATGCGCCGGCCCAGCCGGCTCGTGATGACCGGGGCGGCGATGCGGAGGGCATCCGCCCAGTCCAGCACCGAGGGCTCACCGCGGCCCGGGTCGCCGAACAGGACGACGGGGTCGCCGGGCCGGGCGGAGTCGTCGCCGATGTCGACCACGAACTGGTCCATGGCGATACGCCCGGTGATCCGACCGATCGTGTCGCCGACCTTCACCGGCGCCCTGTTGGATGCGACGCGCAGGATGCCGTCGGCGTAGCCGAGAGCGACCAGCACCAGGGTGGTCGGTCGCGCGGTGCGGTAGGTGTAGCCGTAGGAGACGCCACGATCGGCGGGGACGCGCTTCACGGCGATGATCTCGCCCTCCAGGCGCATCGCGGGCGAAGAGGGACGGGCGGGGTCGAGACCGAACAGCGCCGGGCCGAGGACCGTCGGACCAGCGGCAGCACCGTCTCTGCCGACGATGACGCGGGCGACGAGTCCCGCATCCGCGATGGCCGCCGCATCCTCCACCCGGGAGACGAGAAAACCGCCGACCCCCGCATCCGTCAGCGCACCTGCCACGGGGATGAGCCCGTGGCCGTACGCATCGGCGCGGAGATCGGCGGTGGAGCCGGGGAGCGATGACGCCAGAGCGGATGCCGTGGAGCGGATGGCGGAGAGGTCGATGTGGGCGTGCCTGCGCACGCTCGTGCCTGTCGCCATCCTCCGGTCAGCCTCGCTGTTCGCGATGCGGACGCGTTACGCGCGCTGCTCTTCGAACAGGCGAGCGGTCTCGTCGTGCCAGCTGTGGGCGATCTGAGAGAGCTTCTCCTGGTGCTTCTTGCCGTGGTGAGCGCAGAAGAGGAGTTCGCCGTTGTTGACGACGACGCGGATGTACGCCTGTGCGCCGCAGCTGTCGCAACGATCGGCGGCCGTCAGTTGCGGCCCCGAGGCGAGCTCGTCAACGGCCCCGTTCTCCGAGGTGAGTGTCGACATGTGAGGCTCCTTTCCGTCGCAACCGCTGAACTCGATACCTCTATAGAACCACGGATACTCGGCAACCAGGCGCGCATTGGCTGCTATTTCGCTCAACGCGTAGCCTCGCGAGCGGCCCGGGTGTCGTGGCGTGGCCTCCCGGCTCCCGGCGCTTACGCTGGTGGTGTACGTGCTCCCGCATCCCGGGCGGGGAGGCACCAGATCCACAAGGAGCACCCGTGGCGAGTTCGGACTATTCGGCCAGGCACCTCTCGGTGCTCGAGGGGCTGGAGGCCGTCCGCAAGCGCCCGGGCATGTACATCGGCTCCACCGACTCCCGCGGGCTCATGCACTGCCTGTGGGAGATCATCGACAACTCCGTGGATGAGGCCCTCGCCGGTCACGGAACGGCCATCGACGTCATCCTGCACGACGACGAGAGTGTCGAGGTGCGCGACACCGCTCGCGGCATCCCCGTGGACATCGAGCCGAAGACCGGCCTGTCCGGAGTCGAGGTGGTGTTCACCAAGCTGCACGCCGGCGGGAAGTTCGGCAGCGGTTCGTACGCGGCCTCGGGCGGTCTGCACGGGGTCGGCGCCTCGGTCGTCAACGCGCTCTCGGAGCGGCTCGACGTCGAGGTCGACCGCGACGGCAAGACCTGGGCCATGTCGTTCCATCGCGGCGAGCCGGGCATCTTCGAGGACGGGAAGGGCGAGCCGAGCCCCGACAACCCGTTCACCCCGTTCGTCAGCGGCAGCGAGCTGCGTATCGCCGGCAAGGTGGCCAAGGGCGTCACCGGGACGCGGATCCGCTACTGGGCCGACCGGCAGATCTTCACGAAGGGCGCGGAGTTCGCGACCGACGACCTGGTCGGGCGCGCGCGGCAGACCGCGTTCCTGGTCCCCGGGCTCACGATCTCGATCGACGACAAGCGGCCTTCCGGCGACGGCGCAGGACCCGCGGGAAGGACAACCTTCCGCTACGAGGGCGGCATCTCGGAGTTCGTCGACTTCCTCGCCCCGGACAGCCCGATCACCGACACCTGGCGTCTGACCGGAGAGGGCCACTTCACCGAGACGGTGCCGGTCCTCTCCGACTCGGGCGCCATGCTGCCGACCGAGCTGCGGCGGGACTGCCAGGTGGACATCGCCCTGCGCTGGGGGACCGGCTACGACACGGTCATGCGCAGCTTCGTCAACATCATCGCGACGCCGAAAGGCGGCAGCCATCAGGCCGGATTCGACCAGGGGCTGCTCAAGTTCCTCCGCCAGCAGGTGGAGCTGAACGCCCGCCGGCTGAAGGCCGGAACGGACAAGCTCGAGAAGGACGACGCGATGGCCGGCCTCACGGCTGTGCTCACCGTCCGCCTCCCCGAGCCGCAGCTCGAGGGGCAGACGAAGGAGATCCTCGGCACGCCGGCCGTGCGGGCGATCGTCGCGAACGTCGTGCAGAAGGCGATGGCCGAGCGCTTCACCTCCTCCAAGCGGGACGACAAGGCGCAGGCCGCGCTGGTGCTGGACAAGGTCGTGGCCGAGATGAAGTCGCGGATCTCGGCACGCGCCCACAAGGAGACGCAGCGACGCAAGAACGCGCTCGAGACCTCATCCCTCCCGGCGAAACTGGTCGACTGCCGTTCCAACGACGTCGCCAACAGTGAGCTGTTCATCGTCGAGGGCGACTCGGCGCTCGGGACCGCCCGCCGGGCACGGGACAGCGAGTACCAGGCGCTGCTGCCCATCCGCGGCAAGATCCTCAACGTCCAGAAGGCGTCCGTCTCGGACATGCTCTCGAACGCCGAGTGCGCGGCGATCATCCAGGTCATCGGCGCCGGGTCGGGGCGCAGCTTCGACCTGTCCGTGGCGCGCTACGGCAAGGTCATCATCATGTCGGATGCGGACGTCGACGGTGCGCACATCCGCACCCTCCTGCTCACGCTGTTCTTCCGTTACATGCGGCCGATGATCGAGGAGGGGCGCGTCTTCGCCGCCGTGCCTCCGCTGCACCGGGTGGTCGTCGTGAACCCCGGGTCGAAGCCGAACGAGACGATCTACACCTACTCGGAAGCGGAGCTGCAGGCGGTTCTCGCCGACCTGAAGAAGCGCGGCAGGAAGTACCAGGAGCCCATCCAGCGCTACAAGGGACTGGGCGAGATGGATGCGGACCAGCTCGCGACCACGACGATGGATCGCGCCCACCGCACCCTGCGCCGGGTGCGCGTGCCCGACGCCGAAGCCGCCAACCGCGTCTTCGAACTTCTCATGGGCAACGACGTCGCCCCTCGTAAGGAGTTCCTCATCGCCAGCGCCGACGACCTCAGCCGCGCCCGCATCGACGCCTGACTCGCGGGCGTCCCCCTCACCCACCGTCGAGGGCCCCACTGTCGAGTACACGAAGACTGCACGTTTTCGGGATAGAAACGTGCAGTCTTTGTGTACTCGACGGTGGGGGGCGACCAGCGAGGGCGAGGGGCTAGGCGATGCGGCGGCCGACGGAGCCGACGACGGTGTCGAGAGGGGTGCCGGAGCCGTCGCGGCGGGCACCGCCCTCGGGGAGGGTCCGCGCGACGCCGTCGGGGGCGACGGCGAGGGCGGGTCCGCGGCCGGCCCAGGCGAGCACGAGCTCGCTCTCGCCCTTGAGGAAGCGCTGGGCGCGGACGCCGCCGGTGGCACGTCCCTTCGCCGGGAACTCGGCGTAGTCGCTGACCTTGGCCGTCCCGGGGTCGGCGCCGGGCAGCGTCGCGTCGCTCGCGGCGATCGTCGCGACGACGGCCTGCTCCGCGTCCTCTGCCGATACCGAGCCGAAGAAGATCGCACGCGCGCCGGCGCTGAGGTTCATGCCGGCCATTCCGCCGGCGGCCCGGCCTTGCGGGCGCACGCTCGAGGCGGAGAACCGCAGCAGCTGAGCGTCGCTCGCGACGAACACCAACTCGTCCGCGTCCGTCACCGTCGTGGCGCCGACGACCTCGTCCCCGGGCTTCAGCGCGATGACCTCGAAGTCCGGCTTGTTCGCCCAGTCGCCCGCGGCGACGCGCTTCACGACGCCCTGGGCGGTTCCGAGCGCGATGGTCCGCTCCGAGTCGAGACCGACCAGGGCGAGGATGCGCTCCTTCTTGTCCGCAAGCGCCAGGTAGTCGCCGATCTTCACGCCGGCGCCGAGCTGGATGGAGTTGGCCGGCACCCCGGGCAGGTCGACGGGGGAGAAGCGGATGAGCCTCCCGCTGTTCGTCACCGCGCCGATCTCGCTGCGGCTGGTCGTGTCCAGCTGCGACAGGATCGCGTCGTGCTTGCTGCGCCGGGCCGGCGGCTGGATGCGGTCGAGGCCCTGCTCCTCCGTCGCGCCGGCATCCACGCGCAAAATGCGACCGGTCGTGGAGAGGTACACCCGCGTCGGGACGTCGGCGACCTCCAGCTGCACCGTGGCCGCCTTGCTGCGGGAGGCCGAGGCGATCGACGGCTTCGCTTCGGTCAGCAGCGTGCGACGGGGCGTGCCGAACGTCGAGGCCACCCGCTCCAGCTCGTCCGACACCATGTCTTCGATGCGCTGGCGCGAGGCGAGCAGGGTCTCCAGCTCTTCGATCTCCGCGCGCAGCTGGTCGCGTTCGGTCTCCAGTTCGATGCGGCTGAACCGGGTGAGGCGGCGAAGCCGCAGCTCGAGGATGTAGTCCGCCTGCAGCGTGCTCAGGTCGAACACCTGCATCAGCCGGCCTCGGGCCTGCTCCGTGTCGTCCGACGTGCGGATGACCTGGATGACCTCGTCGATGTCGACGATCGCCACGAGCAGTCCCTCGACCAGGTGCAGGCGCTCCTTGCGACGCGCGAGGCGGAACTGCGAGCGCCGGGTGACCACGCTGATCCGGTGGTCCAGGTAGACCTGCAGCAGGTCCCGCAGGCCGAGCGTCTGCGGCCCGCCGGCGACGAGGGCGACGTTGTTGATCGCGAAGCCCTCCTCCAGCGGCGTGTGCCGGTACAGCTGCTCCAGCACCGCCTCCGGGCTGAACCCGGTCTTGATGCCGATGACGAGCCGGAGGCCGTGCTGACGGTCGGAGAGGTCGGTGACGTCGGAGATGCCGTTCAGCTTCTTGCCGTTGACGCCGTCCTTGATCTTCTCGATGACCTTCTCGGGGCCGACGCCGTAGGGCAGCTCGGTGACGACCAGCCCGCTCTTGCGCGCGGTGATGGATTCCACGGCGACCTTCGCGCGCATCCGGAAGCTTCCGCGGCCGGTCGCATAGGCGTCGCGCACACCGGCGAGGCCCGCGATGGTCCCGCCGCCCGGCAGATCGGGACCGGGGACGTAGGCCATCAGGTCGTCGAGGGTCGCGTCCGGGTTCTCGAGCAGGTGGCGGGCGGCGCCGACGACCTCGATGAGGTTGTGCGGCGCCATGTTGGTGGCCATGCCGACCGCGATCCCGCTCGCACCGTTGACCAGGAGGTTCGGGAAGGCGGCGGGCAGCACATCCGGCTGCATCAGCTGGTTGTCGTAGTTGGGGACGAAGTCGACGACGTCCTCGTCGAGGTCCTCCGTCATGGCCAGCGCGGCGGCGGCCAGGCGGGCCTCGGTGTAGCGGGCGGCGGCGGGTCCGTCGTCCAGCGAGCCGAAGTTGCCGTGGCCGTCGATCAGCGGGACGCGGAGGGTGAAGTCCTGCGCCATCCGCACGAGCGCGTCGTAGATGGCGCTGTCGCCGTGCGGGTGCAGCTTTCCCATCACCTCACCGGTGACACGCGCCGACTTGACGTGGCCGCGGTCGGGCCGCAGTCCCATCTCGGTCATCATGTAGAGGATGCGGCGCTGCACCGGCTTCAGTCCGTCGCGCGCATCGGGGAGGGCGCGCGAGTAGATCACCGAGTAGGCGTACTCGAGGAAGGAGCCCTGCATCTCGGTCGTGACGTCGACGTCTTCGATGCGTTCCGTCGTTCCGGCGGCGGGCTGGTCGTCTGCTGGTGTCATTCGTGCATTCTGTGCAGGAGGGGCGGGGAGGGCCGTGGGGGCGTCTCGGCCGGCCGGGGATGGCTGTGCCAGACTGGGCCGGATGCCCCCCATGCTACCGGCCGCGTTCACGACGAGAGCGAGCCTCGCCACGGTTCTGCCGAGTTCGCTGGCCGCCGTCTCGGGCGCCGGGAACGAGCTGGGGCTGCCGCCGCTGGAGCACGTCGTGGTGATCGTCGTCGACGGACTCGGTGCGGCGTCGTTGCGCGCCAGAGCAGGGCATGCGCGCACGCTTGCGCCGCTGCTCGGCAAGGCGACCACGATCGACGCGGGATTCCCGACGACGACGGCGGCCGCGCTCGCGACGCTGACGACCGGGACGACTCCCGGAGAGCACGGGCTGGTCGGCTACCGCGTCCGGGATGCGGCCGGGCGGCTGACCAACCAGCTGAGCGGCTGGGATGCGGCCATGCATCCGGACACCTGGCAGCGCTCGCGGACGGTGTTCGAGCGCGCAGCGGACCAGGGCGTCCGTGCCCGGGCGATCGGGCTTCCCAAATTCGAGAACACCGGCTTCACCGCGGCCGTGCTGCGCGGAGCGGAGTTCACCGGCGTGTCCGGGCTGGCCGACCGGTTCGCGGCCGCTGCCGACATCGTCGCGTCGCCGGGTCCCGGATTGACCTACCTCTACGTCGCCGAGCTCGACCAACTGGCGCACGCACGCGGCTGGGAGTCACCGGAGTGGACGGCGGCCCTGGAGACGGTGGATGCGCTGGTCGCCGGCTTCGCTCGCCGCCTGGGGCCCGGCCGAGGTGCCCTGCTCACGGCCGACCACGGTGTCGTGGATGTCCCGCACAGCGGCCACATCCTCTACGCCACCGCTCCTGAGCTGCTGGAGGGCGTCGCCGAGATCGCGGGCGAGCCGCGGCTCCTCCACCTCTATGTGGACGACGGCATCGCGCCTGCTGTCGTCGCTGAGCGCTGGCGCGACTCCGAGGGCGAACCCTCCTGGGTGGCCACGCGGTCAGAGGCGATCGACGCCGGCTGGTTCGGGCCGAGCGTCCATCCCGAGGTGGCGCCACGAATCGGGGATGTGCTGGTCGCCGCCCGCAAGCGGATCGCCTACTACGACGGACGGGACCCGCAGCGCACCGGCCGCAACATGATCGGCCAGCACGGATCGCTCACGCCGGAGGAGACGCGGGTTCCCCTGCTGCGCTTCGGAGCGGCAGGCTGAGCTCGCCCGCGACCGGATGCGGGGCGTGGTGCGGCACGTGCTGTGCTGCCGCGGCCGGCGTCGTCTCGGGCGTCGGCACCTCATCGGCGGTCGTGCGCGACCCGATCCCGAACCGCTCGATCCAGTAGGCGAACCCGCGGCCGGGTCCCCAGCCCTTGAGCGACATCGCCTTGCTCTCGAGGAACCGCCAGCTGAGCCACGAGAGGGACAGAACGATCACCGCAGCGCCGAGGATCATCGGGATGACGCCGAGCTTGTAGAGACCGAAGTAGGCGAGGGTCTGCTGCACCGGGAATGCGTACAGGTAGACCCCGTAGGAGATGTCGTTCTTCTGCCCGACGGTCCGCAGCCGGCCGGGGATGGCGGATCCGGCCCACAGGATGAAGTAGACGCCCGCCGGAACGCCGATCACGGCGTATCCGCCGTTCAGCAGCGTCCACGCGAGCACCACTCCGGCGGCGATCCCGAATCGCGGAGTGAGCGGGATGGAGCGGGAGTAGACCGCGAACACCGAGCCGATGGCGAACGGGTAGGCCAGGAGCAGGAACTGCGGGTCGCCGAGCGGCGGGAAGACCGCTCCCATCGTCCCCGGGCTGACCAGCTGCACGATCTGACCGGCGAAGATGACGGCGGCGACCGCGACGACCACCGGTCGTGCTTTCGCCAGGACTCCCGCGGCGAGGAGGACCGCGACCATCAGGTAGCAGGCCCATTCGTAGGAGAGGGTCCAGGTGGAGCCGTTGAAGACGCTGGCCTGCGCGCCCAGACCGTAGGGGGTGGAGTAGCGGAAGACGTCGAGGATGCCCCAGGCGCCGACGTGCAGCGTCCAGTTGGAGGCGATGTAGTGCCAGGGGCTCGCTGCGGATCGCGCGAAATAGTCCGCGATCGCGTGGCCGTCGAGCGTCCAGATCACCGGCCCGAGGACGAATGCGGACAGCAGGAGAACGAGGAAGAACGCGGGGAAGATGCGGAGGACGCGGCGCCAGAGGAACTGCATCACGTCCGCCGACATCCCGCTCTTGGTGATCAGGTAGCCGCTGATGGCGAAGAAGCCGGCCACCGCCAGCGAGCCGAGGTTCGACTGGCCGTGCGTGATCCCGGTTCCCGGGTCGTGGCCGAACCCGCCGAGTGGGAATGTGTGCGAGACCAGGACCGCCAGCGCGAGAACGAGACGGATCAGGCCGAGCGCGTTGTCATGCCCGCGGAGGGCAGAACTGATCGTCCGTGCAGGGTCCGTTGAGAGCATTCCCAC
>Ga0206353_10913288_pt1 | contig 12135 bp, 10 predicted proteins | sample DielMetaTC5am4_FD_146436 | JGI IMG/M metagenome (GOLD analysis project Ga0206353, IMG submission 146436) | Corn rhizosphere microbial communities from Kellogg Biological Station, Michigan, USA - Diel MetaT C5am-4 (Metagenome Metatranscriptome)... | ecosystem: Host-associated > Plants > Roots >...
GCCCCGCCCGTCAGCCAGGGCAAGCTCATCTGGAAGCGATTCCTCTCCAACAAGCTCGCCGTCGCGAGCGTCATCCTGTTCGTCCTGATCATCGCCTTCTCGATCTCGGCGATCGGAATCGGGCCGATCCACGGCTGGTGGAAGTACGACTACAAGGCCCTGAACGACCAGGTCTCCCAGGGCGCCCCCACCTGGGAGCACCCCTTCGGCCAGGACCGCATCGGCAAGGACTACTTCGCTCTCACGATGCGCGGCATCCAGAACTCCGTGCTCGTCATGATCGTGCTCGGCCTGATCGCCAGCGTCGTCGGCGTGGTCGTCGGCGCGATCGCCGGATACTTCCGCGGCATCGTCGACGCCTTTCTGATGCGTATCACCGACGTGTTCATCGTCATCCCGGCACTGGTGATCGGCTCGGTCGTCGGCCACATGTTCGGTGGTCTGGGCGCGTTCTTCCTCGCGCTGATGCTCGGATTCTTCTCGTGGATGGGTATCGCGCGTCTGGTGCGCGGCGAGTTCCTGTCCCTGCGCGAGCGGGAGTTCGTCGAGGCGGCCCGCGTCGCGGGCGCATCGGACATGCGGATCATCTTCAAGCACATCCTGCCGAACGCGATCGGCGTGGTGATCGTCTCCTCCACGCTCATCATGGCCTCGGCGATCCTGCTCGAGACGGCGCTCTCGTTCCTCGGCTTCGGCATCCGTCCGCCGGACGTCTCGCTCGGTCTCCTGATCAGCTCGAACGAGTCGGCGTTCCAGACCCGTCCGTGGCTGTTCTGGTGGCCGGGAGCGTTCATCGTCACGCTCGCCCTGCTCGTCAACTTCGTCGGGGACGGCCTGCGGGATGCGTTCGACCCGCGCCACCGCCGGTTCAACCTCCGCAAGATGCGCGAGCAGGAGCCGGAAGAGGGCGAGAGCCCCGACGCGAACCCCCGTACAGGAGCGGCCCTCGCGGAGGACGTGCTGTGACGCCCGTCTCCGCAGCCCTGCTCCCGGCCGCCTCAGGCCAGGAGCAGGGCGGCGACGCTGCCCGCGGCGAGCAGCAGCAGCACCACGAGCGACGCGATGTGCCAGTGGATGCTGACCGGCGTCTCGTCGGCACGGCCCGCATCGATCGCTCCCGAGTCCTGCAGCGTCGTCCAGCGGCGGCGCACGACCTCGGCCGCGGCGCCCGACTCGGTGGACAGCAGGTCGCCGGGGCGGCGCATGGTCTCCTGCACGCGCGGGTGACCGACGCGTCCCTTCGTCTCGTTGCGGGTGGCGCGGAGCGTGCTGGTCGTGCCGGGGGCGGGTGCCGCCCAGACCGGGAACCGGTGGCCGGGAGTGTAGAGCGTCAGGGCGTACTTGGTGTCGACCGCGATGAGAGCCTCCCACGGGATCTCGACGGTGCGGGTCACATTGACCACCGTGATCCCGTCGTCGGCGACGATGAGCAGCGGCCGCCACAGCATGGCCCACGCGATGAACGCGAACATAGCGCCGGGCACGATGTACACCAGCCGGGCGTCGTGGACGCTGACCAGCAGGCCGAGGGTCAGGGCGGCAGCGGCCGCCCAGATCAGGACGGCAAGGACCCGGTTGAACCGGGACACCAGAACCTCGCGCTCGGCGGGGGAGACGTAGGGCATGGCTCCATGCTCTCATTCCACCCGATCCGCCCCGTCTCAGAGCGCGCCCCCGAAAGGAACCATTCATCATGACCGATACCACTACGGTTCGGGCGACCGCTACGACGGGCGCGCCCGTCCTCGAGGTGACCGGCCTCTCCGTCGACTTCGGCGTGGACAACGTGTGGATCCCCGCCGCGAAGAACCTGAACTACCAGATCCGTCCGGGCGAGGTTCTCGCGATCGTGGGCGAGTCCGGCTCCGGCAAGAGCGCGAGTTCGATGGCGATCCTCGACCTCCTGCCCGAGAACTCGCGCGTCCGCGGCTCGATCAAGTTGGACGGCCGTGAGCTGACCGGTCTCACGCAGCCGCAGATGCGCCGAGTGCGCGGTCGGCAGGTCGCCGTGATCTTCCAGGAGCCGATGACCGCGCTCAACCCCGTGTACACGGTCGGCTTCCAGATCGTCGAGACGCTCCGCATCCACTTCGGGATGTCGCCGCACGAGGCGAAGGAGCGCGCGCTCGAACTGCTGGACATGGTGGAGCTGCCCGACCCGAAGAAGGCCTTCAACTCCTACCCGCACCAGCTCTCCGGCGGCCAGCGCCAGCGCGCGATGATCGCGCAGTCGATCTCCTGCGACCCGAAGCTGCTGATCGCCGACGAGCCGACGACCGCCCTGGATGTGACCGTTCAGGCCGAGATCCTGGAGCTGCTGCGCAGCCTCCGCGACCGGCTGGACAGCGCCATCCTGCTGATCACGCACGACATGGGGGTCGTCGCCGACCTCGCCGACAACATCGTCGTGATGCGCAAGGGTGACATCGTCGAGTCGGGCACGGTGAAGCAGGTGTTCGCAAACCCGCAGCATCCGTACACGATCGCCCTCCTCGACGCCGTCCCGCACCTGGGGCAGCGCGAGGACGAGGAGATCGACACCACGGCCGCTCTCGCCGCCGGCACCGCGAACCCGGATGCCGAGTTCGCCGAGCGGATCCGCGCGAACGAGCGAGCCGCGCAGGCCGAGCACGAGAAGGCCGAGATGGACAAGCGCGAGGTCGTCGTCGACTTTCGTGACGTCGCCATCGAGTACCCCAAGCACGGCCGCGTCCCTGCGTTCCGCGCCGCCAGCGACATCGACCTGAAGATCCACGAGGGCGAGGTCGTCGGGCTGGTGGGGGAGTCCGGCTCGGGGAAGACGACGCTGGGACGCGCCGCGATCGGCCTGCTGCCGATCCATTCGGGTCAGCTGATCGTCGCGGGCCAGGACATCAGCAACGCCGGCCGCGACGAGATCCGGACGTTGCACCACAAGGTCGGCATCGTCTTCCAGGATCCGTCCTCGTCGCTGAACCCGCGCCTTCAGATCTCCGACTCCATCGCCGAGCCGCTGCGCCTGGCGAAGAAGCTCAAGGGCGCCGAGCTCTCCCGCGAGGTCGATCGTCTGCTGGACAGCGTGGAGCTGCCGCGCGCCTATCGCAGCCGCTTCCCGCACGAGCTCTCCGGCGGCCAGAAGCAGCGTGTCGGCATCGCCCGCGCGCTCTCCCTGAAGCCCCAGGTCCTCATCGCCGACGAGCCGACGAGCGCCCTCGACGTCTCGGTCCAGGCCCGGGTCCTCGAGCTCATGCAGGGACTCCAGCGCGAGATGAACTTCGCCTGCCTGTTCATCACGCACGACCTCGCGGTGATCGACGTCCTCGCCGACCGCATCGCGGTGATGCACCACGGCCGTCTGGTCGAGGTCGGAACCCGGGATGAGATCCTCCGCTACCCGAGGGAGGCGTACACGCAGCGTCTGCTCGCCGCCGTCCCGCTCCCGGACCCCGACCAGCAGCGCGCCCGGCGCACCCTGCGTCTCGAGCTCCTGGCCGCCGGCTCGGACGAGGCCGCTCCGGTGAACCTGCCGCAGGAGCCGCAGCAGCCGGAACCGCCGGTCGCGCAAGGGCTGTAGCGGCCTGGGCGACCGCCTCACGCGCGTGCTGTCAGCGCACACAGGAGAAGGGGAGCGGATCCACGATAGAATGGACCGTTCCCCTTCCTTCTGACGAGAGTCGAGTCTGTACGCATGTCCGAGAACGCCGTCGCCCGCCGCGACGATCTGCGCAATGTCGCGATCGTCGCACACGTCGACCACGGCAAGACCACGCTGGTCGACGCCATGCTCAAGCAGACCAACTCGTTCGATGCGCATGCGCACGTCGAGGAGCGGGCCATGGACTCGAACGAGCTGGAGCGTGAGAAGGGCATCACGATCCTCGCCAAGAACACGGCGATCTCGTACAAGGGCATCCACGCGCCGAACGGTCCGATCACCATCAACGTGATCGACACCCCGGGCCACGCCGACTTCGGCGGCGAGGTCGAGCGCGGCCTGTCCATGGTCGACGGCGTCGTCCTGCTGGTGGATGCGTCCGAGGGCCCGCTGCCGCAGACCCGTTTCGTGCTGCGCAAGGCGCTCGAGGCGAAGCTCCCGGTGATCCTCGCGGTGAACAAGACCGACCGCTCCGACGCGCGCATCGAGGAGGTCGTGAGCGAGAGCCAGGACCTGCTGCTCGGCCTCGCCAGCGACCTCGCCGACGACGTCCCCGACCTCGACCTCGACGCGATCCTCGATGTTCCGGTCGTGTACGCGTCCGGCCGCGCCGGCGCCGCGAGCCGCACCCAGCCGGCCAATGGCGAGCTGCCCGACAACGACGACCTGGAACCGCTGTTCGAGGCGATCCTCGAGCACATCCCGGCCCCGAGCTACGACCCGGAGGCGCCGCTGCAGGCGCACGTCACGAACCTCGACGCCTCGCCGTTCCTCGGCCGCCTGGCGCTGCTCCGCATCTTCAACGGCACCCTCAAGAAGGGCCAGACCGTCGCCTGGGTGCGTCACGACGGGGATGTGCACAACGTCCGCGTCACCGAGCTGCTGATGACGAAGGCGCTCGACCGCTACCCGGCCGAGTCCGGGGGCCCCGGCGACATCGTCGCGGTGGCGGGCTTCGCCGACATCATGATCGGCGACACGCTGGCCGACCCCGACGACGTGCGTCCGCTGCCCGCCATCCACGTCGACGAGCCGGCGATCTCGATGACCATCGGCACCAACACCTCCCCGCTCGTCGGCAAGGTGAAGGGCCACAAGCTCACGGCGCGCATGGTCAAGGACCGTCTCGACCGCGAGCTGGTCGGCAACGTCTCGCTCCGCGTGCTCGACATCGGACGCCCCGACGCCTGGGAGGTGCAGGGCCGCGGTGAGCTGGCGCTGGCCATCCTCGTCGAGCAGATGCGCCGCGAGGGCTACGAGCTGACCGTCGGCAAGCCGCAGGTGGTCACCAAGCGCGTCGACGGCAAGCTGCAGGAGCCGTTCGAGCACCTCACGATCGACGCGCCCGAGGAGTACCTCGGCGCGATCACGCAGCTGCTCGCGTCGCGCAAGGGCCGCATGGAGAACATGGCGAACCACGGCACTGGGTGGGTGCGCATGGAGTTCATCGTCCCCTCGCGCGGCTTGATCGGCTTCCGCACGGAGTTCCTGACGACCACCCGCGGAACCGGGATCGCGAACGCGATCGCCCACGGATACGACGACTGGGCCGGGCACATCGTCACCCGCAGCAACGGCTCGATCGTCGCCGACCGTTCCGGCGTGGTCACCCCGTTCGCGATCATCGCCCTCCAGGAGCGCATGACCTTCTTCGTGAACCCGACCGAAGAGGTCTACGAGGGCATGGTCATCGGCGAGAACTCGCGCGCCGACGACATGGACGTGAACATCACCAAGGAAAAGAAGCTGACCAACATGCGTCAGTCGACCGCCGACAACTTCGAGTCGATGACGCCGTCCCGTCAGCTGACACTCGAGGAGTGCCTGGAGTTCGCCCGCGACGACGAGTGCGTCGAGGTGACCCCGGAGGCCGTCCGCATCCGCAAGGTCGAGCTGGATGCGACCGCTCGCGGCCGCGCCGCCTCGCGCCTGAAGCGCCAGGACGCCGCCGCCGCGGTCTGACGCCGCTCGCGCGTCGCCAACGCGTCGCTGACGCTCGCTCGTCGCCGAAAGGGAGGAGATCCCGCCCCCGCCCGGGCCGGATCTCCTCCCTTTCTGCCATTTCCGGCCGATTCGCGCCGAATCTCCTCCGTGACCCGCGCATCCCGCACCTCCCACCAGTGGATGCGTCAGCCAGAATAGGACCATGAACCGACGCCTTGTCGCGCTGCCGCTCGCCGCCGTCCTGCTGCTGGGCGTCGCGCCCGCCCTCACCGGGTGCAGTTTCCAGACGGTCGTGAAGAACGTGACGGGAGGCAATGTCGATCTCGGCGGCGCATCCGTCCCCAAGGACTTCCCGAAGGCGGTCCCGCTCGCACCCGGCTCCGTCGTCTTCGGTGCCGCGCTCGGTTCGGGCGAGGACAAAGTCTGGAACGTGACCGTGAAGGTCGGCGGCGCGGATGCCTACACCGCGATCGGCAAACAGCTCACCGACGCCGGTTTCACGGGCGAGTTCGGCACGAAGGCGCCCGACGGCGGCGGCACCGGGACGTTCACCAACGGCAGCTACGGGGTGCTGGTGGTCGTCACGGACGCGGGCAGCAAGGGCTGGGTCGCCAACTACTCCGTGTCGAAGGGATCGGCGCCCAGCTCCACGCCGACCCCGAGCTCCTGAAACAAGGCTCTGAAACAGGGCCCGAAAACAGGACTACGCGAACAGCCCCGCCCCCACGAACGACCCCTCCTTCGCCCCGGGCGGCACCGCGAACACGCCCGAACCCACGTGGCGGGTGTACTCGTTCATCAGATCACTGGACGCCAGGCGCTGCTGGATCGGGATGAACTGCTTCCGCGGGTCCCGCTGGAACGCGATGAAGAACAGCCCGGCGTTGAGCCGCCCCAACTCGTCGTTGCCGTCCACGAAGTTGTACCCGCGCCGCAGGAGCTGGGCGCCGGAGTTGACCGAGGGATGCGCCAGCCGCACGTGCGACGCCGGATCGATCTTCGTGCCGCCGTCCTTCGCCAGTGCGAGGAAGTTCGGTGCCGTGAACTCGGTCCCTCCGGAGAGCGGCGCGCCCTCGCCCTTGTCGCGGCCGATGATGCGTTCCTGCTCGCCGAGCTGCTGCCGGTCCCACGTCTCGATCACCATGCGGATCTTGCGGGCGACGAGATAGGAGCCTCCGGCCATCCACGAGGCGCCGTCGCCGGACCCCGCCCAGACCTGGTCCTCGACGATGGAGGCGTCCTCCGACTTGATGTTCGCCGTCCCGTCCTTGAAGCCGAACAGGTTCCGCGGGGTGACCTGCGCCCGGGATGTGGAGGAGGTGCGGCCGAATCCCAGCTGCGACCAGCGGATGGCCGCCCGGCCGAACGCGATGCGCGACAGGTTTCGGATGGCGTGGACCGCGACTTGCGGGTCGTCGCTGCATGCCTGCACGCACAGGTCGCCCCCGCTGATCGCCTCCACGAGGGCATCTCCCGGGAACCGCGGCAGGTCGACCAATGCGGCCGGGCGGCGGGACGCGATCCCGAACCGGTCCTCGCCGGCGGTCGTCCGGAACAGCGTGGGGCCGAATCCGAAGGTCAGCGTCAGGCCGGCCGCCGGCAGGTCGAGAGCTTCTCCTGTGTCGTCCGGCGGCGCATCCACCGGGCCTGTGGCCGGCCCGTACTTCCCGGCCGGACGGCCCTGCGTCATGCGGGCGGCGGCGACGGTCCAGTCGTGCAGCAGCTCGATCAGGCCGTCGCGATCGAGCCCCGGAGCCGTGTCGAAAGCGGCGAAGTGGAGGCGGTCCTGCGCGGGCGTGGTGATGCCGGCCTGCTGCGCACCATAGAACGGGTAGGTCGTCGAGGATGCGGTGGAGGCGCCCAGCACCGCGCGGTCCGCCGCGACGCCCGCACCGATCCCCACCACTCCGGCGCCCACCGTGGCACCGGCCAGCCCGAGTGCGGCGCGCCGGGAGAGCGTGGGGCGGTCCTCGCTGCTCACGGGCACTACTTGACGATCGTCGAGGTCAGCCGGCTGAGCGGCTCGCTCAGCGCATTGACCTGGTCGGAGAGCTCCTTCACCTGCGCGGTGCTGAGTTCCGTGTAGCTCACGAAGCCGTCGCCCGACCGATAGCGGGCCAGCGTCGCGGCGACCGTCGCGAACTCCGCATCCAGCTTCTTCACGACGTCCGTTCCGGTGCTTCCCTTCTTCGCGGCGATGTCGCGGACGACCCCATAGGCGACCTGCGCGCCCTCGAGGTTCGCCTGGAAGTCCTGCAGGTCGGTGTGCGAGAACGCCTCCTCCTCGCCGGTGATCTTCGAGCTCGCGACCTCCTCCATCAGCCCGATCGCGCCGTTCGAGATCTGGTCGATGGTGAGGGTGAAGTCCTTCGCGTGGACCAGGTCGTACAACCGCTGCGTGTCGGCGACGAGCGTGTCGGCGAGCTTGGTGCGCGTCGCCGGGTCGGCCGCGGTGTAGCCGGCCGGTGGCCACAGGTCCTTCTCGATCCGGTGCCATCCCGTCCACTCCTGCCCCTGGGCGAGGTCGGCTTCGCGGAGGTCGAGCGCCGGGTCGATGTCACCGAACTGCTCGGCCGTCGGCTCGATCCGCTCGTAGAAGGAGCGGGCGGAGGCGTACTGCGCTCGTGCGGACGCGTCGTCGCCGCCGGCGTAGGCCGTCGCGAACTTCTGGGTCGCGGTCACCAGGGCACCCGACTGGTCCTGCACGTAGCCGAGGTAGTTCTCGACAGCCTGGGCCACCTGTTTGTTCTCGCTCTGCGACACGGTCTTACCGGACCCGGGCGTCACGGTGAAGGCCGTGACGTGGGTCGGCTCGCCGACCATCCCCTTCCGGCAGGCCGAGAAGTAGTCGCCCTCGGCCAACTGGACGACGTAGTTGACCGTCGTGCCCGGCCCGATGTTCTCCTTCTCGCCGACGATCCGCAGCTTGTCCTTGGCGAGCAGTTCGAACTCGTTGACGTCGCTCCCGCTGTTCGTCACCTGGAACGTGATCGGGCCGGCCTTGGCACGGTCGGTGGAGACGGTGCACGTCGTGTCCGTCAGCGTGACGGCGATGGCTTCGTCCGAAGCGGTCGCCTCGTTCGGGACGCAACCGGTGAGCGTGGCGGCGAGAGCGGCGGTCCCGGCGAGGGAGCCCGCGAGGGCGACCAGGCTGCGGCGGGCGGAGCGGCGACGGCGGGCAGGGAGGAGTCGAGGCATAGGTGTAGTGGGCTTTCTGGTGACGAGTGGAAAGAGGGACTCAGGAGGCGATCGGCGCCTGCGGTGCGGAGGCTTCGGCGGGCTTCGCGGCCGGTGCCGTCCGGCCCGAGGAGCGGTGCTGGCGGAGGTAGAAGTACCCGACGACCGCGAGGTAGCCGATCCAGGCGATCACCTGGAGCCATGTCGGCGACGGGTTGAAGTTGAGGATGCCTGCGGCGAGCGTTCCGTACCAGCTGGAGGACGGGATGGCGCCGCTGATGTCGTAGGCGTGGGCGCCGCCCGCGATGATGCCGGCCTCCTGCAGGTCGCCCAGGCCGTAGGCGAAGACGCCGGCGGCGACGAGGATGAGGAAGGCTCCGGTCCACGTGAAGAACGCGCCGAGGTTGATCTTGACCATGCCGCGGTAGAGCAGGATGCCGAGCACGGCAGCCGTGAGGAGCCCGAGGAGTGCGCCGACGGCCGGCTCCCAGCTTCCGCCGGTGCTCGAGACGGTCGCCCAGACGAAGAGCGAGGTCTCGATCCCTTCCCGGCCCACGCTGAGCATCGCGAGCAGTACGACGCCCCAGCCGGCGCCGACGAGGGCGGAGTCCAGACGCTCGTGAAGAGTGGATTTCATGGTGCGGGCGGTCTTGCCCATCCAGAACACCATCCAGGTCACGAAGCCGACCGCGACCAGGGACAGCGTGCCGCCGAGGATCTCCTGGGCCTCGAAGCTCATGCCGTACGGCCCCCAGGTGAGCAGGGCCCCGATGGCGAGCGGGATGACGAGGGCGACGCCGACGCCGATCCAGAGCTTGGAGAGCACGTCGGTGCGGCCGAGCTTGACCACGTAGGCGACCAGGATGGTGACGATGAGCGCCATCTCGAGGCCTTCGCGGAGGCCGATCAGGTAGTTCGCGAGCACAGAGAACCTCAGGGGTATCGGGGCGAATGTTGGTAAGGCTAACCTTACTTTTCGAGCGTAGATCACTCTTCGCCGCCTGTCCAGCCGCGACGTCACGGCTCGCTGCCGGGGCGCCCGGATAGGATGCGGGGATGCTCAGCCGGATCGTCAGCGGTGTCCTCCTCGTGCTCGCCGGGGCCGTTTTCGGCGCGATCGGAACCGTCGCGCACCAGAGCTCCGTCACCTGGGGCGTCGCGATCCCGCTCGGGCTCATCGGTTCGCTCGCGGCCTTCGCGGCCCTGCTCGTCGGCCTCCGACTGCTCGGCCACAGCCGCCTGCCGGCGCTGCTGGCCGCGCTCGGCGCCATCGTGCTCATCCTGCTGTTCACCCAGGAGAGCGCAGGAGGCTCTGTGCTCATCCCGAACAACCTGCCGGGGGTGGCCTGGCTGGCCGGGCCGATCCTGATCGCGGCGATCGTGGTCGCCTGGCCCGACATCCACGGCCACCGCCCGCGCGCGGCCGACCCCCGCGACCCGAACGCCCGCTGAGCCCCTCCTGCCCCGGATGGCAGACCGCTTGCGCTGCCGCCGAGGGCACACCCTCTCCGTGCGGCGTCTAAGCTAGGAGTACCGCTCTTCCTGAAGGGATCCGAACCACCGTGACCTATGTCATCGCTCTCCCGTGCGTCGATGTGAAGGACAGGGCCTGTATCGACGAGTGCCCTGTCGACTGCATCTACGAGGGCGAACGGTCGCTGTACATCCACCCCGACGAGTGCGTCGACTGCGGCGCCTGCGAACCGGTCTGCCCGGTCGAGGCGATCTACTACGAGGACGACCTGCCCGAGGAGTGGAAGGACTACTACCGCGCCAACGTGGAGTTCTTCGACGACATCGGCTCGCCCGGCGGCGCCTCGAAGATCGGCGTGCTCCAGAAGGACCACCCCCTCATCGCAGCGCTGCCTCCGCAGGCGCACTGACCGTGGCGCTCCAGGAGCTCCCGGACTACCCCTGGGATCTCATGACGCCGTTCGCGGCGCGGGCGCGCGAGGCCGTGCCGTTCGGCGACGACTCCGGACTCGTCGATCTGTCGATCGGCTCGCCGGTCGATGCGACGCCGGACGTGATCCGGGATGCGCTGGCCGCCGCGACCGACGCCCATGCGTACCCGCAGACGGTCGGCACGCCGGCGCTCCGCGAGGCGATCGTGGAGTGGTTCGAGCGCCGCCGGGGCGTGCCCGGCCTCACCATCGAGAACGTGCTCCCGACCATCGGCTCGAAGGAACTGGTGGCCCTGCTGCCGTTCATGCTGGGCCTCGGGGATGGCGACATCGTCGTCCACCCGCGCGCCGCCTACCCGACCTACGCGATCGGCGCCACGATCGCGGGGGCGACGGCCGTCGCGAGTGACGACCCGGCGGAGTGGCCCGAGGGCACGCGGCTGATCTGGCTGAACTCTCCCGGCAATCCCGACGGCCGCATCCTGTCGGTCGAGGAGCTGCGCGCGGCTGTCGCCCGAGCCCGGGAGCTGGATGCGTACATAGCGAGCGACGAGTGCTACGCAGAGCTGGGCTGGGACGCGCCGTGGGATGCCGAACGCGTCCCGAGCATCCTCGACCCGCGCGTGATCGGGGAGGACCGCCGGAAGGTCCTGGCGGTGTACTCCCTGAGCAAGCAGTCGAATCTCGCCGGGTACCGCGCCGCGTTCGTGGCGGGCTGCCGTTCGATCGTCAGCCGCCTGGTGAACGTGCGGAAGCACGCCGGCCTGATGCTGCCCGGTCCGCTGCAGGCGGCGATGGTGGCCGCACTGGCCGACGACGCGCACGTCGAGGCGCAGAAGGCGCGGTACCGGGCGCGGCGCGACCTGCTGAAGCCGGCGCTGGAGGCGGCCGGCTTCCGCGTCGACCGCAGCGAGGGCGGCCTGTACCTGTGGGCCACCGAGGGACGCGACGCCTGGGACAGCATCGGACGCCTCGCAGACCTGGGTATCCTCGCCGGCCCCGGACACTTCTACGGGGACGCGTATCCTCAGCACGTCCGCCTGTCCCTGACGGCGACGGACGAACGGATCGACGCGGCAGCCCGTCGGCTGCGCGCTTTTGGAGACACTCTCTAACCGATCGGCCCCGGCTTTGCCCGATGCGGCAGTTGTTGCGTGCGTTCGTTAGGCTGTATCGGCACGGCCCGTTCACGAAGCGGGGACCGTGCGGCGCCGCTCCGACAGGCGGGCCACAGATCACCCTATGAGGGCCCGATTTTCCCACCAGGAGGCGTTGTGAGCGGACTCGGCACCGAAAGCACGGGCACCCGGAAGCCCCCCACGAGCGAGGCTGCAGGCACGAACGAGGGAGCGCCGCTGGGCGCCGAGGCGGACGAGGCCGACCTCGCCACCGCATCGCTGACCTTCCCCGGTGGCGTCGCCGAGTTCCCGATCCGCCCGAGCGTCGACGGCGCTTCGAGCATCGACTTCTCGTCGC
>Ga0206353_10208394_pt1 | contig 12120 bp, 5 predicted proteins | sample DielMetaTC5am4_FD_146436 | JGI IMG/M metagenome (GOLD analysis project Ga0206353, IMG submission 146436) | Corn rhizosphere microbial communities from Kellogg Biological Station, Michigan, USA - Diel MetaT C5am-4 (Metagenome Metatranscriptome)... | ecosystem: Host-associated > Plants > Roots >...
GGCCTCTTCGCCGTGGCGACCCGCCCGGCCGCACGTCGCAGCGGCCGTGCGAGACGGCTCATCCTCGCGCTGGTTGCCGCCGCCGAGTCGCGCGGCGTCCGCCGGCTGTGGCTGCAGGTCCTGGCGGAGAACGCCGCCGCCGCCGCGCTGTACCGGTCGCTCGGCTTCGAGCGCGCATCCCACTACTGCTACTGGACCGCACCCTCCTAGCAGCCGCGCCCTCGCCGACCGGCCTGACGGTGAGTGCGCCTTTTTGTAACGTCTGCCGGCGCGCGAGCACCCGCATACGTTCCAACGCACCGCACTCGCATCGCCGGTCCTGGCGGAGAACGCCGCGGCGAGCGGCGTCCCGGCATCGGTAGGCTGGACGGGATGAGCGAGAGTCTGTGGGCCATGCCCGTGTCGGAGTTGCTGTCGAGGACCGCGTCATCCGATCCGACGCCCGGCGGCGGGTCGATCTCCGCGATCTCCGGGGGGCTCGGCGTGGGTCTTCTGCGGATGGCCGTCGCCGTGACCGCCGACGCGTCCCTCGCTCCGCTCGATGCCCTGCTCGCAGCGCTTCAGACGAGGATCGTCCGGGCGGCCGACGCGGACGTGCGCGACTTCGAGGCGCTGATGGCCGCCTACCGCCTGCCCCGCGAAGATGATGCGCAGCGGGATGCCCGGAGCGCCGCCATCGACGACGCGTCCGTCGGAGCGACGGAAGGCCCGCTCGCCCTCATCGGCGCGCTCCTCCAGGCGATCGAGCTGTCGCACGACCTCGAGCCGGCCGTGAAGCCCGGTGTTGTCAGCGACGTTCTGGCCGGCCGGGACCTGATCGCGGGCTCCGCTCGCGCGGCCGTCCGCACCGCCGACATCAACCTGGAGCAGCTCGACCGGTCCTCGTCCGCCCGGGCGTCCGAACTGCAGGAGCGCCGGGATGAACTCGTCCGTCGTCTGGAGGCTGCCGCATGACCGCGACCGTGCTCGATCCGTCGCCCGTCGCGGCCGCCTTCCGCGAGGAGGTCCGCGGCGACGTCGAACGGCTGGCCTCCGAAGGACGTCCGCTGCGGGTGGTCGGCCTGCTCGGTCAGGAGAGCGGCCCCGCGGCGACGTACGCGCGGTTCGCGCGACGCGGCTTCGACGATGTCGGCATCCAGTTCGACCTGCGGCACGTCGCGCCGGAGGAGGTCGAGTCCGCGGTCGCCGCGGCGAACATCGACCCGGAGGTCGACGGACTGTTCCTCTACTACCCGCTCACCGACCGGGCGGGGGACCGCTGGCTGCGCGAACTGGTCGACCCGCGCAAGGACGTCGAGGGGATGCACTCCTTCTGGAGCCGGCTGCTCTACGAGAACCAGCGGTACATCGACCCGGATCACACCGTCCGCGCCATCCTGCCGTGCACACCGCTCGCGATCCTGAAGCTCCTCGAGCGGGCCGGGATGCGCGGGTCGGGCGGGAGCGCGCCCCTCGCCGGGGTCACCGCCTGCGTGATCAACCGGAGTGAGCTCGTGGGGCGTCCGCTCGCCGCGATGCTGTCCAACGACGGCGCCCTGGTCCACTCGCTCGACCTCGCCGGGTCGGTCACGTTCGAGCCGGCGATCGGCCGCCACACCCACGACGTCCGCGACTCGGGAATCGACCGTGCGGCTGCGCTCGCCTCCGCGGACGTCGTCATCTCCGCCGTGCCCTCACGGGACTTCGAGCTGATCCGCGGCGACGAGATCCGCGAAGGCGCGATCTGCGTCGATGTCGCCGAGTTCACCAACTTCGACGCCTCGGTGATGGAGCGCGCGAGCGTCTTCGTCCCGCGCGTCGGACCGCTCACGATCGCCATGGCCGCGCGGAACCTGGTCCGGCTGGCGGCCAGGGTGAACTCGGGGTGAAAACCGGCTGGCGGCCGTTTCCGTTCCAGTAGCTTGAGCCAGGGTCCGATCATTCTCGGCCCGCATTCAGCAGAGGGACTGGGATGAGTCGTCACAGCGAGAGGTCGCGCCCGCTCGGGCGCCACCGGGCACCCATCGGAGCATTGGCCGCACTTCGGGCGCCGTTCTGGCATTCCGGGGAGCCGACGGTCCTGTTCCGCGCGATGGCCGGCGGGGCCGCCCTCCTCATCGCTGCGGCGTCGCTGTCCGCGCTTCCGCAGCCGGTCGCCGGAGCGGCCCAGCCGCCTGCGGCCAGCCAGTCGTCCAACGCCCTGTCGACCGTGTCGAAGTCCGGGACGGACACCGCCACCAACTCGACAGCCATCTCGGGAGGTGCCGCCGGCACCGCGAACCCGGGCGACACCATCCAGTGGGTCACCGACTACACGAACACGACGTCGTCGGCGGCTCAGGTCCAGTGGAAGGACCCGATCACGGCGGGGCAGTCGTACGTTGCCGGGTCCCTTCAGCTGCCGCCGGGTATGGCACCGCAGTCCTCCACGAACGGCGGAGCCTCGTACACCGCCGGCGCACCGGCAGCGGGTGCGACGGGCGTCGGCGCGACCGGGACCACCGATCCCGCCGCCTCGAAGACCTCGACGACGTTCTCGAACTCCGTCGCGAGCTTCAACACTCCGGGCGGCGACGGCTACAGCGTCGAAGGCTTCGGCGGGAACATCTACACCGTCTACCACCACGACTCGAGCACCTCGACCGTCTTCTGCTCCACCTTGGGCAACGCCATCTGCCCGGGCTGGACCGCACACGCGTCATACGTCTCGCCGGCCGCCGGAACGCCGCTCGGCACCGGTCCCATCCTGTACACGACCGGCGGCGTCAATGGCTCCTTCATCAGCAACGGCTCGCTCTACTGGCCCGTGGAGGCTCTCGCTCCCACCAACGGCGTCTACCCCGTCGGGCTGCAGTGCCTGAATCTGACCACCCTCCTCAGCTGCGGGTTCACCCAGCTGGACACGGTGTCGATCGCGCCCGTCTCCGCGGTGTACGGGCAGATCGCCGGCGACGGCATCCAGGCGGCCAACGGTCGCTACTACTACGTCGACACCAACGGCAACCTGCTGTGCTTCAACCCGGCGACGTCCACCAGCTGCGGTGTGACCAACGGCGGAATCGGCGCCGTGTCGGTGCCGGTCGCCTACTTCGCCGAGGTGGGCACGTACGGGAACTATCTCTACTTCAGCTACACGACAGGCAACAACGACAACTACCTCTTCGGGTACAACGTCGCCTCGGCCACCCCGACCGCGGTGACCGGCGCCTTCGTCGGGCCCACTCAGTCGGGTTCCCCGAGCGAGGTGCTCCCCGTGCTGTCCAGCACTGGCGCCGTGCTGGGTGCGTGCTCGGTCTTCCACGCCGCCACGAACACGGGATGCTTCAGCATCACGAACCAGCAGATCGCCAACCCGTATGCGCTGAGCCAGTACTCCTTCAGCCCCGGCACGCTGGGATTCGGCACCGGCGTGATGATCGGCACCAAGTACTACATCACCTACGCCAGCTCCTCGACGCTGTGCTTCGACTTCGCGCTGCGCGTCGGCACCGGTCAGGTGCCCGCCTGCACCGGGTTCACCGGCCCCGCCGACTCGCAGAGCTACACGGTGCGTCCACTGGCGAACCTGCCGGGCTGTCTGGCGGACAACGGCAACGGCGCCCAGATCGTCGTCTTCAACGGTGCGACCGGCGGTCCCTGTGTGACGGCGACCACGTCGGTGTCCGTGCAGGCTCCGAGCTGGTGCGACGGACAGGCGCACTCCCTGACCTGGGGCGTCGTGAAGTTCAACGGGCTGTCCGGCTCGGAGTACTCGGGAGGCGCGTCCGTCACTGTTTCGGGAACGGCGGGCCCGGTCGCCGGCTTCAACGGCCTGACGCTGGCGCCCAACCAGACGACCCTCGACATCTCGTCGATCCCGGCGACGGGGTCGACGGCCAGCCTGACCGTGAGCGTGAACCTCTCGGGCGTCACCAACCAGGCAGCCGTCGCCGCCTCCACGATCTCCCTCACGCGCACCGGCGACACCTACTCGCAGATGTGCTACTCGACGACGGTGAACCCGGTCGTCTGTACGACGTCCTCCTCGATCTCCAACGTGTTCACGGCGATCACGACCGCCGGCGCCTCCACCGACGCCCCGGCGGGCAATTCGACCGCACCGACCCGGTTCACGGTCACGCCGACTGCGGCCCAGTGCACGCTCACGCTGACCAAGACCCCATCGGAACAGTCGGGCCTCCCCGGCGACAGGGTGACGTACACGATAGCGGTCACCAACTCGGGCACTCTCGCCTACACCGCCGGTTCGCCCGCCACGTTCAGCGACAGCCTCGCGAACGTCCTCACCGACGCGGTGTACGGCAATGACGCGTCTGCTTCGGCCGGTACGGTGAGCTACGCGGCACCCACGCTGTCCTGGTCCGGCCCGCTCGCGGCCGGCGCGACCGCCACGATCACGTACTCGGCCACGGTGAACACCCCCGACACGGGTCCGCACAGCCTGGCGAACACGGTCGTCAGCACGCAGCCGTCGAACTGTGCGGCCGGCTCGACCGACCCCCGCTGCACCGCGATCGTTCCGATCTCCGACCTCACGGTCGTCAAGTCCGCGAGCCCGAGCGACGCCGGAAACTTCACCGTCGGCCAGGTCGTGACCTACACGTTCCTCATCACGAACACCGGCGGCTCGACCCTGACGGATGTGCACCCGGTCGAAGGCGCCTTCAGCGGATCCGGCACGATGTCCGCGCCGGCCTGTCCTGCAGAAGCGGCCTCCATGGCACCGGGTGCTCAGGTGGCCTGCACCGCGACCTACACGGTGACCCAAGCGGATGTGGATGCGGGAAGCATCACGAACGCTGTGACCGCCACCGGTACGCCGCCCTCCGGCCCGGACCCTGTCTCGCCGCCGTCCACGGTGACGATTCCCGCCCCACAGACTCCGGCCGTGACGCTCGTGAAGTCCGCGACCCCGGCGACCATCACGGCCGCCGGTCAGACGGTGACGTACTCGTTCGTGGTCACCAACTCGGGCAACCTGACCCTGACGAACCCAACTGTGGCTGAGAGCGCATTCACCGGGAGCGGCACCGCGCCGATCCCGGCGTGCCCGCCGGCGACGCTGGTACCAGGCGCGAGCGTGACCTGCACCGCAACGTACGTGGCGACGCAGGCGGACGTCGACGCCGGGTCGATCACCAACACGGCGACCGCGACGGGAACGCCTCCGTCCGGATTGCCCGTGACTTCGGGCCCCTCGACCGCGATCGTCACCGCGACCCCGGCGCCGGCCCTGAAACTGGACAAGTCGGCCTCCCCGACGACGGCAGGCGTGGTGGGTGACCCCATCGCCTACTCTTTCGTGCTCACCAACACCGGCAACACGACGCTGACGAGCGTGACCGTGGACGAGGGCGCCTTCAGCGGCACCGGTACCTTGTCCGCGGTGACCTGCCCGGCGGGCGCCGCGTCGCTCGCGCCGAATGCCAGCGTCACCTGCACGGCGTCCTACACGCTGACCCAGGCGGATGTGGATGCCGGAACGGTGACCAACACAGCCACAGCGACAGGCACGCCGCCCACGGGGCAGAACGTGACCACGCAGCCGTCGACGGCGACCGTGACCATCCCGCCCGCCTCGAGCGTCTCTCTGGTGAAGTCGGCGACTCCGACGACCGCAGGCGCGGTGGGCGATCCGATCGCCTACTCGTTCGTGGTAACCAACACCGGCAATACGACACTCGCGGACGTGACCGTGAACGAGGGCGCCTTCAGCGGGACCGGCACGCTCTCCGCGGTGACCTGCCCGGCCGGTGCCGCGTCGCTCGCGCCCAATGCCAGCGTGACCTGCACGGCGTCCTACACGCTGACGCAGGCGGATGTGGATGCCGGGAAGGTGACCAACACCGCCACCGCGACCGGCACGCCGCCGTCGGGTCCGCCTCCCGTGTCGCCGCCCTCGACGATGACCGTGACCATCCCGGCTGCTCCCGGGATCACCCTGACGAAGTCGGCGACCCCGACCACGGCCGGAAAGGTCGGCGACCAGATCGCCTACTCGTTCCTGGTGACCAACACGGGTAACACCACGCTCACGAAGGTCACCGTCGACGAGAGCAGCTTCACCGGCACCGGGGCGCTGTCGCCGCTGTCCTGCCCGCCGGCCGCAGCGTCGCTCGCACCGGGCGCCAGCGTGACCTGCACCGCGTCGTACACGCTGACCCAGGCGGATGTGGATGCCGGGAAGGTGACCAACACGGCCACCGCGACCGCCACGCCGCCGTCGGGACCGCCTCCTGTTTCGCCGCCGTCGACGGTCGTGGTGACCATCCCGCCGGCCTCGGCTCTGACGCTGGTGAAGTCCGCCTCCCCGTCGGATCAGGCGCACTTCACGGTCGGGCAGCTGATCACCTACTCGTTCGTGGTGACCAACACCGGCAACACGACCCTGAAGGATGTGACCGTCACCGAGGGCGCGTTCAGCGGCTCCGGCACCCTGTCCCCGGCGAGCTGCCCGGCCGGCGCTGCGTCGCTCGCACCGGGTGCGCAGGTGACCTGCACGGCGACCTATACGGTCACCCAGGCCGATGTGGATGCGGGAAGCATCACGAACGACGCGACCGCCACCGGGACCCCGCCGACCGGTCCCACCCCGGTCTCCCCGCCGTCGACCGTCACCATCCCGGCTCCGCAGGATCCCGCGCTGACCGTGGTGAAGTCCGCGACGCCCACCACGATCACCGCCGCAGGGCAGACCGTGACCTACTCCTTCGTGGTCACGAACACCGGTAACGTCACCCTGACTGACGCCGGCGTCGCCGAGACCGCGTTCAGCGGAACCGGTACCACCCCCGTGGCGACCTGTCCGGCCGGCGCCGCCTCCCTGGTGCCGGGCGCGTTCGTCACCTGCACCGCCACCTATACGGCGACCCAGGCGGACGTGGATGCGGGCTCGATCAGCAACACGGCGATCGCCTCCGGCACCTCGCCGTCCGGCTCGACCGTGCAGTCGCCGACATCGTCCGCGACGGTCACCGCGACTCCGGCCCCGGCGATCACCGTCGTCAAGTCGGCGTCTCCGTCGGACCCCGACCACTACACCGTCGGCCAGGTCATCACCTATTCCTTCCTGATCACCAACACCGGCAACACCACGCTGGCGGACGTGACCGCGACCGAAGGTGCCTTCACCGGTTCCGGAACCATGTCGGCGGTGAGCTGCCCGGCCGGCGCGGCCTCCCTGGCGCCTGCCGCGCAGGTCACATGCACCGCCACCTACACGCTCACCCAGGCAGACGTGGATGCGGGCAGCATCACAAACGACGCGACCGCCACCGGTACCCCGCCGACCGGTCAGAAGCCGGTGTCGCCGCCCTCGGAGGTGACGATCCCCGCTCCGAGCACCCCGTCGCTCGCCCTGGTGAAGTCCGCGACCCCGTCCACGATCGCCACGGCCGGACAGACGGTCACCTACTCGTTCGTTCTCACGAACACCGGGAATGTGACCCTCAAGGACGCGATCGTGACCGAGACCGCATTCATCGGGACCGGCACTGCTCCGGCGCCCACCTGCCCGAGCGGCGCCGCCTCCCTGGCGCCGGGCGCCAGCATCACCTGCACCGCGACCTATATCGCGACGCAGGCCGATGTGGATGCGGGCACGATCAGCAACACGGCGACCGCGACCGGAACGCCGCCCTCTGGCCCGACGGTGGACTCGCCGCCGTCGACCGCGGTGGTCACCATCCCGCCGACCTCTGCGGTGACGCTCGTGAAGTCGGCGTCGCCCTCGGACGAGGCGCACTACACGGTGGGCCAGCAGATCACCTACTCGTTCCTGGTGACCAACACCGGCAACACCACTCTGGCGGACGTGAATGTGGAGGAGGAGTCATTCACCGGCTCCGGGCCGCTCTCGGCCGTGACGTGCCCGGCGGGCGCCGCCAGCCTCGCGCCGGGGGACAGCGTCACCTGCACCGCCACCTACACGCTCACCCAGACCGATGTGGATGCGGGCAGCATCACCAACACGGCGACGGCCAACGGGACGCCCCCGACCGGGGCGGAAGCGGAGTCGACGCCGTCGACGGTCAGCATTCCGGAGATCCCCTCGCCGGCGCTCACCATCCTGAAGACCGCCGACACGGAGACGGCCAGCCGCGCCGGACAGGTGATCACGTACACCTTCCTGGTGACCAACACCGGAAACGTGACCCTGACCGCCGTCAAGCCGATCGAGGGGACGTTCACCGGCTCGGGCGCACTCTCCGCGGTGAGCTGCCCGGCGGCAGCGGGGTCCCTGATCCCGGGCGCGAACGTCACCTGCACCGCCGAGTACACGGTCACCGCGGCCGACGTCGCGGCCGGGAAGAAGCTCTCGAACACCGCGACGGCGACCGGAGTGCCGCCCACGGGACCGGCGATCGTGTCCGACCCGTCGGTGGTGGCCATCACCACACCGGCCGTCCCACCCGCTCCTGGGCTGGCTTCCACCGGGCAGCTGATCAGCGGTTGGATGGTCTTCGGTGCACCGACCCTGCTGCTGCTCGGCCTCGGCGCCCTGCTCGTCGCACGTCGTCGGCGGCGCCGGGCCTGAACAGGAGAGACACCATGACCCGCCTCACCGCCCGGCTGACCATCGCCGCCGCGCTGACCGGAGTCGCCGTGCTGCTCACCGGCTGCACGGCGGCTCCGGCGCCGACGCGCACCCCGAAGCCGGTGGCGTCGTCCACCGCCGCGGCGATCAACGGGCTGCCCGCCGGCGTCCATCCCGCGGCGATCCCGACCGCTGTGCCCAACACGGTCGAGGCCAGGAAGCAGGTGCAGCTCAGCACCTGCACGGGCAGCGGCACGCAGTGGAAGGCCGCCGGCACCATCACGAACACGACGGACACGAAGAAGGACTACCGCATCACGGTGTTCTTCACGACGCCGACGGCCACGGTCGTCGACTCGGCCCAGACGACGGTCTCGCTGGATGCGGGCGCCAGCGGGAAGTGGACCGCCGCGAAGGAGTTCACCACGGGCGGCAAACTGCTCTGCGTCCTCCGCGGGGTCGGCTGAGCCTCCCCTTCCTTTCGAAGGAGATCGGGTGTCGATCGTCCTTCGAATGACAGTCCTGAAGGAGATTCGAACGTAATCCGTCCGAATCTCCTTCGCTGGGGCGAGTTGACGGCGAGGCGACGGCCAGCCTCACCGACGCGTTCGTCGCGGGGCTCGCGACTGACGAGGGCGGCAGGCTTCCGCCCGCCGCCCTCGTCAGCCGGTCACTGAGCGGAGCGGATCGACACCGAGTCGAACTGGTTGATCGCCGACTGCGTGGCGTCGTGCGAGGTGGAGAAGATCCCCGCATCCTGTGTCGCCGCCGCGGACGGCAGGGTGACCGCGGCGCCGATGGGCACGTAGTTGATGCCGTCGTACGAATACGACCCCGTGTACGTGGTGCCCGAGCGGGTGAGTTGCACCCAGATGGGGCGGAACACATCCACCGAGGCCTGCGCCTGCGTGTCGATGTAGCCGTCGCTGTTCGAGTCCCAGGCGAAGACGACTCCGTTCCTCGCCGTCACCGCGACCACCGCATACCCGGTCGAGGATCCGGCCTGGGTGATGTCGTTGCGGACCATCACCCCGGACTTCGCCCAGACGTTGGCGTCGTTGACCGACACCACGCGCGCCGAGACGCTCGCCGTCGGCCCGAAGGAGCCCGCCCGGTAGATCGCGCCGTACTGGTCGTCGTGCTGACCGCCCGCGCCCCAGACATCCGCACCCGCTGCGGCGATCCCGAAGGCGCCCCCGGCCTGGCCGAACACCGACGTAGCCGCCGAGGCGCCCGCCGTCCGGAAGCCGTCCGTCACCGGAGCGGACACCGGGCAGGCGCTGAATCCGAACTGGTTGGCGTTCAGCGACGTCCGGTACTGGGGTGCCACTCCGGACGCGCAGATCACGTCGAGGGCGGCGGCCGGCCAGGCGGTCCCGGTCACCTTGACGTTGTCGGTCAGCGTGTTGTTGTGGGCGGCCGCGTTCGGCGCAGAGATCCCGCCCGAGTTGTACCAGTTGTCCCGGATGACGTTGTCGCTGGTGTTGTTGCGAAGGCTGTACGCGTTGGTGAACACGAACGACCCGCCCTGGACGACGTTGTTCTCGTAGGTCATCGAGCGCGATCCCTCATCGAGGTAGAGCCCGACCCCGGAGATGTTGAACAGGTAGTTCTTGTCCACGACCGTCCCCGGGCTGGCCGACAGGTTGTAGACCGAGCCGCCGTCGGCGAACCGGGCCTTCGTGTTGTGGACGAGGTTGCCTTCGACCCGGTTGTCCTTAAGCGTGGTCGGCGTCGTGTAGAGCGGGTTCCAGTTGTAGTACCCGCGGTCCACGTAGTCGTTCGAGCCCCCGGCGTCGTTGATGCCCCAGCCGTAGCCGGTGTCGATGCCGTCGTACGGGACGTTCGCGACCTCGTTGTGGAGGATCTGCGCTCGCGTCACGTAGGTGCTCAGGATGCCGCTGTTGTCCTTGTAGTCCACACCGACGCGGTCGATCGTGTTGTCCTGGATGGTGATGTCCTGGTTGGTCATCCGCGGGTCGCTCGGGTGGTGCGCATCCGGCAGCACTCCACCGACCGCGACACCGTGGCCGCTGTCCTCGAGGAATGTGTTGCCGACGACCTGGATGCCGCTAGCTCCGTAGCCGACGCCCGTCAGCATGGCGTTGGCGTCGTTCCCGATGCCGAGTGCGGATGAGCCGAGGTTGGTGAACGTGTTCCCCGTGAACGAGATGCGGCTGGCGGCCGAGACCTGGACGGCCGCGGGCTCCTGGTACCAGCTGGTGCGCGCCCGCTCGAACATCTCGCAGCCGCGAGAGCAGCTGGTGAACGCGTCCGCCGGACGGTAGTCGTACGTCCCCTTGATGAAGAGGCCGTTCTGCTGGTCGGCGTAGCCGTCGGTCGACGGGCCGAGCCAGGAGGTGCCGGAGAACCGGATGCCCTCGAACGACAGTCCGCTGACCGGCTGGTCGTAGCTTCCGCCGATGCTGATCAGGGACTGCAGGTGGGGCAGTTCGATGTCGAGCGTGTTGGGATCCACGCCGTCCGCCGGCTTGTAGTACAGCTTTCCGCCGTGCGGGTCGATGTACCACTGGTTCGTCTGCGTCAGGAACGCCAGCGAGTTGTCCAGGTACCAGGTGGGTCCGGCCAGGAACGACTTCTGGACGGTGTCCCATCCCCAGGTGTTGTTGTCCCACGCCGGCTGCGCCATCGTGATCGCGGTCGGGCTGATGCTCTGCACGGGCGAGTACCGGTTGGTGAAGTCGCCGAGCGACTCGAACTCGATGCGCCCCTGGTCGGGCAGGCCGGCCAAATAGCCGAGGGCGGGGTTGTTGATCGTCAGCCCGGTGGCGGTCGGCGTCACATCGGAGTTGGCGAGCCGGATGGATGCGCGCGGAGCAATCACCCCGTCGACGTACACCTGACGCGTGTCGAGCCCGGCTGGCGTGTCGGCCTGCCAGATGCCGGTCCCCGCGTCGGACTTCGACCATCCCGTGACCGCGGAGGCGCCCGTGATCACCGGATGCGCTCCCGGCGCGGCCGCCCAGTGGACGGTGCTGCCGGATCCGCCGCCGTCTGACGCGCCGAAGCTCAGCGGCTTCGAGAGGCGATAGGTCCCGTCCGCGAGCTGGACGGTCACGTCACCGTGCCTGATGGAGGGACGCAGGACGTGCTGCGCCCGTTCGAGGGAGCAGGGCTGGGACTGACTGCAGTGCCCCGAGTCCTTCCCGTCCGGTGCCGCGTAGAAGGTCGTCGCCGGATCGGCCTGCGCCTTGAGGGGGATCAGCACGGAGACGATGACCGCGCCGGCGCCGAGGAGCGCGAGCACCGCCTGCCTGCGTCCTTTCCGCCTGGTCATCGAACGTCGCGAGTCTGACGTCAATGTCATGTTGGATCGCTTCCTGTGATGGGCGGCCCCGATGCCGCCGCATCCACAGTTATCATACGTATTATGTTTGCCGCAAGAGACGTATGGCGTTTTGGAAAAGCGGGCAACCCATCCACTCGTTACGCCCGGTGAGTGCTGAGCCACTCCTCGAAGGTCTGCCGGCCGAGCTGGGCGCCTGGGCGGGCGAGAAGCGTGCCGTCGCGCATCGACGCGCCCCAAGCGCCGGGAAAGGGAACCTGCAGGACAGGATTCGACGCGCCCGTCGCGCGGAGATACC
>Ga0206353_10028453_pt1 | contig 12119 bp, 10 predicted proteins | sample DielMetaTC5am4_FD_146436 | JGI IMG/M metagenome (GOLD analysis project Ga0206353, IMG submission 146436) | Corn rhizosphere microbial communities from Kellogg Biological Station, Michigan, USA - Diel MetaT C5am-4 (Metagenome Metatranscriptome)... | ecosystem: Host-associated > Plants > Roots >...
TACGTCCAGAACGTCCTCGGCTACTCGCCGACGAAGGCGGGCGCGACGTTCCTGCCGATGACGCTGCTGATCATCGTCGTGGCGCCGGTCGCCGGGAACCTCTCCGACAAGCTCGGCTCGCGGTGGCTGATGGGCGCCGGGATGACCCTCGTCTCGATCAGCTCGCTCCTCTACCTGCGCGTCGGCGTGAACACCTCCTACTGGGTGCTCCTGCCGCAGATGCTGATCGGCGGGACGGGGATGGCGATGACGATGGCGCCGATGACCTCGGCGGCGATGGCCTCGGTGCCGGTGGACAAGGCCGGCGTCGGCTCCGGCGTCCTGAACAGCTTCCGCCAGGTCGGCGGCTCGCTCGGGATCGCCCTGATGGGCGCGATCCTCGCCTCCTATCTCCATCCCGGCATCCGCGAGCCGCGGCTGCAGCAGGCGCAGGACTTCGTGAACGGGCTGCACGCCGCGCTCGTCACGAGCGCGGTGATCACCTTTGCCGCGGCGGTCGTCGCGGTGCTGACGGTGCACACCGCGGCCCGCGCCGAGCACCGCGCCGCCGAGCAGCTCGCCGCCTAGAACGGTGCTACATGGCGAAGAGGCCCCCGGCTGCGGCTCCGGGGGCCTCTTCGAGAGGCGCGCCCATCCTGGTGGGGCTTCGGAAGCTCGGCTCTGCGGCCCAGCCGCGCCTCCTGCCCTCACCGGATGTGCCGGCGCACCCCCTGCAAACCCGAGCCTGGCGTCCGGCCTGGTTGCAAGGTGGCCTCACTATAGGAGCCGTGTCCCGAACAGTCAAGTAGCTCGGTCAAGTGATTTGGGCTATGCTCCGCTTCACCAAAACCCCAGGCAAACATGCCCTTTTCGGGGGATGCCCGAAGAGACACCTTGCATTTTGGTGAAGCAGGCAGTTCACTAGCCGCTATGAACCTCGACACCGCCCAGAGCCGCAGCAGCGCCGCCCATCCGGGACTTCGTCTCGGCGAGCGCCTGCGCCAGCTGCGCGTCGCGGCCGGCTTCACGCAGAGCGAGCTCGCGGGCGACCGCTTCTCCAAGGAGTACGTCTCGCAGATCGAGCGCGGCAAGACGCGCCCGACCCGCGAGACGATCGAGTGGCTCGCGGCCCGCCTCGGCGTCGACCCCGGCTTCCTCGCGAACGGCGTCGCCACCGACGAGCGCGGCCGGCTCGAGGGCGCACTGGCCCGGGCCGAGGCGCTCCACGAGGGCGTGCGGCTCGAGGAGGCGGACGTCGAGTACGAGACACTCGTCCCGGCCGCCCGCGCGATGGGCGTCCCCGAGCTCGCCGTCCGCGCGCTCACGGGCGCCGGCAAGACGCGGATGCGCCTCGGCGCCCCCCGCGAGGCCCTCGAGCTGCTCAACGAGGCACGCGCGCTCGTGGAGGCCGGCAGCTTCTCCGATCTCGAGCGCGCCGAGGTCTTCCTGGCGCTCGGCGTCTGTCGCTACCAGCTGAACAGCGTCCAGACGTCGCTCGGCCTGCTGAACGAGGCGCTCGCGCTCGCCGAGCGCTCCGGCATGCCCTCCGACTCGCTCCGCTCGAACATCCTCTCGTGGCGCTCGCGCTGCTGGCGCCGGATGCGCGACTACGAGGCTGCGCGCGAGGACATCGAGCGCGCGCTCCAGCTCGCCGAGTCCGCCGCCGACCCGCGCACGATCGGCTCCGCGTTCTTCCAGGCCTCGCTCGTCGCCGACCGCGAGGGCCACTGGGTGCTCGCGCGGACGTACGCCGAGCGCGCCCGCGCCGCGTACGAGGAGCTCGCCGACCGGGTGCACGTCGGCCGGCGGACGAACAACCTCGGCACGCTCAACTTCCTCCTCGGCAAGACCGACGAGGCGGTGGCGCTGCTGAAGGAGGCGTTCTCGATCGCGCTCGACAACGGGCTCGAGCAGGACGCGGCGCAGGCCGTCTCCTCACTCGCCCAGATCAACCTGCGCACCGGCGACGTCGAGAAGGCCGCCGAGCAGGCCGAGCATGCGCTCAAGCTGCTCGAGGGGCACGAGGACTACCTCGACGAGATCGGCAACGCGCAGCTCGTGCTCGGACGGGCACTGCTCGAGCAGGACCGGCTCGACGACGCCGAGGCGGCGTTCACCGCCGCGGAGGCGAGCTTCGACCAGCTGGGCTCGGCGAGCCATCGGGCCGCCGCCTGGGTCGCTCGCGGCGACCTCGCGGCGCGGCGCGGCGACGACCGGCTCGCGGCGCATCTCTATCGGACTGCAGCCGAAGCGCTGCAGGACGTCAGGTTCTAGGTCAGGGAGGGAGGTGACGACATGACGAAGGCGCGGCTTCTGTATCTGCTCGTGTTCGCCGCTCTCCTCGCGTTCTATCTCGGCGCGGCATACAAGCCTCTCGGGATGAACGACGGCGGCTGGCTGATGAACTAAGCGGGACGGTTCCACTGAACCGGTGCGCCGTCCCGCGCACCATCCCGCGGTGTTTCCTGCCGGCCGACGCGGAGACGTGAGGTCACGTGGGGGCGCGGATGGCACGCACACGGCGCGCGCTTGAGGTCGGCAACGTCGCACGCCGCGGCGGTCTTCGCCGGGTACTCGCGGAAGTGGGCGTTCGCGGCAACCGGCCGGCGACTCGCGAGGGCGCGCAGGGCTTCCGGGCGGCGCTCGAGGAGCTCGGCACGACGTATGTGAAGCTCGGGCAGCTGCTCTCGTCGCGGCCCGACCTGCTTCCGGACGTCTACATCGAGGAGCTGGGCCATCTCGTCGACGAGGTGCCGCCGGTCCCCTTCGTCGACATCGACGCGACGATCCGCGCCGAGATCGGCGACGACGTCTTCGCGAGCATCGACCCGGAGCCGCTCGCCGCCGCCTCGGTCGCGCAGACGCACCGGGCGCTCCTGAAGAGCGGGCGCGAAGTGGTCGTGAAGGTGCGCCGGCCGGGCATCGCGGAGCAGGTGGAGCTCGACCTCTCGGTGCTCCGCTCGACGGCAGAGCTCCTCGCTGGTCACTCGGAGACTGCTCGGCGGCTCCAGCTGGAGGCGCTCGCGGACGAGCTGGAGGTGCACCTGCGCCAGGAGCTCGACTTCGTCGAGGAGGCGCACAACACGGAGCTGATCGCGGGCCTCGTCGAGCAGTACGAGCGGATCGTCGTGCCGCAGGTGATCCGTCCGTACGTGACCGAGCGCGTGCTCGTGCTCGAGTGGATCGACGGAAAGAAGGTGGAGCGCGACCACGGGCTCGCCCCCGAGCTCGCGGCGGAGCTCGCGCGCGAGTTCTTCGCCGCGTACGTCCGCCAGGTGATCGTGGAGGGCGTCTACCACGCGGACCCGCACGCGGGGAACATCCTGCTGACCAGCGACGGGCGGCTCGCGCTGCTCGACTTCGGGCTGCTCGGCCGCCTCGACGAAGACACGCGCCGCGGCCTGTCGCTGCTGCTGCTCGCCCTCGCGCAGAACCGAGCCGACGACGTCGCCGACCTGATCGTGGCGCTGTCGCTGACGACCGTGCAGTCTGACCAGGCGGCGTTCCTGCACGACGTGCGCCGGAAGCTGCCGCGCTTCCACTGGCGTCCGCTCTCGGGGCTGCACACGGGAGAGTCGCTCGCCGACCTGCAGCGGCTCGCGCTCGAGCACGACATCGGCCTGCCGACGAGCTTCGCGCTCGTGGGCAAGACGCTCGCGCAGGCCGACTCGATCGCGCGCGTGCTCGACCCGCAGCTCGACCCGATCGGCCTGATGGAGGACGAGGCGATCGAGGTGATGCTGATCGAGGCGGAGCGGCGCCTCGAGCCGAACCGCCTCTTCTCGTACCTGTACACGCAGCTCGACCCGCTCGCGCGACTGCCGCGGCGGATCGGCCACGTGCTCACCGAGCTCGAGCAGGGCGGGCTGAAGGTCGGAATCCAACCCACGGGTCTCGGCGAGCTCGAGCACAACCTGCGCTCGATCGCGAACCGGGTCGGCGCGGCGATCATCATCGCCGCGCTGCTGCTGGCGTCGGCGCTCGTCGTGCGCGTCCACCGCTTCGAGTGGATCGGCTTCGCCGGCTTCGTCGTCGCCTGCGTGCTCGCGCTCTACATGGTCTGGAAGATCGTCAGGACGCCCGGAGAGCTGTAGCTCTCCAGGCGGAGAACGGAACTTCGCACGGCCGCGAGCGCGGTCCGGTCAGGCGCCGCTGAGCGGCACGTCGCCGTTCCGGCTGCCCATCCGCTCGATCACGACCTGGGGGATGCGCGCATGCGGCGAGAGCCGCAGGCACAGGCGGACGACCTCTGCACAGTCCTCCGGCCGGATCATCTCCTCGCCGGGCAGGCCGCTCCACTCGGCCATCGGCGTGTCGACGAAGCCGGGGCAGATTGCGATCGCGCGGACGCCGTCGCCGTCGAGCTCCTCGTTCAGCGAGCGCGTCAGCGAGATCACTGCGGCCTTCGTCGCGCCGTAGGTGGCGAGGCCGGGAGTCGGGAGCGTGCCCGCGATCGACGCGAGGTTGACGATCAGCCCGTGCGAATCGCGCAACAGCGGGATCGCCGCCTGCGTGACGAGGAAGAGCCCGCGCAGGTTGACGCCGAGCTGCAGGTCGAAGTGCTTCGCCGGCAGATGCTCGACCGTCCCTGCGATCCCGACTCCGGCGGAGTTGACGAGGACATCGAGCCGTCCGAACCGCTCGCGGTGCTCCGCGACCAGCCGCGCACAGGCATCCGCGTCGCCGACGTCTGCCGCGACCGCGAAAGCGCCGAGCTCCTCGGCGGCAGCCTGCACCTTCTCGGCTCGGCGCGACGCGAGCGTCAGCGCGTAGCCCTCGTCGCGCAGCATGCGCGCGATCGCGAGCCCGATGCCCGACGAGCCGCCCGTGATCAGCGCCGCGCGCTCCGCCACGTGCGGTGTCTATCAGGAAGGTCAACACCTGCGCAGCCCGAACACCGCCCGCGAGGGTGCCTTAGCGGCTCCCTCTCTCTCCCCGAGAAGACGGCGGCGCAAGCCGCCGTCTTCCTATGCTCATCCCATGTCCGCGTTGACGCGACTGACCACGGGAGGCGGCTGCGCCGCGAAGTACTCGGCCGCGCGCCTGCAGGAGCTGCTCGCCGGCTTCGTGCCGGTCGAGGCCGAGAACCTGCTCGTCGGGCTCGCGCCTGCGGACGACGCGGCCGTCTACAAGCTCGACGAGGAGCGCGCGCTCGTCTTCACGCTCGACTTCTTCCCGCCGCTCGTGGACGACCCGGCCGCCTTCGGTCGCATCGCCGCGACGAACGCGCTCAACGACGTCTTCGCGATGGGCGGCTCGCCGCTGCTCGCCCTCTCGATCGCCGCGTTCCCGGAAGAGCTGCCGACCGACGTCGTCGCCGCCGTCTTCGCCGCGGCGGACGAGCAGGTGCGCGCCGCCGGCGCGCTGCTCGCGGGCGGGCACACGATTCGCGACGAGGAGCCGAAGTACGGGCTCGCGGTCGTCGGCACCGTCCATCCCGACGGCGTGTGGGTGAAGAGCACGGCGCAGCCCGGCGACGCGCTCTTCGTCACGAAGCCCGTCGGCACCGGGCTCGTGCTCGCCGCCAAAGGGGACGCGACCGAGGCGGTCGAGTGGATGACGACGCTGAACCGCGACGCTGCCGACGCGCTCCGACCCTTCTCGCCGAACGCCGTCACGGACGTCACCGGCTTCGGGCTCTTCGGCCACGCGCACGAGATGGCGGAGCGGAGCGGCGTACGCATCTCCATCGACGCCGCCTCCATCCCCGTGCTGGGGGACGCGCTCGAGATCGCGCGGCGGGGGGTGCGCACGGGCGGCGACCCGCGCAACCGCGAGTTCGCTCCGGTGACGGCGGACGGCGTGGCGGAGGAGCTGCTCGCGCTCGGCTACGACGCGCAGACCGCCGGCGGCCTGCTCGTCTCGCTGCCGGCGGACAAGGCGCTCTCGCTGCGCAGCGAGTTCGAGCGGCGCGGGCTCTTCCTCGCGCGCATCGGCGCGGTCGAGGCGGGCTCCGGCGTCGCCGTGAATCCGTAGAAGTCCGGGATGGCGATCGCCGCGCCCCGGCATATCGTGGCCGCATGCTCGCCGAGCTCCGCGAGATCGCCGAGGCGATGCCCATCCCCGCGCCGGCCTGGCATTCGCACGTCCGGCTGATCCTGCACGTCCGGGACGAGCTCCTGGCGGGGATCGCGGAGCTCGAGGCGCTGCCCGACGGGGAGGAGCGGGCGGAGCGGCTGCTCGGCGAGGAGCTCGAGCCTCTGCCCGGGACGGCCCTCGCGGAGCTCCCGGTGCCGGCGGGCGAGCATCCGTACCTCGGCGAGATCCTCGCCGTGCTCGAGGCGGCTCGACTCGTGCAGGGCGCGTTCGCCGCGGCTAGCCTGAACGTGTGAGCACGGCTGCCGGCGCGATCCCGCGCCGTTTCGAGCTTTCGAGCACGACGTTCCGCCGTCTCGCGTGGTTCACGGTCGGGATGCTCGTCCTGATCGTCGCCACCGGGGCGACCGTTCGCCTCACCGGGTCCGGGCTCGGCTGCGAGCATTGGCCCGGTTGCACGCCGAGCGAGTTCCTGCCCGCCCAGGGCTTCCATTCGGACATCGAGTTCGGCAACCGGGTCGTCGCCGCCGCCACCGTCGTGTCGACGCTCCTGCTCGCGATCGCCTCGCTGCTCGCGCGGGTGCCGCGCTGGACGCGCGTGCTCGCGTGGGCGACGTTCGTCGGGACGCTCGCGCAGGCACCGCTCGGTGCGATCACGATCCACTACGACCTCAACCCGTATCTCGTCATCTCGCACCTGCTGCTCTCGCTGCTCGTGCTCGGCCTCGGCGTGGTGGTCGCGGCGCCCGGGGCGGGCGCGGCGCTCGGAGTGACGGCGCAGCGGCTCGCGCTGCTGCTGCTCGCGGCCGTGACGTTCCTCGTCGTCACGGGGACGCTCGCCACCGCGGCGGGGAAGTTCCCCGGCTCGAGCGGGGACAAGTACGTCCAGCGGCTCGGCACGTTCGAGCCCTCGGTCGCCCTGCACGTGAAGGCGGTCGCCATCTTCGGCCTCGTCTTCCTGGCCGTCGCCTACTGGGCGTGGCGGCACCGGGCGCGTGGGCTGCTGCGCGGTTGCGTGGGCCTGCTCGCCATCCTGCTCGGCCAGATGGCCGTCGGCGAGTCGCAGTACCGGATGTACGGGACGATCCCGTGGTGGGTGGTGCTGCTCCACGTGACCCTCGCGGCGACGCTCTTCGCGTGGACGGTCGGGCTCGCCGTCCGCGTGTGGCGGCCTGCCGCGTAGACTTCCGAAATGTCCGAGCTGAACGTCTCCTTCCGGCCGGAGCTGCGGGATCCCGTGCTCGTCGCCGCCTTCCGCGGGTGGAACGACGGAGGTCAGGGCGCGTCGCTCGCCGCCGGCTACCTTGCGAAGGCGTGGGGCGCGGAGCGCTTCGCCGAGATCGACGCCGAGCAGTTCTACGACTTCCAGGCGACGCGGCCGATGGTGTCGCTCGAGGACGGGTTCACGCGCAAGCTCGAGTGGCCGGACAACGGCTTCTTCCACGCCTCGGTGCCGGGCGACGGTCGCGACGCGGTGATTCTGATCGGCACGGAGCCGAACCTGCGCTGGCGGACATTCGCCGGGCTCGTGCTCGGGCTCGCGGAGGATCTCGGCGTCGACCGGATGGTCACCTTCGGATCGCTGCTCGCCGACGTCCCACACACGCGACCCGCGCCCGTGACCGCCGCCGCGACCGATCCGGAGCTCGTCGAGGAGCTCGGCCTGGAGCCGTCGCGCTACGAGGGCCCGACGGGGATCGTGGGCGTGCTGCTCGACGCGGCGCGGAGGCAGAGCATCCCCTCGCTCAGCCTGTGGGCGGCCGTGCCGCACTACGTGTCGCTCGCTCCGAGCCCGCGCGCGGCGCTCGCGCTCGTCGACCGCTTCGCCGAGCTGCTCGAGCTGGAGGTCGACACCGACGAGCTCGAGACGGCCGCGTCCGAGTACAGCGACCAGGTGAGCGACGCCGTGTCGACCGACGCGGAGACTGCCGCGTATGTCGAGGAGCTGGAGCGGCGAGTCGACATGCTGAGCACCGAGGACGACCTGCCCTCCGGCGACACGCTGGCTGCCGAGCTGACCCGCTTCCTGCGCGAGCGCGACGAGCAGGAAGACGACGACGACGGCCCTTCGGGCCCCGCCTCCTAGAGACGGTCATTTGCAAACGGGGATACTCCCCGTCACGGAGTTGTGCCAACTATGTGCCGATAGCGCACGTCTCGTCGTGGTGACGGGGCCGGACGAGCCGGACGTGCTCCTGGAGCGCTACCGAAGCGGCACAGACGTCCCGGTCACGTCGACGACGCGCGCGTCCCCGATCATTATGCGTCGCCCGGCTGCTCGGACGCTTCGGCGCCCGGGTCCTCGCTTGCCGCCGGCTTCTTGCGGCGGCGCCGCTTCGGCTTTGCCGGCTTCTCGGCGTCTTCTGCGGTCGCGGCCGCCTCCGCCGGCTCACCGCTCTCGGTCGCAGCAGCAGCAGCCGCCGCCTCTGCCGGCTTCTTCTTCCGCCGCCGGCGGCGCCGGTTGCGGGACGTCTGCTGCTTCGGTTGCGGCAGGTTCTCGCCGAGTGCCAGCGCGACCTCCTGGATCTCGCCGAGCTCCTCGCGCGCCTGCTCGATCAGCTTCGTCGCACGCGGCGTGTAGCCCTCGGCGGAGGCGAGTAGCGCCGCCCCGACCTGGAGCGGCTGCTCCTTCGCGAGCTTGACGAGCTTCGCCGCGTTCTCCTCGTGCCGGTGCCCGCGCGAGTTCGCGAGCGCGCCGAGCAACCGCTTCGCTTCGGGATACTCCGACGACGCGCGTCGATCCTGCACCTTGCGCGTCGCGCGCGCGAGCCGCCACGTCCACCGCGCGAGAATCTGCTCCGGCGCGTCGGGCTTGCCCTCGCCGATCGCGCGCAGCAGCACGCGGATCCCCTGCTGCCGCTCCTTCTCCCACGTCGGCGCCTGGGTCACGAGCGTGACGAGGTCGTCGAAGTCGGCGCGCTCCACACGCATGGACACGCGGTCCTGCAGCGCCATCATCCGCAGCCGGCGGTTCGGGTTCTCCGCCGCCGCCGTGGAGAGGAAGGTCTCGAGCGCGCCCTTCGACGCGCGCCCCTCGGTCAGCTTCTGCACGAAGGACGCGCGCTCGTCGAAACGGATCTGCCGCCCGGCGATCGTCGCCCAGTACCTCTGCTCGTCGTCGTCCAGGAAGCGTGGGTCGACGCGCTGCCACTCGCGCTGGATCACGGAGATGCGGCGGCGTACGTCCGGCGTCACCGGCACGAGCCACGGCGCGGGCGTCAGCCGGCGACGCGCGCGGCGCTGCGAGCGGCGACGCGGTGCCGGCGTGACGCGCGCGCCCTCGCGGTAGAAGTCCGCGTCGAGCAGGGAGTGCAACGACACGACCCGCTCGTTGTGCGTCGCTCCCTTCGGAACGAAGTCGACGACGATCCCCGCCTCCTTGCGCGGGTGGATGCGCATGATGCGGCCGATCCGCTGCTGGTACACGCGCTTCGACGCGGTCGGCGCGAGGTGCATGCACACGGTGGCGCGCGGCGAGTTCCACCCCTCGGCGAGCAGCTGCGCGTTGATCAGGACGTTGATCTCGCCGCGCTCGTACGCCGCCAGCGTCTCGGCGAGCTTCACCGGCGGTGTGCGGCCCGAGACCGCCTCCGCCTTGATCCCCGCCGCGCGGAACTCCTGCGCGAGGTTGTACGCGTGGTCGACGCCGGCCGCGTAGACGATCCCCGGCGTGTTGTCGAAGCGGTCGCGGTAGAGCGACGCGGCGGCCTGGTTCAGCGCCTGGTGGTCGAGCGTCTTGGCGAGGATCTCCTGGTCGAAGTCGCCGCCGACGATCGGCACCGAGTTGATCGCCGCCACCGGCGGGACGCGCAGGCAGCGCAGCGGTGCGATCAACCCGCGGCGCGCGGCGTCCTGCAGGGGCAGGTCGTCCACCGAGGCGGGGAAGACGTCCGAGACCTGCTTCGCGATCAGCTCCTCCGTCGCCGTCATGCCGATGTAGATCGGCTCCGGCATCGAGCGGATCGCCGCCGACGTCTTCTCGCCGAGCGCCGTGTGCGCCTCGTCGCAGATCACGAGCTGGTACGCGTCCCGGCTGATCGAGTCGACGTGCCGCGCGAACCAGGCGTACGTCTGGATCGTCAGCGGATTCTCCTTCGGCGGCGTCTTGCCGTTCTCGATCGCCTCCGTGAAGCGCTCCCCGTACCCCTCGGTCGTCAGGTCGCGCGTGAACTGGGAGACGAGCAGCCGGCGGTGCGTGAGGATGAGCACGCCGAGCGTGCGCGCCGCCTCGACGAAGCCGGCCGCGGCGATCGTCTTGCCGGACGCGGTCGGGTGCCGGAACCGGTAGCGGCGGACCGCGCCGGGGTCCTCCTCGAGCGAGAGCGGCTCGGGCAGGACGTCCTCGTCACTCGGCGAGTCCTCGGCCAGAAGCGTCTCGTCGTCCTCCTCGTCCTCCTCTTCGATCACCTCGGCGAGCGGATGGCCGTTCCCGTTCTCCTCGTCGCGCTGCACCGCGGCGATCAGCTCCGTGAGCATCCCGGCGAGCGCGTCCACCTGGTGGCGGCGCAGCGTCGTCCCGGCTGCCGTGGTCGGCTCCGGGCTCGCCAGCACGCGCTCCAGGCCGAGCATCAGCCCGTAGCGCACCTTCCACTGGGGGCTCGGTTCGCGGCGGCCCGCCTCGATCTCGAACAGCGCGTCGTCGAGGGCGCGGCGGCGCGCCGTGCCGGGCCCGAGCACGGCCGCGACGTCCTCGCCGTCGCGCAGGAACGGCTCGCCCGCCCACGCTTCGGCGCGGAGTGCGGCGGCGGCGAGTGGGTCCGTCGCCTCGGAAAGGATGGTCGACTGGGTGGCTTCTTGCATGTGCGCAGCACTCGGGCGTGCTGCAAGTCTTCGAGAGGTGCGCCTTCCGCGAGTCCCCTTTGAGGCGGAGCGGCGCGCCTGAAGCATACCCCGCTCGGCGGGAGCGTCAACCTCGCCGCGCTAGGCGCCGGGGGCGCCGGAGCTGCCCATGCCGCCGAAGACGGCGAACGGGTTGCCCGGCATCGTCTCCCAGACGAGCTCGCCGCCGGGCTCGACCGTGCCGTGGACCCGCGCGGCCAGCCGGTCGGCGTCCTCCCGCGAGGCGCAGCCGACGATCAGGTAGCTCCACTGCCGGACGGGTCGGTAGCCCTCCCGCTCCAGCTCGTCGGCGAGCTCGCCTGCGGCCTGGCGCGAGCCGCAGTCGACGCGCACCTCCCAGGGGGCGTAGCCGTCCTCGAGCTCCTCCTGCTCCCACGTCTCCGCGGCCGGCTCGTCGTCCCAGCGCTGCTCCTCCTCGAGCCAGCGCTCGATCCGCGTGTCGCCGCCGACGAGCTCCGCGGCGCGCTGCGCCTCCGCATACGTGTTCGCGTAGACGAAGACGTCGTCGCCGTCCCGCGAGACCGCGAAGCGGCCGCGGTCGACGTCGCGCGTCTCCTCGAGGCGGCGCAGGAGCGCGCCGGCGTCGTCGGTCCTGACGTGGATCCGGAAGTCGTCTATGCCGGGATCTTGCCGTATTCCGCCAGGCCGGCCTGCTCGAGGTGCTTGGTCAGCCCGCCGAGGAAGAACGGATAGCCGGCGCCGAGGATCAGGCAGGCGTCGATGTCGGCCGGGGAGCCGACCACGCCCTCGTCGAGCATGTGCCCGATCTCGTCCGCTGCCGCCTCCAGGACGGCCCGCCGGATCTCCTCGACGCTGCGCCGGTTGTCGCCCGTCGCGACCGGCTCCTCGCCGTTCGCGATCGCCTCGAGGGCGGGGGAGAGCGGGAAGCGGTCGGGGTAGGCGGCGTGCATCGTCTCGAGCACGTGCAGCGCGACGCGCGGGCCGACCATCGTCAACAGGACGGACGGCGCCATCGGCATCCCCAGGCCGAGCATCGCCTCGTCGGTCTCCTCGGTCGTGTTGCCGTTCTCGATCGCCTCCATCAGCACGCGCGAGACGCGCGTGAGCACGCGGTTGACGACAAAGCCGGGAGCGTCGCCGACGATCACGCCGCGCTTGCGCAGACGCTTGACGACGTCCCACGCCGTCGCGAGCGCCTCGGCGCTCGTTCCGCGATGCCTGACGATCTCCACCAGCGGCATCAGCGCGACCGGGTTGAAGAAGTGCAGCCCGACGTCGGCTCCCATCGCCTCGACCGAGAGCGA
>Ga0206353_11057787_pt1 | contig 12106 bp, 10 predicted proteins | sample DielMetaTC5am4_FD_146436 | JGI IMG/M metagenome (GOLD analysis project Ga0206353, IMG submission 146436) | Corn rhizosphere microbial communities from Kellogg Biological Station, Michigan, USA - Diel MetaT C5am-4 (Metagenome Metatranscriptome)... | ecosystem: Host-associated > Plants > Roots >...
CGACGGCCTTCCCGGCGACTGCCTTCGATGCAGCCGCCTTCGATGCAGCCGCCTTCGACGCGCCCGTCTTCGACGCGCTCGACCTCGCCGCGACCGGCTTGGACACGGTCGTCCGGGACGCCACGCGCTGGGCCGCCGTCGACTGCGCAGGCGTCGCCATGGGCGGAGCCGGCTCGGCCGCGACCGGCTCGGGCGTCAGCACAGTGACCACGCGACCCGGGGAGCCGGCCATCGCATCCATCGCCGCGTCCTGTGCGATCTTCACGAGATCCACCCGGCTGACCTCGAGCGGCTTGGTCTCATCCAGGCGGGCCAGCTCCAGCAGGTCCTCGACGAGGATGCCCATGCGGATGGCCTCCTTCTCGATGCGGTCCATCGCCTGGGCCACATCCTCGGGGGTCTGCAGGGCGCCCATCCGGTACAGCTCCGCGTAACCGCGCAGCGAGACCAGCGGTGTGCGCAGCTCGTGGGAGGCGTCGCCGACGAACCGGCGCATCTGGTCGATCGTGCGCGCGCGGTCGCTGAACGCGCGGTCGATGCGGTTCAGCATGGTGTTGAGGGAGCGGTTGAGCCGCCCGACCTCGGTGTTCGGGGTGGCGCCGCCGAGGCGCTGGCTGAAGTCGCCGTCGGCGATCGCGGCGGCCGTCTGCTCCACCTCGCGCAGCGGCGCGAACGTCGTCGTGACGAGCATCCGGGTGAGGCCGGCCCCGACGACGATCACGATCACGCCGAAGAGGAGGAAGATCGCGAGGAAGCTCGCCATCACCGTGTCGATCTGCGAGGTCGAGGTCGCCACGATCGCCGTGCCGAGCTCGCCGTCCGGGCCTGCGAAGGTCACCGTCTGGGTGAGCGCGCGGTAGGTAGTGCGACCGTCGTTGCTCGGGAGGGTGTAGCCGCCGGCCGGCATCGCCTTGCCCTCGGGCACGGTCAGCGTGCGCGGGATGGCGGGACGGTGCGAGTACGGGATGTTGGTCCAGTTGTAGCGGACCAGCGTGCCGTTGGAGTCGTACAGCGCCGCGAAGTAGTCCGAGGGGCTCGCGTCGGTGGCGATCTTGTCGTTGTCCGACCCGCCCCCGTAGAGGTAGGTGTTCAGGTACGACGCGCCCGAGGCTGCGGCGAGCTGCGCATCCAACTGGTCCAGCAGCACCGGCTTGAGCATCGACATCGTGCCGATGCCGGTGACGAGCAGCCCGAGGGTCAGCATGAGCACGGTCACGCCCGTGATCTTCGTTCGCAGGGAGATCGCGTTCCAGCGGTCGAGCAGGCGTGAGTGCATCAGGCCGTCAGTCTATGCAGGGGATGCTGTGCCGGGCATGTGCGAGCCGTGTGCCGGGCGGCGCACCTCAGGCCTTCGCGGCCTTGAGCATGTAGCCGAAGCCGCGCTTGGTCTGGATGAGCGGCTCGCTGGAGTGCGCATCCACCTTGCGCCGCAGGTACGAGATGTACGACTCGACGATGCCCGCGTCGCCGTTGAAGTCGTACTCCCAGACGTGGTCGAGGATCTGCGCCTTCGACAGCACCCGGTTCGGGTTGAGCATGAGGTAGCGCAGGAGCTTGAACTCGGTCGGCGAGAGCTCGATCGGGGTGTCTCCGACGAAGACCTCGTGGGTGTCCTGGTCCATGGTCAGCTCGCCGGCGCGGATGACCGCATCCTCGTCGGCCTGCATCGTGCGGCGCAGGATGGCCTTGATGCGCGCGACGATCTCGTCCAGGCTGAACGGCTTGGTCACGTAGTCGTCGCCGCCGACCGTGAGGCCGGTGATCTTGTCCTCGGTGTCGTCCTTCGCCGTGAGGAACAGGATGGGCGCGGTGTACCCGGCGCCGCGGAGGCGCTTGGTGACACCGAAGCCGTTCATGTCCGGCAGCATGACGTCGAGGATGATCAGGTCGGGCTCCTCTTCGAGGACCGCGGAGATGGCCTGTGCTCCGTTGCCGACCGCGCGCACGGCGAAGCCGGCGAAACGGAGGCTGGTGGTGAGCAGGTCGCGGATGTTCGGCTCGTCGTCGACGATGAGAATGCGGGGTCCGGCGTTCATGGAGACAGTATCTGCGCGTGGGCTGAGTCTTCTCTGTGAGCCGTCGGTGCGCCGTAGGTGGGCGGTGGTGGCGTCCGCCGTGTGAAGAGTGGATGCTGATGTCATGTCGAAACCCACCGTCCTCATCGCCGGCGCCGGGCTCGCCGGAGCGACCGTCGCCACCGAACTGCGCGAACGCGGCTTCGATGGCCGCATCCTGCTGCTCGGAGCCGAGGAGCACGCTCCGTACATCCGGCCGCCGCTCTCGAAGGAGTACCTGAAGGGCGACGCCCCGATCGAGGAGGGGGATGTGCATCCCGCCGACTGGTACGCGGACAACGCGGTCGAGTTCCTTCCGGGGGTGGAGGCGGGATCGTTCGACCCGGCCGCCCACGAGCTTTTCGTCTCGGACGGCGGACGCATCACCTACGACAGCCTCGTGCTCGCGACCGGCGCGAGCGCGCGTCCCCTCGGCGTGCCCGGCAGCGGCCACGGCGCGGTGTTCCCCTTGCGAACACGGGAGGACTCGAGCCGGCTGCGGGCGGCGCTCGAGGTCGGCGGACGGCGGGTCGTGCTGGCCGGCTCCGGCTGGATCGGTCTGGAGGTTGCGGCCGCCGCCCGCGGGTACGGCAACGAGGTCACGGTCATCGGGCACTCGGCTGTGCCGCTCAGCACGGCGATCGGACGCGAGCTCGGCGGAGTGTTCGAGCGGCTGCACCGGGAGAACGAGGTGACCTTCCACAACGCAGCGGAGGTGGTCGCGGTCGACGGCGGAGCGGAGCAGGCGGTCGTCCTCGGGTCGGGGGAGCGGATCCCGGCGGATGTCGTGGTCGCCGGCGTCGGAGCGGTGCCGAACACGCGGGTCGCCGAGCGCTCGGGCGTCCGGCTCGGGAACGGCGTCCTCACAGACAAGGGGATGCGCACGAGCATCGAAGACGTCTACGCCGTCGGCGACCTGGCGGACGCGTTCCTGCCCGCCATCGGCCGGCACCTCCGCAGCGAGCACTGGGCGAACGCGATCGCGAGCGGGAAGGTCGCCGCCCACGCCATCCTGGGTGACCGTGCGTCGTACGACGACATCCCGTACTTCTACTCGGACCAATACGATCTCGGCATGGAGTATTCGGGCTATGCGCCGCTCGCCGCCGGAGCGCAGGTGGTGTACCGGGGCGATGTCGAGTCGCGCGAGTTCATCGCCTTCTGGGTGCGGAACGACCGTGTCGTCGCGGGCATGAACGTCAACGTGTGGGATGTGCAGGACGACATCCAGCGACTGATCCGGTCGGGTGAGCGGCTGGATGCGGACCGGCTCGCCGACGAGAGCGTCGACCTTGCCGCCCTCTGACGCGCACGCCACGCCGTACCTGCCCCCGCTGCGCGTCCCCGTGCGGCGGATCGGCGCCCGCACCTTCGACTTCTCGCGCCAGGTGGCGGTGATGGCCGTGGTGAACCGCACCCCCGACTCCTTCTACGACCAGGGCCGCACCTACGCCTTCGACCGCGCCGTGGACGCCTGCTTCGAGGCCGTCGCGCTCGGGGCGGACTGGGTGGACATCGGCGGAGCGCCGTTCGCGCCCGGCGAGCCGGTGCCCGTGGAGGAGGAGCTGGAGCGCGTCGTGCCGGTCGTGAAGGCGCTGCGCGCCGGCTCCGACGTGGTGATCTCGGTGGACACGTTCCACTCCGCCGTCGCACGGCACGCCATCGCGGCCGGAGCGACGGTCATCAATGACACGACCGGGCTCTCGGATCCGGAGCTCGCACCGGTCGTGGCCGACAGCGAGGCGACGCTCGTCATCACGCACAGCCTGGCGGAGCCGCGCCGCCCGTTCCCGCGGCCGCACTACGACGACGTCGTGGCCGACGTCGCAGCGTTCCTCCTCGACCGCGTGGAACGCGCGACCGCGGCGGGCGTGCCGGAGGAGCGCATCATCCTCGATCCCGGTCACGACCTCAACAAGAACACGCTGCACTCGCTGGAGCTGACGCGGCGGCTCGGCGAGATCGCCGACCTGGGGTTCCCGACGCTCGCCGCCGTCTCCAACAAGGACTTCATCGGCGAGACCCTCGACGCCCCGCGCACAGAGCGGCTGGAGGGGTCGCTCGCGGCCGCCGTCGTCAGCATCGTGAACGGCGCCAGGATCGTGCGGATGCACGACGTGCGCGCCTCGGTCGCCGCCGTGCGCATGACGGAGGCGATCCTGGGACTGCGCGAGCCCGCCTACCTGAAGCACAACCTGGGAGACGTGAATGACTGAGCCGGCCATCCACCGCTTGTCGCCCCTGCCCTCGCAGACCGGGCTCAGCGACGACGACATCACAGCGCTCTACACCGAGGGTGCGGGCGAACCGTGGCTGCGCGTCAACTTCGTCAGCAGCGTGGATGGGGCGGCCACCCACCAGGGTCTGTCCGGCGGCCTCTCGAACGACGCGGACAGCCGCGTCTTCGCCCTGCTGCGGCGGCTCTGCGACGTCGTCCTGGTCGGGGCGGGAACCGTGCGGGCAGAAGGCTACGGGCCGATGCGCGTGGACCCGGTGTCGGAGCGCGCGCGCAGCGGGGCGGGGATGACGCCGAACCCGGTGTTCGCGATCGTGTCCGCTGCGCTCGACCTCGACCCGCGCAGCGGCATCTTCCAGGATGCGCCGGAGCGCCCGATCGTGCTGACCACCGAGCTGTCCCGGCCGGAGATGCGGGAGGCGCTCGCCGATGTCGCCGACGTGGTCGTGTGCGGGCGGGACCGGGTGCAGGCCGACCGCGGGCTTGCGGTGCTTCACGAGCGGGGGCTCACGCGCATCCACTGCGAAGGCGGCCCGCACCTGTTCGCCGACCTGATCGCCGCACGCGTCGTGGACGAGCTGTGCCTGACGATCAGTCCTCAGCTGGAGGGCGGCACGGCGTCGCGCATCGCGATCGGCGCCGCACCCATCGTGCCGCTCGGGATGCGCCTGGCGCACACGCTGACGGGAGACGACACCCTGCTGCTGCGGTATGTCCGGAACTGACGCAGACCGCCGGCCCCACATCGACGCCGCGCTGGTCCGCCGGCTCGTCGACGCGCAATTCCCGCAGTGGCGCGGGCTGCCCATCCACGCGGTGCCGCACGACGGGTGGGACAACCGGACCTTCCGGCTCGGGGACGAGTTGAGCGTCCGGCTGCCGAGCGCCGGGGGATACCGCGAGCAGGTCGCCAAGGAGCAGCGCTGGCTACCGCGACTCGCCCCGCTGCTGCCGCTGCCCATCCCGCGGCCGGTGGCCGAGGGGGCGCCGGTGGACGAGTACCCGCTGCCGTGGTCGGTCTACCGGTGGCTGCCGGGCACCCCGGCGGTGCTGCGGGGCGACGTGTCCGCGGATGTGGCGCTCGCCGAGGCGATCGGGCGCTTCCTCGTGGCGTTGCGTTCCGCGCCGGTCGACGGTGCGCCGGGACCGGGCACGCACAACTTCTTCCGCGGTGCGCCGCCCGAGGTGTACGGCGAGGAGGCGCTCGCGGCGTTCCCCGTGCTGGGGGTCGACGCCGACCGGGCGCGTGCGCTCTGGAGGGAGGCGACAGCCTCCCGGTGGGAGGGGCCGCCGGTCTGGTTCCACGGCGACGTCGCGCCCGGCAACCTGCTGGTGGATGCGTCCGGCGCACTGTCCGCTGTGATCGACTTCGGCACCTGCGGCGTCGGCGACCCGGCGTGCGACCTGGTACCGGCGTGGACGATGTTCGACGGAGCGGCCCGCGACGCCTTTGCCGACATCGTCGGCCTGGATGCTGCGACCTGGTCGCGTGCCTGCGGCTGGGCGCTGTGGAAGGCCGCGATCGTCGTGCGCGACCGCCCCGCCGACGCCGAAGCCCGCGCGACGCTCGCCCGCATCCTCGGCTGACTCCGCGCGCGGTGTGCGGGATCAGCCGCAGTACTCGGACGGCGGGTGGTCGCTGTCGCCCGTGATGCTGATCGCGGACGGCGTTACGCCGCCTGCAGCGCGTGCGCGTCGAGGATCGTGTACGAGTAGCCCTGCTCGGCGAGGAAGCGCTGGCGGTTCTGCGCGAAGTCCTGGTCCACGGTGTCCCGGGCGACGAGCGTGTAGAAGTTGGCGGAGAGCCCAGACTCCTTGGGCCGCAGCAGACGTCCGAGGCGCTGTGCCTCCTCCTGGCGGCTGCCGTATGAGCCGGAGACCTGGATGGCGACCGTCGCCTCGGGCAGGTCGACCGAGAAGTTCGCGACCTTGCTGACGACGAGCAGCTTGGTGCGCCCGTCGCGGAACTCCTGGTAGAGCCGTTCACGCTCATCCACGGGGGTCGCGCCGGTCAGCCGGGGCGCATCCAGAGCGTCGGCGAGCTCGTCGATCTGGTCGAGGTACTGGCCGATAACGAGGATGCGCTCGCCCTCGTGCCGCTCGACCAGCTGACGGACGATGTCGAGTTTCGCCGGGGCGGTGGCCGCCAGACGATACCGCTCGTCGTCGGGGGCAGCGGCGTAGCTGAGCCGCTCCGACGGCGGGAGGTCGATCCGCACCTCGTAGCAGGCGGCGGGGGAGATGAAGCCCTGGGCCTCGATCTCCTTCCACGGAGCGTCGAAGCGCTTGGGCCCGATCAGGCTGAACACGTCGCCCTCGCGGCCGTCCTCCCGCACAAGCGTCGCCGTCAGGCCGAGCCGGCGGCGGGCCTGCAGCTCGGCGGTCAGCTTGAAGACGGGCGCGGGAAGCAGGTGCACCTCGTCGTAGACCACGAGGCCCCAGTCGAGTGCATCGAGGAGCGCCAGGTGCGCGTACTCGCCCTTCCGCTTCGCGGTGAGGATCTGGTAGGTCGCGATCGTGACCGGCTTGACCTCTTTGACTTGGCCGGAGTACTCGCCGATCTCCTCGGCGGTCAGCGTGGTGCGGCGCAGCAGCTCGTCCCGCCACTGTCGCGCGGACACGGTGTTCGTGACCAGGATGAGCGTGGTCGTCTTCGCGGTCGCCATCGCGCCCGCGCCGACGAGCGTCTTGCCGGCGCCGCAGGGCAGCACGACGACGCCGGAGCCCCCGTCGAAGAAGTTCGTGACCGCCTTGCGCTGGTAGTCGCGCAGCGCCCAGCCGTCCTCCTTCAGCCCGATCTCGTGCGGGGTGCCGGGCGTGTAGCCGGCCAGGTCCTCCGCCGGCCAGCCGAGCTTCACCAGCTCCTGCTTGAGCTGACCGCGAGCCCATGCCTCGACGACGAACGTCTCGTCGTCGCGCCGCTGCAGCAGCAGAGGCGAGATCCGCTTCGCGCTGGCGACCTCGGTGAGGACGGCCAGGTCCGGGGACCGCAGCAGCAGCGTCCCTTCGTCGTCGCGCTCGATGACCAGCCGGCCGTAGCGGGCCACGGTCTCGGTGACATCCACGGTGACGGTCTGCGGGATCGGGAACTTCGAGTACCGCTCCAGGGTGCCCAGCATGTCCTCGGCCGTATGTCCGGCGGCCCGCGCATTCCACAGGCCGAGCCGGGTGATCCGGTACGTGTGGATGTGCTCAGGCGCCCGCTCCAGCTCGGCGAACACCGCGAGGTCGTGGCGGGCGTCCGAGGCGTCCGCGTGCGCGACCTCGAGGAGCACGGTGCGGTCGCTCTGGACGATCAGGGGGCCATCGGACATAGCTCACCAGCCTACGCCCTGCCCGCCCCCGCTCCTCCCGGGGCGCCGGGGCGCCGGGGCGCCGGGGCTCGGGCCGGGTGCCGGGGCCCGGGGCCTTCGGCCCGGCCCAGTTCCACGCCCGCTCGGTCCCCTTCCTCCGAGGTGCTCGTTGTTGCATTCGACACGCCGTGCCGGCCTGCAACAACGAGCACTTCGTGGGAGGTCGTCCCGCGGGGTGTTTCCGCCGAGGTGCTCGACGTTGCATTCGACACGCCGTGCCGGCCTGCAACAACGAGCACTTCGTGGGAGGTCGTCCCGCGGGGTGTTTCCGCCGAGGTGCTCGTTGTTGCATTCGACACGCCGTGCCGGCCTGCAACAACGAGCACCTCGGCGGAAAAGCGTCAGCCCGGGTGAGGAAGACCGCAGGTGGGACAGACGGAGCCCGCCGGCGGTGCGCCGTCGTACAGCGGATGGTTGCGCGCCTCGTCGGCGACCCACGGGACGTCCGACTGTGCGGCAGCATCCAAGATGTCTCGATCGGTGATCAGCCGGATGCGCGACGCGAGCCAGACCCTCGGCTGGCCGGTCACCTCGAGGCGGCCGAGCAACAGGACCATCCGGGCCATGCCATGGGATGCGCCGGTCGCCAGGTCGAGTCGGTCGAGCAGCTGGTCGATGGTGACGGCGCTGAGCTGTACTGCCGCATCCTTGTCGTCCGCTGTGTCCGGAATCACCCGGGCGAAGAGGAGATCGCTGAGCTCGTCGTAACCCCAGATGCTTCTGGCTGCGAACCCGGGCACGTCGAGAATGTAACTGGTCACCTTTGGCCTGTCTGGTAGTACGTCCGTTCTAGGCACGCTAGGCGACGGCGTACCGACCCGGCCAGAGTGTCGACGCACGAAAATGCATGCTCAGCGGGGTCGCCGACATGTCGAGGTGCTCGACGTTGCACCCGACACGCCGTGCCGACCTGCAACGTCGAGCACCTCGGCGGAAGGTGGCGGGCCGGCGGCGGAAGGTGGCGGGCCGGCGGCGCAAGTGGCGGGTCGGCGGCGGGCGGGACGGGACCGGGACACGGGACGGCTCAGGGTGCCGGGCGCACTCCGCGGATGCTCGACAGCGGGAGGGTGCGCTCGATGTCCGCCGCGCGGTCGCGGCCGCGCAGCCGGCCGCCGCCGACGCCCGTCGGCTCCAGGAGGTAGTCGACCACCTGGCCGTCGGGCATCGCCACCTCCACGATGACGGTCTGCCGGGCGCGGACCGCCGCATCCAGCTGCCGGGCCAGCCAGCGCTCGCCGGTGCCGTCGACGGCCGCGGACTCCGCCTCCCGCAGCCGCGTCACCAGCTCCGCGTCGCGGTCGGGCTCCTCCGCGGCGGCGGGATGCGCGACGCGCTGCCGTCGCAGGGTCACCTCGTTCCCCTCCGCGTCCTCCGCCACGACGGGATACCGCGCGTCGCTGATCGCCCAGAACACCACGTCGCGGGGGAAGCGGCTGATCAGCTCCCCGTGGCCGGACATCGCGAACCGCAGGGAGGCGAGCGCCTGGTCGACCTGGATGGTCCGCAGCAGGGTCGCATCCTCCGACCGCACCGCGGCGTGCGCCCCCTCGCCGACCACCGCGCGCACGCGCACCCGGCCGTGGCGTTCGGCGGCGTCCGCGATGAGGTAGTCGAGCGGCTGCGGGAGGCCGGTGAGCGAGATCTCGGAGAGGAACTGCCGGATGCCCTCCGCCGTCTCTCCCGCTGTGAGCGCCCGATCCACCGACGCGGCCGAGAGCCGGAACGTGGATGCGAGCGCCCGCGACTCCAGGTCGGCGATCGCGCGCAGGCGTCCCTCGATCTCCGGGGCGAGCGGCCCGGGCGACACGATCGTCAAGTCGTGCTGGAGGTACACCCGGTCCACCTCGGCCGGGAACAGTGCCGTGATGGCGGCCGTCGCCGCGTCGGGGCCGGCCTCCACGAGTGCCGTTCCGGCAGAGGACGGCGCCTGATGCGCCGTCACGCCGAGCCACTCCGCGAGGCGCGTGTGCGCATCCACTCGACCCTGCGCCTCGTCGATGGCGGCGGGATGCAGCCAAGCGACGTGCTCGCGGAGGCTCTCGCCCCAGGCGGCCCGGCTGCGCAGGGCGAGCAGCGTGCGCACGTCGTCGGGGACGGCATCCAGCCAGGCAGCGGCGAGGTCGCGCCAGCGGGCGGGGGTCGGAGAGTGCGACCAGGATGCGGCGCTCTCAGTGGGTAGCCACATCCCGTCGTCCACGGCCACCAGGCCGGCGCTCGCGGCCGCGGAGAGCGCGACCGGGACGAGGTCGGCATCCACCGCGAGTGCCTGCGCGAGGCGCTTCACGGCCGGGAGGGCCAGGCCGCCCTTCTGCAGGCGCCTCGCGCCTTCGCGGCCGAGCTCTGCGACGAGTTCGGACACGGCAGCGACCGCCTCGAACGCGCGCTCGGCGGCGAGACGGTCGGTGAAGCGGCCCTCGGTGTCCGGGACGGGCGCGAGCGCGGCCGGCGGGGGAGTGCGGAGCAGCTCGTCGGGAGACGCCAGGCCCATCGCCGGCCAGGCGGCGAGCTGTGCGGTCACGGGCTCGTACCCGGCGAAGCGCGGCGCTGAGGTGGCACCCGTAGGCTCGCCGTCCCTGTTCCCGCGCTCCGCGGTCGCGCCGTCCGTGTTCGCGCCGTTCCCGCTCGCGGAGTCCCCGTTCGCGCCGTTCCCGCTCGCGGAGTCCCCGATAGCGCCGCCCGCCTCCTCGACGGGATGGACGAGCAGCAGCCCCGCCAGCTCATCCAACGCCGCAGAGATGGTCGCCCCCGAACTCCCCGCCGTGGCCGGGTGCCCGGCCAGCTGCCGCGAGACCTCGGCCGCCGTCAGCGGCGCCTCGGCACGCGCGAGCACGACCAGGATGGCGAGCCGGATGCGGTCGAGGGGTGCGAGCGCGCGCTGCAGCGAGTCCGCATCCAGCAGGGCCTCGCCCAGGTCGAAGTAGTCGGCGACGCCCTGTCGCCGATAGGTGCGGTGGTGCAGGGCGGCGACGAGCGCGTCGTCGTCCAGCCCCCGGAGTCGCGCTGCGAGAGCGAGCGTGGTCGTCATCGCGCGGCCGCCGGCCGACGCCGCTAGCGCCGGCCCGTGTTGTCGCCGGGCCGTCCGGTGCCGTTTCCGCCCGCCGCGTTCGCGGCCCGGTTGCGTCGCGCGCTCACGATGAGCAGGACGATGATCAGCACGAAGGCGATCGGCAGCGCTCCGTACGGCAGCAGGAACACGGCAGGCCAGATGCCCTGCCCCGATCCCTGGGCGGCGAATTGCCCCGCCGCAGTGCCGATGAGGATGGCCGCGATGCAGACCAGGGAGAGGATAACGAGCGCGGCGATGATGTACGCGAGGATGCGCTGGAGCCGGGATGCCGGCGGAGGGGTCTGCTGGGTCACGAAATCAAGGATAATTGAGGACGGTCATCCGATCCCCCATGCGAAGTGAGGTTCCCATGCCAACCGGCAAGGTCAAGTTCTACGACGAGGAGAAAGGCTTCGGCTTCATCAGCTCTGATGACGGCCAGGAAGTCTTCCTGCACGCCTCGGCCCTCCCCGCTGGTGCGGTCGTGAAGGCGGGGTCGCGCCTCGAGTTCGGTATCGCCGACGGCAAGCGCGGCGCGCAGGCGCTGTCCGTGCGCGTCCTGGAGGCTCCGCCGAGCCTGGCGAAGATGAAGCGCAAATCTGCGGACGACATGGCGATCATCGTCGAAGACCTGGTGAAGCTGCTCGACGGCATCGGCTCCAACCTGCGCCGAGGCAAGTACCCGGACAAGGCGCACGGCGCGAAGATCGCCGCCGTGCTGCGCAAGGTCGCGGACGATCTGGATGCCTGAGCTCGGAGACGAAGCGACCCCGGCCGTGCAGGCCGACCCGGAGCTGATCGCCGCGGTTCCGCTCGCCCGTGGTGCTCTCGCGGAGATCACTCCGGAGTCGACCATCGGCGAGCCCCTCGGCTACGAGGTCGAGGAGTCCGGCGCCGTCTCCCTGTTCTTCGAGTGCCGCGTCCCCGGGTATCCGGGCTGGCACTGGACCGTCACGGTCGGCCGCGCCGGAGACGACGCCGAGCCGACGGTGCTGGAGGCGGAGCTGATGCCCGGCGACGGGGCGCTGCTCGCTCCCGACTGGGTGCCGTGGTCCGATCGCCTGGCCGACTACCAGGCCGCGCAGGAGGCGCACGCGGTTCCGGGCGCCGAAGGCGACGACGGCGATGACGACGACGAGGACGACGAGGACGAGGACGAGGACGACGAGTTCGACGACTCCGAGGACGACCGCGACGTGCACGACCTGCACGACGACGGCGACCTGGATGGGGTCGACATCGACAGCGTGGATGTCGGCTTCGACGAGGAGACGGACATCGACACCGGACTCGACCTCGAGGCCGAGGAGGCAGCGGCGCTCGCCGCTCCGGCCGACGAGGACGTGCCCGACGAGGATGCGACCGACGAGGATGCTGCCGATGAGGATGCGACCGACGAGGATGCTGCCGACGAGGA
>Ga0206353_10783791_pt1 | contig 12092 bp, 10 predicted proteins | sample DielMetaTC5am4_FD_146436 | JGI IMG/M metagenome (GOLD analysis project Ga0206353, IMG submission 146436) | Corn rhizosphere microbial communities from Kellogg Biological Station, Michigan, USA - Diel MetaT C5am-4 (Metagenome Metatranscriptome)... | ecosystem: Host-associated > Plants > Roots >...
CCGCACCGCCGGACGCGGCGACGATTTGGGCGACGCCGTTGCCGCCTGTGGGGTCGGACATGGTCCCTCACCCTCGGCCAGCCGTCGAACGCTCCTGGGCTTCGGTGTAGCGGCCGATGATGATGCTGGTAACGGCCAGCGCGACCCACGGCGCGGGAGCGAGCAGGTTCGCCCGGCCGGTGGTGAACAGCGGCGCGGTCAGCGCGATCGCCCAACACACCTGTACGACGATCAGGGCGAGCAGCGCGGGCCGCCATGCGTACAGCGGCCACCGGACGCCGGCGAGGCAGACGACGGCGAGCGCCCCGAACATGAGCCCCCATTGCCACGGCGGCCTCAGCCCGAACACGGTCACCGTCGACGGCCCGGAGATGAGCCCGCGAGGCGCGACGATCAACTCGAGGCCGAACAGCGCCGAGACGATGGCGTGCCAGCCGAGGTAGAGGCGGGTGAGCATGTAGTGCCGCACGGCGTCCCCGCTCACCTATCGGCCGCCAGCACGGGAACGCCCATGCACGCAGCGTAGTTCCTACCCGCCTGAACGTCGCGGTGTTGAGGCGGGTAGGAACCGGCGCGTCAGGAGATCGGGCGCGCCCAGGCGGCGTGCCAGGTCCGCGGCCCGACGATGTGGTCGACCTGGCCGACCGGCCAGCCGTGCGCGTCGCAGTCCTGCTGGAACTGCCCGGCGACCGCGGCGCACTTCTCGCCGTACACGCCGTCGACGCGGCCGATACCCCGCCAACCTCGAGCGAGCATCCGCCGCTGCCAGGCGGTGACATCGCTGCCGACGAGCAGGTGCGGGCTGGTGAGGAACAGCGCCCGCCGGTACGGCGGTTCGCCGGTGACGGGGCGCGGGGCAACGATCGGCGCAGGCCGCGGCGGCGCGGGCTTCTGCGTCGCGCCGTAGGTCGGCCGGACGAAGCCGAGGAACACCGACGCCGGGCGGGTGTGCTCGGTCACTTCATCGAACCCGCCGGGGCCGGTCGCGTTGCCTTCCCGTGTCCGGTAGGAGCCGTCGGCGTTGCGGGCGACGATCATCACCACGTGGTCTCCGCGCGAGTCGGAGCCTCGCCCGCCCCACACGCAGATGCCGAGGTCGCCCGGGACGCCGCTGGTGTGCCACTGAGGACCGCCGCGGAATGCCAGGGTGAGGTACGGCACGTACGCGCAGCCGTTGACCCAGCCGCCGAACTTCGCCGGGTTGCATAGGTCGTGGATGCCGACGTCGAACAGGACGCGGCTGATCGTCTCGCAGCACCACGGGCTGTTGCCGGTGGTGACGCCGCCGGCGGTGTGCAGGAAGTCGGTGATGCCCGGCACGTGGTTGGACCCGTGCGGCTGTTCGGCGGTGCCGTCGAACTGCGCGAAGCGGGCGAGGGCCTGAGTGGCGCTGGCGGTCATGGCTTCGGCTCCGGCCCTGCGACCTCGGCGGCGGGAACCGCGCTCGAGACCTGCTCGCGGCCTTCGGCGACCGCTTCGGCGTCGCCGTCGTGGAGCGCGACCCACGTCCGCAGCCGCGCGTTCTCCGAGAGGACCGCCTGCAACTGCGTGGCGAGCCCTTCGTTGGTGAGCGACGCTGACGCGGCCATCTTGATGTGTGCGGCCGCGTCAGCGTGCGCCATGCCGATCGCCCTGTCGAGCAAGGCGTCGACGTCGATCCGGACCTTCGGTGCCGATGCCTGAGCGTCGGCGTTCCTGTGGGCGGGGGTTGTGGGTGATGTCGTCGTCATGGCCCGCAGCGTAGCGACTAGGCGGCTGCCGCCTCTAGCGCCGCCACGCGCTCGCGCAGGTCCTTGATGACCGGGAGGGTCAGCAGCCCGATCTTGTCGTAGTGCACCATCACGATCTCGCCGTCCTCGTCCACGTGCACGAGCTCAGGGAAGTGGCCGATGACGTCCTCGCCCATCAGGCCGACGTTCCACGGCGCGTCGGCCTCGCGGTTCTCGACGTCGATCTTGTAGCGGAACGCCTCGGGAGTGAGCGCGAGCAGCCTGTCGACGTCGAGCTCGTACGGCTGGATGTCCTGCTTCGTCACCCGTGAGGAGGAGACCGCGACGCCGCGGTAGACGCGACCGTTGACACCGGTGCTGCCATCGGTGCGGATATAGGCGTAGACGTAGACGCCGCCGCCGGGAGCACCGGGAAGCGTCCCACTGGTCAGCAGCGTCGTCGACCCGCTGAGGTCGGTCGTGCCAGCAGTGACGGTGATGCCGTTGGATGTGGTGAGGCCAGTGAACGAGCCGAGGCCCGCGTTGGTCACCTTCGCCGTGACTGCCGCGCCGGGGTACTTCTGCCACTGCGTCAGATCGACCGACTGCGTGGTGTCGAAGCCCTGGACAGTCAGCGGTACGGTCGCCGCGCTGATCGCTTCGATGACCGTGCGAGCCTCGACGTAGAACAGGCCGCCGTTTGTGCCGCCGAAGAACACTTCGACGTACGGCTCCGCTCCTGCCTGCGTGGCCGTGCCGACGTTGATGTAGGAGTAGCCCCAGCCTGAGCCGAGAATCGGTGAGATCAGCGTGAGGCCACTGTTGAGCACCTGCAACGCGCCGGCCTGCTGCTCGCCGGCGACGCCCGTGTAGAACTCGATCGTGTCGTAGCTGGTGCTGGTGATCTCGATGCGTCTGCCCGACGCCGCCGTGCGGATGAGCGCGCCGGTGATCGTCATGCCGTCGATCGCGCCCGCGTTGATCTTCCCGGCCGTGACGGCGTTCGCCGCGAGGACCGACGCGGTGACGGAGCCGGCCGCGAGCTTCGGCGTGGAGATCGCCCCGTCCGCGATGTACGCGGACACCACGACGCGCATCGCCACCACGTCGTCGGCGACGACGGTGGTCGCGGCCGACGCGGCCAGGGACGCGATCGCCGGGCGCATGTACGCCGCGCCTGCCGGTGCGGTGACCTGCCCCGAGTAGGCGGCTGCGACGTTGGTCAGCCCGCCGAGCGCGATGTCGGTCTTGTCGTTGGGCGCGGCGAGCTTCGTGCCGGTCTTGTCCAGCCAGTAGACCCGCAGCACCGTGCCGCTGACGTTCGCGACCGACCCGGCCGACACACCCAGCACCCACACGTCGCCAGCGCGCACCGGGAACAGGTACTTCGACCGGACGCCAGCGTTACCCGCGTTGATCGAGGTAAGGCCGAGAGACCGGGCACCGTTGATCGGCGACGTCGTGTACGACGCGAACGCACTGGCCGCGTTGACGTCCGGGTCGGCTTCCCAGCCGATGATCGCCCCGCCGGAGTCGAGGTCCTCGAACGTGCCGTTGGGCACCGTGTCCGGCACGAGCGACGCGACGGTGAGCTTGTCGGTGGTGACCGCACCGGCGCTGATCTTGTCGGCGGTGACCGCCGACGCGGCGAGCTCGGAGGTCGCGACCGAACCGGCGAGGATGGCCCCGGCGTTCACCGAGTCCACGCCCATCTCCCGCGTCGAGATCGTCCCGGCGATCAGCGCAGCGGCCGCGAGGGTGCCGTTGACGAGCAGGTCGCCGTCGATGAGGCCGGCGTTCTGCACGTTGATCGGGATGCCGTTCTTGTTGATGAACAGCAGCAGGTCGTCGACGCCGAGGTTGGGCTGGACGTCGGAGGTCTGCAGAGCGCCGCCCGCGCCACCGTTGTACGGCCACCACGTGTAGACGTGGCTCGAGTTGCCGGCGGGGATCGAGTAGTCGACACCGTTGTAGACGATGTGGAACGAGGTCCAGGCGATCGAGCCGGCGACCGGGCTGTTGGCGGTGAGCGTGGGGTTCGACACGGGCGGCGCTCCTGGGTCTATTCGGCGACGTCGCCGGTCGGGACGGGACGGTCGGCTTCTGCGTGGCGCTCCTCGCGTTCGGCGACCCGCTCCTCGGCCGCACGCGCCGCCGCGGTCGCGGCCACGTCGTCGGTCTCGGTCTCCGGCGTGACCGACGCGAGGTAGGCGCGGTCGGCGTCAATCGCGTCGTCGATCTGCGGCTCGGTGTGGTACGCGCCCAGGCCGGTGCCGTCCGCGTCGCGGGTGACGACGTAGTAGGTCTCGGCGTCGGTGCGATCTTCGTTGTGCGGGGTGATCGTGTAGCCGGTGCGGTCCCGCGGCACGTACTCCTCGACGTCGCCGCTGGCGATTGTCTGCTCGCTCATCGACCCTCCCAGGTCAGTAGATCGTGTGCGTCTGGATGTTCAGCTTGGTCGCGGTGACCGAGCCCGACGCAAGCACTGTAGAGGTCACAGCGCCCGCGGCCAACGCTGACGAGCCGACAGCGCCCGACGCGATCGCCGTGGATGTGACCGCGCCGGTCGCGAGCGCGGTCGACCCGACGGCACCGGCGGCGATGGCCGTCGACGTGACCGCGCCGGTGCCGAGCGCGGTCGAGGTCACCGCGCCGGCCGCGAGGATGCTCGACGTCACCGCTCCGGTCGCGAGCGCCGACGTGCCGACCGCGGCCGCGACGATCGCGCCGGCGTCGACAGCGTTGTTGGCGAGCGCGTTCGGCATCGACTGATTCGTGTCGGTGAACGCGTTGATCGCGGTGCCGCCGTTGTTGATGAACATGAGAACGTCGTCGACGCCAAGCGTCGGCTTGGTGTTCGACGTCTGCAGCACCGTCGTCGACGTCGCCTTCGCCCACCACACGTACTTGAGCGCCGTGTTGCCGTCGGTGATCGCGTAATCGGTGCCGTTGTAGACGATGTGCAGCGACGCCCACGCGATCGACCCGGCGCCCGGCGAGTTGTTCGTGACGACGAAGCCGGTAACCAGGTGCCGGGTCGTGTTCAGGTCCTCGGCAGTGAGCTTGCGGCCGTGGACGAGCATGGCGATGTCGGCGGCGTCGAGACCATCGAGGCTGCCGGTGATGCCGCGCAGGGCGGCGACGCCGATCGCCTCGTCGACGAGATCGCGGGCCTGCGCGTAGCGCCACTCGATGTCGCGCAGGAAGTGGCCGGCCTCGGCGATGATCGCCGCCCGGATGACGTCGCGCCCGACGATCGAGCCGATCAGGGAGACCGCGGCCGCCCTCGGCACGCGCGCGGCGAGCGCAGCAACGCGCAGCGACGTGTGCGTTGTGCATTGTGCGCTGTGCGTTGCGAACTGCGCGAACTGCAACGAGCGGCGGGTGAGCCCCATCGTGGGTGCCTCCTCAGTAGATGTGGTGGTTGCTGTCGTAGAACTTGCGGACGGTGAGCGAGAAGTCCGCGATGTCGAGGTCCGACAGCTGCCCCGGCGTCACCGTAACTGCAACCGACGGCGCAGAGGCGACTCCCGAGCGGTTTCGGGCGACAAACCTGACGGCATACGTCGAGTAGTCCGGCGCGTTGTGCAAGATCACGCCGCCGAGGGTGGTGGTGATCGTGCCGATCAGCGTCACGGAGTCCGGGCTGGTGACCGGCTCGAACAGCAGGTCGGTGGAGGCGTGGACGTCGACGGCGAGGAAGTCCAGCGGCCACACGTTGCCTTGGGTGTTGGCTCCGTCCCAGGTGGTCGCCCAGCCGCCCGGCGTCGGCCGCAAGATCGGCGCGGATGGCACCGGCGGCGCGGGCGCGTTCGTCTCGATGATCGTGACGGTGCCGTCGGGCTGCAGCCCGATCGCGCCACGGTAGGAGTCGTCCTGGTAAATCTCGAGAGTGCCGGACTCGATCGACGACGAGCCGATGCGGGTCGAGCCGGCCAGCTCCGCGAGCTCACGGTCGACGCGCGCCTGCCATTCGGCGAAGTCGTCGGGCCACTGACCGCGGCTCATCCGCCACCGCCGACGGTGGACAGGTCGATGTTGGGCTGCGGGCCGTAGACGAACTGCTCGGCGCGGGCGACGTCGACGACGATCTGCTCCTGGCCCTGCTGCCCGGTCTGCGTGACCTGGTAGCCCATGATGCGCATCCAGCCGTCGAAGTCAGTCCAGCCCGAGTGCAGCGACGCGTACACGTCGTCGCCGACCTCGAACGAGCCGAGTTGCGCCGACGGGTGGTCGCGCAGCGTCAGCGACGTCACGTCGTGCGCGTAGGTGCGGGCGGTGAGCTCGGCGCGGGCACGGGCGGCGAGCCGCGCCGGGTCCTTCTCGTTCTTGAGGCTGACGATCGCGCCGTTACGCAGGTAGCCGGAGCCGCGCCGCCCGGTCGTGGTCATCCGCATGTTGCGGCCTTCGCCGGCACCGAGGACCTCGACGTCGGTCGCCGGCCAGCCGATCGTCTCGGCCGGGTTCGCGACGACGTTGACCCCGGAATCGAACCGCACGTCGGTCAAGCGGCGGCCGAGGCGCGGGTAGCCGAGGACGAGGCGCTTCGTGCGGGTGCCGTCTGCGGCGACGTCGACGACCACCTGGTAGTCGAAGCCGTCGTCGGCCGAGGCCAGGTCGGCGATGTATGCGCCGACCGTCCGGCCGTCCCACCAGTCCATCCGCCACGGCAACGCCGGCGTGCCGATCTGCACCTTGCCGCCGGTCGTCTCGTTGCCGAGCTCCACGCCGAGGTCGGCGTCGGGCTGGGCTTGCATCCACGTCCACAGCGCGCGGGTGATGACGAGCGGGTCCTGGTAGACGGCCGGGTTCTGGCTGGCGGTGAGCGGCACCCGGTTCGGCAGCGACTCGAAGCCCGACGCGATGACGCTGACCGACTGGCCTTGCGGCTGAAGCTCGGAGACGATCGCTCCGCCCCACAGCCGCCCGCCGCGCCGCACGTACAGGATGACCTTGCCCGGCTCGACGAGCGCCCGGTCGATGACCTTCGGGTTGATTGTGCCGGTGATCGTCAGGCCCGCGTTGAGCGCCGGCCCCCACGACCACCCGGACAGCGGAACGGGACCGAGGTCCTCGTCGGTGAGGGCGTCGGCGGCCAGGAACTCGGTGATGGGCGTGACTGCTCCTCACGGAAAATCGGCGCGGATTTATGCCAGTTTTTATTCCGGTACCTCGAAGAACTCGACGTCGACGACGATGACCGAGCCCTGGTCGAGTTGCAGGTGACCGGCCTGCGCGTCGTGGTAGCCCCACAGGTCGACCTCTTGCGTCGTGCCGCGAATCCCGACCGGGACGGCCTGCTTGTTCGCGGACGCGACGACAAGCCCGCCGCGCGAGTAGGAGCCGGTCCAGTTCTCGTCGTACTTGGTCTGCTGCGTGTCGAACGCGCCGATCTTCGCGTGGACCCAGCCGGCCGACGGGCCGACCATCAAGGCGTAGCCGGACACGTGCACGAGCATCGTCGCCGCCGACGCCCACGACGGGATGGCGAGGCCGCCGACGAGGGTGAGCCACTTCGCGTCCGCTGCCGGGATGGCGTACGCCGCGCCGGGGAACACGGCGATCGTCGTACGGTCACGGCGCGGGTTCGCGATCGAGCGCAGGTCGTGAATCATCGCGTTCGTGATCGCGGCCGTCATGGCGGGGATGTCGATGCGGGCGAGCACGATGCCGGTGATGCCAGCGGGCATCTGCGTCGTGCCAGCGGCGACGCCTTCGATGACGTACGGGTAGAACACGTCGACGTCGGGCGTGCGGCCACCTTCGTACGTCGGGTCCTCGACGCGGGCGACGATCAGGTCGGAACGGCCGACGCCGCCTGTCGGGGTGATGTCGATGACCGTCTCATCGGGGGCCTTCGCCCAATAGCTGCCTTGCAGCGGGTCGGCGACGCCGGTGATGAAGCAGGTGCCCGCTTCGATGCGGACGTGCCCGGCGGGCGCGGCCATCGCGAGGACCTTGAGGTCGCCGGAGTGGCCGACGCCCTGGTTGGACCGGGCGGCGTCTTGCAACATGCCGCGAAGCTCGACGCCTGAGTGGTGGCCGCCTTCGACGTAGAGCGGGGGGTTCTGAAACGACATCAACGCTCCCAGGCTGATCGAGCTGTCACCGACGCGGACGCGTCGGCGTCGTACGCCTTGGCCGAGAACCGCAGCGTGGAGGTTCCGGGCGGCAAGGTGAGGAACGACGAGCCGGACGACAACTTGCCCGCGGCGTTAGCCGCGCCGTCGCGCAGCACGGTACGAGCGATCGGCCGCGTGTCGATCTCGACGTACTCGCCGGCAGCGAGGACAAGGGTCGGCAGGTCGACGTAGGCGCCGGTCGTCAGGTTGTCCAGCCGTGGTCCGGTCACCGGGCCGTCGAAGCGGATGACCGGGAACGTCTTGGTGTTGCCGCGGTTGGTCACGTCGACGGAGGCGGCTTGGACCGGCGGCGGCGCGAGGACGAGCGGCAGCGTGACGGGCAGTGTCAGGCCGGACGCCGCGCCCGCGCCGAGCGATAGCGACGCGGTGATCTCGTCGTCGCTGTAGAGCCGAGGGTCGCCGCAGTAGAAGTCCATCGTGACTCCGATGAGCTTCGAGGCGAGCTGGTCGAGGACCGACGTGAACCGCCGCGGCCGCCCGTAGGCGACCATCGTCTCCCGCCCAGGAATCTTGAACCTGTACGTCGCTACCGCTGACGGGTCGTCGCGGTCGGCGAACGTCCACGCGTCGGCGAGCGCGTCGTGCAGCGCCATCACCGCTTCCTCGCTAGACCCGGTGAGGTTGCACGTCCAGCTGAACGTGCGCGGGCCGAGCCAGTCCTGGCCGAACCACGTGCCGTCGGCGTCGGGGGCGTTGAAGTCGCCGAGGACCTGATCGGGCCGGCCCAGCCCCGACCATGACTCGACCCGGATGCCACCGAGCGGGCTGACGATGCCAAACACGTAGCCATGGACCTCGTGTTGGAAGTCGACGAGATCGGTCACCGGCTCCCCCTACGCATCCGGGCGACCCGCGCCTGGTGGAACGCCTCGTCCATGAACTCCTTCGGCGACGACCCTGGCGGCACGGCCAGGCTCAGCGAGCCGATGAGCGGCGCGTCACCGCCTCCGGGTGCCTGCACCACGATCACGGTCGTTTGGCCGCCAGCGACGCCTACGGGGCCGATTCCGGCCGACTGTGGGCTCAGCCCGTAACCGAACCGGCCCGCGACCTGGCGGAGCAGCTGCGTCGCGCGCGGGCGCAGGCGCATGGAACCGGGGATGAGCCACTCGCCTTCCGCCCCAGCCTCGTTCCAGCGGATGCCGGTGCCGGGCGGGGCGTACCCGCCGACCTCGTACGGCTGGTAGGCGTTGGCCTTGGTCAGATCGGAGCGGAACCGCGCCGAGATCGAGCCCATCGCGCGGATCCGCGGCAGCGCCTTGTTCGCGTCGGCGATGATCGCGTCCTCGCCGAGCCCGGTGTAGCCGGCGACGTCGTGGATGCCCGCGCCGTGGTGCGCGGAGAGCGCCGCCATGATCTGCAACGTCTCGTCCAACTGCTGCGGGGTGAGCGCGTTCGCCCCGGCCGCGACGGTCCGCGCGATGCCGCGAAGGGTCCGGCCCGAAGCGTGCGCGGCTTGCGCCGCGAGCGCCGCGCCGGTGGCTCCGCCGATCTGCCCGATCTGGCGGGCCAGCTGCCCGTAGCCACGCGAGGCCAGCGTTTCGAGGTTGGCGGCCATCTGCGTGCTGGTCGTGACCTGCGCGGACAGCTGCGCGTTGAAGTCGGCAAGGCTCGCCGTCGCCCCGGTGGCGGACTGCGTGACCTGACCGATGTCGCGGGCGAGTTGCCGCAGTTGCGGCCCGGACGCGTGGACGAGTTGCGCGACGTACTTCTCGCCGTCCGCGCCCATCGACGCGAGCGCGTTCGCGACGTCGGCCCCGGCGCGGCGGGCGATGATCGCCAGGTTGGCTCGCCACACGGCGAGACGGTGCGCGGACGCGTCGAGGCCGGACAGGAACCCGGCCAGCGGCAGCGGCCCGTAGGTGGTCTTGCCGGATGCGACCTGCGCGGCGTTGTAGTCGGAGATGACCGACGACGGGGTGAGGAACGGCGTGAACTGCAGGCCGCCGCCGGAGCTTCCGCCGCCCGGCGAGTAGGAGAACGACATCGGGGACGGGTCGAGGATGCCGCCGTCGGCGTAGCCGAGGTAGTTGCCCTTCGCGTCGTGGCGGCCACCGGCCATGACCATGCCGATGCCGTAGCGGCTGATCGCGTAGCGGACACCGGCGATGATGTTCGACACCGGGTCGAGGATGTTCGTGTTGTAGCCGGGCAGCGCGTAGCCGTAGAACGTGCTGGGGATGGTCTGCATCAGACCTTGCGACGGGTGGCCGGCCTTCGCGTTGGAGTCCCAGCGGTTGACTGCGTTCGGGTTGCCACCTGACTCGTGCATCGCCATCGACACGACGCCGGGCAGCAACGCGTCCGGCAGCCCCATGATCGTGAGCGCCTGCGCGACCCACGCCTTCAACCGGCCCGGCCCGGCCGCCATGCCACCGCTCGGGTTCGCTCCGCTCGCACCGCCGAACGCGATGAAGCGCATCAGGTCGGCGAGGCCGCCCCGCTGGGTGACCGACACGTCGAGCAGACCGCCGGATGCCATCGCCGGCGCGACGCGCATCCCGAACCGCTGTGCAACGGCGTGCAATATCTGCGTCGAGCGCAGCCGCTTCGACGGCGACAGGGGGATGTACGCCTCGCCGCCGGTCTCGGGTTCGGCCCACACGCGGTTGTCGCCGGGCGCGGCGATCTGCGCGATGTGGTTCTCGGAGCCGCCCGCGAAGTGCACCAGGCCGCCGTCGGCTTGCGCGCGGCGCGCACCGCCGCGCGATGCCGGGACGGACGGGCCGGGAGCACCGGACGTGCCGTAGAGCAGCAGCGAGCCGATGCCGCCGCCGACGTTGCTCGGCGTCGCGTTGTCCGGCGTGTACGTGCCGACGCCGGGGATGAACGTGCCGAGCCCCGACGCGACCTTCGGGACGACGGTGATCTGCACCGGGTCCTTCGGCCCTTGAGCCGTGAGGATGAGGTCGATGTAGTGCTTGACCGCGAGGTCCTTGATTTGGTCCTTGAGCTGCTGCAGCACGAGGTACATCTGGCCGAGGTCGCCGCCGGTGAACTGTGCGGCCAGCTGCTCGACGGTCTCCTTGCCCTTGGACGCGGCGATCGCCGTGAGGATGTCGAGGCCGTTCTGGAAATCCTGCCCGGCGATCTTCGCCTTCTCCGCGAGCAGGCTGCCGAGCCGGTCGAGGCTCTTGCCGGTCGCGTGCACGGCGGCGTCGGCCATCGCCGCGGCCTGCGCCGGGTCGGTGATGCCTTCGATCGCGGACACGATGTCGCCGTGGCCGGCGAGGGTGAGCTTCGCCAGGTTGGACAGGTAGTTCGCGCGCTCGGTGAGCTCGCGCTGCAACGTGTCGGCCCACTTGTCGATCGACGCCTGCGTCGACGGTGCCAGCGACGCGAACTGCGTGTTGATGCGGTCGATCTGCGGGGCGGTCATGTCGGCGATCTGCCGGGTGATCGCCACGCCCTTGAGGCCGAGGGTCGACAGCGCGTCGATCAACTGCTGGCTGCCGCCCTTGGCCGCGATCTCGTGCAGGTCGGCGTCCCATTGGTGTTGCGTCGCCGAGGCCGTGTCGAGTCCGGCGAGCCATTCCTTGAGCGACACGACGCCTTCGCGGGCGAAGTCCTTCGCGCTCTTGGCCGCTGCGCGGTTGGACCGGGCGACGTCGCGCGCGTAGTCGGCGGCGGCGCGCGCCCGCATCGTGTAGGAGTGCTTCTCCGCGCCGGACGCGTCCGCGGCCGCGCGAGCCAGGTCGCGGGCGTGCTGCTGCGCCGCCAGGGTCCTCGAGTGCAGCGACCCGGTGTAGCTCGCGGCCGAGTCCTTCGCCGCTGCAGCGGCCGCCTTCGCGTCGGCCGAGTTGATCGTGTTGAACACGTCGATCGGCGACTGCAACGACGACAGCGCGCCCTTCGCCGCGTCGATCTCGTTGACCATCGCGCCGAGTTGGGTGTTGAGCGCCTTCTGCGAGTCGGTCAGCTGGTCGACGCCGGTGCCGGTCTGCGCGGTCAGCGCCGAAAGCCCCTGCAGGGCGTTTCCTTCGTGGCCGAGCGCGTCAGCGGTCTGCATCGCCGCCGTGGCGGTGTCGCGCTGCGTGGCGGTGGCCTTGCGCCACGCCTTCTCGATTTCGTCGATCTTGCCGCCAGGCGCAGTGCCCCAAATCTTGTCGACGGTCCCGACGAGCCCGCCGCCGTGACTCTTGAATTGGCTATCGAAGAAGGAGTCCGCCTGGTTGACCTGGTGCAGAAACTCCTTGTACCGCTTGCCGCCGTCCTCGATCGCCGCGACCGCCTCGGGCAC
>Ga0206353_11068978_pt1 | contig 12040 bp, 12 predicted proteins | sample DielMetaTC5am4_FD_146436 | JGI IMG/M metagenome (GOLD analysis project Ga0206353, IMG submission 146436) | Corn rhizosphere microbial communities from Kellogg Biological Station, Michigan, USA - Diel MetaT C5am-4 (Metagenome Metatranscriptome)... | ecosystem: Host-associated > Plants > Roots >...
CGTCCGGCTCGTGCGAGATGATGCGGATCTCGCCCTCCTCCGCATCCTCCAGGATGTAGTCGAGCGCTGTCACGTCGAACGTGACGGAGGTCGCGCGCAACTGGAAGGACCGGCCGATCCGCGACACGATCGACACGATCAGGATGGCGAGGATGAAGAGGGTCGCGATCCGCAGGCCGTCGGGCCGCTCGATGATGTTGTCGACCGTGGTGTAGACGAAGATCGCGGTGATGATCCCGAACGCCACCATGCGCCGCGGCTGCCGCTTGCGCCGCGCCGACAGCGTCACGGCGAGGGACGCCGAGGTGATGAGGACCAGCACGCCGGTCGCGTAGGCGCCGCCCTGCGCATCCACGCTCGCTTCGAAGACGAGGGTGATGAGGAAGGCGATCGCCGTGAACACGAGCACCAGCGGCCGCACCGCGCGTGCCCACTGCGGCGCCATGCCGTAGCGCGGCAGGTACCGCGGCACCAGGTTGAGCAGGCCGGCCATGGCCGAGGCGCCGGCGAACCAGAGGATGAGGATGGTGCTGATGTCGTAGACGGTGCCGAACCCGTTGCCGAGGTACTCGTGCGCCAGGTAGGCGAGCGCGCGTCCATTCGCCGGTCCCCCCGGCTCGAAGGCCGCGTGCGGGATGAGCAGCGTCGTGGTGAAGCTCGACGTGATGAGGAAGACGCTCATGATGATCGCGGCGGTGGTGAGCAGGCGGCCCGCCCCGCGGATCCGTCCGGCGGGACGCGCGGGATCGTCGTCCGGCCGTCCCTTGATCTGCGGCATCACCGCGACGCCGGTCTCGAACCCGGACAGCCCGAGCGCGAGGCGCGGGAAGACGATCAGGGCGACTCCGATGACGAGCAGCGGGTTGCCGTTCCCCCGGAAGAGCGCGTCCCACCAGTCACCGACGAGGGTCGGACGCTGGAACACCTCCACGATGGACGAGCCGACGACGACCAGATTGAGCACCAGGTACACGGCGACCAGCACCACCGCGATGCCGATCGCTTCCTTGAACCCCTTGAGGAACACCGCGCCGAGCAGCGCCAGCAGGAACAGGGTGATGAGCACGTTGTTGCCGTGGAACCAGGCCGGGGCGAAGGGGTTCTCGATGGCGTGCGCGGAGGCGTCAGCCGCCGACAGCGTGATCGTGATCATGAAGTCGGTCGCGGCGAAGCCCAGCAGCACCAGGACGAGCAGCTTGCCCGCCCACCAGGGCAGCAGACGCTCGAGCATGGCGATCGACCCGGAGCCCTGGAAGCTCTCGCGCGCCACCCGGCGGTAGACGGGCAGTGCGCCGAGCAGGGTCAGCGCGACCAGCACGATGGTGGCGAACGGCGACACGAGCCCGGCGGCGAGCGCCGCGATGGCGGGCTGGTAGCCGAGGGTCGAGAAGTAGTCGACACCGGTGAGGCACATGACCTGCCACCAGTTGTGCGTGTGCTGGGGGTTCTGGCCGTGCGGTCCCTGCTGGGTGCCTCGCTCGTCCACGAGCCCGGTGAGGAGCCAGCGCCGCACGCGGCCGCCCTTCGCGGTCCGGGGCGCCGGGTGGGTCTGGCCGGGCTCCGGGATGGCGCTGCCCGGCATCACGCGGCGCCCCTCCTGGCCTGGAGTGCTCGACATTCGCGTCCCTTCGCTGACGGCCGGGTCGCCTGCGGCCGGGTCCCCGGCCGCTGGATCCTCAGCGTCTCGGTCACGAGCGTAGCGGTCACCAGGCCGAGGCACGGTAGTCCTTCAGGAAGACGCCGTGCAGGTCCTCGCCGGCCTCGCCGCGGACGATCGGGTCGTACACGCGCGCGGCGCCGTCGACCAGGTCGAGCGGGGCGTGGAATCCCTCCTCCGCGAGCCGCACCTTGGTGTGGTGCGGTCGCTCGTCGGTGATCCAGCCGGTGTCGACGCTGGTCATCAGGATGCCGTCGCTCTCGAACAGCTCGCCGGCGCTGGTGCGCGTCAGCATGTTCAGCGCCGCCTTGGACATGTTGGTGTGCGGATGCCCTGCGCCCTTGTACCGGCGGCCGAACACCCCCTCCATGGCGGACACGTTGACGATGTACGAGCGCCCGGCAGCGGCGAGCGACGGCCTCAGCCGGTCGATCAGGATGAACGGCGCGGTCTGGTTGCAGAGCTGGACTTCGAGCAGTTCGAGCGCGTCGATGCTGCCGATGGCCTGCGTCCAGCTGTTGACGTGGGCGACATCCGGGACGAGCCCGCCGGCGTCGATGGCCGTCCCGTCGGCGTGCTTGGCGAGCGAGGAGGAGCCGGCGGTCATCGCCGCGGTGGCCAGGTCGTCCGCGGTGAGCGCCGCGGGTCCCGCGAGCTCGGCGATCGTTCCCCGCACATCCGCGGCAGAGAGCAGTGGATGCGCGGCGACCGACCGCTCCAGGGCGAGGGGATGCGGGTCCGCGGTGTGGCCGAACGTCTCCAGCTCCGGCAGCGGACCGTCGGGAAGCGGCTGCGTCTCCGCCTCGGCGAGGAGCGAGTAGGAGCCCGGCGAGCGGCGGACCGTCTGGGCGGCGTTGTTGATGAGGATGTCGAGCGAGCCCCGCTCCGCGACCGAGTCGGCGAGGGCGATCACCTGGGCCGGGTCGCGCATGTCGATGCCGACGACGCGCAGGCGGTCGATCCAGCGACCGGCGTCGGGCAGCTGCGAGAAGCGGCGGACGGCGTCCCGCGGGAATCGCGTCGTGATGGTCAGGTGCGCGCCGTCGCGGAGCAGGCGGAGGGCGATGTGCATGCCGATCTTGGCGCGTCCTCCGGTCAGCAGGGCACGCTTGCCGGTCAGGTCGGTGCTCGCGGTCCGCTTGGCGTGACTGAACGCGGCGCAGGACGGGCAGAGCTGGTGGTAGAACCAGTCCACCTCGGTGTAGTGCTGCTTGCAGATGTAGCAGGGACGCGAGGTGAGGAGGGTGCCTGCGGTGTGCGATCCCGTCGTGCCGGAGGTGAGCTCGCGCCCGCGGGTCTCGTCGTCGATGCGGTCGGGTGCGCCGGTCGCGGTCGCGGCGATCACCGCGCGGTCGGCCTCCTGCACCTGCTCGCGCAGCTCCCGTCGTCTCGCCACCTTCGACGCTTTGAACATGTGCGCGGTCGCTCGCCGCACCGCGACGTAGTCGGGGTGCTCCTTGTCGAGCTCGTGGAGCTGCGCGAGCACCCGCAGGGTCGCGGCGAGATCGTCGGGGTCGAGGCCCGGAGCGGCCGGGGATTCGGGAGGCACCGGAGAATTCTACGTGGCACGATGAGCCCATGGATGCGCATGCGCTGTTCGAGGCGACCGCTATCGGCTTCGAGTTCGCCGGGGTGGCCGCAATGGCGGTCGGCTTCGTGGTCGCGATCGGGCTCGCCCTGTACGCCTGGCGACGTCAGCGGAGCGGGCGGGCGGCGTTCCGGACACTGCGCGAGAGCTTCGGCGGCGTCATCCTGCTCGGGCTCGAGATCCTCGTCGCCGCGGACCTGGTGAAGACGGTCACCTCGACTCCGTCGCTCACCGATGCCTTCGTGCTCGGCATCATCGTGCTGATCCGCACCATCCTGAGCTTCTCGCTGCAGATCGAGATCGACGGCGTGGCTCCGTGGAGGCGGGCGCTGGTCACCGGTCCCGAGGTGCTCACCCGGGCAGCGCGGTCAGCCACCCGGACGCCGGAGGGCGAAGCGCCGTAGCCGGCCCCTCACGCTCGCCGGGATCGGTCACTCACCCGCGTGCCGCGCGGCACGCTCCGCATCCCGCTGCTTCACGCGCGCGTTCTCGGCACGGACCGCCGCCTGCGTCGCCCGCTCGTCCACGAGCCAGCGCGGCGGGTCGGCCAGCAGCGCCTTGATCTCGGCGGTCGTCAGCGCCTCGGTGATCCCACCCCGGGCGAGCCCGGAGTTGGAGACGCCCAGCTTGCGCGCGACCACGTCGCGGGGATGCGGGCCCTGGGTGCGCAGGGTCTGCAGCCACTGCGGCGGATCGGCGGTCAGCGCATCCAGCTCAGTGCGGCTGATCTCGCGGTCGCGGAAGTCGTCCGGCGCCGCCGGCAGGTAGATGCCGAGCTTCTTGGCCGCTGTGGCCGGTTTCATGGTCTGCGCCTTCATGTGCTCCAGGCTACCGTTCGCTACCCTCGACACGTGTCCTCCCGCTTCGCCATCGCCTTCCCCCTCGGTGTGACCCCGGGCAAGTGGACGCGCGCCTTCGAGCAGCGCTTCCCCCGAGTGGAGCTGGTGGTCCGGCCGAGCGAGGACCCGCTGGCCGTGCTCGCGACAGGTGAGGCGGACATGGTGTTCGTGCGGGATGCGCACGCCGACGACGACCGCCACCTCATCCCGCTGTACATCGAGGACGTCGTGGCGGTCATGCATCACGAGCATCTGCTGACGCTCGAGGAGGAGCTGCACCTCGCCGACCTCGCCGACGAGCCGCGGGTGGCCGGCGTGCCGTCGGAGGCGCTGATGCGCCGTGTGGCCGCGGGCGACGGCATCGCCCTGCTCCCCGCCTCCGTGGCCAAGGCGCTGCGGCGGAAGGACGTGGTGGCGCTGCACCTCGAGGACGGCCCGCAGAGCAGCATCGGGCTGACCTGGCCGCGCGAGGGGCAGCATCCCCTGGTCGACGATTTCATCGGGATCGTGCGCGGCCGGACCGCGCACAGCTCCCGCGACCCCGGCGTCGCCGCGCGGGAGGCCGCCGGCGCGCGCAAGGTCACCGGTGCTCGCAAGGCCACCGGCGCACGCAAGCCCGGCGGCGGCCGGAAGCGTCCCCGCCGCTGACGCCGGCAGCGCGAGCGCGGCGCTTACGAGACGGAGGCCCCGATCAGGGAGAGCAGCGCCTCCGCGTACGCGGTGGCCGCGTCCTCGTCCTCGAAGAAGCGCTCCTCGCTCCCGATCAGCACCGTCACCCGGTAGCCGTCGGCGGTGCGCGCCAGGTCGCGGAAGGTTCCGCCCAGCAGTTCCCGCAGCTGGTCCTCGCGCGGGATCCACAGGGCGTCCTCGACGGCGAGCGAGTCGAGGGCCCACTCGGTGGTGCCGTTGAAGCCCAGGATCGTCCCGGTGTCGAAGTGATGCGGCTCGATGGTCATGTCGCTGACCGTGAACCGCTCTCCGCCCATGTCGGGCCGGTCGATGGCGAACGTGTCCCCCGACGCCGGCTGCCAGCGCAGGCCCGCCGCGCGCAGCTGCCGCGCGATGTCCTCGGTGATCATGGGATGCTCCTCTCGTCGGAAGTCGATGGCCCGTCGTCGTGCCCGCGGGCCGGTCGCCGCTCAGTCCGTGACGACCACGACCTTGCCGCGCACGTGTCCCGCCTCGAGCCGTTCGTACGCCTCCACGGTCCGCTCGATCGGGTAGATGGAGTCGATGGGCAGCACCAGCTCGTTCTCGGCGAGCAGCTCGGCCAGCTCGGAGAGCTCGGCGTTGCCCGCCGCTCGCACGCCGACGTTGCGCGCGCCGTGCGCCGCCGGTCCGAAGGTCGTGATCGAGTTCACCCGGTCCATCGGGACGCCGAGCTCGAGCGCCGCCTCGACGGCGTCCGGTCCGTGGTTGTCGAGGACCGCGGTCACCCGGTCGTCGTCCAGCGCATCCCGGACCCGCTCCGCCAGCCCGTCGCCGTATTCGACGGGGATGATACCGAGCGACTCGAGGAACTCGTGGTTCTCCTCGCTCGCGGTCCCGATGACCGTCGCGCCGGAGCGCACCGCCAGTTGGGCCGCGAGCACTCCGACGCCGCCTGCCGCCGCGCTCACCAGGACCGTGTCGTGCTCGCCGATCCCGAGGGAGCGGAAGGAGGCCATGGCCGTACGCCCCACGACGCCCAGCGAACCGGCCGCCTCGAAGGTGAGGGCGTCGGGCTTGGCGACGACCTGGCCGTCCTCGGGCACGACGACGAAGTCGGCGATCGCGGCGAACGGCACGGTGCCGAGCACCGCCTGACCGAGCTCGAACCGCGTCACGCCTTCGCCGAGCTCCTCGACGAATCCCGAGAAGTCCTGTCCGATGCCGCTGGGGAGCGTGACGCCCATGCGCGCCGCCGCGGCCTCGTCGCGGTACGCCTTGTAGTCCATCGGATTGAGGCCGGCGGCCATCACGCGCACCAGGAGCTGGCCCGGTCCCGGCCACGGCCGTTCCCGCTCCACGACGTGCAGATAGTCACGCGAACCGAACTCATCGAACTGGACGAAACGCGGCACGGACGGCTCCTTCCCTCTCGTACGAGGGAGCCTAGCCCCGGAAGCCACGCAAATGGCCCACAACAGCTGAGAGCAGCGCGGGGCGGCCTCGCGTGCTCAGCCTCAGCCGAACAGCAGTGCGGCCTCTTCGTACCGTGCGGGCGGAACCGTCTTGAGGCCCCCCGTGGCATCCGCGATGGAGACGTTGACCACGTCGGTGCCGCGGAGCGACACCATCGAGCCCCAGCGTCCCTCGTAGACGGCGTCGACCGCAGCCATGCCCAGGCGCGTGGCCAGCACGCGGTCGTAGGCGCTGGGGACTCCACCGCGCTGCATGTGGCCGAGGACGGTCGCGCGGGACTCGATTCCGGTGCGCTCCTCGATCATCGGCGCGAGCATCTCGCCGATGCCGCCGAGGCGCGGACGGTTGAACGCATCCAGTCCCTTGTGCGAGTGCGCCTCCTCCATCGTGTCCAGGTGGAAACCCTCGGACACGACGATGACCGGGGCGCGGCCGCGGTCGCGCACCGACTCCACCCACTCGCAGATCTGCTCGATGGACTGCGGCTGCTCGGGGATGAGGATGGCGTGAGCGCCGCCCGCCATGCCGGAGTGGAGCGCGATCCAGCCGACGTGACGGCCCATCACCTCGACGACCATGCAGCGCTGGTGCGACTCGGCCGTGGTGCGGAGCCGGTCGATCGCCTCGGTCGCGATCTCCACCGCGGTGTCGAAGCCGAAGGAGTAGTCGGTCGCGGCCAGGTCGTTGTCGATCGTCTTCGGAACGCCGACGATGCGGAGGCCGGCGTCGGTCAGGCGGCGGGCGGCGGTCAGCGTGCCCTCTCCGCCGATGGCGATGATGGAGTCGATTCCGTGCGCATCCATCATCCGCTGGATGTTCTCAGGGCCTCCCGCGTCGCCCTCGAAGGGGTTGGTGCGGCTGGAGCCGAGGATGGTGCCGCCCTGGCGGGAGAGGCCGCGGACGCTGTGCCGGTCGAGCGGCATGATGTCGCCGTCGACCACGCCGCGCCAGCCGTAGCGGAAGCCGGCGAACTCGGAGCGGTACACGCGGTCGCCCTTCAGGACCGCCCCGCGGATGACCGCGTTCAGGCCCGGGCAGTCGCCGCCGCTGGTGAGGATGCCGATCTTCATGCTGCTCCGTTTCTCAAGACGTCCCCTGAATCATGCCCGGACGCGGACGGCTGCACAAAATCGCACTGGACGAAGGGCACCGACCGATGGTAGGCGGATCAGAGGCCGAGGGCGCGCTGCAGCTTCGACGAACTGGTGGAGGGATGCGCTCCGGCGGCGATCAGGCGCTCCTCGATCCCGTCCAGCAGGGCGGTGCGGCGCTCACGGGTGTCGGGTGCTCCGGCGAGCAGTTCGACCTCCCACTCCCGCCACTCCTGGGTGCCGCCGGTGCGGAGATTCTCACTGCGCACGTGATCGTCGGTGAGCTCGGCCACCTCGAAGCCGGCCGCATCCTGCAGCAGCACGCTGTCGCGGTGGTTGGTGATGCGGGCGATGGGGACGAGCGGCTCGTCGCCGATGAGGTCACGGAGGTGCTCGCGGAGGGCGGCGGGCGGCTGGTCGCCGTCGCTCAGTTCCCAGTGCAGCTCGGTGCGGCCCTCCTCCGCCGGGAGCTTGACGTGCCAGCCGGAATCGTGCCCCCCGGTTCGCATCCGCAGCGCCGTCGCGTGGCGGGCCAGCGTGAGATCGGCGGTGTCGAAGTAGGTGGCCACGAGTTCGTGGCGCTCCGGTTCGCCCTGCACCGCGACCGCGCCGACGCCGACGAGCAGTGGATGCCGTGCCTCGGCATCCACGTCGTACTTGCGTTCGATCTCGGTCTGGGAGTGATGGTGCACATCCCCTGTCTAGCCCAGATTGCCCGTGTCGCGAAATTTCAAGAGGCGCGCGGCCGGCACCCCTTACGGTGAGCGTATGACGACAGAGACGATCACCGCCCGCTTCGACGTGACCGGCTGGGAGCCGGCTCCCCTCACCGGGATCGAGGGCGACTGGGTCGGCGCGATCGTCATGCGGAAGACGTACACCGACGGTCTCGTGGGCGAGTCCGTCGCGCATTTCGTCTCGTCCGGCACCGAGGAGGACGGCCGCGGCTACCTCGCCGCCGAGCGGATCACCGGGCAGCTCGACGACGGCCGCGCCGGATCCGTGACGGTGCATCACGGCGCGCTGCAGCATCCCGACGACGACTCCGCCTTCGGCTACATCGTCCCGGGGACCGGCACCGGCGACTTCGCGGGATTCCAGGGACGCGCACGGATCGTGCACGACGACCGCGGCCCGTTCTTCGTCTTCGAGCTGGTCTGAACCCGGCCTTCACGACCGCGACGCCCGGCGGTACTCTCGGGGCATGAGCGACCCGAGAGAAGACGACGACCTGGACGACTTCCGCGAGGCGCAGGAGGCCGACTACGAGCCGGAGCCCGTCGTGCGAGACCCCGACGACCTCCCCGCGGTCGACGACGAGGACGACGAACTGCTCCCCGACGACGACCGTCCCGTCCCTCTGGACCCGGACGACACCGAGATCGCCTGACGCGCGCCGACCCGGTCCGCGCCCACCCGGCCCGCGCCGTTACGCGAGAGCGTCGGAGAGCAGGTGGATGAGCGCGTCGAGCTGGACGGAGTCGGTCGAGCCTGCCTCGACGTCGCTGCCGTCCAGGGCGCGGGCCGCGAGGCCCTGCTTGGCGTCGATCAGCTCGGCGATCTTGGAGTCGATGGTCTGCGCCGCGATGATCCGCCACGCCGTGACCGGCTCCTCCTGCCCGATGCGGTGGACGCGGTCGATGGCCTGCGTCTGCTCGGCCGCCGTCCACGAGAGCTCGGCGAGCACCACGTTGGATGCGGCCTGCAGGTTGAGCCCGACGCCCGCCGCGGTCAGCGAGCACACCGCGACCGCGACCTCCGGGTCGTTGTTGAACGCGTCGATCTCCTTCTGGCGCGCCAGCGCGGACTGGTCGCCGCGGATCGAGATCGTCTTCAGGTCGCGGGCGGCGAACGCCTCCTCCGCCGCATCCATCACGTCGATGTGCTTGGCGAAGAAGACCACCTTGCCGACCGAACGGGCCAGCTGTGCCGTGTAGTCCGAGGCCAGCCCGGCCTTCGCCTGGCCGATCTTCCGGACCATCGTGAAGACGTTGTCGCCGGACTTCGCCGACTTCGCCTCCTCCAGCTCCGACTGGGCGACGAGGCGGATGAGGTGCCGGCGGTGGGCATCGTCGTCGCCCTCGAACGAGTCGGGCCGTCCCGCCGCAGCGGCGCGGTGGAAGCGGGCGACGAGCCGCGCGGCCAGGTCCTTCTCGGCCTGGCGGATGGAGCGCCCGAGCTCGTCGTCCAGCTCGACCGGCAGGTCGACGACGCGCCGGCTGGGCAGGTCGGCGGCGACGTCGATCTTGCGGCGGCGCACGATGCCCATGTCGATGACGGCCTCGCGGGCGGCGGCGTAGAACCCGAAGTCGGCCGGGGTGAGCCCGGTCTCCTCCAGGTGCTCCATCAGCTGCGCGGTCGGCTTGCTGCCGTCGATCCAGCCGAGGAACTGCCAGATCGCCTTGAAGTCGTCGATGTCGTTGATCAGCGGCGTACCGGTGAGCGCGACCATCAGCGGGTCGGGGGTCGACTGGCGGATGGCGTCGGCCAGCCCGAGGACCAGCCGGGACCGCTGGGAGTGCAGGTTCTTGATGAAGTGGGCCTCATCCACGACCATGCCCTGGAAGCCCAGCGTGCTCAGCCAGGACAGGTGCCGGTCGAGCACCTCGTAGTTGACGATGACCACGTCGGCGAAGGCGTCGAGCCCCTCGCCGTCGCCGTGGATCACGGTCGCGCGGCGGTGCGGCGTCCAGCGCTCGACCTCGCGCGCCCAGTTCATCTTCACCACGTTGGGGACGACGGCGAGCAGTGGATACGCGCCGGCGACGGAGGCCGCGAGCAGCGATTGCGCGGTCTTGCCGAGGCCCGGCTCGTCCGCGAGCAGGAAGCTGCGGTGGCCGAGGCGCACGCTCTCGATGAAGCGCGACTGGTGGTGCATGAGCTCCAGGCCCTGCGGCGAGTACCGGTCGATCAGCGGGGCGGGCGGCAGGTCCATGCTCGCCGCCTGGCCGCCTGCGCCGTACTCGAACGACTTGAACAGCGGTCCCAGCAGCTCCCACGAGTCGAGCCGCCGGCGCGGAGTCGGCGCAGCAGGCGCCGCCCGCGAGAAGTCGGGAGCGAGGAACGGATTCGACAGCTGCCGGGCTTTCACCGACTGCGGGACGACCTGCTTCTCCGCCAGCTCCGGCGGAATGACGCTGTCCTGCTTCGCCACGGGGCGCTCGATGGTGATGATCAGGTCGTCCGGCGAGAGGGCGGTCCCCGACTCCAGCAGCCAGTCGCGGCGCATCTTCTGCGCAGTCGCGGTCGACGCCGACTCGCTCTCCAGCAGCGATATCAGCGATGTGTCGCGGGCGGCGGTCTTCGCCAGGATGGTGGCGATGCCGTCGAGCCGCTTGAGCTGCTCGGCACGGGCGGCGTCGCTGAGCTCCGGGTCCGTCTTCGCGCGGGCGCGCTCCTCGCGCATCAGGAAGGCGATCACCTGGAACTTGGTGCGATTCGTGGGTCCGAGCTTCTTGCCGTCCGCGGCCTTCGCCTCCACCTCGCGCACCTTGCGGGCGAGGATGGGGATCAGCCCGTCGTTGTTGGCGTGCCGGTTCTTCCGCTGCTGCGGCCTGGTCGGGCTGGTGCGCTGACCGGAACGAGACATGGTCCTCCAGTGGAGGCGTCGCGCTGTCGAAGGGTGCGACGCCGTTTGGGCGTGAGGCCGGCGGGACGAGGAGCACGGTACCGAGTGGACCAGGCTCGACGCGGGTGACGCCGGGAGTGCGCGGCACAGGATGGCCGCGCAGCATCCATTTTACGGCACGGAACGCGGTTCAGCGACGCGTGTCTGCAGGGATCTTGATCGTGACCGCCGCGGCGACGAACACAACGGCTCCGGCGATGGCCAGGCCCTGCAGCACCAGGTCGCCGAGCGGCAGCGGCCACACCGGATTCCAGATCACGGCGACCGGGATGAGACCGGCGAGCCACCACCACAGCCGGGCCTGGCCGGCGAACACGCAGAGGATGAGGGCGAGGATGCTGACGGCGTACCGGACGTAGAGGTACCAGTCGCTCGACACCAGCGCGAGGCCGGCCAGCAGCACGATGGCCCCGAGGAGGCCCGGCGCGAGGGCGGCGCGGCTGAAGGCGGGCTGCTGCGGCGTGTGTGGTCCAGGCATCGGGAGTCCACTCTACGCGGCGGCGCGGCGGCAGAAATACGCCCGCCCGGTGCGGAGGACTCTCGGTCTCCGGCCGGGCGGGCGGGCTGTGTGATTGCGGGATGCGGGACGCGGCGGGTTACAGCGTGCCACGACGGAACAGGAACGCGCAGGGCGGTGCGTCGGAGCCGACACGGACCGTGACGGCAGCGGTTCGGGCGAGCTCGAGGAACGGGTCGAGCTCGAGGCGGGTCATGGGTACTCGGCGCAGTTCGGCATCGGACGCGATCCCGTTCACCGCGAACGCGACGTCGGGGACGTCGTAGGGCTCTGCGGCGAGGTCGAGGAACACGATCGGCGAGGCATCCTGCTGGTCGAGCGGGAACACGGAGAGGATCGCTTCGGCGGCGGCCTCTGTCGTGACGTCGTCGCCCAAGTGGACGACGGGGGCGGTGATCTGATCTTCCGGGTAGCCGCTGCCGACGAGGGTAAGCGTTTGGCCATCGTGCATCGCGTCGAGTGCGCTCAAGAGCGCACCAGACAGCAGCGGGCTGAGGTTCTTCAGCAAAGTCGGGCCTTTCCTGTTAAACGAATATTTCTCAACCCCTCCCTGGAGGATAGACCCAGCGGTATGTCCGCCCACACCCCCCGTTGAG
>Ga0206353_10444449_pt1 | contig 12034 bp, 12 predicted proteins | sample DielMetaTC5am4_FD_146436 | JGI IMG/M metagenome (GOLD analysis project Ga0206353, IMG submission 146436) | Corn rhizosphere microbial communities from Kellogg Biological Station, Michigan, USA - Diel MetaT C5am-4 (Metagenome Metatranscriptome)... | ecosystem: Host-associated > Plants > Roots >...
ATCAAGGCCATGGAGGCACGTACCCAGGCGTTCATCGCTGCTATGTCGCGCTAGCCTTCCGGCGGCATACTGGGTGCGTGAAGCTGTTTGCGTGCCTGGCGGTCGCCTGGGCTGCCTGCCTGACCTGGCTCGGGCTGTACCACCCCTACGGGGTACGCTTCGCCATCGGCACCTGGCCGGTGCCGCAGGGCACGCCCTGGACCTACCAGCTCGAAAGCGGCTTCGTGCCCGCGCTCACCGTGCTGACCTTGCTGACCGGGCTGTTCTCGCTCTACCACCTGCACAACTGCCATTACGAGACGTGCTGGCGGCTGGGCAAGCACAAGATCGGCGGGACGCCATGGTGCAGCCGCCACCAGCACCTGGGCCACGAGCACCGCGAGGTGGCCGAGATCCTGGAAGACATCCTCACCGAGCTGCGCTCGTGGCGAGTGAAGTCGTGAACGCCCACCACAGCCGCGCCCTGCGCCTGTTCGCCACGGTCATCGTGATCGACCAGGTGCTGGGCGTGGCGTTCGCCCTGGCCAGCCACATCTACGTGCCCGACGGCATGTACTGGGCGGTGGTCACGGTGACCACCGTCGGGTACGGCGACATCACCCCGCACGGCTGGATGGCCCACCTGGTGTCGGTCGCGGTGATGATCCTCGCCATCCCCCTGTGGACCGGGGCGTTCGGGCTGATCACGGCCGGGTTCGTGGCCGACCACGTGGACCGGCGGCACAGCAAGATCATGGAGCGACTGTGAACAACTTCCGCAAGCCAGGCGAAGGCGACGACTACTGCCAGTACACCGACACCTACAGCGGGCAGCGGTGCGGCAGCCACGAGGTGGACGGGCTGGAGTTCTGTGTCCTGCACGTCCCCGACGACCTGCTGGAAGAGGCCGAAGAGGTCACCGGCACCGTGCGCTGCCGCCACCACTTCGGGGAGGACAACGCCTGCCGCCAGTACGCCGTGGCGGGCACCGTCCCGCCCCGGTGCAAGAATCACGGCGCGAACATCGGTTCCCACATGTGGAAAAAGGCTGTGGAAAACGAGTTCACCCACAAGGTCAACGACCGGCTGACCGAGATCATGCAGGCCAACGGCGAGACGCTGCTGCACCCCGCGCCGATCGGGGACCCGCTCAACGAGCTGCTGGCGCTCGCGGCCGAGGTCGGCGCGCTGAAAGAGATCATGCGCCTGACCGCCGCCAACCTGATCAGCCAGCAGAAGGTCCGCTACAACCACGCCAAGGTGGGCGAGCAGCTACGGATCGAGATCCTGCTGTACGAGCGGGCGGTGGAGCGGTTCGCCAAGATCTTGATCGACGTGTCCAAGCTGCGCATCGAGGACCGGCTGGCCGGAGTCCAGGAGCAGACCGCGCAGATGCTCGAACGCGCGCTGGACGCGGCGCTGGAGGAGTCCGGCGTCGGGCTGGCGGGCATCACCGGGGCGCGCAAGGCGTTCCGCCGCCACCTCAAGGTCGTGCAGGGACAGCTCGCGTCATGAGATCTTCGGAGTGGTACGCGGGAGCCTTGGCCGAACACGAGGCCCACAACGAGGGTCTGAGCAAGGACATGATCGAGGCGCGGTACCTGCTCATTGCCCTAGCCCGTCGCTGGGACGAGGACCGCCCCTGGCCGGTGTTGTGCCGGGTGGTGCGCATCTACGCTTCCGAGCAGCCGTTGCGAGCGCGGCTGCGACTGGCCTGGAGGCTGATCCGCAGGTGACCGTCTCCGCCAACGACCTGGCCGCGCTGGACCTGCTGGATCGCAGGGTCGGCAAGACACCGGAAGACCCGCGCATCCGCTGGCGGGAGACCGCCCGGCCGGAGCAACTGCTGCCCAAGTGCGACGGGTCGTGGCGGACGTTCTACCTCCAGGGCGGCCGAGGGTCGGGCAAGACCCGCGCCGGAGCCCAGGGCCTGGCCGACCTGGTGCTCAACGACACCGACGGCGAGGGCGAGTACGCGATCGTCGCCCCGACCTACGCCGACGCCTGGACCAAGTGCGTGGAGGGCGAGTCGGGTATCTTGCGGGCGCTGGGTACGTCCATGGCCGAGGTGAAGGACCACCGCTCCAAGATCGTCAAGTCGGCCTGGCGGACCTACGGCCAGGTGATCTTGCACAACGGCATCGTCATCTACGCCGACTCCGCCGCAGAGGGCGGCCTGCGGATCCAGGGCCGCAACCTGAAGGCGGCCTGGTGCGACGAGATCGGCCTGTGGGACAAGTGGGACACCACCTGGAACGAGTCGCTGCGGTACGCCGTCCGCATGGGCGTGTCGGTGGTGATCGCCACCGGCACCCCCAAGGCCAGCCGCCCGGCCCGCGCTCTGGTGCGGGCCCTGATCCGCAACGAGCCCGCCGAGGGCGGCGTCATCGTCCGCAAGCTGCGCACCATCGACAACGTGGCCAACCTGTCGTCGGCGTTCTACCGCTCGGTGGTCGGCTCGGCCAAGGGCACCCGGCTGGAGCGCCAGGAGCTGGAGGGCGAGCTGCTGGAGGACGTGGCCAACGCGCTGTGGACGCGCGACCTGCTCGACTCCATCCAGGTGCCGATGGTCGGCCAGGAAGGCGGCCCGGCCTTCCTCCAGCGCGCGGTGATCGGCGTGGACCCCTCCGACGGCAAGGAAACCTCCGACGAGCAGGCCTACACGATCGCGGGCATGTTCGAGGGCAGGCTGTACGTCGCCAAGAACTGGGGCGGCCAGGAGCCCCCGGCCCAGTTCGCCCGGCGGGTCATCATCGAGGCGGTCAAGTGGCACGCGCGCATCGTGGTGGAGAAAAACCACGGCGGGGAGTGGCTGCGCACGGTGTTCCACCAGGTGATCAAGGACGTGGTTAAGCAGGGCGTCATCCCGGCAGAGAACGTCCCGGCCGTGCAGGTGGTCAACGCCCACAAGTCCAAGCGGACTCGCGCCGAGCCGGTGTCGGCGCTGTACGAGCGCGGCGTGGTGCACCACTGCTACGACGGGCAGACCTACCAGATCTGGGACGAAGAAACCGGCACCAGGAAATGGCACCGCGACATCGTGCACATGGCCGAGCTGGAAGACCAGATGGCTACGTTCACGGGCGCGGCCGACGAACGGTCTCCCGACCGGCTCGACTCCCTGGTGTGGGCGTGCACGATGTTCCTCAACTCCACGTTCGAGGCGACCGCGCCGGTTGCCACGGCGCACCAGTGGGCGGCGGCGGCCGAGCTGAACACCATCGCGTCCAAGACCCCCGACGGCATCTCGCGACGACGGTTCAAGGGCGCGCACGGCGGGCTGCTGGACGCCAAGCCGTGGGCGCTGGAAGACTTCGCCCCGCAAGACGGCATCGACGTGGGCCAGGTGCGCGACTCCGAGCGGCCGGAGAAGCCAGCGCGGGCGGCGGTGCACGACTGGACATAGCCTGGGAATAGAACACCGGGCATCGGTGTTGATAGAAGCGTAGGACCAAGGCGGTCCTGCACTAGGGAGTTGATCTTGATGAGCAAGCCGGACTTCAACGGTTACAACCGGGTCCGCGCCTGGGACAAGGCCGAGAAGCACCACGTGGAGGTGTACGCCCGCGACTGGTACGACGCCGAGGGCTACACCACCGTGCTGGTCAACGACCTGACCGGCAACGGCGGCGCGTACTGGGTCCGCAAGGCCGACCTGGACTGGCGCTACTTCGGTGAGCCGCGTGGTGCCAGCTACGAGGTGCGCCAGCAGTACGCCCGCCGGGCCGCCTGGGACCGGCGCGAGTTCTGGTATTCCAGCGTCCGCGACCTGAGCGACCGCAACCTGCGCCGGGCGTGGGACGGGTTCGCCAACTTCTACGCGGACAAGCACCCGGAGAAGCTGCACTACGGCCGGGTGTACGCCACCGAGAAGGCCCGCCGCGAGGCCGGGCGCGAGCTGAACGCCCCGTCGGCGGCGGTGCGGGCCAGCGACCGGGCGCAAAAGGCCCGCCAGCGGGCCGCGCAGACCAGCCGGGAAGCCGAGCAGGAGTGGGCGGCGCAAGACCTGGCCGCCCACCAGCGATAAGGGAGATGGCCGTGAACGAGCCACTGGAACCGTTCACCTACGACGACGTGAACGAGCGGCGCACCCAGCCCCAGGCCGAGGCCGAGGACGGCCCGGCGCGGGCACCGGAGAGGCTGAACTTCGCGCAGAAGATCCTGCGCGAGATTCGCACCCGGCGCAACCGCGACGACACGCACGAGAACGAGGCGCATATTAGCGGGCTGAAGAGGGCGCTGGAGCTGTACCTGGGCACCGACGAAGCCCGGCAGTACCTCACCGACAACGGCGAGTCAAGCAACTAGACAGGCATAAGCTAGTCTGCCTCCCTACCTCCCTGTACCTTGTTGTGCAGGGAGGTAGATCCACGTGGCGACTGGCAAGGGCTTCAAGGTGCCTGGCGGCGGGAACGTCGTTGAATTCCCCGACCTGGCCCCGGTCGGTTCGGAGCGGGTCGGCGGCCGACGGGCGCTGATGGGCCCGGAGCTGGGCACGCAGTTCGACTGGGGCCAGCGGCTGTTCGCCTACTACGGCAGCGGCGACGTATTCGATTACGGGGAATGGTCCTCGCGGGACATGAAGACCATGTTCAGCCGCGACGGAATCTGTAACGCCATCCAGCTCGTGCTCACCTTGCCGATTCGCGAGGCCGACTATTCGATCCAGCCCGCCAAGGGCGACAAGGGCGAGGCCGACTTCATCAATTCGGTGCTGATGACCCCGGACACCGAGGGCGGGATGAAGACGCCGATCCACGAGCTGGTCGGCCAGATTACCTCCGCCCAGATCTACCGCCGGGCGTTTTTCGAGAAGACGTTCAAGGTCCGCGAGGACGACGAGGCGATCATCTACGACAAGATCAGCTACCGTCCCCCGGCCACCTGCCAGGCCCGCTACAACGACCGCACGGGCGAGGGCAACGGCTTTCGGCAGCAGGTGTGGTTGTTCGGCGGCAACCTGATGACCAGCCGCCACCAGAAGGTGCCCGGCTACGTGGACATTCCCAAGGTCCGCAGCTACATCTACACCCACGGCAAGCACATGGAGCCGCTGACCGGCACCTCCGAGATGGAGGTGTCCTACTGGTGCTACCAGACCAAGATGAAGCTGCTGTACCTGTGGTACCACTTCCTGGAAAACCAGGCCCTGCCGCGCACGGTGGTCTACGGCACCGACCAAAACGAGGCCAACGTCCGCGCCGCCGACATCGCCCAGCTCAAGTCGTCCGGCGTGGTCGGCCTGGAGCGGGCCCCGGACAACGGCAAGGCGTTCGAGATCCTGGAAAGCCAGGGCGACGGCGGCAAGCTGTTCTCCGACGCGCTGGGATTCCTGGAAGGCTGGCAGACGCACTCCGTCCTGGCCGGGTTCATGGCGCTGACCGGCAGCTCCACCGGGGGCAAGGGCAGCTACGCCCTGTCGCAGGACCAGTCCAGCTTCTATCTCAAGTCGCGGCAGGCCGTGGCCAAGGAAATGGCCGAGTCGATCAGCTACGACGTGATCCGGCCGCTGATCATCATCAACCGGGGCTCCAAGGCCACGTTCCCCACGTTCAAGTTCGGCCCGCTGCAAGACGAGCAGATCCAGGCCCTGCTGACCTTGTTCGGCCAGCTCGCGGCGGCCCCGGCACTGCACATCCCCTTGCCGGTGCTCGACTTGATCACCGAGCGGATGGCCACCATCCTCCAGCTTGACGTGGACCAGGTGCACCAGGCCCTGGTGTCCACGGCGTCCCAGCGTGCCGAGCAGCTAGCGGGCAACCCGCCGCCTGGCATGCCCCCGGAGGCCGCCGCCGGTATCGGCGCGCTCCAGGGCGGCGTCAACGCGGCGTTCAACATCGCCCAGCAGCACGGCAACACGAACGGCGGGCTCAGGCCCCCGCCGCCAGCCGGTGCAAGGGCGGGTGCACCGGCTCGGCCCAACCTCCAGCAGGCCCCGGCCGGGTCACCGACGCCTCCTGGCAAGCCTCCGATGACCCCGCCGCCGGGAAAGATGGGGTGAGCGGTGTCGGCTTCCGTTACCGAGTGGCTGCTAAATTTCGGGGCACTCGGGGTGGTTGTCATCTTGCTGGTAATTGGAGAACTGGTGCCGGGCTTTTCCTACAGGGCCGTGCAAAGGGCACTGGAGAAAAGCGAAAAGGCACTGGAGGTAGAAAGACAACGCAACGCGGATTTGCAACTGACCGCCATGATGGGCACCAAGGCTATGACCGCACTGACGCAAATTGCAGAAGACCGACGCGCCTCAGAAACCGCGTAGGGCGGTGACCATCCGTGAAGCACTGGTGGCACAGCAAGAAAGCAGAGGAAAAGGCCGACCGGGAGCTGGCCAAGTCGCTGAAGTCGCTGGAAGAGACCAGGCGCAAGATCCAGCCCATGGAGGACATCTACCAGCACAACCGATTCGCAGGAATCATCAAGGACGCGCTCGGCATCGGGTGGGACCAGGGTCCGGGCGCGCGGAGCGAGGCTAAGACATGAGCGTGCACGACTGGCTTGACATGGACAGATGGCTGCTGGCCGTCTGCACCGTCATTGTGTTGTGGTGGGTGGTCCAGTACACGCTGTCGTCTCCCTGGTGGACCGACAGCGTGGGCCGCAGCTTCGTCTACAAAGACCTGTTCCTGCTGGCGCTGCTGATTCCGTCGTGCCTGCTCCAGATCTGGCCGCACATGCTCACCGTCACCGAAGGACTCGGCATCGAGGCCGTGGTGTTCGTCGGCATCGCCCTGGTGGTGGCCCTGCGCTGCGTCTCCTGGTGGAAGATCCAGCCGCCCAACCCGGCCAAGATGTGGCGGACCCTGCGCCACCGCAACGGACACAGTACCGGCCCGCAGCCGAGGATCCAGGCGTGACCACGCCGACACCGCCGCCGCCGTCGCAACCGCCCCAGGGGAACGGGGCGGCGCAGGCGGTCGCGGGCGGCGCGCTGGTGGCCGCCGTGGCGACCCAGCTCGTCACGGCGGCGACCGCCGCCGCCGCCGTGGCAGCGGTGTACAAGATGGCCCAGGCGGCGCGCATCCCCCGCCAGGCGCTGTTTTCCGCCTTCCAGATCGCGATGACGCACTCGCCGGGGCAAAGCGGCCCGTGGGGCTCGGCGTCGCTGGTCACCGAGCGGCTGAACAACTTGCGCCGCGCCCAGTTCGTGGTCAGCGCGGCCCAGCGGATCGGAGCCGACCTGATCGCGGCCCGCAGTCGCAATCAGTCCGTGGGTGAAGCGCTGCTGGCGGCTGTCCAGCGTGAGCGCCGCTACTACGGTCAGCACCTGCTCGCTATCTGGAACCGCAGCAAGGCGGGTGCGCAGACAGACACGGCGGCGCTGACCTACGGAAACCTGCTCGGCTGGCACGCGCACAAGCAGGACGGCAAGATCAGCCCTGAGTGCCTGGCTGCTAACGGCCATAACTTCTACGCTGATCACATGCCCCTGATCGGCTACCCAGGCGCGGTGCACCCACACTGCCGATGCCAGCCGGGCTCCCCGTTCCCCGGAGCCCGGCTGCTGCCCAGCTACGGTCTGCCGCAGGCACGCAGCTACAGGAGGGCAGCATGAACGACAAGTGCTACAGGTGCGGCACCGACAACGCACCCGACGCCATGCACTGCAAGCGGTGCGGGTTCGCCATGGAACCGCGCCAGCCCTACGACCGCTTCGCGTCTGAGGACCGGACGTGCCCGTGGTGCGGGCGAGGTGACGACGCCGACGCGGTGTTCTGCGACCAGTGCGGCAAGCGCCTGCCCGCCGGGGCGGCGCTCCCCCTGGCCAACCGCAGCCGGGCGCTGAACCTGGCGGGCAAGACCGGCAGCTACCGGCCCCCGGCCGTGCCCCGGTACAAGCCGACCGGCGCGCTGCGCAAGGCCACCAGCGCGAGCATGCGCAAACTGGCCGCCGACCTGGAGAGCAGGCACGCCGACCTGGGCGCGCACATCCACGTCCGCGACGCGGCCAACGCACTGGACCGCAACGAGCCGGAGGCGGCCACCCGGCACCTGACGGCGGCGATCGGCAACATGACGCCGCAGTCGCTGATGCGCCACGGGCTGCTGACCGACGAGCACCACGACGCGGCCAAGCGCTCGATGGACGCCATCCACCGGCACCTGCTGCTGGTCAAGGACGTGCAGGACATGCAGGCGCACAACAACACCCTGCCCCGGCAGGGCGAGTTCGAGGACGACAACCTGGACGAGAAGCCGTCGGCGGGCGACTTCACCGACAAGGCGATGAACGCCCCGGACAAGACGCCCACGGGCGGGCCTGACCCGTCGGTGGCCGGTCCCAAGTCCGTCACCAAGTGGGAAGTGACCAAGCAAGTGGCAACATCCAACAGTGGCGACCTGACCACGGCGATCGACCTGGCGCACCATTTCGACCCGATGCAGCCGCGCGGCAAGGACGGCAAGTGGGTCAACGCGGGGATGGGCGTCGCGAGCGCGTTCGAGACGGTCGGCGCGCACGACCCTTCGGCCATGGTCGCGGTCGGCGGCGGACGCAGGAACTGGGGCAACGAGGCGTCGCAGATGCCCGACCAGCTAGAGCGGCTTAACCACCCCGAGGCCGCCCGCCGGTCCCGGCTGATCACCCCGGCGCGGGTCCTGGCCGCGCAGATGGACCAGACGCGGATGGAGAACGGGCAAAAGCCGCTGCATCCCGAACTGGCGGAGATCTGGCCGAACATCTACGGGCCGCACGGGTACACCGCCAAGCCGGGCACGCTATCGGTGCCGAAGGCACCGCGCGTCGTCAAAGACAAGTATTCCGCCACCGGCATCGACTCGTCGGGGATGACCAAGACCAAGATCGGGGTCCGGGCGGGCCTGGCCAAGAAAGGCCAGGGCCTGCTGTACGGCACGCCGCTGTCCAATTACCCGACTACGGCGGTCAACCTGAGCGCCCAGACCGCCCGCCTGGCTGTCACCCCGTCCCCTCGCGGAAAGCCAGGCGGGCCTGGGCTGTACAACGTCAAGGGCAACGAGCACAGCCCCTACCTTCAAAACATCGTCAAGGCGCTGATCCGCAACGGGCACCCCCCTGGCCAGGCGTACGCCATCGCCCGTGGCTCGATCCGCCGCTGGGCGCGCGGCGGCGGCAAGGTCCACCCGGAGGTGCGGGCGGCGGCGGGCGCGGCCGAGGCGCAGGAGGACACGGCCCAGGCGCGGGCGCACGCGCATTCCAGCACCCCGGCCATGCGACGACTGATCGACCTGGTGGGCACGTCGGCGGGCGCGGCCAAGGACTCCCGCACCCCGCTGGGCACGTTCGGCAGCGGCGGCAGCGCCCCGGCCAAGGGCGGGCAGGCCAAGCCGGACGCGCACCAGCAGCACGTAGCGCATGAGAAAACCGTCGCCGCTAAGAAGGCGGCGTTGGTCAAGCAGGCGGCCGGGTACCGTGCCCAGGCCGACGCGCTGATCAAGCAGCGCGACACGCTGCGCGCCGAGCTGTCCAGCGCCAGCGGCAAGACCAGCTCCGGGCAAAAGGGCTCCAAGACATCGAGCAACGCCACCACCAAGAGCAGCGCGCCCGCTTCGTCCAGCTCGTCTACTAGCAGCGCGAAGTCGTCTACTAGCAGCGCGAAGTCGTCTACTAGCTCGTCTTCGTCTAAGAAATCAAGCGGAGCGGCGCTGAACAGCCAGATCGCGGCGCTCAACAGCCAGATCGTCGCCCTCCAGCAGAAGTACAAGGCGACGATGGCGCAGGCCGCCAAGTTGTGAGGTGCCATGCTGATCAGTCAGCAGCTCCTGGAGCTGTCCTGGCACGATGCCTGGATGCACGAGGCCCGCGACGCCGACGGGCACTGGGTGAAAGGGGTCGGCTCGGAGCTGACCCACGAAGCCTACGGCCACGGCGTGGTGACCGCCGTCAGGGGCAAGGTCGCCACTGTCCGTTTTGACGACGGCACGGTGCGGCAGTTCGGGTCGCTGCAAGAGCACGAGCCGGTCGGGGAAGAGAAATACTTCAAGACGCACATCGGGCCCACCGACGGCGACGTGCCCGACCCGGAGCACATCGACAAGTTCTTGGCCCCGGAGATCCCGTCGGTGGACAAGCCCTGGGGGCCGGGCGGCCCGTGGCAGTCGATGGACCAGTACATGATCCCGTACACCACCAGGGGCAACGCGGCGATTGAAGCGGCGCTGCGGCGCGGCGAGATGCCCGACAAGCCGATGGACCCCGAGGCGGTAGACCGGGTGATCGCCAAGCGGCACCTCACCCAGGACACCGAGCTGTACCGGGGCATCGGCCTGTCCCCGGAGCTGAAGGCCATGCTGGTGCCCGGCGCGGAATTCAGCGACAAGTCCTACACCTCCACCACCACCGCGCCGCAGTGGGCCGACGAGTTCGCCAACTTCCGCATCACCGGCACCGCGCCGTGGGCCAACGGCGAGATGAAGGGCGAGCCGCACCCCGGCTGGGAGCCCGCGCGAATGGTGCTGCACGCCAAGGCGGGCCAGGAGATCGGCCCCGGCGAACCGGGCCTGGCGGAGTACGTGCTGCCGCGTGACAGCCGGTTCCGGGTGACGCACGTCACCAAGGGCGCGGACGGCATGACCGAGATTCACATCGACGTATTGCCGGTCACCGGCCACACCGCGCTGACCCCGGTTAACTACCCCGACCCGCGCGACCGCTTCCTGAAAAACCGCACGATCACCCCCGACGGCCGGGTCGTCTACAACAACTCCAATGACCAGGGGGCCGTGGAGCTGGGCTGGCGGTTCAACCCGCTGGAAGCGCGCAACGAACACGGCGAGTGGACGCGCGGCGCGGGCGACGTGCTGAGCGAGATCGCCAAGGACGCGGGTGAGTACAAGCCGCCGCCCGCCGACCGCACCGACCAACACGGCCTGAAGGGGTCGGAAAACCCGTTCGTCGTCAAGTACGGGCTGAGCAGCAAGAACATCGTGGCGGCGTTCGACGCGGCCACCCCGGACGAGATCGAGCAGGGCAAGCGCTGGTACAGCGACGCCCACGACGTGGCCGTGGCGATCGGCAAGGGCGACGCCATGAAGGGCGCGGCCATGCTGAGTGCGTTCAGCGTGCAGACCGACTGGGCTACCGACATGCTCAACGCGGCCAGCACCTTGGCCAACGGCAAGGTGCCCGAGCACGGCGTGGGCATCACCAGCGCGGTGCGCAACCGGGCGCAGGCCATCTTGGACGCCAAGTCGAATGACGAGATCGACAAGTTGTTTCCCAAGGTCGGCAGCGCCAAGACCAGGAACTTCTTTCACCTGATCCTCAACGGCGGCGACCGCCCCGGCGACACCGAGGGCCACGTGGTCATCGACCGGCACGCCTTGTCGGTGGCGGCCGGGCGACGGTTGACCTCGCAGGAAACCGTGGCCCCGACGTACGCCGAGCTGGCCGAGCAGCACCCCGACTGGACGCACGAGCAGGCCCAGGCATACAAGAAGACCTTCCCCGACGACCCGACCAGCTCGGCTTACAGCTACCAGCACATCGCGGACATGTACCGCGCCGCCGCCCAGGAGATCAACGCACGCGGCGGGGTGCAGGTCAGCCCGCACCAGCTCCAGGCGATCACCTGGATGCACCAGCTCCACCAAAACGACATAGACGACGCGCATCTGGTGGAGCTGGCGGCCGAGGCCGTCGCTCACGGCGGCAAGGTGTCCGACGTGCCCGGTGCGTCGTCGGCCAAGGGCCTTGCGAGCGCGCAGAGCCACCGCTGGGCTGCCCTGGCGGCCTACGCCAAGGCGCACCAGCTCCCCGTACACAGCGGCACCACGGCCCTGGCGCATACCATCAGCGGGCAACTGGAGCTGGCGTTCAACCCGAGGGAATTGCGCGACTCGCGCGGCCGGTGGACGAAGTTCGGCGGCGTCGGCAAGGCCGTGGCGGTGATGGAGTCTGAGCGGGAGGGATTCTCGGTATCCCCGCGTACAGGGGAATCTCCCCCCGGCGGGTACATGGTGGCGCTGGACGGTCACACCCACCGCTACCCGGCGGAGATCCTGGACGACCCGGACAAGCTGCACCGCGCCATCGATGACATGCTCATGAGCGAGCGCGATTCGTTCCAGGGCAGCGACA
>Ga0206353_10333802_pt1 | contig 12004 bp, 11 predicted proteins | sample DielMetaTC5am4_FD_146436 | JGI IMG/M metagenome (GOLD analysis project Ga0206353, IMG submission 146436) | Corn rhizosphere microbial communities from Kellogg Biological Station, Michigan, USA - Diel MetaT C5am-4 (Metagenome Metatranscriptome)... | ecosystem: Host-associated > Plants > Roots >...
GACGCTGCCGTTCCTTTCCTACGGCGGGTCCAGCCTCGTCAGCAGCTGGATCATCGTCGCGCTGCTGCTGCGCGTCAGCGACGCCGCCCGCCGGCCGGTGCAGCCGCCGCCGCCCGCCGCCCCGGCCGGTGAGGTGCTCGCGGCCGCCCCGACGGAGGTGTTCCGCCGGTGAACGTCCCCCTGCGCCGCGTCGCGATCGCGATCCTCGTGCTGTTCGCGGCACTGCTCATCAACGCCAACGTCGTGCAGGTCGGCGAGGCCGGGTCGCTACAGGCCAACAAGTACAACAGCCGCGTCCTGGAGAAGGAGTACGACCACGCCCGCGGGCCGATCGTCGCCGGCGACCAGGCGGTCGCCTCCTCGACGAAGACACCCAACGACCACCTGAAGTACCTGCGCGTCTACCCCGGCGGGCCGGAGTACGCGCCGGTCACCGGCTACTACTCGATCGTGCTCGGCGCCACCGGCATCGAGCGCACCGAGAACAAGGTGCTCGCGGGCACCGACGACCGGCTGTTCACCCAGCGGCTCAGCGACCTGTTCACCGGCCGCACGACCAAGGGCGGCACGGTCGTGCTGACCCTCAACCGCAAGGCCCAGGACGCCGCCTGGAAGGCGCTCGGCAACCGCACCGGCGCGGTCGTCGCCCTCGACCCGAAGACCGGTGCGGTGCTGGCCCTGGCCAGCTCGCCGTCGTACGACCCGACGAAGCTCAGCTCGCACGACCTCACCGCGATCAAGGCCTACTGGGAGCAGCTGAACAAGGACCCGCGCGAGCCGCTGCTCAACCGCGCCATCGCCGAGACCTATCCGCCGGGCTCGGTGTTCAAAGTCGTCACCACCGCGGCGGCCCTCACCACCGGCCGCTACAACCCGGGCACCGTGCTGCCCGCGCCGGACGCCTACCGGCTGCCGCTGACCAACACCTACCTGCACAACTTCGCCGGCGAGACCTGCGGCAGCGGCGGGCAGATCACCCTGGCCGACGCGCTGCGGATCTCCTGCAACACGGCGTACGCCGAGCTCGGTGTGGCCCTCGGTGACGACGTCATCCGCAAGGTCGCGCAAGGCTTCGGGTTCGGGCAGAGCTTCACGATCCCGCTGCCGGTCGCGGCGAGCCATTTCCCCGACCACCCCAACAAGCCGCAGACCGCGCTGTCGGCGATCGGGCAGTTCGACGTACGGATCACGCCTCTGCAGGCAGCAATGATCGCCGCCGGCGTCGCCAACGGCGGCGTGGTCATGAAGCCCTACCTCGTGCAGGAGGTGAAGGCGCCGGATCTGTCGACGATCGAGGCAGCGAGCCCGCAGGCGCTCGGCCGCGCGATCAGCCCGCAGGTGGCCGCGACGTTGACCCAGCTGATGCAGGGCGTGGTCGCGAGCGGCACCGGCACCGCGGCGCAGCTGCCGGGCATCTCGGTCGCGGGCAAGACCGGCACGGCCCAGCACGGCGCCAACCGGCCCGAGGACGCGTGGTTCATCTGCTTCGCGCCGGCGAACGACCCGAAAGTCGCGGTCGCGGTCGTGCTGCCCGACGCCGGCCAGACCGGCGGCACGGTCGCCGCCCCGATCGCCCGCGCCGTCATGGCGGCGGTGCTGAACCCATGACCGCAGCGGTGGGCACCCGGCTGGCCGGCCGCTACGTCCTGGAGGAGCGGATCGCCGGCGGCGGCATGGGCGAGGTGTGGCGGGCCCGTGACGAGGTGCTCGAGCGCACGGTCGCCGTCAAGCTGCTGCGCCGCGAGCACGCCGACGACGCCGACTTCATCGGGCGGTTCCGGGAAGAGGCCCGGCATGCGGCAAGCCTCACCCATCCCGGCATCGCGAGCGTCTACGACTACGGCGAACAGCCGGGCGACGACGAGCCGGGCGGCACGCCGTACCTCGTCATGGAGTACGTCGACGGCGAGACGCTGTCGTCGCTGCTGAGCCGAGCCGGCGGGCCGCTCGGCGCGAGCCAGGCGCTCGACATCGTCGGGCAGGCGGCGTTCGCGCTGCAGGCCGCGCACGACGCCGGCATCGTGCACCGTGACGTGAAGCCCGGCAACCTCATGGTCCGCCGCGACGGGCTGGTGAAGGTCACCGACTTCGGCATCGCCCGGGCCCAGGGCGCCGGCGGCCGGACCCGCACCGGCGACGTGATCGGCACGGCTCACTACCTCTCGCCCGAGCAGGCCGAGGGCCGCAGCGCCACCCCTGCCAGCGACATCTACGCGCTCGGCGTGGTCACCTACGAGGCGCTTGCCGGGCGCAGGCCGTTCGCAGGGGAGGCCCCGGTGAGCGTCGCGCTCGCGCACGTCCGCACCGAACCCCCGCCGCTGCCCGACGACGTGCCGGGTCCGGTCCGCGACCTGGTGGCGCACGCGATGCGCAAGGACCCGGCGGCGCGACCTGCCAGCGCCGGCGAGTTCGGCCGCACCGCGATGGCGCTCGCCAGCGACCCGTCCGGCACTGCCACGACCGTCGTACGCCGCGCCGCACCCGCCACCACGCAGACCACGCCCGCACCCGCACCAGCACCAGCACCACCCGAACCACGGCACGCACCCGGGCAGCGCCGGGTGCGCAACCGGATGATCGCCGCCGGCGCGGTGGTCGTGCTGATCGGCGGTCTGCTGCTGTGGCTGCTCACCCCGGCGCGCGCAGAACTCCCCGACGTCACCAACATCCCCGTCGCCAAGGCCCGCTCCGCGCTGACCGCCGCAGGCATGCACGTCACCACCAAGACCCAGCACGACGCGGGCCACCCGGCCGGGGTCGTGATCTGGCAACAGCCGGCCCCGCACACCACAGTCGACAAGGGCAGCACGGTGACGCTCGTGCTCGCCTCCGGACCGCTGCTCGTCACCGTCGACAAGACGGCCTACGTCGGGAAGCCGGCCGACCAGGTGAAGGCAGCCCTGACGCGGCTCGGCCTGCAGGTCGCCGAGCAACCACAGCCATCGGCCGCACCAGCGGGTAGCGTGCTCGACGTGGCTCCGGCAGGGCAGGTGCGGGAGCGCACCCTGGTCACGCTCACCGTGGCCACCGCGCCGCCGCCCGCACCGGCTCGTAACGGTGCCGGGCACGACAACGGTCACGGAAGCGGACCGAAGAAGGGCCATGACTGACACCCAGCAGCTGGGCGGCCGCTACGACGTCGGTGATCTCATCGGCGAGGGCGGCATGGCCGAGGTGCACCGCGGCTACGACACCCGGCTCGGCCGCGACGTCGCCGTGAAGTTCCTGCGCACCAACCTCTCGCGCGACCCGGCGTTCCACGCCCGCTTCCGGCGCGAGGCACAGGCCGCCGCATCACTGAGCCACCCGGCGATCGTCGCGGTCTACGACACCGGTGACGACGGCGGTGCCGACGAGCGCACGCCCTACATCGTCATGGAGTACGTCCAGGGCCAGACGCTGCGCGACGTCATCAACGCCGAAGGCCGCCTCGTGCCGCAGCGGGCCCTCGAGATCACCGCCGACGTGCTGCAGGCGCTCGACTACAGCCACCGGCACGGCATCGTGCACCGCGACGTCAAGCCGGGCAACGTCATGGTCACCCGCGGCGGCGAGATCAAAGTCATGGACTTCGGCATCGCCCGCGCCGTGACCGCGTCGTCCGCGACGATGACCCAGACCGCCGCCGTGATCGGCACCGCGCAGTACCTCTCGCCCGAGCAGGCCCGCGGCGACCACGTCGACGCGCGCAGCGACGTCTACAGCACCGGCTGCCTGCTCTACGAGCTGCTCACCGGCACGCCGCCGTTCACCGGCGAGTCGCCGGTCGCGGTGGCCTACCAGCACGTCCGCGAGGAACCGGTCCCACCCAGCGTCCTCGAACCCGAGCTCTCACCGGAGCTCGACGCCATCGTCCTCAAGGCGATGGCGAAGAACCCCGCCAACCGCTACCAGACCGCCGAGGACATGCGCGCCGACATCGGTCGCGCCCTGGCCGGGCGTCCCGTGCAGGCACGACCGGTCGCGCCCGAGGACCCGACCGTCGTGGCCGCGCCGCCGGCGACCACCGTGCTGCTGCGCAGGCCCGAGGAGCGGCGGGGCAAGCGGGTCGCGGCCTACACGTTGCTGGGCGTCGCGACGCTCGCGGTCTTCATCGTCGCCGCGCTGATCGCCCGCGCGGCCGTGTCGGGGCGCGGCGCCAGCGACATCAACACCCCTGACGTGACCGGCAAGACGCTCGCGCAGGCCGAGCAGTTCCTGGCCCAGCACGGCCTGTCGGTCGACAAGCCCGACTACGTCTTCGACCCGGCTCCCGCCAACACGGTCATCAACCAAAGCCCGTTGCCCGGGATCCTGCTCGGCAAGGGCGACAACGTGCACCTCACGGTGTCCAAGGGCCTCGAGATCGTGACGGTGCCGCCCCTGGTCGGGCTCAGCCGGGATGACGCGACGACCGCGCTGCAGGGCGCCAAGCTGAAGGTCGGCAACGTCAAGGAGCAGGACGACCCGGCACCGCCGGGCCAGGTGCTGGGCAGCGATCCGCAGCCCGGTGCCCGCGTCCCGGCCGGCACCGGAGTGACCCTCATCGTCTCGACCGGCCGCGTGCAGGTGCCCAACGTCGTCAACCTCGACCCCGACTCGGCGGCGACCCAGCTGCGCCAGGCCGGGTTCGAGGTCGCCCAGGTCACGACCCAGGACCCGACCAAGCCGGTCAACGTCGTCGTGGCGCAGGACCCGGGCGGCGGCCAGTTCGCCCGTCAGGGCAGCACGATCACGATCACGGTCAACCAGCAGCCGACACCGACGCCCACACCGACACCGAGCGAGACGCCGACACCGAGCGAGACGCCGACACCCACGGCGACGAGCTCGCTGTTCCCGTAGGGGTCAGCGGGTCGCGACTGCTGCGCGGCGCCGTACCTCGACCTGCTCGACGAGCATGTCCGCGCGGTCGTCGGCGACCGGGTGGCCGCAGACCGCGAGCCAGTTCGCCAGCAGCCGGTGGCCGGCCTGGGTGAGCACCGACTCGGGATGGAACTGCACGCCCTCGACGGCCAGGTCGCCGTGGCGCAACGCCATCACGACGCCGTCGGCGGTCCAGCCGGTGACGTCGAGCTCGTCCGGCACGGAGTCGCGACGGACGGCGAGGGAGTGGTAGCGGGTGGCCGTGAACGGTCTCGGCAGCCCCCGCAGCACGCCGGCACCGTCGTGCTCGACCTGGCTGGTCTTCCCGTGCAGCAGCTGCTCGGCGCGGTCGACGGTGGCGCCGTAGGCGACGCCGATCGCCTGATGCCCCAGGCAGACGCCCAGCACCGGAGTCCGGCCGGCGGCGGCACGGACCAGGTCCACGCAGATGCCGGCGTCCTCCGGGATGCCGGGCCCGGGGCTGAGCAGGATGCCGTCGACACCGAGGTCCAACGCCTCGTCGACCGTGATCTCGTCGTTGCGGCGTACGACGCAGTCCGCGCCGAGCTGGCCCAGGTAGTGCACCAGGTTGAAGACGAAGCTGTCGTAGTTGTCGATCACAAGGATCCGTGCGGGTGCCATGTCAGCTCGTCTCGTCCTGCGGCTTCTTCCTCGGTGCGGCCTTCTTCGCGACGGGCGTGGCCGGGGCCTTCTTCGGTGCCCGCTTGCGCGCCGCGGTGCTGGCCCTTCCAGTGTCGGGCACGTCGCCCGCTGCCGCCACGGCTTTGCGCGGGGAGGCCGCCCTCTTGCTCGGACGCTTCGCGGGCGACGTTGCCGAGGCCGCCTTCTTCGCCGCCGCCGTGACCGGTACAACCGCCGGAGCAGCCGACCCCGACTGGCTCGCCGCCTCCTCCGCGAGCAACCGGCGCAGCGGCTTGCCGACCGCGTTGTGCGGCAGGTCGGCACGGATCTCGACGAGCTTCGGCACCTTGTAGGCGGTGAGCACCTCGGCGCAGTGGTCGCGCACGACGGTGGCGTCGACCGTGGCCCCCGGCTCCGGCACGACGTAGGCCTTCACGGTCTCGCCGCGGTAGCGGTCGGGCACACCGACGACCGCCGCCTCGCGCACGCCGGCGACCTGCGTGATGACCTCCTCGACCTCGCTCGGGTAGACGTTGAAGCCGCCGGCGATGATCAGCTCCTTCTTGCGGTCGACGATCCGGAAGTAGCCGTCGCCGTCCATGACCGCGATGTCGCCGGTGAGCAGGTAGCCGTCGGAGGTGAACACCTGCTCGGCGGGCACGCTGTTGCCCCAGTAGCCGAGGAACACCTGCGGCCCCTTGACCGCGAGCTCGCCGGGCTCACCGACCGGCACCGCCCCGTGGCCGGGGTCGTCGGCGGCGACGACCTTGCAGTCGGTGCCCGGCAGTGGCACGCCGATGGAGCCGGGCTTCCGCTGCCCGTGCACCGGGTTGGCGTGCGTCGCCGGTGACGCCTCGGTCATCCCGTAGCCCTCGACCAGCCGCCCGCCGGTCACCCGCTCGAACGCCTCCTGCGTGTCGAGCGGCAACCGCATCGCACCCGACAAGCAGGCCCGGATCGAGCGCAGGTCGTGGCGGCGCAGCTTGGGCGAGTCGACCATCGCCTTGTAGATCGGCGGTACGCCGGGGAGCAGAGTCGGCCGGTACTCGTCGACCGCCGCGAACACCTGGTCGAGGTCGAAGCGGGGCAGCAGCACGAGGGTCCCCGCGAGCAGCATCGTGCTGGTCAGGCACAAGGTCAGGCCGTAGGCGTGGAACAGCGGCAGCACCGCGAGCGTCACCTCGTGACCGGGGGTGGCCTCCGGCAGCCACGCCCGCACCTGGTGGGCGTTGGCGACCAGGTTGGTGTGGCTGAGCATGGCGCCCTTGGCCCGGCCCGTCGTACCGCCGGTCCACTGCAGCACCGCGCAGTCGCGGGCCGGGTCGAGCTCGGCCTGCGGCACCGGCGCCGAGGAGCGCAGCAGGGCCACGAAGTGCTCGACCGCGGCGGCGCGCGGCAGGTCCGCGGTCAGCTGCCGGCGGCGGGCCCGGGCGGACGGAAGCGGCAGCCGCAGCAGGTTGCGCCGCAGGGTCGGCAGGTAGTCGGCCAGCGAGGTGACGACGACCTTCTCGACGCCGGTGTCGTCACGGACCGCGGCCACCGTCGGGTAGGTCTGGTCGAGGCAGATGACGACCTTCGCGCTGCAGTCCGCCAACTGCGCGCGCAGCTCGGTCTCGGTCGACAGCGGGTTGGTCTGCACGACGATGCCCCCGACGCGCAGGACCGCGAAGAACGCGATGACGTTCTGCGGGCAGTTCGGCAGCACCAGCGCGACCCGGTCGCCCTTGCCGACGCCGAGCCGGCTGAGCGCGCCGGCGAACCGGTCGACCGCATCCTTCAGCTCGCGGTAGCTGATGCGGGTGCCGAGAAAGGAGATCGCCGACTGGCCCGGGAACGCCACCGCGGCGTCGTCGAGCAGCCGGGTGAGGGGGACGGCGGGGACCTCCAGCTCCCGCGGCACGCCGTCGGGGTAGGCGGCCAGCCAAGGCCTGGCGGCATAGCTGCCGGGCGACCCGCCGGCGGTCGTCTTGCGCGGACGTGCCGGCACGGCTGCGCCTCCATCAAACGATGCGAAAAGGGACGTACGGGGGTGCGCGATTCTGACACGCGCGTGGCGCTCAGCCGCCGGGCAGCGTGGCCGAGGCGGAGGGGGCGACCGTAGGTGTCAACGACGGCGTGGCCGTCGGGGTGACGGTCGCCACCGGTCCCTGGTCGACGTTGACGTCGTTGTAGGGCAGCCGCGGCTCCACCCACGGGAAGACGACGAAGAACAACAGCGCCAGCACCCCGATCAGCAGCGCCAGAGAGCCCAGCAGCTTGCCCGGCAGCCCACCGGGCAGCTTGCGCCAGATCCACGGGTACACCGGTCAGCCCCCCAGCGCCACGGGGAGGCCGTCGACCTTCGGCTTCGCGTCGACGAGGATGCCGTGCACGATCAGCCGGTGGCTGGCGGAGTACTTGGGATGGCAGGTGGTGAACGTCAGGTAGGCCTTGGTCGGCTTCTGCCCCGGGTGGTCGGGCACCGGTGCGATGACGTCGATGTCGGTCGGCAGCACGACCTCCTTCGAGGTCACGTGGTAGGTGAACCACATCGTCCGCGTCTCGACCACGATCGCGTCGTTGACCTGCAGCTCGTCGAGCCGGTTGAACGGCGCGCCGTAGGTCGTGCGGTGTCCCGACACCACGAAGTTGCCGATCTGCCCGGGCATCGCCGTACCCGGGTAATGGCCCGGACCCTTTTTGAGGTCGTCGTGGTTGACGCCCTCGACGACGACCTTCACGTAGTCGCTGCCGAGGCGCGGGATGCGCAGGATGGCGACGCCCTGGCCGAGCGCGACTTCCTGGATGCCTGGCCCGCTGCGCGGCACCGGCAGCGCCCACTCGTGCTGGAGCTGGTTGCGCAGGTCGTGCTGCTGCTGCGCGGTGTAGAAGCCGGTGAACCACAGCTCGTAGGCGACGAAGAGCAGGATGACGACCCCGGCGGTGAGCAGGAACTCACCGAGACCGCGGGCGGCCGCCCGCGCGGTGTCGGCTCGGCTCACCCGGTCACCGCTTGGGCATACTGCAGCTCGAGCGGACCGGTGTAAGCCGGCAGCTTGATCTTGCGCTCGACCTTGAGGTCGTAGCCGAGCTGGTAGGCGCTGACGTACTGCTTGTAGATCTGCACGTCGGGCGAGGCGTCGAGGGCGTGGCGCAGCGCCGTGGGGTCGCCGACGGCCGTGATGACGTAGGGCGGGGAGTAGACGACGCCGTGCAGCAGCAGCGTGTTGCCGACGCAGCGTACGGCGGAGGTCGCAATCACCCGCTGGTCCATGATCTGCATGGCCCGGGCCCCGCCCGCCCACAGCGCGTTGACCACCGCCTGCACGTCCTGCTGGTGCACGACCAAGAGGTCGGGGTTCGGGTCGCCGGGCAACGTGCGGCCGGAGTCGGGGTGCGGTGCGTCGTCGAGCGTGACCCGCACGGCCGAACCGCTGACCGCGGTCAGCCCTGCCTCTTGGGCCAGCCGCTCGGCGCCGGCCCGCTGCGCCGGCGTAGTGCCGCCCGCGGCCTGGGCGGTGATGCTGCTGACCTCGTCGCGCAGCGCGGACTCCTGGTGGGTGAGCTCGAGTGTCTCGCGCTGCTTCTGCTCGACCAGCTGCGAGAGCTTCAGCGAGCGGCCGGACCGCAGGTCGGTCCCCTTGGCGGTGGTGGCGCTCGCCGCGATCAGCAGGCCGGCCAGCAGCGCAACGAGCGGGACCAGCGCCGTCCACCGCCGGGCTGGGCGAGCGGGCGGCGCGCTGGTAGACGTGGTGCCGGTGATTGCTTACCTCCGGTGCTGCGCTGGTGTCTACGCTAGGTCACCGAACCCCATCCGTGTGTCCCGCTCGCCGGAGGATCCGTTGCCGAAGTCCCGGGTGCGCAAGAAGGCGGCCTACACGCCGCCGCCGACCCGTTCCAAGAAGAAGCAGCCCAGCCCCCCGTGGGTGGCGCCGCTGATGGTGGCGTGCTTCCTGATCGGCATCGCCTGGCTGGTCGCCTACTACATCACCGGCACCAACGCCCCGGTGTTCGGCACGATCGGCAACTGGAGCCTGCTCATCGGCTTCGGCTTCATCGTCGTCGGCTTCGGCATCTCGACGCAGTGGCGCTGACCGGCTAATCACACGGGTGTGGTTTACCCACAGCGCTTGTCCCCAGTGTGGAGAACGCGAAGGCCCCGACCGGCTGCCGGTCGGGGCCTCGTCGCGTCTGGTCGGGACTACTGCGGCAGCAGCTCCAGAATCGTGGCGTTGGCCATGCCGCCGCCCTCGCACATGGTCTGCAGGCCGTACTTCAGGCCGTTGTCGACCATGTGGTGCACGAGCTTGGTCATCAGGATCGCACCGGAGCCGCCGAGCGGGTGGCCGATCGCGATGGCCCCGCCGACCGGGTTGACCTTGTCGTAGTCGGCGCCGATCTCCTTCTCCCACGCGGCGATCACCGTGGCGAACGCCTCGTTGACCTCGAAGGCACCGATCTCGTCGAGCTTGAGACCCGAGCGCTCCAGGACCTTGCGGGTCGCGGGGATCGGGCCGGTCAGCATGGTGATCGGGTCCACGCCGGCGAGCGCGAAGGAGTGGAAGCGCGCCATCGGGGTGAGGCCGAGCTGCTTGGCCTTCTCGCTGGTCATGATCAGCATCGCGCCGGAACCGTCGGAGATCTGCGAGGAGTTGCCCGCGGTGACGATGCCGTCCTCCTTGAAGGCGGGCTTCAGCTTCGCCAGCGTCTCCATCGAGGTCCCCCGGCGGATGCCGCCATCGGTGTCGACCGTGCGGGTGCCGCCGCCCTCGGCGGGCACGTCGATCGGGGCGATCTGGTTCTTGAAGCGGCCCTCGTCGATGGCCGCCGCAGCACGCTCGTGCGACAACACGCTGATGCGGTCGATGTCCTCACGGGTGACGCCCCAGCGCTGCGCGATGATCTCGGCGGACAGCCCCTGCGGCACCAGCTTGTTGTCGTAGCGGGCCATCATCATCGGCCCGAACGGGATGCCCGGCCCCTGGCTGAACGACGAGCCCATCGGCACGCGGGTCATGACCTCGACGCCCCCCGCGACCACCACGTCGTACTGCCCCGCGATGACGCCGGCGGCGGCGAAGTGCGCGGCCTGCTGGCTGGAGCCGCACTGCCGGTCGACGGTGGTGCCGACGACGTCCTCCGGGAAGCCCGCGGCCAGCGCCGCGCTCCGGCCGACGTTGCCGGCCTGCTCGCCGACCTGGCTGACGCAGCCCCAGACGACGTCCTCGATCAGTGCCGGGTCGACGCCGGTGCGCTCGACGAGGGCCTTCAGGACCAAGGCGGACAGGTCGACCGGGTGCACGTCCTTGAGGTCGCCGTTGCGCTTGCCGACCGGCGAGCGCACGGCGTCGACGATGACCGCGTCGCGCATGGCGGGCTCCTTCACTCGGAGAAGTTGAGGCTCATGTCAGATCCTCGGATGACTTCACTGTACGGCGGCCGAACCCGATTCGGAAACGGAGGGTTGACAGCTGTCCAGCGCCACCACGGTCAGGGCTGCAGGGCAGCGGTGTGCAGCGCGACGACCACCACGACGGCAACCGCGGTGAGCACGACGCCGGAGAGCTGAGCGACCGGACGCAGAGGCGAGCTGCGTGCCAGCCGAGCGGGCGCGTAGGCGTAGCCGACGGCGATGACGCCGCCCGCCGCGAGCCCGCCGAGGTGCGCCCAGTAGCCGATGCCGGGGATGGTGAACGACAGCACCAGGTTGATGCCGATCAGCAGCAGGATCTGCGTCGTGTCACGCCCTTGCTGGCGCATGAAGATGTAGTAGGCCGCGAACAGCGCGAAGATCGCGCCGGACGCGCCCTCTCCGCCCTGACCGGTGAGGTAGGAGAGCGCCGAGCCCCCGAGCCCGCCAACGAGATACAGCGCGATGAAGCGCCACCGGCCGAGCAGCGACTCGAGCTGGAAGCCGAGCAGCCACAGCAGGTACATGTTCAGCGCGATGTGCAGCCAGCCGACGTGCAGGAACATCGAGGTGACGAGCCGGTAGTACTCGCCACGGGCGACTCCGCCCAAGGAGCCGTCGGGGAGTACGACGTACTCGTACAGCGCGAAGTGCCGCTCGATCGACGCCTGGTTGCCGGTGATCTCGACCAGGAACGCCAGCACGTTGAGCCCGATGATCGTCAGCGTGACAGCGCTGGCCGCCGCCGAGATCGGCGCGCCGTAGCGGGTCCGGGGCTGGCGCTGGCCGCGCTGCCCCGCCGCCACGCACTCCGGGCACTGGTAGCCGACCGCCGCGTCGCGCATGCAGTCCGGGCAGATCGGCCGGTCGCAGCGCGTGCAGGTGATGTAGGTCTCGCGCTGCGGGTGCCGGTAGCAGACCGGGACGGTGCCTTGCGCGGCCCGTCCCTCCGAGCCGGTCACCGGCCGGCCGCGCTAGGCCTGCCCGCGCTCGACGTCGATCGAGGTGATGACGACGTCGGTGCGCGGCCGGTCGCCCGGACCGGTCGAGGTGGTGGCGATGCGGTCGACGACGGCTCGGCTGTCCTGGTCGGCGACCTCACCGAAGATCGTGTGCTTGCCGGTCAGC
>Ga0206353_10874139_pt1 | contig 11990 bp, 11 predicted proteins | sample DielMetaTC5am4_FD_146436 | JGI IMG/M metagenome (GOLD analysis project Ga0206353, IMG submission 146436) | Corn rhizosphere microbial communities from Kellogg Biological Station, Michigan, USA - Diel MetaT C5am-4 (Metagenome Metatranscriptome)... | ecosystem: Host-associated > Plants > Roots >...
AGCTTCGTCGCGCCGAACAGGAGAAGGACGAGAGCAAGGATGATGAGCAGATGCCATCCGGTCAGTCCTGCGAACATGAGATCAGGTCCTTCTCAAAAGGTGGGCGAAGCGAGCGGGAACCGTCGCCGGGTCCACATCGACCAGTAGTCTACCGCGCCTGACCCGGGCGTCCCTGCGAGCTTGCCGCGCGATCGCCCGCTCCGCGAGGCGGTCCCTTCGCTGCTCGCGCAGCTCGGCGACGTCGGCGAGCACGGCCGGTTCGAACCTCTCGTGCAGGTCCTCGGCCCGGCGGGACAGCACCTCGGCCTTCCCCGCCAGGGCGGCGGCCTCGCGGCCGGCGGCCATCAGCTTCCGGAACAGCCACCAGGCGAAGAACGCGAGCATACCGAGGAGACCGAGCACGAGCACGGTCCAGATCAGCAGCCACGACCACCAGGGCACGGGGACAGCCTACCGGTCGAGGTCAGCAGCCCTCGGCCCCGCTAGCGGTAACGCTCGACGCCCGCCTGCGCCCAGGCGGCGACCACCTGGCGCGCCTCGGGCGGGTCGAGCACGGTCAGCACGCCGGAGAGGCCCGCCACGAGGCGCTTCAGACCGTGGAAGTGCGCGACCCGGACGCTGGTGCGGATCACGCCGCCCCGCTCACTGCGAGCGGCGCCCTCCGGGATGTAGTCCTCGATGAGAGGGATGGCGGACGCCGACACCTCGACGGTCACCAGCTGGTCCTCCGGCGTGCCCGTGAAGAGCGTCTCGGGCAGCTTCACGTCGCCCGGACGGTACGTGATGGGCTCGTCGGTCGCGACGAGGTCGTCGATCCGGTCGAGCCGGAACGTCCGGATCGCCGTGCGGAGGTGGTCCCAGCCGCGCAGGTACCAGTCCTGATCGACGGACTCGATCCTCAGCGGATCGACGCGGCGGCGCTCCCGCTCCCCGCGTGAGCTGAGGTAGTCGAACTCGACCTGGACTCCGGCGATGACGGCGTCGCGGATGGTCGCGAGCGCCTCATCCGTCTCGGATCGCGCGACCGCGAGCTGGCTGGGAGCGGCGGACGCTCCGCGGGTCAGCTTCGCCATCAGCGAGCCGACGGCATCCCGGTCCGCGTTCTCAGGCAGAGCGGTCAGGTACTGGAGCCCCGCGATCAAGGCTGCCGCTTCGCGGGCGGAGAATCGCGGAGAGTCGTCGATCGCCACCTGGTGGGTGAGGATGATCTGGTCGTTCTCCTCGAAGTCGTCCCAGGCGATGTCGAACAGGTCACCCGGCTGGTAGGCGTTCGTCTCCCCGGGGATGCCGGAGACGGCGATCAGCCGCACCGCCTCGCGCAACTGCTCCTGCTCGACGCCGAAGTGCTCGGCCGCCTCGGCGACACTCACCCGGTCGCGATCCATCAGGTACGGCACGAGCGCGAGCAGGAAGGCGAGCTTGTCCTGCGCCTGCATCGGCTTCCGGCGTTCAGCCATCGGATGTCTCCCCCGTGTGCGCCGCCACGGTGGCCTCGAGTCGCCGCAGAACGTGGTCCCGCAGCTCCGGCGGCGAGAGGACGAGCACCTCCGGCCCGAACGAGGCGAGCTGGTCGGCGAGGATGTTGATGTCCGAGAAGTTGACGGTGAGCCGCACGGGCTCGCCATCCGCGCCCGCGGCGACCGCCTCCCCGTACCGCTTGCCCAGGCGCGTGGCGGCATCCGTCCCCGCCGTCACCTCGATCTCGGCGACGTTCGACTCCCAGATGCGCTCCAGCTCGGCCAGCGCCCGCTCGGCGAATGCTTCACCATCCACGCGGTACTTCTCGGGATCGAAGACCCGTGCCGTCAGCTTCACGGCGCCGACGATGCGCGAGAGGAGGAAGGTGCGCGAGCCACCGGCCTCCTGGTCGATGCCCTGCAGATGCCACCGGCCCTGGTGCTGCACGAGTGAGAGCGGCGCGATGGTGCGCATCCGTGACGCGCTCTCGCCCGGCTTCAGGTAGGGGAACTGGACGATGACGTGCCGCTCGAGCGCCTGCGTCAGCGGATCGAAGGCGCTCTCGCGTACCCGCAGCCGCGGTGCGTACCCGACCACAGGGTCGTCGGCCTCCACGCCCAGGGAGCGAAGCTTCATCAGAGCGCGGCGCGACTCCCCCGAGAGCGAGCCCTCGCGCCACACGGCGGCGGCCAGCCCGAGAAGGGTGAGCTCTTCCGGCGAGAAGCTGACGTCCGCCGGGAGGTCATATGCCCCTTTCGGAATGCGATACCGCAGGAGCTGATTGTTTCCCGACGCCTCCGGCGCATCCACCGTCTCCAGCGGCACGCCGAGCTCGCGGATGTCGTCCTTGTCGCGCTCGAACTGCCGTTCCAGACTGCTGTTGTCGCCGTGCGGCTCGTAGCGCTGACGGTAGCCCTGCACGGTCGACAGGATCTCGCTCTTCGTCAGGCCGTTCTCGGTCGCCAGAAGGGCGAGCACGAGGCTGAACAGACGCTCCTCGACCGGGACGCGCGGGGGCGAGGACGAGGAGCGGGACACCCGTCCATCCTAGTCCGCGGGTCAGTGGATCCCGAGGATGTCCACCACCCAGGCGGCCGCAGGAACCTGCCCGTCAGCGGGCGTTTCGATCACCAGCTGGGAGCCGACCTTCTGGCCGACGATCTCCTTGAGCATGGACTGCGGGAGCGCCGACTGGCTCTGACTCTGGATCTGGCTCTGGCCGCTCGCGACGTCCACGCGATCCGGGCCGCCGTTCGTCCAGCTGCTCGTCACGACCTGCTTGCTGTCCCACCCGACGGCGGTGTACTGCAGGACGGCCGTGCTGTCCTTCTTCACGACCGCTCCATCGCCCTGCTTGAGCACCTCGCTGCGCACGGCGGTCGGTGCCTTGCCCGAGGAGGGGATGGTGATGCCCGGCTGACCGGTGGGTGCGAGCACGACCGTCGGGAAACCGGAGACCGAGGGGCGCACCGCGCCGTTCGCCGCATTCAGGGAGGCGGAGAGGATGTCGAGGACGTAGATCTGCGTGCCCGAAGCGGACGTCCCGCCCTGCGACGCGTCCTTCGGGGAGAGGACGACAGCGACCCGCGAGCCGACCGTGGCGCACATCACTCCGCGACTGATCGCGTCCGATCCCACCGGGAGCGCACCGGCCTGGTCGCCGTAGCCCGACCCGAGGACGCTTCCCGTCTGGCCGTCGAGCACGGAATAGCCCACCTCGACCTGCTGGCCGATGTGCACCGTGGCGCCGCGGCCCTCCGTCAGCACGGAGCGCTGCGACTTCGTGGCGTCGATCGGAGCGGGAACCGTGACCTTCGGCTTCGCGCCGATCTTGCCCGTCGCCTGTACCAGATTGGAGGCGGAGCCGGACGACAGAGCCTTGCCGCAATCGTCGTTCGGATTCCCCGAGCATCCGGTGAGGGCGACGGCCACCAGTCCGGCGGCTCCGATGACGGCGGCGGCTCTGCCGAGTGCGGGTGCACGGCGACCAGTTGCGTGGGGCACGGGTCCTCTTTCGATGCGATCGGTGGGGATGCGGGACAGCCGCAGGCGATGCAGGGCGTCCCGGTCTCTCATGCTATCGGACGGTCGGAGTGCCCTCGTCCGCCTCGGCGGCGGGGTCCGTGTCCTCGTCGCGGCCCTTCGCCAGGTCAGCGCTCGTGGCCGCCTCGCGCATCCGCTTCCGGAGGCTCTTGGGGCTGGATTCGCGCTCCCCGAGGGCGCCCGGCGTCCAGACCTCGACGTCCGCATCCGAGTAGTCCGACTTGGAGGGGCGTCGCTTGAGCTCGGGCAGCACGGTGCCGGGAGCGAGCCGGCGAGCCGTGATGAGGAAGCCGGTGTGCGCGATCATGCGGTGGTCCGGACGGACGGCGAGTCCCTCCACGTGCCAGCCGCGCACCATGGTCTCGTTCGACTGCGGGTGCGTGAAATCGCCGGAGGCGCGAATCGCCTCCGCCACGCGGGACAGCTGGGTGACCGTCGCGACGTAGCAGATGACCACGCCGCCCGGCTTGAGGGCCGCGGTGACCGCATCCAGCGTCTCCCACGGGGCCAGCATGTCGAGCACGACACGGTCGACGGAGCCCGGCTCGACCGCGGCGGGGAGGGCGTCCTGCAGGTCGCCGACCGTGAGGGTCCAGTTCCCGGGGTCGCCGCCGAGGAACGTCGCGGCGTTGTCGCGGGCGACGTCGGCGAACTCCTCCCGCCGCTCGAACGAGAGCAGCCGGCCCCCCGGTCCGATCGCGCGCAGCAGCCACAACGACAGGGCGCCGGAGCCGACGCCCGCCTCCACCACGGTGGCGCCCGGGAAGATGTCGGCCAGCGCCACGATCTGCGCGGCATCCTTCGGGTAGACGATGGCCGCTCCACGCGGCATCGACATCACGAAGTCGGTCAGAAGCGGCCGGAGCGCCAGGTGCTCGACGCCGGCGTTGTTCGTCACCACCGACCCGTCGGGGAGCCCGATGATCGCGTCATGCGGCAGGACGCCGCGGTGGCTGTGGAACAGCTTCCCCGGCTCGAGGGTGATCGTGTTCATCCGGCCCTTCGGACCGGTCAGCTGCACCCGGTCGCCCGCACGGAACGGGCCGGAACTGCGTCGTGTCTCGTTCATCGGGCCGCCGCCTCTCGGCGTGCGCGCGCAACGGCGACCACGTCGTCCGCGGTGCGGCCGTCGAGCGAATCCCACAGCACGTGTTCATCCGACTCGGGCAGCGGGACGATGTGGGGAACCCCGATCGTCGCCGCACCGGAGGCCACCGCGGAGGCGAGTCCCACCAGCGAGTCCTCGATCGCGACCGCATCCGTCGCCTCGACGCCGAGGAGGCCGGCGGCGCGCAGGTACGGCTCGGGGTGGGGCTTCGGCTCCTCCACCTCGTCGCCGCTCACGATCACGTCGAACGCGTCGAAGGGGATGTGCGCCACGATCTGCTCCGCCATCCGCCGCATCGACATGGTGACCAGAGCCGTCGGGATGCCGCGTTCGCGCAGCGAGAGGAGCAACTCGCGCGCGCCCGGCCGCCACGGCACACCCTTCTCGTCGAGCTTCACCTGGACCCGGTCGGTCAGCCACTGCACGATCTCATCGGCGGTCATCGCGACCCCGCGGGAACGGAGGATCTCGGCGGAGGTCCACAGGCCGAGCCCGACCAGCAGCATCCCGTCGTCGTGCGTCCACGTGCCGCCGAACGAGCCGACCAGCTCGCGCTCCGACTCCATCCAATAGGGCTCGGTGTCGACCAGCGTGCCATCCATGTCCCAGAGGACGGCAGCGGGCACGGTGGGCGACCCGGCCGACGGTTGATCGGCGGAGGCTTGTTCGCTGCGAGGGAAAGGCGCGGTCACAACGGGCAAGTCTATCGGGAGAGCCGCGGGCCTATTCTTGAGGGATGGCGCCCCGACCGGTCGCCAAGAAGGGACGAGGGACAGCTTCGTGACAGACGGACAGAACATCCTCGGCGGCCGCATCCTCGTGGTGGCCTTCGAAGGCTGGAACGACGCCGGTGAGGCCGCCAGCGGTGCGGTGAAGACCCTCAAGGAGCAGCTCGACGTCGTACCGCTCGCGGAGGTCGATCCGGAGCTCTACTTCGACTTCCAGTTCAACCGGCCCGTGGTCACCGACGACGACGGGCGCCGCCGGCTGATCTGGCCCTCCGCTGTCGTGTACGGGCCATCGATTCCCGGGCACGTCCCGGAAGACCTGGCCGGCGACGCAGAGCTGACGGTCACCGGCGACAACGCCCACAACATCTTCCTCCTGCTGGGCACGGAGCCCTCCCGCAGCTGGCGCAGCTTCACCTCCGAGATCATGGATGTGGCGCTCGCCGCCGACATCGGCGCGATCGTCTTCCTCGGCGCGATGCTCGCCGATGTCCCGCACACCCGGCCGATCTCCGTCTTCGCCTCCAGCGACAACGCGGCCGTTCGGGCCGAGCTCAGCGTGGAGCGATCGAACTACGAGGGCCCGGTCGGCATCCTCAGCGCGCTGGCCGAAGGGGCGGAGGATGTCGGCATCCCGACGATCATGATCTGGGCGTCGGTCCCCCACTACGTGCACAACGCGCCCAGCCCGAAGGCGGTCCTCGCACTCATCGACAAGCTGGAGGAGCTCGTCGACGTGACGATCCCCCGCGGAACGCTGGTCGACGAAGCAGCCGCCTGGGAGGCCGGGATCGATGCGCTCGCGGCGGACGACGAAGAGATGGCCTCCTACATCCAGCAGCTGGAGCAGGCGCGCGACACCGTCGACTCGCCGGAGGCGAGCGGCGAGGCGATCGCGCAGGAGTTCGAGCGCTACCTGCGCCGCCGCGGCGACGGCCGTGACGGCGGCACCGCCGGCCGCGCCCCCGACGACCCGCGCCGCGGCTGACGCGATCAGGCCCGGAGGACGCGATCAGGCTTGGAGGACGCGATCAGGCCTGGAGGACGCCGGTCGCCAGCAGGATCATCAGCAGGACGCCGAGCGCGATGCGGTAGATCACGAAGGGCAGGAAGCTGCGGCGTGAGATGTAGCCCATGAAGAATGCGATCACCAGCAGCCCGACCACGAAAGCGACCACCGTCGCGGCCGCGGTCTCGGCCGGACCGAAGACCTCCTGGGTGCAGGTCCCTGCTGTGGCGAGGGCGTGCGTGCACGGCTCCTTGACCGCTTTGTAGAGCTGGTAGAAGCCGCTCCCGAAGACGGCGGGCAGCGCCAGCAGGAAGGAGTAGCGGGCGGCAGCACGGCGCTGGTAGCCCATGAAGAGCCCAGCCGTGATGGTGCCGCCGGAGCGAGACACGCCCGGGATGAGCGCGAGGGACTGCGCCAGGCCGTAGATGATGCCGTCGCCCCAGGTCAGCTCCCGCAGTCGCTTCCGCTTGGCTCCGACCCGGTCGGCGATCCCGAGCAGGATGCCGAAGACGATGAGCGTCGTGGCGACGATCCAGAGCGAGCGGAACACGGTCTCGATCTGGTTCTGGAACAGCAGGCCCAGAACCACGATCGGGACGCTGCCGATGATGACCAGCCACCCCATCCGCGCGTCGGGGTCGTCCCTCGGGATGCGCCCGAACAGCGCCCGGAACCAGTGGCCGATGATGCGCGTGATGTCCCGCCAGAAGTAGAGCACCACGGCCGCCTCGGTGCCGAGCTGGATGATCGCGGTGAACCGCGCGCCCGGGTCGGCGCCTGTCCCGAGGAGCTCCCCCACGATGCGGATGTGCGCGGACGACGAGACGGGAAGGAACTCGGTGAGTCCCTGCACGAGGCCGAGGATCAGTGCGTAGATGAAGGTCATGCGTGGCGTGAGGTCCCGGGTCGAGTGAAACGGAGCGGAGGGCCTGAAGTCAGTAGGCGCGCAGCAGGTCGCCGAGCACGGTCCTCCCGAACACTAGCGCGTCGAGCGGAACGCGCTCGTCGACGCCATGGAACATGCCGGGGAAGTCGAGCTCGGCCGGCAGCCGGAGCGGCGCGAAGCCGTAGCCGGTGATTCCGAGCCGGCTGAGCGCCTTGTTGTCCGTGCCGCCGGAGAGCAGGTAGGGCAGGACCGGAGCTCCCGGATCGTGGCGCTGCAGGGTCCCGGTGATCGCATCCACCAGGCCGCCGCCGAACTCCGCCTCCAAGCCGATGTCCCGATGCATGACCCGGATCTCGACGTCGTCGCCGATCAGCTCGCGGACGCGCGCGAGCACTGCATCCTCCTCACCGGGCAGGGTGCGGATGTCGATCAGCGCCTCCGCCGTGTCCGGGATCACGTTGTGCTTGTACCCGGCCTCGAGCAACGTCGGGTTCGTCGTCGTCCGCAGCGTGGCGAGGATGAAACCGGCCGCCGTCCCGGTGCGGACGATCACCTCGTCCGGCCCCACCTGCTGCGGATCGACGCCGAGGAGGCGGCCGAGTTCGCCGACCAGCCGTGTCGTCGTCGCCGTCAGCTGGATGGGCCACTCCTCGCGGCCGAGCGCGACGACCGCCTCGGCGAGGCGGGTGATCGCGTTGTCCCGGATGAGGCGCGAACCGTGTGCGGCGCGGCCGCGCGCGATCAGCTTGATCCAGACCAGCGACTTCTCGCCGGTCTGGAGCAGGTAGGCGCGGCGGCCCGCCAGGTCGATCGAGTAACCGCCGACCTCGCTGATCGCCTCGGTCGCGCCGGCGAACAGCTCCGGACGGGTGTCGACCAGGAAGTGGGAGCCGCGCCTGCCTCCGTCCTCCTCGTCCGCGAAGAACGCGACGACGAGGTCGCGGGCCGGCTGCTCCCCCGCATTCAGGATGTCGCCCAAAGCGGTCAGGATCATCGCATCCATGTTCTTCATGTCGACGGCCCCACGGCCCCAGAGCAGACCGTCCTTGATCTCGCCGCCGAACGGGTCGACCGACCAGTTGCGCGGGTCGGCGGGCACGACATCAAGGTGGCCGTGCACCACGAGCGCGGGCTTTCCCGGATCGCTCCCCTCGACCCGGGCGACGACGCTCGCCCGCCCGGGGTCGGACTCGAAGACCTCGGGACGCAGGCCCAGCCCGGCCAGCTTCGCCTCCACGTACTCGGCGGCGTCGGCCTCGCCGTTCGACCGGCCTTCGCCGTGGTTCGTGGTGTCGAACCGGATCAGGTCGCGCGCGATGATCGCGGTCTCGTCGAGGTCGGGCTCGGTCGCGAGGAGTCGGTCGGTCATCCCCCCACGCTACCGGCCGCCGCCGACGGCCGGGCCGTGATGCGCCGCCACGCCCGGGCCACGGCTCCGAGTGATCCGGCACCCGGAATCCGTGCTATCGTCTTTCTTCGGCAGCCGGAGCGATTCGGCGGCTCACACCTGAGTCCGGGTGGCGGAAATGGCAGACGCGCTAGCTTGAGGTGCTAGTGCCCGTATAGGGCGTGGGGGTTCAAGTCCCCCCTCGGACACCGAATGCGAAGGCCCTGGTCGAACGACCGGGGCCTTTCGTGTTCCCTCGGCCGTTCCCGGGGCGGACTATGGTGTCGCCATGCCCCGCAGGAAACGCTCGTCGACCTTCTTCACGGTGCTGCTCGCCTTCACGGCCAACCTCCTGGTCGCGATCGCGAAGACCTTCGCCGCCGTGCTCACCGGATCGGCGTCCCTGGTCGCAGAGGCCGCGCACTCGTGGGCGGATGCGGGCAACGAGATCTTCCTCATCCAGGCGGAGCGTGCCGCCGCGAAGCCCCGCGACGACGTGCACCCGGGAGGCTACGGACGCGACGCGTACCTCTGGAGCCTGTTCGCCGCTGTCGGACTGTTCACCGCCGGCGCCGTCGTCTCCATCATGCACGGCGTGTCCTCCCTCGGCTCCCGCGAGGAGGACACGGAGTACTTCGTCGCGTACCTCGTGCTCGCGGTGGCGTTCGTGTTCGAGGGGATCTCGTTCATCCAGTCCTACCGGCAGGCGCACGCGAAGGCGGTCTCGCGCGGCGCGAACACGTTCGCTCACGTCCTCAGCACGTCCAATCCCACCCTTCGCGCCGTGTTCGCGGAGGATGCGGCGGCCCTCATCGGCCTGGTGATCGCCTTCTTCGGCGTGCTGCTGCACGAGCTGACAGGGAACCCGTTCTGGGATGCGCTCGGATCCATCCTGGTCGGCGTGCTGCTGGCGGTGGTCGCTGTGGTCCTCATCCAGCGGAACCGCCGTTTCCTCCTCGGCGAGCCCGGCTCCGACGAGGCCTGGCAGGCGGCGCTCTCGGCGCTGCTGGGGCACCCGGAGGTCGAGAAGGTCACGTACCTGCACCTCGAATACATCGGGCCGGAGCGCTTCTATCTGGTGGCAGGGGTGGATCTGGTCGGCAACGAACGCGAATCCGACGTGGCGGCCGATCTGCAGGCGATCGAACGCGAACTCGAGGACTCCGAGTGGGTGACGGAGGCGGTCATCACGCTGTCGCGGCCGGGCGCGGAGGCCCTCCGTCCGGCCGACGTCGGCTGAGCCGTCGGGACGGGAACGATCCAATAGCGGCCACTTTCCGTCCGCTGTCCCGTGCACAATGGATCCATGGCAAGTACCGGATCCCGAGCGCTGCAGCTCCTCTCCCTGCTCCAGTCCCACCGCTATTGGCCGGGTCACGAGCTCGCCGACCGCCTCGGCATCTCTCCCCGCACCCTCCGGCGGGATGTGGAACGCCTCCGCGACCTCGGCTACCCGGTCGACGCGACGCGAGGCGTCGCCGGCGGGTATCAACTGGCGGCCGGCGCATCCCTCCCCCCGCTCGTGGTGGATGACGATGAGGCGGTGGCTCTGGCCGTCGGTCTGCGGACCGCCGCGCAGAGCGGGATCTCCGGCGTCGACGAGGCATCGGTGCGCGCGCTGGCCAAGATCGTGCAGGTGATGCCGCCACGGCTGAGGCGGCGGGTCGACGCTCTCCGGATGACGACCCTGTCCACCACGCTGGGACCGGCCCCCTCGGCGGATGCCGGCATTCTGACGGCGCTGGCGCAGTCCTGCCGCGACGAGGAGCGGATCGAGTTCGCCTACGTCGCGCGTGACGGGCAGGCGTCCACACGGACCGTCGAGCCGCACCGGCTGGTGTCCATCGAGCGCCGCTGGTACCTCGTGGCCTACGACCTGACGCGATTCGACTGGCGCAGCTTCCGGCTCGATCGCATCGCCGACCCCCGGCCGACCGGGACGCGGTTCCGGCCGCGCGCCCTCCCGGCGGAGGACGCCGCCGCGTACGTGCGCCAGTCGTTGCACAGCGTCGTCGAGCCGGTCGTCGTCGAGGCCGTCGTGGAGGCGCCCCTCGAACGCGTCCTCGACGTGCTGCAGCGCTGGGCGGACGTGGAGGACCAGGGCGACGGGTCCAGCCGGGTGCGGATCACCGCCGACAGTGCCGAGTGGGCTCTCTTCGGGCTCGCCGCCGTGGATGCGCCGTTCCGCATCCTCGGACCGAAGGAGGCGCTGATCGCCGCCGCCGACTGGGGTGAGCGCTTCACCCGGTCGGCTGCCGCGCTGGTCATCGACGGCGAAGCGGCTGCCCGGGTCACCCTGCCCTCCTGAGCCGGCCGCTGCCCGCTCACTGACGCCGGACAGCCTCTCTAGACTGGAGGCGATGACGACAGCAGCCCGCACCCCGAGCCCCGCCGACATCAAGCGGTGGCGCCGCTATCTGGCCGACGAGCGCGCGGAGGCCTCTGTCTACCGCGACCTGGCCGGACGTCGCCAGGGAGAAGAGCGCGAGATCCTTCTCGCGCTCGCCGAGGCCGAAGGCCGCCACGAGCAGCACTGGGTCGACCTCCTCGGAGATCAGGCGGGCCGACCGCTGCGGGGCGATCTCCGCACCCGGATGCTGGGCTGGCTGGCCCGGAGATTCGGCTCGGTCTTCGTCCTCGCGCTGGCCCAGCGGGCCGAGGCCCGGTCGCCCTACGCCGGCGATCAGGATGCCACGCCGCAGATGGCAGCCGACGAGCAGGTCCACGAAGAGGTCGTCCGAGCGCTGGCCGCGCGTGGCCGGCAGCGGCTCTCGGGCACGTTCCGAGCGGCCGTCTTCGGAGCGAACGACGGCCTCGTCAGCAACCTCGCGCTGGTGCTCGGCGTGAGCGCGAGCGGCGTACCGAGCCATGTCGTGCTGCTGACCGGCATCTCCGGACTCTTGGCGGGCGCGCTCTCCATGGGCGCCGGCGAGTACGTGTCGGTGCGGTCGCAGCGCGAACTTCTGGAGGCGTCCGCGCCCAATCCCGCCACCGGCTCCGCCCTCCCCCACCTGGATGTGGACGCCAACGAGCTCACGCTGGTCTATCGCGCCCGCGGGATGTCGCCGGAGGAGGCGGCCGAGCACGCGCGCCGGGTGCTCTCCGGACTGCAGGCCGTCACGTCGCCCATCCCGATCGCATCGGAGCCGGCACAGGACGGCGACGACGAGCATGAGGCGATCGGCACGGGATGGAACGCCGCGATTTCGAGCTTCTGCTTCTTCGCGTCGGGTGCGCTCATCCCGATCCTGCCGTTCCTCTTCGGGCTGACCGGGACCGCAGCGATCGTGGTGTCCGCGTTCCTGGTGGGCCTGGTGCTGCTGGGGACGGGCGCGATCGTGGGGCTTCTCTCCGGTGCGTCGCCGCTGAAG
>Ga0206353_10616013_pt1 | contig 11959 bp, 10 predicted proteins | sample DielMetaTC5am4_FD_146436 | JGI IMG/M metagenome (GOLD analysis project Ga0206353, IMG submission 146436) | Corn rhizosphere microbial communities from Kellogg Biological Station, Michigan, USA - Diel MetaT C5am-4 (Metagenome Metatranscriptome)... | ecosystem: Host-associated > Plants > Roots >...
CCGAGGGCGGCCAGCAGCAGCACGCTGCCGGCGAGCACTCCGGCCGGCGTTCCGGCGAGCACCCCGACGGCGACGAGCACCGTGCCGGCGTTCCAGGAAACCAGTTGTGCGCACGACGTCTTCCGGCTCGGCGCGGGCCGGTTCGCGTTCCGGGCGATCGCGCTCAGGCCGGGGCCGAGCAGGAGCTGCGAGACCCCTCCGACCAGGCCGAGGTACGCGACCAGCCACCACCCGTGCGCGAACGGGGTGACGAGGCGGACCGCGACGGCGACAGCCGCGGCGAGCACGAACGCCGCCGCGCACACCCGAAAGAGCCAATTTTGCACACTCGCGATAGGCGTAAATTACCAGCCGCGCAGCGGCGGCCAGGCCTTACGGCGCGGTGTAGCGCGTGTTGTGGTGGCACGCGAGCTTGAGCAGCAGGGCGTGCAGCTGGCGCCTCTGCTCGGCGTCGAGCGGCGCGAGGAACTCCTTCTCGACGTGCTTCGAGATCGCCCGCAGCCGTCCGAGCGCCTCCTTGCCGTCGGCGGTCAGGCTGACGAGATGGCGGCGGCGGTCGCCGGGGTCGCGCCGGCGCTCGATGTAGTGGCGCTCCTCGAGCTCGTCGAGCAGGCCCACGAGCTGGCTGCGGTCGTAGCCGAGCGCGTCGGCGATCGTCCCCTGCGTCTCGCGCGTGCCTTCGTCGAGCAGCGAGAGCACCGCGTGGTGCTGAAAGGTCAATCCGGTCGATTCGAGCGCCTCGTGGGCGCGTTCCTTGACCGTGTAGCCGAGCCGTTTGAGCAGGAACGACGTGCTCAGGAGCAGCTCACGCGGCGGCCCGGGCGGGGCAGCCGGAGGGGTGGATGTGGGAGCCGTGGGGAGGCTTGCCATCTTCAAAGGTTAAGTGTAGCGCGCCAAACGGTTGTCTACTGATATCGTTTTGCAGATCAACGATTTTGGAGGACGATAGATGAGGTTTTCCTCGATAGTGAGTGGACAAAAGGGGCCGCGCTGGGGGGCGCTGGCCCTGATCGTGACCGCACAGTTCATGGTCGTGCTCGACGTGGCAATCGTGAACGTTGCGCTGCCGTCGATCAAGTCTGATCTGCACTTCTCGCAGGGGAGCCTGCAGTGGGTGATCACGGCCTACGCGATCTTCTTCGGCGGGACGTTGCTGCTCGGCGGCCGGCTCGCCGATCTGCTGGGCCGCCGCCGGCTCTTCATCGCAGGCCTGGCGCTCTTCGCGGCCAGCTCGCTCCTCTGCGGGGTGGCCTGGTCGGAGAGCTCGCTGATCGCGTTTCGTGCAGTACAGGGGCTCGGCGGCGCGCTGCTTGCCCCGGCCGCGCTCTCGCTGCTGATGACGACGTTCGCCGAGGGCCGCGAGCGTAACGTCGCGCTCGGGATCTATGGCGCCGCTTCGGGGAGCGGGGCCGCCGCAGGCGTCCTGCTCGGCGGGCTGCTCACGTCGTATCTGAGCTGGTCGTGGATCTTCTTCGTCAACGTGCCCGTTGGGATCGCCGCGATCGCCGCGACGCCCTGGCTGCTGCGCGAGAGCCGCGCGGAGCTGGAGCACCGCCACTTCGACATCGCCGGCGCAACCGCGGTCACCGCGGGCCTGATGCTGCTCGTCTATGCGATGACGCGCGCGACCAGCGACGGCTGGGGCACCGGCACGACGATCGGGCTGCTGCTCGGATCCGTTGGGCTCGTGCTCGCGTTCGTCGTGATCGAGCTCCGCTCGAAGGCTCCGCTATTGCCGCTCAGGATCTTCCGGCTGCAGACGCTGACCGCTGCAAACCTGACGATGCTCGTGGTCGGCGCGGTCACGTTTTCGGAGTTCTTCTTGCTGACGCTCTACCTGCAGGACGTGCTCCACTACTCGGCGATCCAGAGCGGCGCCGCCTTCACGGCCTTCGCCCTCACCGTCGTCGTCGCCTCGAACGTCGCGCAGTCGGTGGTGGCGCGCTTCGGCGTTCGCGCCACGCTGACCGCTGGGTTGCTCGCATCGGCCGTGTCGGTGGCCGTGCTCACCCGGCTGCCGGAGCACGGGCACTACTTCTGGGACCTCTTCCCGGCGTTCGTGCTCGGCGGCGCCGGCATGGGCCTCTCGTTCGTCCCGGTGACGATCGCGAGCCTGCAGGGTGTCGAGCGCGCCGACGCGGGCATCGCCTCAGGGCTGATCAACACGAGCCGCCAGATCGGTGGTGCGATCGGCCTCGCTGCGGTCAGCGCGATCGCCGCCGTCTCGACGGGCCACTACGTCAGCGCGCATCCGGGTGTCGTGGCGACGGGCGGCGCGGCGCTCGACCACGGCTTCCAGACGGCGCTCTACGTGTTGACTGCGCTGCTCGTCTTCGCTGCGCTGATCGCCGCGGTGTTGATCCGGCCCGAAGCGCATCCGGCGGCGGTCGAGCCGGAGCTCGTGCACGAGCTCGAGCTCGTCGAGGAGGCCGCGTGATGCCGTCTCTCGACGCCGACGCGAAAGCGCTCCTCGACCGGGAGATCGACGATCTCCTGCTCGACCTGCGAGGGCTCGCACTCGTGCGCGACATCTTGATCGAGCGTGGCGCGAGCGGCGCCGAGATCGCAGCGCACGGCCGCGAGCTCGAACGCGGCAGGGCCCGGCTCGCGGAGCTGATCCGCGGGCCGGGTCATGCAGGCGACGCTGGAGATGAAGTAGATCGACCTGCTCGGGCGCGCGGCGGCCCGGGCGTAGCCGCCGCCGCGAGCTTGACGTCGGCGGCCGATCGCGGCGGCCGTACAGCGCGGAGCGTCGCTGGGAGCGCCTCGGCCTGCGCGCGGAGCTCGGGTATCGCGTTGGACTCCCACACCGTTCCGCGGCGAAGCGTCCCCACGGCAAAGAGCAGTCGGGAGGTCGTGCCGGACGCGTCGACCAGGGCGCCGTCCTCGGTCGTCTCAACCCCGATCCGGTGAGGGTCCGGCCGGCAGAGGCCCTGGCGCTCGAGGTCGAGGACGAGCGGCGCAGGGTTTTCGAGCAGCCGGAGCCGCGGGCCGGTGCAGTTCACCACGTGCGACGCATGGAGCGTCGAGGTCGTGGTCGCGCCTCGACGCTCCATGTGCACCTCGGCTCTGTCGCCTCGGTCGAATGCCGCGGTCAGCCTGCCCGCCTGCAACGCGAGCCGGCCATCTCGGCGGAGTGCGTCCAGGACCGCTGCAGCCTCGGGTGCCATCCGGTGGCGGTGGATGTTCCAGTGGCTCGCGACGTGGCGGAGGAACTGTTCCTGTCCGCCGGTGCCGAGGCTCTGCCAGAGCCGGTGTGAGCTCGAGCGAAGGCTGTCGACGACCGTGCGCCAGTCGTCGGCTTCGTTCATCGCCGATCGGACCGCGCGGAACAACTCCGAGAGGCTGCCCGCCACCTCGACAGCGGTGTGAACGGGAGCTGCCCCGACGGGAGCCGACGCGTGCACGCGCGGGAGGAGTCCGTGCCGGGAGATGAGTTCGATGTGCACCGGCCGGGGGGCGAGGCTGAGGGCGACGTCGACGGCGGTCAGGCCGCTACCGATCAAGATCACCTTGCCGGACTCGACCCGTTCGAGCGCTCCGTCCGCCCAGGGATCCGCAACGTAGCGCCGGCTGGTGAAGAACGCCGGGTTCGCAAGCGGCGGGTTGGCGGGTGCCGGGTTTCCGAGCGCGAGCACTGCTGCGGCTCCCGAACGCTGCCGTCCGTCGTCGAGCGCGACGTTCACCCGGGCCGGTTCGACCGAGAGCGCCACCGCATCGCCGGCCACGAGCTCGAGGGTGCCGGACCGTGCTGCGATTGCGAGCGAGTCGGCGAGGTACCGTCCGTAGAGCGCGCGTGGCGCAAGCGACGCTCCGGTCGCGCCGGGCCGGCGGCGTTGAAGCCACGAGACGAAGTCTCCGGGATTCGCCGACGAGCAACTCATCCGGCTTGCCGGGACATTCAGCAGATGTGCCGGATCGTTCGTGCTGTAGGCGGTGCCTGCACCGACGGAGCGCGAACGTTCGACGAGAGTGACGCGCTCGCCACGGTGCAGGAGATGGATCGCGACGAGCGTTCCACCCGCGCCGCCGCCGATGATGATCGTTGAACGGCTCACCGGGTGGGTGGTCGCCTGGACGGGGTCTGCGCACGCAAGGCCGTCCAGACCTTAACACTTTACTTTATGAAGCGATGGTACGACCTCTACGCGTTGCCCTCGAAGCGCGACTGTTCTTCGGCCGTTCGTTCGGCGGTCGGGATCGCCTCGAGGCGCGCGTCGGGAATCGGCTGCCCGCTCTCGATCGACAGCCCGTATGTCCCGGCGGCGAGTCGTTCCTCGGCCCGCTCGAGGGCGGCCAGGTCGTCGCGGAGGGTGTCCGAGAGCCCTTCGCCCAGCTCGGCGTCGTAGAGATCCGAGGCCTGGTCGGCCAGGTGCTGGTCGGTCGTCGTCGGCTCGTCGCTCACCTGCGGCGAGTAGCCGGCCAGGCCTTGCTCGATCCGCTTCCGTTCGCGGGCGAGCAGTTCGCGTGCGCGGTCGGGCTCCACCCACCGAGCCTACTACAGGCAAATCGGGTCGATGGCGTCTCCGCGGCTGTCGTGCGCGTGCACTAGCCTGCGCTCATGCCGGAGTGGCCCGCGCTCCCGTACGAGGCTTGGAGCAGCACCTGCGACACGCTGCACGCCCACACACAGGTTCTCGGCAAGCTTGCCGCGGCCCTGGCGCCTCCGGAGCCGCAGCTGCAACACAGCGCCCTACGCCTCAGCGCGCGTGGCTGGGAGACGCTGCCGCTGCCCGCGCGCGACGGCTCCGGTGCGCTCGTGGTGGCGCTCGACCTGCGCACGCATGAGGCTCTCGTCGAACACGACGACGGGCGAACGGAGCGCGTCGCTCTGACTCCGCATCAGCCGGTCGGCGTCGTCACGCGCGCGGTCCTGGCGGCCGTGCAGAAACTCGGCGGCCCCGTCGAGATCGACCCGACACCGCAGGAGACCCCGTGGAAGACGCCGCTCGACGCGGACGGCGAGCACGCGACCTACGAGCCGGCGCACGTCGCCGCGTACTTCGCCGCCGCGACGCGCGCGGCACTCGTGCTGGCCGCGCTCCGCGCGCCCTACCGTGGCCGCTCGACCCCCGTCAACGCCTGGTGGGGATCGTTCGACCTCGCGGTGAGCCTCTTTTCGGGCCTCCCGGCCGACCCGCCGGCGCAGGACTTCATCACGCGGAACGCGATGGACGCGCAAGAGGTGGCCGTCGGCTGGTGGCCGGGCGATCAGCGTCACCCGCGGGCCGCCTTCTACTCCTACGCGCATCCTGCTCCGCCCGGGTTCGAGAGCGCCAGGCTCTCGCCGCCGGCCGCGTACTGGGACGCAGGGCTGGGCGAGTACCTGATCGACTGGGACGACATTCGTGCCGCGCCTGACCCGCACGCCGCCGCGCTCGAGTTCGCCCGCTCGGCGGTTCGGCATGCGTGCGCGGTCTGCGGCTGGGACACCGCACTGGCTGCCAGTGTCGGCGGCAGCCCGCCGCCGGTAACCAAGAGTTAGACGAGCGCGTTGCGCAGCCCACGCACGGCCTGCGCGATCCGCTGCTCGTTCTCGACCAGCGCGAAGCGCACATGGCCCTCGCCGTCGGCGCCGAACCCGCTGCCCGGGCTGACCGCGACGTGTGCGTCGCGCAGGAGGCGTACGGCGAAGTCCTGTGCGTTCTCCTGTGTCGGGATGCGCGCCCAGATGAACATCGTCGCGGGCGGCGGCGCCACGTCCCAGCCCACCCGCTGCAGGCCGCTGCACAGCGCGTCGCGGCGGGCCTCGTAGATCTCGGCGACCTCGGCGGGGCGGTCGCGCGCTTCGCGCAGCGCGACCGTGGCGGCGATCTGCAGCGGCTGGAAGGTGCCGTAATCGAGGTACGACTTGAGGCGCGCAAGTGCGCCGACCACGTCGGCGCGGCCGAGAACGAACGCGATCCGCCACCCGGCCAGCGAGAAGCCCTTCGTCATCGAGTACAGCTCGACCGCGACCTCGCGTGCCCCCTCGCACTCGAAGATCGACGGTGGCCGGTAGCCGTCGAAACCGAGGTCGGCGTACGCGAAGTCGTGCACCAGCACCATCTCCTTCGCGCGGGCGAAGTCGACCAGCTCCTGCAGCTGCGCCCGGTCTGCGATCGCCGTCGTCGGGTTGTGCGGAAACGAGCAGAGCAGCACCCGCGGGCGTGGTTGCGCGAGCTCCCACGCCTCCTTCACGCCGGCGACGAAGTCGACGCCGGGGCCGACCGGGACCCGCTGGACGGCGGCGCCGGCAAAGCCCGGCGCGAACAGGTGGATGGGGTAGCTCGGGCTCGGGACGAGCGCGACGTCGCCCGGCCCGAGCAGCACCCAAAGCAGATGGACGAGCCCCTCCTTCGCCCCGAGTGACATCGTCGCCTCCGTCTCGGGGTCGAGCTCGACGCCGAAGCGGTCGCGGTACAGCTCGCACACCGCGCTGCGGAGGTTCGGCAGACCGCGGCTCGACGAGTAGCGGTGGTTGCGCGGCAGGAGCGCGGCCTCGCGCAGCTTCTCGACCGCGACCTCCGGCGGCGCAACATCGGGATTGCCGAAACCGAAGTCGATCACGTCGTGGCCGGCGCGCCGCAGCTCGAGCTTCAGGCGCTCGACCTCGGCGAACGCGTACGGGGGCAGTGCGTCGACACGGCGGAGCTGCATCAAGTGAAGATCGTTGCAGACGATCACAGTCGCGATCGGGCTGGGGACCGCAGATCGACGCCAGTACGATGCTCGGCGCGTGGTCGAGTTGGCACGGTTCACGGCTCTGCCCGAGCCCGAGCTGACCGGGATCCTGCTGGTCGGCGGTCGCAGCGCACGCTTCGGCTCGCCGAAGGCTCTGGCTCGCTTCGACGGCGAGACGCTCGGCGAGCGCGCGTGGGCGCTGCTCGGCGAGAGCTGTGCACGGCGAATCGCGGTCGGCAAGGCCGCGGACGAGCTGCCGCTGCCGTTCGAGCTCCTGGACGACGGGATCGAGGTGCGGGCACCGCTGGCGGGGCTCGTCGCGGGGCTGCGTGCGGCGCCGACCGACCTGTGCGTCGTCGTGCCGGTCGACTGCCCCGCGCTCACCCCGGCTGCACTGCACTCGCTCGTCGCAGCGGCGGGAGACGTCGATGTCGTCGTCCCTCAGACCGGCCCGCTGCCCGGCGTCTACCGGCGGACCGCGCTGCCCGTGCTCGAACGGCGGCTCGCGGCCGGCGAGCTCCGGCTGCGCGATGCGCTGACCGAGCTGCGCGTCGCCGAGATCGTCCTTCCCGAGGAGCTGCTCGTGAACGTCAATACGCCGCACGATCTCTCAGGAGCGCCGGAGGCGCCGCCGTACGCGACGGCTCGAGTCAGCGTCGTTCGCGTACCCGGGGTCGAAGAGCTCGACTTCGTCGCGGTCGAAGAGCCGCTGGAGATCCGAATCGACGGCGAGCCGGTCGCGATCACCATGCGCACGCCCGGGCACGACGAGGAGCTTGCGCTCGGCTTTGCGCTCGGCGAGGGGCTCGGCCCGATCGCAGCAGCGCTCCCGGCCGATCTCGCCGCGAACACCGTCGAGTTGCGCGTGCGCCACTTCGACTCCGAACGGATGCGGCGCCATTTCTACACGTCGTCGTCGTGCGGCGTCTGCGGCAAGGGCGCGCTCGCGGCGGTCGCCGTCACGGCGCCTCCGGTCACCGCGGAGCTACGCGTGAGTGCCGGCGTGCTCGCGTCGCTGCCCGACCGGCTGCGCGCCGCTCAGCCGGCGTTCGCGCTCACCGGCGGCCTGCACGGCGCGGGCCTCTTCGATCCCACGGGCGAGACGCTGTGCGTGCGCGAAGACGTCGGGCGCCACAACGCGCTCGACAAGGTGATCGGCTGGGCGTTCCGAGGCGGGCGCGTGCCACTCGGCGGCCTGGTGCTCTGTGTGAGCGGACGCCTTTCGTTCGAGCTCGTGCAGAAGGCCGCGTGCGCAGGCTCGCCGATCCTCGTGGGTGTCGGCGCGCCGTCGAGCCTCGCCGTCGAGCTCGCCGAGACGCAGCGGGTCACGCTATGCGGGTTCGCGCGCGGTGGACACCTGAACGTCTACGCGCACCCGCACCGCGTGCTGCGTTAGGCGCGCTCCAGCCGGATCACGACCGACTTCGACGCCGGCGAGTTGCTGACGTCGGCGGTGGCGTCGAGCGGCACGAGCACGTTCGCTTCCGGGAAGTAAGCCGCCGCGCAGCCGCGCGGGGTGGGGTACTGCACCGCGCGGAAGCTCCTGGCGCGCCGCTCGCCGTCCGCGAAGACGCTGACCACGTCGACCAGGTCGCCGTCGTGCAGACCGCGGTCGCGCAGGTCGTCGGCGTTGACGAAGACGACGCGCCGCCCGCCCTTGATACCGCGGTAGCGGTCGTCCAGGCCGTAGACCGTCGTGTTGAACTGATCGTGCGAGCGAACGGTCTGTAACAACAGATGCCCCGTGGGCACTGCAACTGCCGTCGGCGGATTCACCGTGAACCGCGCCGTGCCGGTCTCCGTCGGGAACGTGCGCGAGTCGTACGGGCCGCGAGGCAGCATGAAGCCGCCGGGCTCAGCCACCCGCTCCTCGAAAGCCTGGAAACCGGGCACAACATGCTCGATGTGCTTGCGGATGACGGCGTAGTCGGCGCCCATCGCGCGCCAGCCGACGTCGTCACCGAAGAGCGCGTCCCCGAGGCCCGTGATGATCGCGATCTCGCTGCGCAGGTGCGGCGAGCCCGGTGCGAGCGCGCCGCGGGACGCGTGCACCATGCTCATCGTGTCCTCGACCGTCACGAACTGCTCGCCGCTTGCCTGCACGTCGCGCTCGGTGCGGCCGAGGCAGGGGAGGATCAGCGCTTCGGTGCCGTGGCAGAGGTGCGAGCGGTTCAGCTTGGTCGCGACATGAACGGTCAGTGCGCAGTTCGCCATCGCGGCCTCGGTCACCTCGGTGTCGGGCGTCGCGGCGACGAAGTTCCCGCCGAGTGCGAAGAAGACGTCGACCTTGCCGTCGCGCATGGCACGGATCGAATCGACGGTGTCCCAACCGTGCTCGCGCGGCGGCTCGAAGCCGAACTCATCGCGGAGCGCGTCGAGAAAGGCGTCGGGCATCTGCTCCCAGATCCCCATCGTTCGGTCTCCCTGCACGTTGCTGTGCCCGCGGATCGGTGAGGGCCCGGCGCCGGGGCGGCCGATGTTGCCGCGCAGGAGCAGGAAGTTGACGATCTCGCGGATGGTGGCGACCGCGTTTCGGTGCTGTGTGAGCCCCATCGCCCAGCAGACGACGATGCTGCCGGCGCGCATCGCCTCGTCCGCCAAGCTTTCGATCTGCGCGCGCGTCAGGCCGCTCTGCGCCTCGAGCGTCTCCCACTCGAGCGCGCGCCACGCGTCGGCCGCTGCCTCGAAGCCGTCGCAGTAGCGCGCGATGAAGTCGTGGTCGAGCACGCTGCCGGCCGCTGCGTCGTCACGCTCGAGCAGGATGCGGTTGAGCGCGGCGAACAGCGCGAGGTCGCCGTTGACGCGCACCGGCAGCAGCTGGTCTGCGAGCTGCGTGCCCGGACCGACCAGCCCGCGCGGCGTCTGCGGATTATGGAAGCGGCCGAAGCCAGCTTCGGGCAGCGGGTTGATCGCGACGATGCGTGCGCCGCGCCGCTTGGCCTCCTCGAGCGCGGTGAGCATGCGCGGGTGATTCGTGCCGGGGTTCTGCCCGACGATGACGATCAGCTCGGCATGGTCGGTGATGTCGGCGAGCGTGACGACGCCCTTGCCGACGCCGATCGTCTCCGTGAGCGCGGCACCGCTCGACTCGTGGCACATGTTCGAGCAGTCGGGCAAGTTGTTCGTGCCGAGCCGGCGCGCGAGCAGCTGGTAGGCGAACGCGGCCTCGTTGCTCGCGCGGCCGCTGGTGTAGAAGACGGCGCGGTTCGGCTCGGTCAGTCCCTTGAGCCGTCTGGCCGTGAGCGTCAGCGCGTCGTCCCACGAGATCGGCGCGTAGTGGGTGGCGCCCGGCGCGAGATACATCGGTTCGGCCAGCCGCCCGTTGTGCTCGAGCCAGTGGTTGTCCTGCGCGCGCAGCTCGGCGACCGAGTGCGCGGCGAAGAACGACGCGTCGACGCGCTTGCGGGTCGCCTCCCAGGCGACGGCCTTCGCGCCGTTCTCGCAGAACTCCGCCGTCTTTCGATGCTCTACGTCGGGGTCGGCCCACGCACAGCTCGGGCAGTCGAACCCGTCGGCCTGGTTGATCTTCCGCAGCGTCTTCACGCTGCGAACCGGCCCCATCTCGGCGAGTGCGTACCGCATCGACTCGGTGACGCCGCGCAGGCCGGCGCTCGATGTCTTCGGGCTTCCGACCTCGGGTTGCTCGGCCATCTAAGAACTCTTGCGGCAGAAGTGCGTGCGCGTCTTGTCGAGGCAGAGCAGGCCGAGCAGGTTCTGGTCGTCGTCGAGCACGACGACACGCCGGTGGGGGCTGAGCTTCGTGCGCGCGAACGCGACGTCGGCAGGCTCGTTGGGGCCGATCGTCTCCGTCGTCGAGTCGGCGTAGCGAAGCGCGCCGTCTCCGGGATCGGCGGTCTCGGGGATGCGCGTGATCGCGCCGCGAAATACGGGACCATCCGCGAGCAGCAGCATCTGGACGTGGGGATCGTCGAGCACCTCGCGCGCGGCCGCGACCGTAACGGCGCCGGGCAGCGTCTTCGGCGCCGCGACCATCACGTCGGCCGCCGTCCGGCCGTCGAACGTCTCAGCCATACGCACATCCTACGACGTGGCGGCCGATCACTAGCATCCGCTCGCATGAGTGCTGACGGCGCCCCGGCCGGCCGTGAGCTTCCGTTCACCGGCCGCACGGCCTGGGCCCGCAGCCTGGAGTCGCCGCTGCGCAGCTTCCTGCGTACCGAGACGGGCAGTGCGGCGGTGCTGCTCGCGGCTGCCGTTGCGGCGCTCGTCTGGTCGACCGTCGACGCCGGTTCGTACGAGCGGGTCTGGGAGACGACGCTGTCGGTGCGCATCGGCGGCACGGGCGTCGCGCACGATCTGCGCTACTGGCTGAACAGCGGGTTGATGACGTTCTTCTTCTTCGTCGTCGGCCTCGAGGCTCGCAGGGAGTTCGACATGGGCGACCTGCGCGAGCGGCGTAGGGTCACGCTTCCGCTCGTAGCCGGGATCGGCGGGATGGTGGCGCCGATCGTGATCTTCCTCGCGTTCAATGCCGGCCACGGGTCGGTTCACGGCTGGGGTGTTGCGATGTCGACCGACACCGCGTTCGCGCTCGGGATGCTCGCGCTCGTCGGGCCGCGCTTCCCGGCGCGCCTGCGCGCGTTCATGCTCACCGTCTGCGTCGTCGACGACCTCGTCGCTCTGGTCGTGATCGCGATCGTCTACTCGAGCGGGCTGCACCTGCTCGCGCTGCTGGTGGCGGTGGCGTTCTTCGCCGCGTTCGTCGTCACGGTGCGTCTCGGGCTGCAGCGCGGCGTCGTGTTTGCGCTGGCCGGGGCCGGCGCGTGGGTGGCGCTCTCGAAGTCGGGTGTCGACCCGATCGTGATCGGGCTCGCGATGGGGCTGCTGACGTTCGCCGCGCCCGCGGCGCGTGGTGACCTCGAGCGCGCGTCCGAACTGTTCCGGCTCTTCCGTGAGCAGCCGACGCCGGAGCTCGCGCGCTCGGCCCAGCTCGGGCTCAGCTCTGCGCTCTCTCCGAACGAGCGGCTGCAGCAGCTCTTCCATTCCTGGACGAGCTACGTCATCGTGCCGCTGTTCGCGCTCGCGAACGCGGGTATCCCGATCAGCGGCCACTTCCTGTCGGACGCGGTTCGCGGGCCGATCGTGCCCGGCATCGTGATCGGGTACGTCGTCGGCAAGCCGGCCGGCATCGTCATCGCATCGTGGCTGGTCACCACGCTCGGCCGCGGCCGTGTTCGTGCGCCCGTCGGCTGGGCCGCCCTGACGGGCGGCGGTGCGATCGCGGGCATCGGGTTCACCGTCTCACTGCTGATCGCGGGCCTCGCATTTCGCGGCG
>Ga0206353_11575697_pt1 | contig 11924 bp, 12 predicted proteins | sample DielMetaTC5am4_FD_146436 | JGI IMG/M metagenome (GOLD analysis project Ga0206353, IMG submission 146436) | Corn rhizosphere microbial communities from Kellogg Biological Station, Michigan, USA - Diel MetaT C5am-4 (Metagenome Metatranscriptome)... | ecosystem: Host-associated > Plants > Roots >...
CTCGGCGGCACGCTGCGCGCCGGCGCCGAGGAGCCGGGCTGGGTGGTGGCGGCCGAGCTGCCGCTGCTGGCCGGCCGCCGCCGGGAGGTCGCGCCGTGACCGAGCTGGCGAGGTCCGGCATGGACTCTGCGACGCGGGTGCTGCTCGTCGACGACCAGGAACTGGTCCGCGCCGGGCTGCGCGGCATCCTCCGGCCGGAGCTCGGCTTCGAGGTCGCGGGGGAGTGCGCGGACGGCGCCGGCGTCACTGCCGCGGTGGAGTCGCTGCGCCCCGACGTCGTCCTCATGGACGTGCGGATGCCCGGTGTCGACGGCATCACCGCCACCCGGGAGCTGCGCCGCCGGGCCGGCGGGCCGCCGGTGCTCGCGCTGACCACCTTCGACGACGACGAGGTGCTCGCCGGCATGCTGCGCGCCGGCGCCGCCGGGTTCGTGCTCAAGGGGGTGCCGGCCGAGGACCTCCAGCGGGCGGTGCGCACCGTCGCCGACGGCGGCGCGTGGCTCGATCCGGCCGTCACCGGCCGGGTGCTGGTCACCTACCGCTCCTCGGCCGCGCCGTCCGGTCGGGACGACGCCGCGCTGGCCGGCCTCACCGCGCGAGAGCGGGACGTGCTCGTGCTGATCGGGCGGGGCCGCACCAACGCCGAGATCGCCGGGGAGCTGTTCGTCGGCGAGGGCACCGTCAAGACCCACGTCAACCACCTGTTCGCCAAGCTCGGCCTGCGCGACCGCGCCGCCGCGGTCGTCTTCGCCTTCGACCACGACCTCGTCGTCCCCGGCGGCTGACCGGCCGGCCCCGCTCCCGCTCCACCGTCCGAACCGCCCCACCCCGCACGGAGGTGTCCTCGCCATGTCCACATATCGACGCGTGCGCTACCTGGTGGTCGCGCCGAGCCTGCTCGTCGCGGTCGCCATGGCCGCCCTCTACCTCGTCGTCCTGCCGCTGTTCCCGGCGGTCTCGCACCACTACTTCCCGCAGTCGACGGCGACCTACGCCACCTACCGGGTGGCGATCCTCGGCCACATCGCGGCCGGCACCGTCGCGCTGGCGCTGGGCCCGCTCAACCTGTGGGCCACGCTGCGCCGCGGCGGCCGGCTCGGCCGGTACCGGAGGCTGCACCGCCGCGTGGGCGCCGGCTACGCCGTCGCGGTCGCGCTGTCGGCGACCTTCGCGTTCTTCATGTCCTTCCACACCTACCCCGGCACCATCCCGTTCGGTCGGCTGCTGATCACCAGCGGACTGGCCACCCTCGCCTGCGTCTGGCTGGCCACGCTCGTGGCGGCCGTGCGCGCGATTGCCGTCGACCGGGACCGCGACCGGCACGCCTTCTGGATGATCGTGAACGTCAGCGCCACCTTCTCGGCCGTCTTCTTCCGGCTGGGCAACGGCGTGATCGTGGCCCTCGGCCGGTTCGACCAGCTCTACCCGTTCCTGGGCTGGCTGGGCTGGGTGCCCAGCGTGGCGATCGGCGTGCTGCTGGCCCGCCGGTATGTCGCCGGCCGCGGCCGACGGAGCGCCGCCGCCGTCCCCACTCCTGCCGCCCTCGTGGAGGTGACCCGATGACGCCACGGACCGAACTGCGCGCGGCCGACGCCGACCGCCAGGGTGCGGCCGGCCGGCTGCTGGCCGAGTTCGAGGCCGGCCGACTGGACCTGCTGGAGTACGACGACCGGCTGGCCCGTGCGTACCGGGCGGTGACCTATGCCGACCTGGACGCGCTGTTCAGCGACCTGCCGGGGACGGCGGCGCGCGCGGTCGTCGCCACCGCGCCGGCCCGGTCCCTGCCGGCCGCCGGTCTGGCTCTCCTGGGCCGGCTCCCGGGGCCGCTGCGGGTGCTGTGGACCATCTGGCTGTCGGTGGTCTCGGTGAACCTGTCCGTGTGGCTGCTGGTCAGCATCGGCAACGGGCGACCGGACACCTTCTGGCCGATGTGGCTGGGGGTGCCCGGGTCGATCCTCGCGGCGGTGACGCTCGCCACGCGGGCGGCGCACGGCGACCGGCGCTGATCAGATGGGGCGGCGGGGCGGGGAGGAAACCGAACGGCGGTTGGGAAGGGAAACTGTTCCCGGCGGGTTGCCGTGATCCGTCCGCCGTCCGAACTTCTCGGGGAGACGCATGAGCGCCGGAACACCCGCCCCGGTCGCCGTGCAGGCGGCCGGGGCGCCGGCCCGCCGGGGGATGGTGCTGGCCGGGCTGATGCTCACGATGGCCCTGGCGGCGATGGACACCACGATCGTGGCCACCGCCGTGCCGCAGATCGTGCAGAGCATCGGCGGGTTCTCGATCTTCAGCTGGCTCTTCTCGATCTACCTGCTCACCCAGACGGTCACCATCCCGGTCTACGGCAAGCTCGCCGACGTCTACGGCCGCAAGCCGGTGCTGCTGGTCGGCATCGTGGTGTTCCTCGGCGGCTCGGCGCTGTGCTCGGCGGCGTGGAGCATGGTGGCGTTGATCGCCTTCCGCGCGGTGCAGGGGATCGGCGCCGGCGCCATCCAGGCGACCGTGCAGACCGTCGCCGGCGACCTGTACTCGCTGCGCGAGCGCGGCCGGGTGCAGGGCTGGCTCTCCAGCGTCTGGGCGGTCGCCGCGGTGGCCGGGCCGACCCTCGGGGGAGTGTTCGCCGACTACGTCACCTGGCGCTGGATCTTCCTGATCAACCTGCCGACCGGCGCGCTCGCGCTGACCCTGATCGTGCGGTTCCTGCACGAGGCGCCGGCCTCGGGGCGGCGGCACCGCATCGACTACGCCGGCAGCGCGCTGATCCTGGCCGCCTGCGGGATGCTCGTGTTCGCGCTCCTGCAGGGCGGGGTGGCCTGGGCCTGGTCGTCACCGGCCAGCATCGGCTGCTTCGCCGGTGCCGCGGTGCTGGCCGGCGCCACCGTCCTGGTCGAGCGGCGCGCGGCCGAGCCGGTGGTGCCGGGCTGGGTGTGGCGCAACCGGGTGGTCGCCGGTTCCAACCTCGGGTATGTCGCGCTCGGGCTGATCGTCATCGGCCCGAGCACGTTCCTGCCCACCTTTGCCCAGACCGTGCTGGGCTTCGGCGCGGTCGCCGCGGGCTTCGTGCTCGCCACGATGAGCATCAGCTGGCCGACGGCCTCCGCGCTGAGCAGCCACCTCTACCTGCGGATCGGCTTCCGGGACACCGCCCTGATCGGCGCCGTGGTGGCGCTGGCCGGCGTCGGCTGGTTCGTGTTCCTGCCGTTCGCCCCGCCGGTGTGGGCCGTCGTCGGTTCCACGCTGGTGCTCGGCGCCGGGCTGGGGCTCATCTCGACCCCGCTGGTCGTGGGCGTGCAGTCGACCGTCCCGTACGAGCGGCGCGGCACGGCCACCGGGTCGCTGATGTTCTGCCGGTTCCTCGGCCAGAGCCTCGGCGCCGCGGTGTTCGGCGCGATCGTCAACAGCACGCTCAAGCACCACCTGGCCGCGGCGCCGCCGTCGCTGTCCGGCTCGCTGCCGCCGACCGTCGACGGCATCGAACCCGCCGTCGAGGGCCACGGGCTGCCCGGCGACGCGCTGGACTACCTGCGGCAGGCGCTGGACGCGAGCACCCACCACATGTACATCGGCCTGGTCGCCGTCGCCGTCCTCGCGGCTGTCGTGCTGGTCGTGGTGCCGCGCCGGTTCCCGGTGCTCGAGACTGCCACCCCGCTGCGCGCGGACGAGCCCGGGGCCGGCTGACCGACCCGGGGTGTGCAGCGGACGCCGGATGGGGGAAGGCTGACGGAGAGACATCCGCGCGAGCAGGAGGGCAGCAATGGCCACCCCCACCAGCAAGATCGCCACGATCAACCCCGCGACCGGCGAGACGCTCAAGACGTTCGAGCCGCTCTCGGACCAGGCGCTCGAGGAGAAGCTGGCCCGGGCGGCGCGAGCGGCGGCGAGCTACCGGCTCACCGCGGTGGAGGACCGGGTGCGCTGGCTGCGCGCGGCCGCCGACGTGCTCGACGAGGACGCCAAGGCCGTCGCCGAGCTGATGACCACCGAGATGGGCAAGACGCTGGCGTCGGCGAAGGCCGAGGTCGCCAAGTGCGCCACGGTGCTGCGCTGGTACGCCGAGCACGGCCCGGCGCTCCTCCGGCCCGAGCCGAGGGACGCCGGTGCCGTCGGCGCCCGGCAGGCCTACGTGGTGTTCCAGCCGCTGGGTGTGGTGCTCGCGGTGATGCCGTGGAACTTCCCGCTCTGGCAGGCGATGCGCTTCGCCGCCCCCGCGCTCATGGCCGGCAACGTCGGGCTGCTCAAGCACGCCAGCAACGTGCCGCAGTGCGCGCTGTACATGGAGGAGCTGTTCGTCAAGGCGGGCTTCCCCGACGGCGCGTTCCAGACGCTGCTGATCGGCTCGGGCACCGTCGAGAAGGTGCTCCGCGACGGCCGGGTCGCCGCCGCCACGCTCACCGGCAGCGCGCCGGCCGGCCGGTCGGTGGCCTCGATCGCCGGCGACGCCCTCAAGCCCACCGTGCTGGAGCTCGGCGGCAGCGACCCGTTCATCGTGATGCCCTCGGCGGACCTCGAGGCCGCCGCCGACGTGGCGGTCACCGCCCGCTGCATCAACAACGGGCAGAGCTGCATCGCGGCCAAGCGGTTCTTCGTGCACGCGGACATCGCCGACGAGTTCACCCGGCTGTTCGCCGAGAAGCTCGCCGCGCTCACCGTGGGCGACCCGATGGACGAGGCCACCGACGTCGGCCCGCTGGCCACCGAGTCCGGCCGCGCCGACGTCGAGAACTACGTGAAGGACGCCGTCGACAAGGGCGCGACCGTCGTCGTCGGCGGGAGGGCGCCGGACCGGCCGGGATGGTTCTACGAGCCGACCCTGCTGACCGGGATCACCCCGGAGATGGACCTCTACGCCGAGGAGGTCTTCGGGCCGGTCGCCGCGCTGTGGACCGTGGCCGGCCTCGACGAGGCCATCGAGATCGCCAACAGCCACCCGTACGGGCTGGGCTCGAACCTGTGGAGCGAGGACGAGGCGGAGCGCGCCCGGTTCGTGCGGGACATCGCCTCCGGCATGGCGTTCATCAACGGGATGACCACCAGCTACCCCGATCTGCCCTTCGGCGGGGTCAAGCAGAGCGGCTACGGGCGCGAGCTGACCGAGGTCGGCATGCGGGAGTTCATGAACGCCAAGACCGTGTGGGTCGGCGCGCCCAGCGGCGAACAGGCCAAGGGCGCCGGCGCCGGATCGGCGGCGGAGTGATGACCCGCAGCCCGAACGGCCGGGACGACGCCATCGAGGCCTCGCTCCGCCTGCAGCCGGAGGACGTGCTCGAGGACGTCAGCGAGGCCGACGTCCTCGAGCAGGGCTATTCCCCGGAGGACCGGCCGTGGGCGGTCGACGACCCGGCGGTGAGCGGCGAGGAGGAAACGCTCGACCAGCGGCTGGCCGAGGAGGAGCCGGAGGACGACGGCGCGGACGAGGACGGTGACGGCCTAGGCGACGTGACCGGCACCGACGGCGAACTGCGCGACGACGAGGTGGGCGACCGCCGCGCCGGCCGGCTCGCCGGGACCGACGCCGGTTCGGAGTCCGCGGCTGACGCCGACCCGGACCTCGAGGCGTTCGACGAGGGCATCGACGGCGGGGCGGCGTCGGCGGAGGAGGCCGCCGTGCACATAGTTGACGAGGAGTGAGTCGACCCGAGTAACCCCCGCGGGGGAGCCGGTGTCGGGTCTCGGCACAGAAACCGCTCAAGTTCCCCCGGGAAACGGCCGATTCCGCGTACGTGAGCGAAGAAGGCCGAAGCCAGCGCGAGGAGGTGCTGGCCGCCCTGCTGCGGCACGACCGCGCGCTGGTGGCCGCCGTGGCCTCCGACGGCGTGCTGCTGCCGATGCCCGAGTCGGTGGGGCTGGCCGCCGAGCGCGTGATACCCGCCCCGGCCGACCGCGCCACCATGCTCGAGGTCATCGCCCCGGCCGACGCGCTGGCCGTCGTCGCCGCCTGGGAGCAGGCGCGGGCCCACGGGGTCGGTTTCGGCAACGTGCGCGCCCGCAGCAACCCCGACGAGGCGCTCTCGCTCACCTTCGTCGACGCCCGCGAGCAGCACGGCGTCTACCTCGGCGCGCTCGAGGCGCTGGCCACCGACAGCGGTGACGCCGTCCCCCAGGCCCTCGACACCGTCCCCGTCTCCCGCACTCCCCGCACCGCCACGGTGCGCAAGAGCGTGCTCGCCGTCATCACCGACATCGACGACCGGACGACGCGGATGCTCGGCTGGACCCGCGAGCAGATGATCGGCGAGCGCTCCAGCGACTTCATCCACCCCGACGACCAGGAACGCGCGATCGCCAACTGGATGGAGCTGCTGTCGAGGCAGGACGCGCAGCGGGTCCGCCTGCGGCACCGGCGCGCCGACGGCAGCTGGGCCTGGGTGGAGCTGGAGAACCAGTACCAGCCGGCCGACGACCCGGCGGACGCCGTCGTCGTGACGCAGATGAGCGACATCTCCGACGAGATGGCCGCTCACGAGGCCGTGCAGCAGCGCGCGCGGCTGCTGCGTCGCGTCGCCGAGTCGCTGCCCGTGGGCATCCTGCAGCTCTCCGCCGACGGCGCCGTGGTGTACGCCAACTCCCGGCTGTCGGCGCTCCTCGGCGCCGACGCGATCACGTGCGTCGGCGACCTGCTGGGGATCCTGCCCGAGCCCGACCGGACGCGCCTGAGCACGGTTCTCGACCGCGCCCTGGCCGGGGTCGCCGACGCTGCCCTGGAGGTCGGGTTCCGCGACCTGCGCACCGGCGAGGCTCGGGTCTGCGCGGTCAGCCTGGTCTCGTTGAGCGACCGCGAGGGCGCCCCCGGTGCCCTGCTCTCGCTGACCGACGTGACCGACAGCGCCCGCATGCGCGACGAGCTCACCGCCCGGGCCACCTTCGACGGGCTCACCGGCTGCCACAACCGGGCGGCCACCCTCGCGTTCCTGGAGCAGGCACTGACCGCCCCGGACAGCGGGACCGCGGTCGTCTTCATCGACCTGGACAAGCTCAAGCCGATCAACGACACCCTCGGCCACGACGCCGGCGACGAACTGCTCGCCCTCACCGCGGCCCGGCTGACCGAGGTGCTGCGCCGCGACGACATCGTCGGCCGGATCGGCGGGGACGAGTTCCTTGTCGTCTGCCGGGGCCTGGAGTCCCCGGATTCCGCGCTGGCGATGGGGCACCGGGTGCGCGAGGCCCTGGTGCAGCCCGCGCTGCTGCACGCCGGCACCGTGGACGTCGCCGCGAGCATCGGCGTCGCCTGGGCCGCTGCGGGCTTCGGTGCCACCGACCTGGTCCGGCTCGCCGACCGGGCGATGTACGTCTCCAAGCAGGAGGGCCGCAGCCGGCCGGTGCTCGCCTGACAGCCTCGGGAGCATCGCAGCGAGGAACGAGCGAGGAGCGGACCGGGGCGCGCAGTCAGGCCTGGGGTATCGCCTGACGGTCAGCCCAGGAGGGCGGCCACCTGCTGGTGGACCCGCGCACGCAGTCGACCGACCTCCGGCCGGTCGCGGCCCAGGTGCACGGCGGCGGTGAGCAGCACTGTCCACCAGCCGCGCGCCGGGTCCACCGCGATGCTGGTGCCGGTGAACCCGGTGTGCAGGACGGCGGCCGGCGACCACTCCGGCCCCAGGAAGTCGTGCCGCTCGTCGCCGTCCCCGTGCACCAGCCAGCCGAGCCCCCGGCAGCCGCCGAGCCCCTCGGTGGCGCAACGCATGGCCGCCGCGCGGGCGGCGGGGGAGACCGGCCCGCCGGCCGGGCCGGCCCACCACGCCGCGTAGGCGGCGACGTCGTCGAGGACGGCGAACAGCCCCGCGTGCCCCGCTACGTCCCCGCAGGCCTGGGCGTTGCGGTCGTGCGGCCGGCCGACGGCGGGCTCGGCCGCCGGCTCGGTGGTGACCGCGAACGGACCACCGGCCAGCAGGGGGTGCCGCAGCGGCCGGTAGCCCGTGCGGCCCAGCCCCAGCGGGCGGTGCACCAGGTCCGCGCAGGCCTGGTCGAGCGGGCGCCCGGTCACCCGCTCGACCACCCGCCCGAGCAGCAGGAAGCCCAGGTCGGAGTAGCCGACGCGCCGGCCCGGCGCGGCCACGAGCGGCTCCGCGGCGACCGCCGCCAGCACCTCGTCGGCACTCGCGCAGAACCGGTAGTAGCGCCGCGAGTCGAGCAACCCGCCGGTGTGGGTGAGCAGCTGCCGCAGGGTGACCGCCGCGCGTTCGCCGTCGCGGAAGCCGGGCACCCAGCGGCCCACGGGATCGGTGAGCTCCACCTCGCCGAGGTCGGCCAGCGCCAGCACGGCCGGCGTCGTCGCCATCACCTTGGTCAGCGAGGCCAGGTCGAACACGGTGTCCCCGCCGATCGGGAGCCCGCTACCGGTCCCGCCGGCGGTGACGCGGACGACGGTGCGGGCACCGATCCCGGCGGCCAACGCAGCCCCCGGGATCACGCGCGCCGCGACCGCCTCGTCGAGAAGCGTGCGCAGGTCGATGGGATCCTCCCGCGGCCCGTCGAAGTCCTGAGCCAGCCTAACGGTCGGTTAACCTGCGGCCGTGCGCTTCCGGCAGCTCGGCCGCTCCGGCCCGACCGTCTCCGTCGTCGGCCTGGGCTGCACGAATTTCGGCAAGCGGACCGATCTCGAGCAGACCCGGGCGGTGGTGCACGCCGCGCTGGACGCCGGGGTCACGCTGTTCGACACCGCCGACATCTACGGCGGCCAGGGGGCCTCGGAGGAGCTGCTCGGCAGGGTGCTCGGCGGCCGCTGGGACGGCGTCGTGCTGGCCACCAAGTTCGGCGCGGACATGGGCGGCGCCGTCGCGCCCGAGTCGGTGCCGCGCGGCTCGCGCCGGTACGTGAAGGCCGCCGTGGAGGGTTCGCTGCGGCGGTTGCGGGCCGAGCAGATCGACCTCTACCAGTTGCACGAGCCCGATCCGCGCACGCCGATCGAGGAGACGCTGGCGGCGCTCGACGACCTGGTCCGGGCCGGCACGGTGCGCCACGTCGGGTCGTCCAACCTCGCCGCCTGGCAGATCGTCGACGCGGACTGGACGGCGCGGACGACCGGCACCAGTGCGTTCGTCAGCGCGCAGAACGAGTACAGCCTGCTGCACCGGGAGGTGGAGGCCGACGTCGTCCCGGCGTGCGAGCACCTCGGGCTGGGCCTGCTGCCCTACTTCCCGCTGGCTGCCGGGCTGCTCACCGGCAAGTACGCCCGTGACCGCGCGCCGGCCGGCCGGCTGGCCGAGCCGAAGTACGCGTCGTGGCTCACCGACGCCGCCCTGGACCGGGTCGAGGCGCTGCGCCGGTACGCCGAGAACCGCGGTCGGGCGCTGCTGGACGTCGCCATCGGCGGGCTGGCCGCCCAGCCCGCCGTCACCTCGGTCATCGCCGGGGCCACCCGGCCCGAGCAGGTGCGGGCCAACGTCGCGGCCGGCGAGTGGCAGCCGACGCCGGCCGACCTGGCCGCGCTGGACGAGGTCGCGCCGGGGCCAGGCTCCACGAGGCGCTGACCTCAAGTTCCGCGCCGTACGATGCACCCGCCCGTTTCGCGAAGAGGTGCACCGATGCAGCGGATCGACCCGGACAGTCCTGTCCGCAAGCACTTCCAGCTGCGCGAGATCCTGCTCGACATGCTGGAGCGGGAGTTCACCGTCGGCGACTGCATCCCCAGCGAACGAGAGCTCTGCGCCCGGTACGGCCTGGCCCGGATGACCGTCCGCAAGGCGCTGGACCACCTCGTCCAGGAAGGGCGCCTCACCCGGGTCCCCGGCAAGGGGACGTTCGTGGCGGAGCCGAAGATCGGCCTGCGGATGCGGCTGATGTCCTTCACGGAGGACATGCGCGCCCGGGGTCACGTCCCGGGGTCGATCGACCTCACCCGGCGGGTGGTGCCGGCCGGCCGCCGGCTGGGCCTGGAACTGGGGCTCGACGACGACGAGCCGGTCTACGTCATCGAGCGGCTGCGCACCGCCGACGGGGTGCCGATGGCGCTGGAGCGCACCCACTTCCCTGCGGCGCTGACCCCCGGGCTGATCGACGAGCCGCTGCAGGACCGGTCGCTGTTCGATGTGCTCGAGGAGCGCTACGGCATCGTGTACGACGAGGGGGAGCAGACGGTCGAGGCCGGCCTCGCCGACCCCGACGACGCGGCCCTGCTCGGTATCCCGCCCGGCAGCGCCGTGCTGCTGCACCAACGCCGCTCGCTGGCCGGCGGCCGGCCGGTGGAGTACGTCGAGTCGGCCTACCGGGGCGACCGGTACCAGCTCAGCTACGCCCTCGAGCTACCGCCCGGCCGCGCGCGCCACACCCCGGAAGCCGGCCGGGTACACGGCCCGGCCGAGCCGGTGCCCAGCAGCTGATCCGGGCTCACCGCGCGACGTCGGTCTGGGTCACCTTCCGCAGCCCGCGCGGCGCGTCCGGGTCGATGCCCTTGGCGCGGGCCAGCGCCTCCACCAGCAGCTGGCCGGGCACGATCAGCGCCATGGGGGCCAGGTGCTCGGGCAGGTCGGTGCCGGGCAGGCGGCCCTGGCACGCGCGCGCGAAGCCCTCGTCGCCGCCGATGCCGTAGACGTGCGCCCCGGCCGAGGTGACCCGCGCCGCGAGGGAGGTCAGCCCGGGCAGCACCGGGCCCTCCCCGGCGGCGACGAGCAGCGCCGGGGTCACCGCGTCGACGACGGCGATCGGGCCGTGCAGGAGGTCGGCGTAGGAGAGCCCGGCGGCCGCCACGTAGCACGCCTCCTTGAGCTTGAGCGCGATCTCCAGTGCGGTGGAGGCGGTGTAGCCGCGGCCGGCCACCACCAGCCGGTCGAGATAGGTCAGCCGGCCGGCCAGCTCCTCGGCCGCGGCGGCGGTGCCCAGCGCCCGGTCGATGGCCTCGGGGACGGCGTCCAGGCCGGCCAGCGCGCCGTCGTCGTCCGCGAGTGCCAGCCCCAGGACCGCCATCGCGGCGAGCTGCGTGGTGTAGGTCTTGGTCGCCGGGACCGCCCGCTCGACCCCGGCGTGGGTCACCAGCGCGACGTCGGCGCGGGTGGCCAGCGGGGAGCCCTCGACGTTGGTCACCCCGACCGTGCGCGCGCCCAGGCCGCGCGCCCACTCCATGGTCTCGACGATCTCCTCGGTGGCCCCGGACTGGGAGACCGCGACGGCCAGGACGCCCCCGAGGTCCGGCGTCGCCCGGTAGGCCGTCGCGACCGACGGCGAGGCCAGCGTCCCCAGCCGGCCGCCGCGGACGGTGCAGACGTACTGGCCGTACACCGCCGCGTTGTCCGAGGAGCCGCGGGCGATGAACAGCACCTGCCGGCAGTCCCGGGCCAACGCCCGGACCTCCGGGACGGCGGGGCGCAGCGCGGACAGCGTGCGCTGCAGCGCCTCGGGCTGCTCCTCGATCTCCGACCGCATCCGGGTCGGCGGGTGCCCCGATGCGCCCCCGCCCGTCGCCGTTGACATGGACACCCCCGCAGGCCAGGTTGGCAGTCGTCGTTCCCGGTGGTCTAGACCAACGGGGAAACCGTAGCCTCGGCCGCGCACGCAGGGGAAGCGCGGGCGACCGGCGCACCGGACGACCGACCGCCGGAGCCGCAGAACAGGAGCGACCATGGAAGAACGCCGCGCCACCGTCGGGTCACGGGTGGGGCTGCACGCCCGGCCGGCCTCGCTGTTCGTGCAGGCCGCCGGCCGGCAGAAGGCGCGGGTGACCATCGGCAAGCCGGGCGGCGAGCCGGTCAACGCCCGGAGCATCCTGTCGGTCCTCGCGCTCGACGTGCACAGCGGCGAGGAGGTCGTCATCTACGCCGACGGCGACGGCGCCGCCGAGGCGCTCGACGAGCTGGCCGCAGTGCTCGAGGCCGACCATGACGAGCCGTCCACCACCGGTGCCTGACCCGCTCGCCGGCATCGGCGTCAGCCCGGGCGTGGCGGTCGGGCCGGTGGCCCGCGTGGCGCCGCCGCCGGTCGTGCCCACCGAC
>Ga0206353_11343760_pt1 | contig 11830 bp, 13 predicted proteins | sample DielMetaTC5am4_FD_146436 | JGI IMG/M metagenome (GOLD analysis project Ga0206353, IMG submission 146436) | Corn rhizosphere microbial communities from Kellogg Biological Station, Michigan, USA - Diel MetaT C5am-4 (Metagenome Metatranscriptome)... | ecosystem: Host-associated > Plants > Roots >...
CGAAGCCGGTCTGTCCCGCGATTACTATGCCGCCCTTGCCGCGCAAGGAGATGTTTAACAGTCTTCCGGCCATCCAGTCGCGGAGGGGGCAACTCCTGACGGATTATCGAGGCGCAAGTCGCCTTCGGACACGGTTTTTGGGCCCGCCCGTGCGCATTGCTCGCGCCCCGGGGGAGCCGGAAGAGGATAGATGGTGCTGACCGGAACGAAAAACGCGGGGCTGTTCACGATGTTCCGCAAGATGTTCAAGCCGCGCGATATTTTCTTCCATGATGGCAAGGCGCTACGCCGTTTCCGGGTCGGCTCCGGGATCCAGGTCTCCTTCACCGCCGCCGCCGCCGCGCTGCTCTTCTGGTCGGTCTTCGCCGCCGCCCAGCTCGCCAGCGTCGCCGCCGCGCCCGATCCGGCCGAGATCGCCAACATGAAGCGTCAGGTCGCGGCGATGCAGCAGGACGTCGCCACCATCAAGCAGGTCGCCCAGCAGCGCTACATGGTCACCGCCGAAGAGATCCGCCGCCTCGGTCTCAAGCCCGAGCGGATCGTCGAGGGCGGCATGGGCGGCCCGTACGAGCCGGTCCCCGCGACCCGCACCGAAGACCCCAATTTCAAGGCGCTGTTCATGAGCTGGAAGAAGCTCGAGCAGCTCGAGCAGGGGACGGTCGCCATCCCGTCCACCATTCCGATCCAGCAGGCGGTCAACTTCACCTCCGGCTTCGGAGTCCGCTCCGACCCGTTCCGGGGCCGCGCCGCCATGCACCCGGGCGTCGACCTCGCCGGCCCGGTCGGAACGCCGATCTACGCGACCGCCGACGGCGTGGTCGACCGCGCCGAATGGAACAGCGGCGGCTACGGCAACCTCGTCGAGATCGACCACGGCCACGGCATCCAGACCCGCTACGGCCACCTCACCCGTTACATCGTCAGCGCCGGCCAGCACGTGAAGCGCGGCGAGCTGATCGCCTACATGGGCTCGACCGGCCGCTCGACCGGAAGCCACCTCCATTACGAGGTCCGGCTCGACGGCCGCCCGGTCAACCCGGTTCCGTTCATGCAATCCTCCGACCTGCTCCACTCGGTGCAGGCCCGCGCCGCCGCCGCCGACCAGGTCGCGATCGGCGGCCCGGAGATCGCCGACTAAAGTTCAGGAGAGGCCGAAAAGGCGGGGGCCGCTTCCTTCCGGGGGAGCGGCCTTTTTCTTCAGACCCCTCATCCATCCGAGGCCTTCGCCGCGTCTAAGCAGCGGAGGAAGGATCATGACGGCATTGGCAAGGACTCTGTGGCTGACCGCCGCCGCCCTGGCGATGACCGCCGCCGGGCTCGCCGCCGCGATCGCCCCCGCGGCCCGCCTGGTTGCGGCGGGCACGGCGGTCGGCCTGATCTGATCTACTTGCCGCGCTTCTGGCGGTGCTGGTCGAGGTCGAGGACCATGTTCTCGCCCTCGGGCAGGAGGCCGAGCCGGCGGGCCACCTCCTGATAGGCCTCGGCCTCGCCGCCGAGGTCGCGGCGGAAGCGGTCCTTGTCGAGCTTCTCGTTGGTCCGCATGTCCCACAGGCGGCAGCCGTCGGGGCTGATCTCGTCGGCGAGGATCACCCGGGCGTAGTCGTTCTCCCAGAGCCGCCCGAACTCGAGCTTGAAGTCGACGAGGCGGATGCCGATCGCCGCGAACAGGCCGCAGAGGAAGTCGTTCACCCGCACCGCCATGTCGGCGATGTCGTTCATCTCCTCCTGGCTGGCCCAGCCGAAGCAGGCGATATGCTCGTCGGCGATCATCGGATCGCCCAGCGCATCGTCCTTGTAATAATATTCGATGATCGCCCGGGGCAGCGGAGTGCCCTCCTCGATCCCGAGCCGCTGGGCGAGCGTCCCCGCCGCGACGTTCCTCACCACCACCTCGATCGGGATGATCTCGACCTGGCGGATCAGCTGCTCGCGCATGTTCAGGCGGCGGATGAAGTGGGTGGGGATTCCGATCGTTCCGAGCAAGGTGAAGATGTGCTCGGAGATTCGGTTGTTGAGCACGCCCTTGCCGCTGATCGTGCCGCGCTTCTGGGCGTTGAAGGCGGTCGCGTCGTCCTTGAAATATTGGATGAGGGTGCCCGGCTCCGGCCCCTCGTAGAGGATCTTGGCCTTGCCCTCGTAGACCTGGCGGCGGCGGGACATGTTTTTTCGCCTTCCAAAACGCGGCGCCCCGGCGGCGGCCGCGAAGGCGGCGCGGGCCGGGGCTCGTCGAGCGGCCCTATAGCGGAGCCACGGGGGAGGCGCAAACGTCCTCCGGCAGCGAAAGGGGACACGTACTTTTTCGCGAAAAAGTACGTGTCCCCATTTCCGGCGCGCTACTTCATCGCCTCGGCGAGGCCCGGGGCATATTCGGCGCCGTAGCGGACTTCCGCCGTCGAGGCCTTGAGCGACGGGCCGATCGGCTCGGCCCGCCCGCCGAGGCACTTGGCGAGGAAATTCTCGGCCACCGCGTTGAAGGCGATGTTGTTCTGCGGCCGGGCGAAGCCGTGGCCCTCGTCGGGGAAGACGACGTAGGTCACCGGGATGTTCTTCGCCTTCAGCGCATCGACGATCTGCTGGCTCTCGTTGACGTTGACCCGCGGATCGTTGGCGCCCTGGCCGATCAGCAGCGGCCGCCTGATCTGGTCGGCCTTGAACAGAGGCGACCGCTCCCTCAGCAGCGCCTGCCCCTCCGGGGTCGTCGGGTCGCCCATGCGCTTGTAGAATTGCGCCCGGATCGCTTCCCAGTAAGGCGGGATGGTCTTCAGGAGGGTGTTGAGGTTCGAAGGCCCGACGATGTCGACCCCGCAGGCGAACCTGTCCGGCGTGAAGGTCAACGCCGCCAGGGTCGCATAGCCGCCGTAGGAGCCGCCCATGATCGCCACCTTGTCGGGGGAGGTGACTCCGCGCGCGACCGCCCAGTCGACCGCGTCGAGCAGGTCCTCGTGCATCTTCGCGCCCCATTGCAGGTCGCCCGCCGAGATGAACTTCTTGCCGAACCCGGTCGAGGCGCGGAAGTTGACCGACAGCACCGCATAGCCGCGGTTCGCCAGCCACTGATGGTAGCCGTCGAAGCCGTAGGTGTCGCGCCCCCACGGCCCGCCATGGACGAACAGGACGAGCGGCACCGGCCGGTCGGGCTTGGCGTCGCCGTCCGGATCGGAGCCCGGCGGCAAGGTCAGATAGGAGACCATGTTGAGCCCGTCGCGGGTCCTGATCTCGACCGGGTGCATCTGCGCCATCGGCAGGCCGTCGAGCTCGGGCCGGCTGGTGTAGAGCTTGGTCAGCGCCTTCGCCTTGCGGTCGTAGAGCCAGGTGCTCGACGGCCCCGTGCCGGGGTCGAAGCCGACCAGCCAGCGGTCGTCCGCGTCGGTGCGCGAGGTCACCGCGAACTGGCCCGGCAGCTTCGCCTTCAGGAAGTCGAGGTCGGCCTTCACCGCGGAGCCGATCGGCACCCACTCGTTCTTGAGGTAATTGACCCCATAGGCCTCGACGCGCCCGGTCCTCGGATTGCTGATCGCGCCGCCGATATCGGCCCGCGCATTCTCGGCGATCACCGTCTTCCTGCCGCTGGCGACGTCCTGGGCGATCAGGGCGGCGGTGTCGCGGCCGCGCGAATCGACCCAGTACAGAATCTTGCCGTCGGTGGTGAAGCCGATCGGGTTGGTGGTCTGGCTGTCCTCGAGGGTGACCTGCTCGAACGGCGCGGCTTCCACCTTGCCGGCCGTCACCCGGTAGAAATCGCTGCCGCCGTCGGGTCGCGCCTTGGCGGCGATGCGCACATTGAGCTGCTCGTCGGCGAGGAAGTTCGAATAGCCGCCCATGTTCATCAGCACGGGGGTCAGCTTTCCGCTGGCGAGGTCGAGGCTGTAGACGTCGTGCCACTTGGGATCGCGGTTGTTGACCCCGATGAGGATGCGGTCCTTCACCTGGCTCGAGACGTTGACGATCTGCACCCGGCTCTTCTCGAACGGGGTCAGCGCCTTCTGCTCCCCGCTCGTCACGTCGACTCCGTAGAGGAGGAAATTCTCGTCCCCGCCTTTGTCGTTGATGAAGAGGATTCGCCGGCTGTCGGGGCTCCAGAAATAGTTGCGGATCGGCCGCTTGGTCTCGGCGGTGAGCGCGCGCGCCGCGGCCGGATTGGCGGCCGGGGCGACGTAGACGTTGAGCACCCCGTCGCGCGGCGCCAGCCAGCTCAGCCACTTGCCGTCCGGCGAGAGGCGCCCGGCGGCCCGAGTCGGGTTGCCGAAGAATTTCGCCCGGGCGATCAGTGGAACGTCGGTCTGGGCGACGGCCGGGATGGCGCCGACGGTGAGGCCCGCGCAGGCGGCGAGCAGCAGCAACTTGGTCTTCATGGATTCTCCCCTGGTGAATGGTGTGGGGCCACCCTAGTGTATTATATTACTAACACACAAGCGGAATTTATGTGACTTTTCCGCGCAGAGCCAAGCGGCGACTCTCCAGTCCTCCCTGTCCGCGAAGCGGATGGGGAGGGGGACCGCCGAAGGCGGTGGAGGGGCGAGCGGCGCCGGAGGCCCCTCCACCGCGTTTCACGCGGTCCCCCTCCCCATCGCCTTCGGCGACAGGGAGGACTGGCCGCCGATCACGTAACCTTGCCGCGCACGGCGAACTGGGGGTCGCGCCAGCGGCCGGTGTCGAGGATGGCTCGGAGGCGGTCGACCGCCACCCAGATGTCCTCGAAGCCGAGATAGAGGGGGGTGAGGCCGAAGCGGAGTATGTCGGGGGCTCGGAAGTCGCCGATGACTCCGTCGGCGATCAGGGCCTGGCAGATTTCGAAGGCGTGGGGGTGGGCGAAGCTGATGTGGCTTCCGCGCCGCTCGGGCTCGCGGGGCGAGATGCAGCTGAGTTCCGGGCACCGTTCGGCCATCAGGTAGGCGAACAGGTCGAACAGCTTCACCGATTTTGCCCATACCGCCGCCATGTCGGCGCCGTCGAAGCTCTCGACGCCCGCCTCGAGCGCGGCGAGGCCGAGGATAGGCGGGGTGCCGGCGAGGAATCGGGTGATGCCGGGGGCGGGGGCGTAATCGTCGGCGAAGGCGAAGGGCGCGGCGTGGCCCATCCAGCCGCGCAACGGACTGACCAGCCGCTCCTGCAGGTCTTCGGCGACGTAGAGGAAAGCGGGCGCGCCCGGCCCGCCGTTCAGATATTTGTAGCCGCACCCCACCGCCAGCTCGGCCCCCGCGCCGTTGAGGTCGAGCGGCACGGCGCCGGCGCTGTGGCTCAAATCCCAGATCACTCGCGCCCCGGCCGCCTTCGCTTTGGCCGTCACCGCCGCCATGTCGAACCGCTCGCCGCCTTTGTAGTGGACGTGGGTCAGAAGCAGCAGGTTGGTGTCCGGGCCGAGCCGGGCGTCGATCGAGTCCCGCCCGGCGACCTCCAGCCTCAGCCCCGCCAGCTCGGCCGCGCCCCGGGCGATGTGGAGGTCGGTCGGGAAATTGCCCGCCTCGGTCACCAGGCCCCGCCGTTCCGGCGCCAGGGCGGCCGCCGCGACGATCAGTTTGTAGAGGTTGACCGAGGTCGAATCGGCGACGATCACCTCGTTCGCCCTGGCGCCGATCAGGCCGGCGATCTTCGCCCCGACGCGCTGCGGCGCCTCGATCCAGCCGCGGCTGTTCCAGCTCCGGATCAGCTCGTCGGCCCACTCGGCCTCGACCGTCTGGCGAACCCGCCCCGCCGCCGCCTTGGGCATAGCGCCCAGGGAATTGCCGTCGAGGTAGATCAGCCCGTCGGGCAGGTGAAAGCGGTCGCGGAATGCCCGCAGCGGGTCGGCCGAATCGAGCGCGCGGGTGGATTCGAGGGTCTCGGTCATCACTCCTCCCCGGAACGGGGAGGGGGACCATGCGAAGCATGGTGGAGGGGGCCCGCCTCAGCTGCGGCGGAGACGTGGGCCCCCTCCACCGCACTTCGTTCGGTCCCCCTCCCCGTTCCGGGGAGGAGCCTAAAGGCCGAGCCCACTCTTGATCTCCTCCACCGCCGCCTTCCATGCCGCGCTCTCCGGCGCGATCAGCTCGACGTGGCCGGTATGGTCGACCATCCGCACGCTCACTCTGTCCCCCTTCGCGCGCATCGCCGACTGGTAGTCGCCCGCATAATGGGTCGGGATGATCCGGTCCTGCAGCCCGTTGACCAGGGCCTGCGGAACGTCGAGCGGGGCCAGCCTCGGCACGGACGTCTCGTCCAGCCGCCCGCCCGAAATCTGGGGGATCACCTCGAGACCGCAGCCGCTGCCCGGCGGCCGAGCCGCTTCCTCGAGATCCGGCAGGCCGCCCAGGCTCACCACCTTGGCGATCCGGATCGGCGCTCCGGAGCGAAGCGGACTCTCCGCCGGCAGGTTCGGCCGGCCCGCCAGCCACAAGGCCAGATGCCCGCCCGCCGAATGGCCGACCGCAACGAGGCGCGAGAGGTCGAGCTTGTACTCGGCGGCGTGCGCCTTGAGCGCGTCGGCGGCCGCCGCCACGTCCTGGAACGTCCCCGGATAGCCGCCGCCCTCGCGGTCGACTCCGCGATATTCCACGTTCCAGACGGCGATTCCGCGCTTCCTCAAATCGTCGGCGATCCAGTTCATGATGCGGCGGTCGGCGACGTCGCTTTGCCAGCAGCCGCCATGGACCATCAGCACGGTCGGATGCGGACCCTTGCCGGCCGGCACCCAGACGTCGACCAGCTGGAGCACCTTTTCGCCGTAGCGGATCGTGGCGTCCGGCTCGGGCCTCGGCCGCTTCAGCAGGTCGGGCCAGGTCAACAGGGCCTGCGCGTCGGCGGGGGGCGGGGAAGGCGGCTCGGTCACCGAGCAAGCGGCTAGCGCCGCGGCGAGGGCGAGGGCAAGTGCTGCGGGAACGTTCGGCACCGGTCGGTGATAGACGGCGGGCGCTCGCAGGGCAAAAAAGGTATCCGACCAACCGTGATCATTGACTGATTTAAATCAGGCGACTCCTGACCCAGGCTGTGCTAGGGTTGATCCATCACCGGCAATTGCCCGCAGGCGCTGGTGGCTGAGAGTAGATCGTCACACTCCCGCTTGCACAAGCCGGAGCCACGATATGAGCCTCTCCGATCCCTCCCCGCTCCAGCCCTTTTTGAACAAGCTGGTCTCGCGCTCCAACCTCGATGCCGACGAGCAGCGCGCCATTCTCGCGCTCCCGGCGCGGCCCGATCAGATCGAGACCAACCGCGATTTCGTTCGCCAGGGCGAAAGGGTCCACCACGCCTGTTTCGTCGTCGCCGGCCTGGTCGGCCGTTTCGGCCAGAATCGCAACGGAAGCCGCCAGATCACCGCCGTCCATATCCCGACGGACATGGTGGACCTTCATTCCGTCGTCGCGCCGGACGCGTGCTCGGCCTTGCAGGCGCTCTCGGTCGCGACGATCCTCAGGGTGCCGCATGAAGCGTTGCGCGAGACGGCTCGCCGCTACCCCGCAATCGCCGAGGCCTTCTGGCGCGAATGCGTGGTCGATGCCTCGGTTCTCGCGGAATGGGTGGTCAATGTCGGACGGCGCGATGCGAGGTCGCGGCTGGCCCATCTCATCTGCGAGATCGCCTGCCGTGAGGCAGGCGCCGGTGAGAATGTCGGATCCGACTTCCCGTTCCTGGCCAACCAAACTCACCTTGCCGACATGACCGGACTGACGCCGGTGCATGTCAACCGCTCGCTCCGGGTCCTCAGGGACGACAACGTCGTCGATGTCCGGGCCCGAATGGTCCGGGTCCTCGACTGGAAGCGGTTGGTCGAGATCGGCGACTTCGACAGCGACTATCTGCGCCTCGCCAAGGTCGCCAACGACCAGATCAGCGAGGCGGTCGCGGCCTAGCCGGATCGGGGACTGAGTTCACCGTCACGGCCTCCGCGAAGGTGAGGGTGAACAGAAGGTTGTGGGTCTGGTCCTCGACCTCGATGAACGAGGTCAGGTCGAGCTGACCTTCGCGCAGTTCGCCGGCCATCACGTCGCGGGCCGCCTCGACGGCGTTCCTTCGCGCCGCCGCCTCGTCGGGCAGCGCAACCCCTTCTTCGTCCTCGGTGAAGCCGTTCCCGTTGCAGATGTGGAAGTAGAAGTGGGGCATGCGGCGGTTGCCTTTAGGTAGCTGGCGCAGGGGGACTATAACCTGGGTTAGTTTCGTCGCTCAGCCCATCGGCCCTGCGGTCGTACTCGTCGGCCATTTCAAGCAGCGTGGGCGCTACGGACGTACCGAGCATGCCGGCCGCGAGGCGGCGGCACCGGCGCCCCTCTCCCCGCAGAAACTCGATTTCCTCCATGCGCGCTTAGCGAGTTCGCGGAAGCGTAGGTTCCAAAAAGCGCACCCCTCACCCTCAAGTGCGTTTGCGCGAAAAAAAAGAGCGGGCGCCGGACAGGGGGCCGGCGCCCGCTCAGGGTGTCGGGGCGGAAGGGGTCACCGTCCCCGGACGATCAGGCCGCCGGCGGAGGCGAAGCGCCCCGCCTTGTCGATCGCGTTGGCGACTTGCGGGGCCGCGGCGTCGATCGCGGCATCGCGGCACTTCTCGCCGGCCAGCCGGTCCTTGAGGGTCTCGACGCCGGTGCCGAGGCAGAGCGTCTCGGCGGCGTGGCGGACTCGGGCCTGGAGCCGCGCCTTGCCGGCGGCGCCGCGAAGATTGAGGTCGTCATAGGCCACCCGGGCGACGGGCGCCTTGGCGGTGACGACCAGCTCCGCGGCGTGGAGCGGGGCGCTGGTGGCGGCGAGCGTTCCGCCGGTCACCCCGAGCGCGGCGACCGCGCCGAGAGCGGCGAATTTGATGTTGAGCATGTTCATGTCCTTTCTCCCTGGTTCTTCTGTGTCGTGGGCTCAGCCGCGGCGGGGCCCGGTCCGGCCGGCGTCCCGCTCCCACGGGGCGTCGAACTGGATCTGGTTGAGGCGCTTCAGCGCCTGGCCGGCCGCGGCGAAGATGCCGGCGACCTGGGTTGCGAAATCGTGGCCGTGCTCGGCCCAGATCCGCGCTTCCATTCCATCGCGCATTTTATCACTCCTTCACTTCGTGGCCGGCACGGGCGCCGGTCGGTGACGCCGAAATAGGAGTGAGAGGGACCAAGCGTCCAACTAAACGCTCGACACAGGTAACAAGTCAGACTTATCAAGTGCGCGATGCGACGCCTTCCGCCCCTCGCCGCCGTCCGGGCCTTCGAGGCCGCCGCCCGGCACGAGAATTTCACCCTCGCCGCCGCCGAGCTCGGGCTCACCCAGGCGGCGGTCAGCTACCAGATCAAATTGCTCGAGGACCGGCTCGGTTTGCCCCTCTTCGTCCGATCGAAGCGGCGGGTGACTTTGAGCGAGGCGGGCCGGCGGATCGTGCCCCTCGTGTCCGGCGCCTTCGACGATCTCTCCGACGCCTTCTCGGGGCTAATCGACGAGGATGAGAGCGTCCTCACCATCAGCACCACCCAGACCTTCGGCTCGAACTGGCTGGCGCCGCGATTGGGCAGCTTCCAGGTGGCCCGGCCGGACCTCGCCGTCCGGCTCCAGGCGGAGAATGCGCTGATCGACTTCGCCCGGGGCGAGGTCGACGTCGGAGTGCGGATGGGGCTCGGGCCGTGGCCGGGGCTCAGGCACCATTTCCTCTGGCACCTTCATGCCGCGCCTTTCTGCTCGCCCGAGTTCAAGGAGCGGCACCGGCTCGAGACGCCCGAGGACGTGCTTCGGGTGCCGCGCCTCACCCCGGACGACGAATGGTGGAAATTGTGGCTCGACAAGGCCGGCGTGGCGCCGCGCGACGAGCCGGGCGGGCGCGGCATCCGCCTCGATTCGCAGGTCTCGGAAGGCCAGATGGCGCTCGCCGGCCACGGCCTGTCGATGCTGACCCCGATCTACTGGCAGGCCGAGGTCGCCGCCGGGCGGCTGGTCCGCCCGTTCGACATCCAGGTCTGCGAGAAGCGCGCGACCTGGCTGGTCTATCCCGAGCACAAAAGAGGCCGGGCCAAGGTCCGCCACTTCCGCGACTGGCTCCTCGCCGAGGTCGCGGAAATGGCGAGACACGGCCCGGCGGAGGTGTTCACCGAGCGCGCGGAGTGACTGACATCCAGTCCTCCCTGTCGCCGAAGGCGATGGGGAGGGGACCATGCGAAGCATGGTGGAGGGGCCTTACGGAGTCGGCAAAAGCCCCTCCACCAGCCCGCGGCTGGTCCCCCTCCCCATGCGCTTCGCGCACAGGGAGGATTAGGGGTCAGGCCGCCGCCGCCGGGCGCGGCCTGAACCTGCGCCAGCCGAGCCAGGCGAGCAGCGCCACGACCAGCCAGGGTGCCAGCGTGATGAGGGCGAGCAGCATCCATTCGAGCGCCCCGACGAGGTTGTCGAAGCCCTCCGAGAGCGAGCGCCGGACGCCCGGCGCCATGTCGCCGGATTCGTAGCTGAAGCTCATCGGCGTGGTGGCGAGCAAGGCCTGCTTCTCGGTGCGGGTCGCGCGGTTCGCCGCCATCGAGTCGCGAAGCTGCTGGGCCTGGCTCTGAAGCTCCGCGCGCTCGGGCGAGCGCAGATCCTTGCGGGCGAGCTGGGCCTCGATCTGCTTCAGCCGCTCGCCGGCGTCGGTCTCGCCCCGGCGGGCGGCGTCGATCGCGCTCTGCTGCTCCTCGCCGTTGATCTCACTTTCGACGAGCAGGCCGTCGACGTGGTTGACGGCGTCGATCCCCTGCTTTCCGAAGGCGCGGGCGATCGCCGGATCGAGCTTGAAGTCGAGCCGCGCCTCGATGTCGCGGTCGCCGGTCAGATGGTAGTACATGCCGGTGATCCGGCAGCGCTCGAGGCCGAGCTTCTCGCACGCCTGGGCGTGCACCTCCTGGATTCCGGCGATCCGCTCGGCCGGCAGCCGGAAGGCGTATTTGTAGTTGAAGGCGACGCCCGGCGCGGCGGTCGGCGCGATCCCCGGAGCGGCAAGCTCCTCGTCCGCCGCCGCGTTGCTCGCCGATCTGTCCGCTGAAGCGCTTTCGCCGCCCCGATTCGGGACCTGCCCGCACCCCGCCGCGAGAAGAATGAGACCCAGTCCGAACGCCTTGCGCATCTTCTGTCCTCCTTCTGTTATCGCAATACTCTACCAAATCGGTAGAGAAAAACAAAAGGAAATTGCGATGCGCGCCACTTTCCCGAACTTTGCGACCTTTCGCGGCCCTCGCTTCCCCTGCTATCGCGGGCGATGGCCAGCAGCTTGAACGACATCGATCCGATCCAGGACCAGCCCTTCGATTCGGCGCTCTCCCAGCGCTACCTGGTCTACGCCCTCTCGACGATCACCGCCCGCTCGCTGCCCGACGTGCGCGACGGGCTGAAGCCGGTCCATCGCCGCTTGCTGTGGGCGATGCGCCTCCTCCGCCTCGATCCGGCGGCGGGCTACAAGAAATGCGCCCGGGTGGTCGGCGACGTGATCGGCAAATACCACCCGCACGGCGACCAGTCGGTCTACGACGCGATGGTCCGCCTGGCGCAGACCTTCTCGCTCCGCTACCCGCTGGTCGACGGCCAGGGCAATTTCGGCAATGTCGACGGCGATAACGCCGCGGCGATGCGCTACACCGAGGCCCGCCTCACCCGCGCCGCCAACGATCTCATGGCCGGGCTCGACGAGGGCACGGTCGAGTTCCGCCCCACCTACAATGGCGAGGAGGAGGAGCCGGAGGTCTTCCCGGGCCTGTTCCCCAATTTGCTCGCCAACGGCGCCAGCGGAATCGCGGTCGGCATGGCGACCTCGATCCCGCCGCACAACCTCGCCGAGATCCTCGACGCCGCCGTCCACCTCATCGATCACGAAAAGGCGACGACCGCCGAGCTGATGCAGTTCGTGCGCGGCCCAGATTTCCCGACCGGCGGCATCCTCGTC
>Ga0206353_10743965_pt1 | contig 11827 bp, 11 predicted proteins | sample DielMetaTC5am4_FD_146436 | JGI IMG/M metagenome (GOLD analysis project Ga0206353, IMG submission 146436) | Corn rhizosphere microbial communities from Kellogg Biological Station, Michigan, USA - Diel MetaT C5am-4 (Metagenome Metatranscriptome)... | ecosystem: Host-associated > Plants > Roots >...
CTGCCACTACGAGGTGTTCGACCAGGGGCTGCTGGCGGTCACCGGCAGCACGCTGCTGGTGCCATACGACTTCACCATCGCCCGCCCCCGCCGGCTGACCACCGAGGAGAAGGAGTTCCTGCACCGCTGGACAGAGGAAGGACCCCCGTCCCCCTCACCCCTCGCAAGCTCGGGGGGAGCCTCTGGACAGGGGCCGTTCCAGCACGTTACTTGCGGCGGACGACGGCCCAGGCGCCGCCGAGGACGGCGGCCGCGACCGCAGCCTTCACGATGCCGCCGAGGATGAACGGGTAGAAGCCGGCCTCGAGCGCCTGCTGGGCGTTCAGATGTGCGGCGACGGCGAGCCACGGGACGCCGACGGCGAAGATGACCGCCTGGCCGGCGGCGAACAGCGGCAGCGACTTCCACGGGGTGCGGTCCATGCCGCGGCGGGCGGCCAGGCCCATGAGGTACGCCGCCGGGATGAAGCCGACGATGTAGCCCCCGGTCGCGCCGAACACCACGTGCACGCCGCCGGTCTGGTCGGCGAAGACGGGTACGCCGACCAGCCCCACGGCGAGGTACGCCAGGTCGACGGCGAGGCCGCGCACCGGCCCGAGGCTCGCCGCGGTGAGGACGACGGCGAGCGTCTGCCCGGTGATCGGCACCGGCGACCCGGGCACCGGGATCGACACCTGGGCCAGCAGCGCGGTGAACAGCACGCCCAGCGCGACCAGGCCGACGTCGCGGGCCCGGACGGCCGGCACGAGGTCGGCGAGCACGAGCGGGCGCGAGGGTAGCGCCGGGGTGGAAGCGGTGGCCACAGGTCCTCCTGGAACGTTCGAGCGGGTTCGCGGGGGAGTCTGCCGCATCGCCCCGACCGCCGAGCACAGACCCCTACCGCGCGGCGAACTCGCCGGGGGCGTCGTCCGGCCAGCGGTTCTGCATGCTCATCGCGGCCGTGTGGATGTAACCCCACAGCGTCGCGTCCTGCTCCGCGGTGAACTCCAGGGAGTCGACGGCGTCGCGCATGTGCTCCAGCCACGCGTCGCGCTCGACCGGGCCGATCGCGAACGGCGCGTGCCGCATCCGCAGCCGCGGATGGCCACGCTGCTGCGAGTAGGTCGTGGGTCCGCCCCAGTACTGCTCGAGGAAGGACCGCAGCCGCCACTCGGCGCCGTCCCAGTCGTCCTGCGGGTACAGCGGGGCGAGCCGGGGGTCGGCGCGCACGCCCTCGTAGAAGCGGGCCACGAGCCGGGCGAACGTCGGCGCACCGCCGACCTCGTCGTAGAAGGTCCGTGCCGAGGGCAGGGACCGGCTCGGTTCGCTCATGCCACCGATGGTCCCGCAGCCTGCGGCCGGGCTGCCACGGAGGTCCGGGTCCGCTCGTAGCCGAGCAGGGGGACGACGACGGCGAGCACGCCGATCCCGCCGGCGACCGCGACCACTCCGCCCGGCGACAGCACCTCGGCCAGCGCGCCGGCGGCCATCACGCCGATGCCCTGGACACCGGCCAGCCCGGTGACCGCGACCCCGAAGGCTCGCCCGCGGTAGGCGGACGGCACGGCCTGCACGAACGAGACGTTCAGCGGGATGGTCCAGGCCGAGCCGAGGCCGCCGACGAACATCAGCGCGACCACCAGGCCGAAGGCGACCGGCCCGGGTTCGGCGGTCGTCGCGATCAGGCCCGCCGCCACGAGCGGGACGAGCGAGAGCAGCACCAGCGGGACCACCAGCCGGTCGCGGCGCGCGGGCGCGACCCAGCGCCCCACCACGAGGGCGCCCACGGTGATGCCCAGCGGGGCCGCGGCGAGCAGGATGCCGACGCCGGTGCTGCCCTGGCCTAGTTCGGTCGCGAAGGGGACGGCCAGCCCCTCGGGCGCCAGCGCGAACAGCGTGGCCACCCAGAGCACGGCGATGATCGAGCGCAGCCGGGGCGTGCGCGCGATGAACCGCAGCCCTTCGACGGTGTCCTGCCAGATCGACATGCGGCCACCGGTCGTGTCGGCCGGGGCGGGACGGCGCTGGAGACCGACCTGCAGCCAGATCGCCGACACCAGGAACGTGACGGCGTCGAAGAGCAGCGCGGCGGCCGGGCTGAACGCTGCGACGAGGGCGCCGGCGAGCAGGAACCCGACGACCTGGGTGAGCTGAACGCACACGTTCGTGACCGACGAGGCGACGGCATAGCGGTCGTCGTCGAGGATGTCGGCCTGCAGCGCCGAGCGTGCCGAGTCGAACGGCGGCGCGGCGAGCGAGACGAGCAGCAGCAGCGCCAGCAGCGCCGCCAGCGGCATGCCCGGGATCGCCATGGCCGCCACCAGCAGCGCGCGCAGCACGTCGCTGGCGATCATCACCCGGTGGCGCGGCAGCCGGTCGGCGATCGCCGAGAGCACCGGGCCGCCCAGCAGCCAGGGCAGGTAGCCGATGCCGAAGGTCAGCGCGGACAGCAGCGGCGAGTTGGTGCGCTGGTACACCAGGACGGTCAGCGCGACCCGGGCCAGTTCGTCGCCGACGCTGGAGAGCACCAGCGTGCTGAACAGCGCGCGGAACTCGCGCACCGCGAAGACGTCCCGGAACGTGGCGGTACGGTCGGCGACGGCGCCCGGTGACCCTTCGGCACCCGGCGCAGTGGTGGTCAGCGGACCCCTGCCCCGGCCGGGGCGGGCACCAGCGGCAGCGGGATACGGATGCCCTCGGTGGCGAACCGCTCGGTCAGCCGCAGCCGCAGCTCGCGGGCCACCCGCCACTGGTCGGCGCTGGTGCTGCGCACCTGCACCCGCATGACCACGCCCGCAGGCGTGATGTCCTCCACCCCGAGCGATTCCGGCGGGGCGAGCAGGACGCCGGACCAGTCCTCGTCGGCATACAGCGCGTCGGCCACCTGCTGCATCACGGTCCGGCAGCGCTCGAGGTCGGTGTCGTGGGCCACCGGCATGTCGATGACGACCTGCGCGAAACCCTGGCTCTTGTTGCCGACCCGCTGGATCTCGCCGTTGCGGGCGTACCAGACGACGCCGTGCGCGTCGCGCAGCCGGGTGATGCGCAGGCCGACGGCCTCGACGGTGCCGCTGGCCTCGCCGAGGTCGACGACGTCGCCGACGCCGTACTGGTCCTCGAGGATGATGCCGATCCCGGCGATGAAGTCCTTCACCAGGTTCTGCGCGCCGAAGCCGAGGGCGACCCCGACGACGCCGGCGCTGGCCACGATCGGGGCCAGGTTGATGCCGAGCTCGCCGAGCACCAGGACGACGGCGATGCCGAGGATGAGGAACGAGGCGATGTTGCGCAGCACCGAGCCGATGGCCTCGGCGCGCTGCGTACGGCGGGCGGTGGCGAGCTCGCCGTCCGCCTGACCGGTGGCCGCGCGCGCCCTGCGCAGCACCGAGGAGACGGCGCCGGTCGCGGTGCGGTCGGTCAGCCGCCGGATCGCGCGATGCACCAGCGCACGGACGGCGACGGCCACGACGACGATGAGCAGGATCCGCGCGGGCGTGGCGATGAAGGCCTCGGCGTTGGACGCCAGCCACGCCGAACCGGTGAGGTCGAAGATCTTGGCGCAGAGGGTCGTCGAGTCGTGGACACAGCTCGGGGGCGGTGAAATGGTAAGGCCACTACCTGCGGCCACCACGGACAGTGAAGCGATCATCACAGTCCATACTCTCAGCTTTGCGCGTGGATGTCAGCGGTCCGGACGCTCCCGTTTCATTTTGATCTTGAACGGATCCAGGCCGGTTGCCGCGGCAAGAAAGGCCAGCTGGTCGGCGGCGAGCCCCACCGTCCGGCTGACCGCCCGGGCGCCGTGGCCGACCGAGGTCTCCCGGCGCAGCACCACCGGGGCGTCCGAGACGGTCGCGTGTTGCAGCGCCGCGGCCAGCTTGCGGGCGTGCAGCGGGTCGACCCGGGTGTCCGACTCGAAGGTGGTGAACAGGACGGCGGGATAGGCCGTCCCCTCGCGGACCGCGTGGTAGGGCGAGTAGCCGAGCAGCCAGCCGAGCTCGACCGGGTCGTCGGCCGTGCCGTACTCGTCGTTCCAGGTGCGGCCGAGGCCGAACCGCTCGTAGCGCACCATGTCGAGCAGCGGAGCGCTGCAGACGACGCCCGCGGCGAGATCGGGCCGCTGGGTCAGCGTCGCGCCGACCAGCAGGCCGCCGTTGGAGCCGCCCATGACGGCGAGCTGGTCGTGCGTCGTCCACCCCCGGGCGACGAGGTGCTCGCCCGCGGCGGCGAAGTCGTCGAACACGTTCTGCTTGCGCTCGCGCATCCCGGCGCGGTGCCACTCCTCGCCGTGCTCGGAGCCGCCGCGCAGGTTCGCCACCGCCCACACCCCGCCGGCTGCCACCCACGCCAGCGCCTGCGCCGAGTAGGCCGGGGTGAGCGCCACGTTGAAGCCGCCGTAGCCGTACAGGACCGTCGGCCGGGGCTCGTCGGGGCGGCCCGCCTGCGAGATCACGAACAGGTGCACCAGGGTGCCGTCCGCCGAGCGCGCGTGCGTCTCCACGACCGTCACCGCCGGCACCTCGCCCGCGACCTCGGCCCGCTCCCAGACCGAGAGACCTTCGCCGCCCCACCGGAAGGCCGAGGGCGGCGTCGCGTAGTCGGTGTAGCCGATCCAGGCCTCGCGGCCGCCCTCCGGCGGCACGCTGACGCCGGCGATGCTCCCGGTGCCGGGCGCGGGCAGCTCCTGGCTCGACCCGTCCCCGGCCCACAGCGAGAGCCGGTCGGTGGCGTCGACCGAGTGGACGGCGAGGACGCGCAGGTCGCCGTCCGGGCCGTCGACGAGGGCGACGTCCGAGAGCACGCCGTCGTCCTGCTGGGGGACGACGTCGCGCCACGCACTCGGCGCCCAGGTGGCCGGATCCGAGGGGTCGGCGACGGCGAGCCGCCAGCGGGGCGCGTCGCGGTCGCTGAGCAGCCACAGCCGGCCGTCCCGGGCCACCCATGCGCTGGTCTGGGCGTCGACGCCGACCTGGAGTTCGCGCAGCTCGCCGTCCCCGCTCAGATCGGCGAGCCAGACGTCGTCGCGCGGCGCCGTCCCGATCGAGGCGGAGACGACCAGCCAGCGGCCGTCGCGGCTGGTGCGGGCCCCGAAATAGGTGGACGGGTCGCTGCCCTCGCCGTGCACCAGGACGTCGTCGCGTTCGGGGTCGGCGCCGACGCGGTGCCGCCACACCCGGCGGTGGAACTGCTCCTCGCCGGCCGGCACCCGTTCCGGCGGCAGCCGGCGGACGTAGAACAGCTCCTCGCCGCCGGGCAGCCAGGCGACGGGGGAGTAGCGGCAGCGGTCGATCGGCCCGTCGAGCACCTCGCCGGTGGCGACGTCGAGCACGTAGAGCCGCGACTCCTCGTCGCCGCCGCTGGAGAGCTGGTAGGCCAGCCGGTCGCCCTCCCACGACGGCATCCAGGCGTCGAGGGTGGTCAGGCCGTCCGGGTCGATCGCCGTCGGGTCGACCAGTACCCGCTGCGTGCCGTCGGGCTCGCGGACCCGCAGGACGGCGTGCTCCTGACCCGGGTCGCGACGGGTGGAGAAGGCGCGCCCGGCCCGCCACACCGGGACGCCGACCGCGCCGGCGTGCACCAGCTGCTCGAGCCGCTCGGTGAACGACGCGCGCATCGGCAGGCCGGCGAGGTGGTCGGTGGCCAGCTCGTCCTGCGCCGCCGTCCACGCCGCGGTGCGCGGATCGTCGGCGTCCTCGAGCCAGCGGTAGGGGTCGGCGACGCGGTGGCCGTGCAGCTCCTCGACCAGGTCGAGCCGCGGTGCCTCGGGGTAGCGCATCCCGCGAACGGTAGTGCGCGCGCGGATTGGGGGAGCGCAGCCTCAGCTCTCCGGGCCAGAATGGGACCGCCCGTGGGCCGCAGCCGGCGGTCCGGGGCGCTCGGAGGTGATCCGTGTCGCGTGCCACGCCCGGGTCGTCGTCGGCGAGCCACCCGGGCCCGCGCCGCGACCCACACCACTCACTGCCGCGCCCGCCCGTGCCCAAACCGGGGACGGCGGGCGCGACCCTCCTGCTCAACGCGACCTATGAGCCACTGTGCGTGGTGTCCAGCCGGCGGGCGATCGTGCTCGTGCTGGCGAGCAAGGCCGTGGCGGTCGACTCGGCGGCGGACGTCGTCCATGCGGAGACGGTGAGCCTGCCGGTGCCCATCGTCGTCCGGCTGACCCGGTACGTGCGGGTCCCCTACCCGGCCCAGGTGCCGCTGTCGCGGCGGGCGGTGTTCACCCGCGACGGGCAGACCTGCGTCTACTGCGGCAGCTCGGCCACGTCGATCGACCACGTCGTCCCCCGCAGCCGCGGTGGCACGCACACCTGGGACAACGTGGTGGCCGCCTGCCGCCGCTGCAACCACACGAAGGCCGACCGCTCGCTGGCCGAGCTGGGGTGGGTGCTGCCACACCCCCCGCGCACGCCGAGCGGCGCCGCGTGGCGGCTGCTCGGCGCACGGACCGTGGACCCTCGCTGGAAGGAATGGCTGGGCATGCCGGAGAGCGTCTCGGCCTGATGAGGCAATGGAAGCTTTACCCACGTCCTGGCGGCCGGATACGGGGGGTAAAGCTTCCATTGCCTATGTGACCCGGGAGCGCTCGGCCGGGTAGCGCTCATGGGCGCCCTCGGCGAACAGGTCGCGGAACCGCGCCATCGCGTCCCACACCTCGGCGAACCGGGTGTACAGCGGCGCGGGGCCCAGCCGCACCCGGTCCGGCGTCCGGTAATCGGGGACGACGCCGCGGTCGATCAGCGCCTGGGTGATCTGCCACGCCTGCGGGTGGGCCAGCGTGACGTGCGAGCCGCGCCGCGACGGGTCCCGCGGCGAGGCCAGGACGACGCCGTGCGGCGCCAGCCACTCGTCGGCCAGTGCCACCATGAGCGAGGTCAGCGCCCGGCCCTTCGCGGCCAGCCGCCCGATCCCCGCCTCGGCGGTCAGCCGCACGCCCACCTCGACGGCGGCCATGCCCAGCACCGGCGGCGTCCCCACGCCGAACCGCTCGATGCCGGGCACCGGGTCGTAGTCCGGACCCATCGCGAACTGGTCGCGCTGGCCGAACCAGCCCCAGATCGGCTGGCGCAGCCGCTCCTGCAGGTCGCCGCGCACGTAGAGGAAGGCCGGCGCGCCCGGCCCGCCGTTGAGGTACTTGTACGTGCACCCGACGGCAAGGTCGGCGCCGGCGGCGGACAGCTCCACGGGGACGGCGCCGGCCGCGTGCGAGAGGTCCCACAGCACCAGGGCGCCGGCGTCGTGCACCTGGCGGGAGATCGCCGGGATGTCGGCTATCTTGTTGAATCATTCGGCGACCACCGAGAGGACGACGACGGCGACCCGCTCGTCCAGCGCCGCCGCGAGCGACGCCGGGTCGAGGCCCTCGTCGATGTCGGCGGCGACCCGGCGCACCGTCATGCCTCGCGCCGCGGCGACGCCGTCGACGATGTACCGGTCGGTCGGGAAGTCGTCGCCGCTGCACACCAGCGCGTCGCGGCCCGGCCGCGCGTCGGCCCCCGCGACCAGCAGCTTGTACAGGTTCACCGACGTCGAGTCGGCGACCATCACCTCGCCGGGCCGGGCGCCCAGCACGCCGGCGGCCAGCGCGTCGCCGATCCGGGTGGCCACCTCGATCCACGACGACCACGAGCCGACCAGCCCGCGGCCCCATTCCTGCTCCACCGCGCGCGCCACGGCGGCGGGCGTCTCGACCGGCAGCCGGCCCAGCGAGTTGCCGTCGAGATAGAGCAGATCGTCCCCGGTGAAGCGGGCACGGAACCCGGCGAGCGGGTCCTCCGCGTCGAGCGCCTCGGCGGCCTGCCTGGTCAGCTCCATGGCGCACTGTCTACCGTCCCGGTGCGTGACGCGCCTGCACGACCTCACCGCGCTGGAACAGGCCGCCGCCGTCCGCGCGAAGGAGGTCAGCCCCACCGAACTGGTCGAGCACTACCTGGCCCGCATCGGCGCGCTCGATGCCGGCCTGGGCGCCTTCATCACGGTCACCGCCGACCGGGCCCGCGCCGCCGCAGCGGCAGCCGAGGAGCGGCTGCGTGCCGGGGGCGAGCTGCCGCCGCTGCTCGGCGTCCCGACCGCGATCAAGGATCTGAACAACACCGCCGGCGTCCGGACGACGTTCGGCTCGACGGTCACCGCCGACTTCTTCCCCGAGGTCGACGACGCCGTGGTCACCGCGCTGGCCGGCGCCGGCACGATCAGCCTCGGCAAGACGAACACCCCCGAGTTCGGTTTCCCCTGCTACACCGACAACGACCTCGCCGGGCCGGCCCGCTGCCCCTGGGACACCACCCGGCTGGCCGGCGGCTCCAGCGGTGGCGCGGCGGTCGCCGTCGCCGCGGGCCTGGTGCCGTTCGCGCAGGGCAGCGACGGCGGTGGCTCGATCCGCATCCCGGCCAGCATCAACGGCCTGTTCGGCATCAAGCCGACCCGCGGCCGGGTGAGCAACGCGCCGCTCGGCGCAGAGATCACCGGCCTGGGCACCAACGGGCCCCTGGCACGGACCGTCCGCGACGCCGCGGCGATGCTCGACGCGATGGCCGGCCCGGTCGCCGGCGACCCGTACTGGGCGCCGCCGCCGGGCGAGGCGTTCCTTGCGTGCGCGGAGCGGCCGGCCGGGCGGCTGCGGATCGGCCGGTTCCTCGAGTCGGCGATGCCGGACGTGGAGCTGGCCCCGGAGGTGGCCGCGGCCTTCGACGACGCCGCCCGGCTGCTCGAGGAGCTCGGTCACGAGGTGGTGGACGTCCCGCCGGGGCTGCTCGGGCCCGACGTCCTCGGCTCGTTCGAAAAGGTCTGGTCGCTGTCGGGGACCCTGCTGCCGGTGGCACCGGAACGCGTGGCCGAACTGCGGCCGCTGACCCGCGTGCTGCGCGAGCGCGGGCTGGCGCTCTCCGCCCAGGAGGCCATGGCAGCGATGACCGAGCTGCGGCTGTTCTCCCGGCGCTTCGTCGTCGCCACCGCCGGCTTCGACGCGCTCCTCGCACCGGTCACGACCATGACCCCGCGGCCGCTGGGCTGGTTCGACGCCGACGGCGACGGCGCCGAGGACTTCGAGCGGCAGAAGCGCTACGCCGCGTTCACCGCCGTCTTCAATGTCACCGGGCAGCCCGCGGTGAGCGTGCCGCTGCACTGGACGGACGACGACCTGCCGGTCGGCACGATGCTGGTCGGCCGGCCCGCGGACGAGGCGACGTTGCTGGCGCTGGCGGCCCAGCTGGAGCAGGCCCGGCCCTGGGCGCACCGACACCCACCGGCGTGGGACCAGGATGCTTCTCCCGGTGGGTTGGTTGGGTAGGTTGTCGCCGTGCCCGTCTGGCAGACCGTCCTCATCTACGTCGTCGCGCCGCTCGCGTTCGTCCTGTTCCTGGCGGCCCTGACCCTTCCCGGCGGCCGCAAGGGGCCGCGCTGGAAGTCCGGCCAGCCGTGGCCGCACGAGCCCGTTTGGTACGAACCGCACCCCGAGGCACTCGGTGAGCACGGCGGCGGCCACGGCGACGACCATGCGGCCCTCCCCGCCGGTCACGCGCCCGCGGCGGTGCTGGACGCCGGCTCCAGCGCCGGTGCCGTGACCACCACCGACGAGGTCGCGCTGCCGGTCAGCGCCGGACCGCTCGGCGGCGCGCGGGGCACCTGGTGAGCCCGGTGTCCGTCTCGACTTCCTCGACGCCCGGAGGCCGGCGATGACCCACGCCCTGGAGACCCAGTCGCACCACACGGCGACCGAGGTCACCGCGCCCACCCGGACCGAGGAGGAGGAGCGGCACGACCGCATCTTCAGCTGGCGCGAGCTGGCCCGCCTCGACGAGGCGCTGACCATGTCCTCCCGCGAGACCGGCCTGCGGTTCACCCTCTACATCGGCGAGCTCGGCAAGCGCACCCGCATCCGGGCCGAGGAGCTCTTCGCGCAGTCCGGCCACGACCTCGCCGACTCGGTGCTGCTCGCCGTCTCGCCGGGGCAGCGGGTCGTCGAGCTGGTCACCGGCTCGACCGCCGCCCGGCGCATTCCCGACCGGGCCTGCGCGCTCGCCGTCCTGTCGATGACCAACAGCTTCGCCGCCGGCGACGTGGTCGGCGGCATCGTCAACGGGCTGCGGCAGCTCTCCGACCAGGCGGGCCACCCGCCCGGGCTCCGCCCTCGCTGACCCACCTCTCGGCTCGATCATGGCGCCCTGACCACTGCTGGGGCTCCCAGCGTGGTCACGGGGCCATGATCGTCTCCGGCTAGCCCTCAGCGTCGCGCTCCCGGGCGCGCAGGGCGCGGGCGATGCCGTCCCGGCCCTCGCTGACCAGCCGGCGCAGCGGTGCCGGCTGGGTCTCGTCGGCCAGCCAGGCGTCGGCGACGTCGAGCGTGTGCTGCTCCACCACAGGGGGGAACAGGTACTGGACGGCGTTCTTCGCGATCTCGCCGGGGCGCCGGTCCCACAGCGGCCGGATCTCGGCGAAGTACCGGTCCACGAACCCGCCGGTCAGCGCCCGCTGCGCCGGGTGCCAGAACCCGGCCAGCAGCGCCTCGTGGACGGCGTTGGGCACGGAGTCGTCGTGGAAGGCGCACCGCCACGCCTCCTCCTTGGCCTGCGCGGTCGGCCGCAGCGCGCGGGCGGTCGCGGTCCGGCGGATACCCGTCGCCGTCGCGTCCCGCTCGGCCTCGGCGTCGATCTCGGCGTCACCCGCCGCGCCGATGGCCACCAGCCCCATGAGGAAGGCCCAGCGCGCGTCGGCGTCGACGGCCAGCCCCTCGTAGCTCACCGCCCCGTCGAGCAGCCCGCGCAGGACGGCGGCGTGCTCCGGGGTGCGCGCCGCGCTGGCGAAGGTGCGCGACCACTGCAGCTGCTGGTCGCTGCCCGGCGCGGCGTTCTCGAGCGACGCGAGCGCCTTGTCCGCCAGCGTCGTCCATCCGCCTTCTGCCCAGGCCGGGTCGGCGTACGAGGCCAGCGCGGTCTGCACCCGGGCCAGCAGCGACTGGACGACGGTCATCTCGCTCTCGGCGTCGATCCCGGCGAGCACCATCTGCACCCACTCGCGGGCCGGCAGCTCGGCGTCGCGGGTCATGTCCCACGCCGCCGACCAGCACAGCGCGCGGGCCAGCGAGTCGGGCATCCGGCCGATCCCCGAGCGCAGCGTGGCCAGCGACCGATCGTCGAGGCGCAGCTTGGCGTAGGTCAGGTCCTCGTCGTTGACCAGCACCAGCTCGGCGGCGGGATGGCCGGAGAGCTCGGCGACCTCGGTGCGTGCGCCGTCGACGTCCAGCTCCACCCGGTGCACGCAGGTGAGCCCGTCCGGCCCGCTGTTGTAGAGCCCGACGGCCAGCCGGTGCCTGCGCAGCACCGGGTGCTCCGGGACGGCGGTCTGCTCGATCGCGAAGCTCTTGAACCGGCCGTCGTCGGTCAGCTCGAAGACCGGCCGCAGGGTGTTGACCTGGCTGGTCTGCAGCCACTGCTCCGACCAGGCGGTCAGGTCGCGGCCCGAGCTCTCCGACAGCGGGCCGAGCAGGTCGGCGAGGGTGGTGTTGCCGTACTCGTGGGTGCGGAAGTAGCGGCGGATGCCGGCGAGGAACTCGTCGCGGCCGACGTAGGCGACCAGCTGCTTGAGCACCGAGGCGCCCTTGGCGTAGGTGATGCCGTCGAAGTTGACCTCGACCGAGGCGACGTCGGGCATGTCGGCGGCGATGGGGTGGGTGGAGGGCAGCTGGTCCTGCGCGTACGCCCACGCCTTCTCGGTGTTGGCGAACGTCGTCCAGGCGGTCGTGTACTCGGTCGCCTCGGACTGGCACAGCGTGCTGATGTAGGTCGCGAACGACTCGTTGAGCCACAGGTCGTCCCACCAGCGCATGGTCACGAGGTCGCCGAACCACATGTGC
>Ga0206353_11605092_pt1 | contig 11826 bp, 9 predicted proteins | sample DielMetaTC5am4_FD_146436 | JGI IMG/M metagenome (GOLD analysis project Ga0206353, IMG submission 146436) | Corn rhizosphere microbial communities from Kellogg Biological Station, Michigan, USA - Diel MetaT C5am-4 (Metagenome Metatranscriptome)... | ecosystem: Host-associated > Plants > Roots >...
CGGGCTATGCCGGCGGCAGCCGCGCCGATGCCAGCTACGAGCAGGTCGGGACGGAAACGACGGGCCACGCCGAATCGGTGCGCATCGTCTACGATCCCAAGGTGGTGAGCTACGGGCAGCTGCTCCGCGTCTTCTTCTCGTCGCACGATCCGACCGAAGTGAACCGGCAGACGCCCGACGTCGGCCCCAGCTATCGGTCAGCCATCTTCCCTCAGGACGCCGCCCAGCGCCGCGCCGCCGCCGCCTACATTGGCCAGCTCAACGCGGCCCACGCTTATCCGCGGCCGGTGGCGACGAAGATCGAGACCGGCGCTTTCTACCCGGCCGAGGATTACCACCAGGGCTTCGAGCGCAAGCACCCGGAGGACCCCTATATTCGCCGCTGGGACCTGCCCAAGCTCGCCGCCCTGAAGGCGAACTTCCCTTCGCTGTACAGAAGCTAGAGCGTGAACGTCTTTGATTGACGCATACTCGCTCATCCTGAGTAGCCGCTGAGCGAAGTCGAAGCGGCGTATCGAAGGACCGTCCTTCGATACGGGCCTTCGCCAGGCTCAGTCCCTACTCAGGATGAGCGGTTCAGTGAAAGCCGATCGCGCCCTACGCGGCGATCGGGAAGCGGAGCAGGCGGTCGGCGACGGGGACCAGGGCCTCGGCGCGCGGGCCGACGGCGCGGACGATCTCCGGGTGGGTTGCGTCGAGGCCCCCGGTGAGGGAACCGAAGGCGGGAAGGATGAGCTTGCGCTCCGTGGCGACGAAGCAGCGGCGCGAGACGAGGCGCCCGCGGTGGCTGACCCTGAGCTTGGGATGGAAATGGCCGGACAGCTCCGGGCGCGGCTCGGCGGGATCGGCCTCGTGGCGGAGCAGCAATCCGTCGACCTCCGCCTCCTCGGCGATCCGTCCGCCGCAATGATCGAGCAGCCCGGCATCGTGGTTGCCGGTGATCCAGGTCCAGCGGGTCGCGGCGGTGAGCGCGGTCAGCATCTCCCGCGCGCGCTCGGACAGCCGCTCGCAGCCGAAGCGGTCGTGGAAGCTGTCGCCCAGGCACCAGATCTCCCCGGCGCCCGTGGACGCGGCGAGCGCGGTCAGGTCGGTGAGCGTGGCGACGCTGTCATAGGGCGGCAGCATCTGCCCGAGCCGCGCGAACCAGCTGGCTTTCTCGAGATGGAGATCGGCGATCAGCAGCGCCCGGCGCGAAGGCCAGAACAGGGCCCCCTCGGGCAGGGCCATGAATTCCTGGCCGGCGAACGAAAAGCGAACCATGGCCGTTCTATAAACCGGCCGGAGCCGCGATCAAGGCAGGAGGCCGCGCTCCATGGCCGCCACGTCGGGCGAGACGCGCGGCTTCGAATCCAGCACACGAGGATTCGCGGCGACGAACGCCAGGACCCCGACGAAGAAGCCCTGCGCGACGAGGGCGAGCGGATGGCCGAGGCGTGAGAGCAACTTCATGATGGCCGGGAGCTACGCTCCGGCCCGGCTCGAGGGGAGTGGAAAGAACAGGAAAAGTGGGGACAGTTGCGTAACTGTCCCCACAATCCGGTATGAGACGTGGCCCGGTGTCAGGCGTTAGCCGGCTCTTCCCGGCGCTCCGCCTCGGGCTCGGCCTCCGCGGTCAGCGTGGTCGGCGCGGCGCCGTTGATCGCGATCTTGCGCGGCTTCATCGCGTCCGGGATCTCGCGGACCAACTCGATCGCGAGCAGGCCGTCCTTCATGTCGGCATTCTCGACCCGGACGAAATCGGCGAGCTCGAAGCGCCGCTCGAACGCCCGGGTGGCGATTCCCATGTGGACGAAATTGCCGTCGCGGTTGCGCGTCTCAGCCTTTCGGCCGGTGACGGTGAGCAGGTTCTGGCGAGCCGTGATGTCGATGTCGTTGGCGCTGAAGCCCGCCACGGCGAGCGTGATCCGGTAGCGGTCGTCGCTCAGCTTCTCGATATCGTAGGGCGGGTAATTGTCCGCCTGCTCGCGGCTGGCATTCTCCAGGAACTCGAACAGACGGTCGAAGCCGATCGTGGACCGGCGATAGGGCGTGAAATCGAAGCTTCTCATGATCCTTGTCCTCCTATGAGCAACATGGGCACGAGAGTTCCGGCACGAGGCCGGAGCCCCCGCGGGTACAGGCCGGACACCGCAAACTGGTCGTCCGACGAAGCGAATCTAGGAGGCCGAAATACGGGTTCAAGACCTTCAAAATCCTCCCCTGCATTTGCAGGGGAGGGGGACCAGGCGAAGCCTGGTGGAGGGGCTCTTCAACCGCTCGCGACAAGCCCCTCCACCGCACTTCGTGCGGTCCCCCTCCCCTCGAAATCGAGGGGAGGATTTATTGCGTGAGGTTCGCCTCGACGGCTTCCTGAAGCTCCGCGACCGTGAAGGGCTTGCGCAGGACCTGGACGTCGTCGCCGAGCGCCTCGATCTGCTCGCTCTCGGCATAGCCGGTGACGAAGACGATCGGCAGATCGGGCTTTGTCAGGCGGGCGGCCCGGGCCACGTCGGCGCCGTGCATGTTCGGCATCGCATAATCGATGAGGGCGAGGTCGGCGTCCCATTGTCGAAGCCGCTCCAGACCCTCTTCGCCCGATTCGCAGGCGGCGACGTCGTGGCCGAGTCCAGCCAGCGAATCGACGAGGAAGCTGCGCACGTCGGAATCGTCGTCGATGACGAGGATCCGGCCGCGCCGCCTTGAGTCGGCGGGGGCCGCGGCATCGCTTTGGGCTTCCTCGGCGCCGTCGGCGGGGGCGTCGGCGACGGGAAGAAAGAGCCTGACCTCGGTGCCGCGGCCCGTCTCGCTCTCGATCGTCAGAGTGCCGCCCGATTGCTGGACGATTCCGTAGACCTGGGCGAGGCCGAGGCCGGTGCCCTTGCCGAGCGGCTTGGTCGAATAGAAAGGCTCGGTCGCCCGGGCGAGCACCTCGGGCGGCATCCCCTCGCCGGTGTCGGCGACGGTGACCCGCACATAGGGGCCCGGCTCCACTCCGGATCCGGCCGGCAGCGTTTCGCGGGCGGTCGAAATGACGAGCTTGCCGCCCTCGGGCATCGCATCGCGGGCGTTGATCGCCAGGTTGAGGATGGCATTCTCCAGTTGGTTCGCATCGCATCGACCGTAACCGGCCTCGGGGTCGAGCCGGGTCTCGAGCGTGACCGTCCGGCCGATGGCGTGGCGAAGCAGGGTCTGCATCCGCTCGATCACGTCGTTGACGTCGACCGGCGCCATGGTGATCCGCTGGATTCGCGAGAAAGCGAGCAGCTGGCCGGTCAGCTTCGCCCCGCGCCGCGCCGAATCGAGGCCCGTCTCGGCGATGCGGCGAAGCCGGGGATCGTCGACCCGGGCGGCGATCAGCTCCAGCCCGCCCATGATCGGGGTAAGCAGATTGTTGAAGTCGTGCGCGATCCCGCCCGTCAGCTGGCCCACCGCCTCCATCTTCTGGGCCTGCCGAAGCGCTTCTTCCGCGCGCAAACGTTCGCCGACTTCGGCCTGAAGCCGGTTCAAGGCCTCGCTGAGGTCCGCCGTCCGCTCGGCCACGCGCCGCTCCAGGGTCTCGTTGACCTCGCGAAGCACGGCCTCGCCGCGCTTCAGCTCGGTGATGTCGTGGGCGGCGCCGATGAAGCCGGCATGCTCGCCATTCGGCCCCCAGCGCGGCTGCGAGGTCGAGCGAAGCCAGCGCCACTCACCGCGGCTCTTGTAGCGGCCGACCAGCTCGAAACGCTCGAGGCTCGCCTCGCCCGCCACCGAGTCGGCGAGGACCTTCGGCGCGTCCTCGGGATGGAGGACGGTGCGCCAGTCGAAATTGACCGCCTCCTCGTAGCCGATGCCAAGGAACTCGACATAGGCGCGGTTGACGAAGCTCCGGGTGCGGTCGAGGCGGGTCACCCACATCGGCACCGGAGCGCTGTCGGCGATGAGCCGGAAGCGCTCCTCGCTTTCCCTCAGCGCCCGCTCGGCCATCACGCGCTCGGTGACGTCGTAGCCGTCCGCGATGATTCCGGTGACGGCGCCCTTGGCGTCGACGATCGGCTGGAAGACGAAATCGAGCAGCCGTTCCTCGCGCGGCGCCCCCGGCTCGCGCTCGAGGCTGATCGCGGTCGACTGGCCGACGAAGGGCTCGCCGCTTCGGTAGACCTGGTCGAGCAATTCGACGAGGCCCTGGCCCTCGACCTCGGGCACCGCCTCGCGCACCGGCTTGCCGATCAGGTCCCGCCGCCCGACCAGCTTCTGGTAGGCGGCGTTGGCCATCTCGAAGACATGGTCGGGGCCGCGCACCACGGCCATGAACCCGGGCGAACGATCGAACAGCTGCCTCAGCCGCTCGGCCTCGCTCAGCCGCTCGCGCTCGGCGAGCACCTGGGCGGTCGTCTCCGTGCAGACGCAGAACATGCCCTCCGCCGCGCCCGAATCGCCGCGCAGCGGGCTGTAGGAAAAGGTGAACCAGGTCTGCTCCTCATAGCCCTTGCGGGTCATGACGAGGGGCAGGTTCTCGAAATAGGTCGCCTCTCCGGCCAAAGCGCGGCGGGCGAGCGGGCCGACATCGTCCCATATCTCGGCCCAGATATCCTCGAACGCGTGGCCGAGCGCGTGGGGATGCTTGGCGCCCAGGATCTCCGCATAGGCGTCGTTGTAGAGGAAGCGCAGGTCCGGGCCCCAGGCGACGAACATCGGGAATTTGGAGCTGAGCAGGAGGCCGACGGCGGTCTTCAGCGGCTGCGGCCAGGCCTCGGGGCCCCCAAGCGGGCTCGACGCCCAGTCGAAGCGGCGGATCCGCTCGCCCATCTCGCCGCCGTCGGCGAGAAAGGCGAGGCCGTCGCCGGCTTTGGAAGACACGGGAACTCCGGACGCCATTCGACAAATCGCTCCCGCGCACGTCCCCCCGAACCGGCGCGGCGGCGAGACTAGCGGCGGCGCGGCGGCGGGTCTATCCTCGCCTCGGACGACAGGAGAACCGCATGTTCACCGACATGAGGGAAGGCCGCGCCGAGGATTGGGCGCATATCGCCGTCGAGCACGGCAAGCACCAGAAGAGCGTGGCGGCGCGCCAGATCATGGAAGGGCTCGCCCGATTGGAGGCGATCGAGGTCGGCTTCGCCGCCAACCAGCTCACCCACTCGCTGATGGCCGGCACGCTCGCCCGCCGTTCCGGAGCGAGCGACGAGGAGGTGGTCGCAGCGCTGTGCCACGATCTCGGCAAGCTCTTCTCGATCCCCAATCACGGCCCGATCGCCGCCGAGATGCTCAAGCCCTATGTCCGCGAGGACATCTACCACGCCATATACTGGCACCAGGAATTCCAGGGCCGCTATTATTTCGAGCATCTTGGGCGTGACCCGGAAGGCCGCGAGCGCTTCAAGGACGAAAGCTGGTACGCCTTCGCCGAGAAGCTCGTGGACGAATGGGACGCCCCGGCCTTCGACCCCGCCTTCGACGTCGACCCGCTCGAGAGCTTCGAGCCGGAAGTGACGCGGGTGTTCAGCAATCCGCGGTCGATGGTGTGACGGGTCCTTCGATACGCCGATTCGCCAGGCTCACCGGCTACTCAGAATGAGCGGATACCCCACTGCCATCGCTCATCCTGAGTAGGGACTGAGCCTGGCGAAGGCCCGTATCGAAGGACGGACGGAACCCCCGCGCCCGCCCCCGGTTTGCGCCGCATGGCTCTTGAACCTGTTCGCTGGCCGCCGGCTTCGGAATGGGGCGCGGTGCTCTCGCGCACCTGGAGCGAGGCGAGCGACGACAATGTCGGGTTCCTCGCGGCGGGGATCGCCTTTTACGCGTTTCTGGCGTTCGTGCCGCTGCTTGCCTCGGTGGTGCTGGTCTATGGGCTCGCCGCCGATCCGAGCACGGTGGCCGAACATATCGGCAAGTTGTTCGCGAACCTGCCGCGCGACGCGGCGGCGCTGATCGCGGACCAATTGAAGAGCCTCACCTCGAGCCCGAAATCGGCCAAGGGGCTGAGCCTCGCGGTCGCGCTGGCGCTGGCGATCTACGGGGCGAGCAAGGGGGCTTCGGGCGTCGTGACGGGGCTCAACATCGCCTACGAGGTCAAGGAGACTCGCGGCTTCGTGAAGACGACGGCACTGGCGCTGGCGATGACCCTGGGCGGGCTCATTGTCCTTCTGCTCGCGGTCGCGGCGATCGCGGCCAGCGCGGCGATCGAGGACTTGCTGCCTTTCTCCTCGCCGGCGGTCCATTTCGCGCTTCAGGCCGCCTTCTGGGCGGCGGCGGTGGCGACGGTCGCGGTCGGCCTCGCCGCCGTCTACCGCTTCGCCCCCAACCGGCCCGAGGCGCCGTGGGTGTGGGTCAGCCCGGGCTCGGCCGCGGCGACCCTGCTGTGGCTCGCCGGGACGGTGGGCTTCGGCCTCTACGTCTCCCATTTCGGCAATTACAACGCGACCTACGGCTCGCTGGGCGGCGTGGTCGTCTTCCTCACCTGGCTCTACCTGTCGGCCTACATCCTGCTGATGGGGGGCGAGCTCAATTCCGAGCTGGAACGGCAGCAGAGGATGGACGCCGGCGCGGCGGCGGAAGCGGCGCCGAGGCCCGTCGCCGCCTTGTCCGCTCCGGCCGAGACACAAAAGCTTCCCGCGCCTACCGACTCCGCCAAAGCGGAGGCGGCGCCCGAACGATCGAAGAGCCGACTGCCGCGCCTGCTGGCCCTCGCGGCGGGAGGCTTGGTCGGCCTCACCCTCCTTCGGCGCCGACGGAGCCGGGGCGGCGGCAAAAGCTTCGTCAGCGCGCCCCTGGCGCCGCGCGCGGTGAAGGCGCCTGCATAGACGCGACCGCTTCAAGGTAGCGCCTCCCGACCGGCACCGACGATCCGTCCGTAAGGGTAAGCGCCGGCCCGCCGCCAGGCCTGCGCGCCACCGCGGCCACCTCGGCGCGGTTCACGACATAGCTCTTGTGGACCCGGGCGAAGCGCTCGGACAAAGCCGCCTCGAGCCGCCCCAGGGTTATGGTCGCGAGCACCACCCGGCCGCCCTTCAGCACCGCCTCGCAATAATCGTCGGCCGCGCGCACGAACAGGATGTCGGCTTCCGCGACCCGGTGGGTCCGGCCGCCGTCCTTGAGGAGAACGACGTCCCCGCCGGTCGCCCGGTCGAGGCGCTGCTCGAGCGAGGCGGCGTCGGATCGCGCTCGCCTCAGCACCAGCAGCTGCTCGGCGAGGAGCGCCACCAAGAGGGCCGCGAGGGCGAGATAATAAGCCTGGTCGAGATACTGGGTCCGCTGCCAGCCGATCAGGCCGAACGAGGCGAGGACGAAGGCGATTGCCGCTTTCGCGCCCGGGCGCCCTTCGCGCAGAGCCGGCGCCGCGCAGGCGAGGATCGCGACGAGCCCGGCGAGGATCGCGGCGATCGCCTTGATGTCGTACCAGGGGATCAGCACCAAAGCGGCGGCGGCGGCCGCGGCGGTCAGGGCCACCGCCCGCCGCTCCCGGCGTGGAGCGAAGCGGCGCGCGGCATAAGCGGCGGCGAGGATTGCGGTGAGCCCCGCGAGCGCGGCGATGGCGAGCACCCGAAGCACGTGCCAGGGATAAGCGTAAGCGATGAAGGTGCGCGCCGTCTCGGCGAGGAGCTGGACGAGGGCGACGGCCGAGATCGCCGCCAGCGGCCGGGCGAGCCGGTCGCGCCGGTCCAAGAGGGCGGCGGCTCCGAAATAGAGCGCCGCCGCGAGCAGAACGCCGAGCGCCAGAAGCGCGGGAAGGTAGCTCCTCAGCCCGGGCAGCTCCGGGCTCTCATAGGGGCCGACCGAGAAGCTCTGCACGGGCCGGCGCACCGGCAGCCAGAGATGGTGCGCCGAGAGCCGCGCCGTCATCACATTCTTCCCCGGCCGGACCAGCCCCGAGGGAACCACGAAGCTCGCGATGAAGCGCCCCGGACGTTCGTGCGCCGAATCGGCTCCGGGCGCGCCGTTGCGGCCGATCACACTGCCGTTCCAGGCGATCTCCGAGCTCGCGGTCGCGATGATCGAGACCATCGTCGGCCGGGACAAAGGCAAGGCGTCGGGCCGGACGGTCACGGTCCGGGCGAGCCGGGTCTCGGCGCCGGCGAGCGGGAGCGCCTCGAGCCGAACCGGCCGGCAGTCGGTCAGCGGGCCGGCCGGCGGGCATTGCAGGAGGGGTCCCATAGTCACGGGTGGCGCCTGGGCGGCCGCGGCCGCGGCCGGAAGCAGGCACGCGAAGAGGGCGAGCATTCGGCCGAGCCACCGCCGTTCACCGAAGCGGACGGTCGTTCCCCGAGACGGGCTGGACGCCGGCCGCCGCGCCCGGCGAGCCGGTGGGCGACCCGTCGACCAGGAGACCGCCATGCCCTTTCCCACCCTTCGCTCCGTCCTGCCCTGCGCCCTCGCCGCCTGCGCGACGGCCGCCGGCGCCCGGCCCGCGGCCGTTCAGCTCAAGCTCGAACCCTACATCTTCAGGCTGGCCGACGGAACCGATCTGCCGGCGGAGCGAGGGACGTTTCCGGTGCCGGAGGACCGCAACGACCCCCGATCGCGGCGGATCGAGATCGGCTTCCTCCGCTTCAGGTCGACCGCCGCGCACCCCGGCAACCCGATCGTCTACCTCGCCGGCGGCCCCGGCGGCTCGGGCATCGGCGCCGCCCGGGAGCAGCGCCAGCCCCTGTTTCTCGCGCTCCGCCGGGTCGCCGACGTGATCGCGCTCGACCAGCGCGGAGTCGGAGTCTCCAACCACATCCCTCCGTGCACGGCCGAACGCCGGCTCGATCCGGCGGTGCCGCTCAGCGAGGCAAGCCTTGCCGCTTATTATCGCGAGACGCTCCTTCGCTGCGTGACCCGATGGAAGGCCGCCGGCGTGGCGGTCAACGGCTATACGACCGTCCAGAACGCCGACGACCTCGAAGACCTGCGCAAGGCGCTGGGGGCGCGCAAGATCGACCTCTGGGGCATTTCCTACGGCACCCACCTCGCTTTCGCGGCGATGCGGCGGCACCCGCGCTCGATCGGCCGGGTCGCTCTCGCCTCGGCGGAAGGCATGGACCAGACGGTGAAGCTCCCCGCCCACGTCGACGCGGCTTTCGCCCGAATCGAGAGGGTCGCCCCCGGCACCACTGCCACCATGCGCCGGGTCTACGGCCGCTACGATTCCGAGCCGGGCCAATTCACCCTGCCGGGCGGCAAGCTCACCCTTCGCGCCGACAGCTTTCCGCTGCGGATGATGGCCGGAATCCTTCCGAAGGATCCGGACGGAATCCCCCGGCTGGCCGGCGCCTTCCGGACGCTGGACTCGGGCCGGACCGAGGCACTGTCGCCGCTCCTGTACGGCTATTTCTTCAAGGATCCGCTGACGATGGCCGGAATGCCCGAGCTGATGGACGTCGCCTCCGGGATCACGGCGGCGAGGCTCGCGCTGGTGCGCCGTCAGGCCGCGGAGTCGCTGGCGGGCGCGGCGACCAACTTCCCGATGCCGCAGCTGCGCGGCGCCGTTCCGGGCCTGGATCTCGGCGATTCCTATCGCCGCGAGATCCGTTCCTCGATCCCGACCCTGTTGCTGAGCGGCGACCTCGACGTCCGAACCCCGCTCGAGGAGCAAGCGGAGGCGACCGCCGGCCTCTCCCGGCTCCACCGAATCCTGGTGCGCAACGGCGGCCACGATTTGTTCGAGGCGCATCCCTCGGTGGCCGGGATCCTGGTCGATTTCTTCTCGGGGCGGGCCGTCCGGACGACGGAGCTTTCGCTCCCGCCGCCCCTCCCGGGCCGCTGATTCCGGTCGACTGCCGGCTGGAATCCAGTTGTGGATCGTTCATCCCAGCTGTGCTAGCTCTCGCTTGAATTCAGACACTTGGGGGTTGGTGGGGTGAACAAGTTCTTCAGCGCGTGGACGAAATTGGGTCCGTCGCTGTTCGTCGACGGCTATTCGCCCATGCTGTCGAACAGCGCCGATTCGCTCGACCTCGCCTCCATCGCCGTCGCCTTCCGGGCCGCCGCCGCGGCCGTCGAAGCGGCGGCCGCGCCCGAGGGCTTCGCGGCGCCGCACGCCGATTCGATCGTCTCGCTCGCCCTGCCGCTGCGCGCTTTGCCGCATGTCGGCATCCTGCCGATCGAGACCGTCACCCATGCCTCGGCCCAATCGGATTCCGATTCGAATTCGCAGGCAACAGCCTTCGTGGGCGCCCTCCTCTCCACCTCGGGCGGCGATTCGGTGGCGATGGTCTATTCCGACCCGCATGGCGGCGGCGCCGGCTCGGGCCTCATGTACGACACGACCACCCATTCGATCCTGACCGGCGGCATCGACACGCTCGGCCTCGGCAGCGGCGACCAGGACCAGCTGGTCATCGGCGGCGACGTGGGCGGCTTCGGGCTCGATCCCAACGTCGACTATTTCGAGCAGATGGTCTTCCTCGGCGGCTCCAGCTACGCGCTGAGCTCCGCCGATTCGAACGTCGCGGCCGGCCACAGCCTGACCGTCGACGGAATGCCCTTGGGCGCCGGCGACAGCCTCGACTTCGACGGATCGGCCGAGACGGACGGGCGGTTCGTCCTCCAGGGCGGAGCGGGCGCGGACCATCTGAGGGGCGGCGCGGGCGCCGACACGCTCTACGGCTGGGGCGGAGCCGACATGCTGGCGGGCGGCGGCGGCGCCGACCGATTCCTCTACAGCGGAGTCTCCGATTCGACCGGAGCGCATTACGACACGATCGCGGACTTCCATTTCGGGGAGGACGTGATCGACCTTCCGGTCACCGTCACCGGGCTTGACTCGGCGGTGACCCACGGCGGCCTGTCGACCGCCAGCTTCGACGCGGACCTCTCGGCCGCGCTCGGCGCCTCGGCGCTCGCCGCCGGCCACGCCGTCTTCTTCACCGCCGACCAGGGCGAGCTTTCCGGCCAGACCTTCCTCGTCGTCGACGCCAACGGCCAGGCCGGCTACCAGGCCGGCGAGGATTACGTCATCCACATGGCCTCTGCCCCGCCCGCCGATCTCAGCGGCCACGCCTTCCTGGTCTGAACCGGCTCTAATCCTCCCTGTCGCCGCAGGCGATGGGGAGGGGGACCGCGCGTAGCGCGGTGGAGGGGCTTCACTGTCTCAGACAGCCCCTCCACCATGCTTCGCATGGTCCCCCTCCCCATGCGCTTCGCGCACAGGGAGGATTGGCGAGCTAATCCACCCGCATCGCGAGCTCGGCCAAGCTCTCCGCCTCGATCAGGATCTGGTCGTCGGCCGAGCCCTGCGCCATGCGTTCGCGGCCGATGATGGTGAGGACGGGGACGGCCATCGGCGAGACCCGGTCTAGCTCGACGTGGAGCATGGTGCGCTGGGCGCGGTCGAGCAGTCGGGCGAGGCGGCCGACGTCGGTCATCTTCTCGCGCGCGTCGGCCCAGGCCGCCTTGAGCAGCAAATGGTCGGGCTCGTAGCGGCGGAGCACGTCGTAGATGAGGTCGGTCGAGAAGGTGACCTGCTTGCCGGTCTTGCGCTTGCCGGGATGGTGGCGCTCGACCAGGCCGCCGATCACCGCGACCTCCCGGAAGGCGCGCTTCAAAAGATGCGAGCCTTCGACCCAGTCGACGAACTCCTTCTCGAGGATGTCGGCCGAGAAGAGCGGGGCGGGGTCCAGGATCGGCTCGAGGCCGTAGCAGGCGAGGGCGTAATCGTTGGCGACGAATCCGAGCGGCTTGAGGCCCGAGCTCTCCATCCGACGCGTGATCAGCATGCCGAGCGACTGGTGAGCGTTCCAGCCCTCGAAGCTGTAGGCGGCCATGTAGTGGACGCCCTCGTGCGGGAAGGTCTCGACGAGAAGCTGGTCCGGTGCGGGGATGGCCGAGCGATATTCCTGGACGCTCAGCCAGTCGCGGACCGGGTCGGGGAAGCGCGGCCATTGC
>Ga0206353_10522166_pt1 | contig 11756 bp, 8 predicted proteins | sample DielMetaTC5am4_FD_146436 | JGI IMG/M metagenome (GOLD analysis project Ga0206353, IMG submission 146436) | Corn rhizosphere microbial communities from Kellogg Biological Station, Michigan, USA - Diel MetaT C5am-4 (Metagenome Metatranscriptome)... | ecosystem: Host-associated > Plants > Roots >...
CTGGGCGCGGGTCAGGCGGACGCCGGCCGCGGCCATGAGCGCGCCGACCTGGTCCGGGCGGCTCGCGCTCGCGACCGGGGCGACGACCGTGCGCTTGGCGAGCAGCCAGGCGAGCGCGATGGTCGCCGGTGCGACGCGGTGCTCGGCCGCGATGCGGTCGAGGGCCGCGAGGACGCGCTGGCCGCGCCGGTTCACGTAGGCCGATGCGCGCACGCTGCGAGCGCCCGCCGTGAGGTCGCCCTTCGACCGGTACTTGCCGGTCAGGAAGCCGTTGGCGAGGGCGTAGTACGGCATCACCCCGAGGCCCTGCGCGGCGGCGACGATGCGCGGAGCGCTCTCGAACTCGGTCCGGTGCATCAGGTTGTACTGGGTCTGGATGGCGACGAACTTGGGCAGACCCGAGGAGGCCAGGATGCGCGCCTCGATCAGGCGGTCGGCGGAGAAGTTGGAGGCGCCCAGGTAGCGCACCTTCCCGCTCTCGATCAGCCATTCGGCCGTCGCCAGGCTGTCCTCGAGGGGCGTCTCGGGGTCGTCGTCGTGGAAGTACAGCAGGTCGATGTGATCGGTCTGCAGACGCTCCAGCGACGCCTCCACGGCACGCACGATGCTGACCGCTCCGAGACCGCGGTTCTCGTGGTGGCGCCCCACCTTGGTCGACACGGTGACACGGTCGCGGTTGCCGCGCTCGTGCATCCACTTACCGATCAGGAGTTCGCTGCGGCCGCCGACATAGCTGTCGGCGGTGTCGATGAAGTCGCCGCCCAGCTCCGCGAACCGGTCGAGGATGGCCAGGGAGGTCTCGCCGTCAGCGGTCCAGCCGAAGACGCTCGCGCCGAGAGACAGCGGGTAGACGGTGAGCTCGCTCTCGCCGATCCGGCGCGGGGCGATGATCGACAGCGGTCCGGTGCTCTCGATCGCGGGGTCGATGTCCACGACGCCGGTCGGAGGCTGGGCCGAGCCGGCGCGCGCTGCGTCACGGTGCGAGACCTCAGGGCGAGACGGCTGCGACGTGTCGGGCTGCGACGCGCCGGGCTGCGACGTGCCGGGCTGCGACGTGCCGGGCTGCGTCGGCTGCGACGCCTCGTCCTGCGACGGCTGCGACACCTCGTCCCGCGACACGTCAGGCCGCGTGGAACGGTCCTCGGATCCGCCCGCGCCGGTCACGTCACCGGCGGCGGATGCCGCACGCTCGGCCGCCCGCGCAGCACGGGCGTCGGCCGCGCGGAGACCGACGGTCTCGAGCAGGCGCAGAGGAAGCAACTGTGGCATCTCGCCCCCTCCCCGCGACACGACCTCGACGATCTCGACGCACTCCGTAACAACCAGTTCTCACCGGGAACGCGCTGTACTCGAATCGATTCGAGAACGCCGGATTCCCAGGTAACACTTGAAGATTACGTCACGCCACCGACACCACCCGGACGAAACGGGTGAACCGCAGAGGAAAGGTTGGTCACAGTTTCATCACGAACGGCGGAGCACCGCCCGGGCGAGCGCCAGCACCGGTCCGTCGACCATCCGGCCCTCGTACCGGAAGACTCCCCCGCCCGCCTCCTCGGCCGCCGCGAGGAGTGCCCGGGCGGCCTCCACCTCGGAGGAATCCGGCCGGTAGGCGGCACGGATCGTCTCCACCTGCCCGGGATGGATGCACGCGGTCGCCGCGAAGCCCACGGCGGCCGCATCCTCCGCTTCCGCCGCCAGCCCCTCCAGGTCCGCGATGTCGAGGTGCACAGTATCGATGGCAGCGACGCCGGCCGCTCCCGCGGCGAGCAGCACGGCCGATCGGGCGTACCGCGCGACCTCCCGGTAGCCGCCATCGGCGTGACGGCTGGAGGTCCCGCCGAGGGAGGCGACGAGGTCCTCCGCTCCCCACATCAACGCCATCACGCCGGGGGCCTGAGTCAGTTCGGACGCGGCGAGCACACCGGCGGCCGTCTCGCACAGCGCGATGACGTCGTAGGCACGCAATTCGGCGAGGTCGGCGAGCCGCTCGGCTTTCGGCAGCATCACGGTGCGGTACGGCGTCGCGGCGAGCGCCGACAGGTCCACCTCGTGTTCGGTGCTGCTCGCCGGATTGACGCGGACGATCACGCGCCCGGGATCGAGGTCGGAAGCCACGAGCGCTTCGCGGGCGAGAGGGCGACGGGCGGGATCGACGGCGTCCTCCAGGTCGAGGATGACCGCATCCGCCCGCTCCAGCGCCTTCGGGAAGCGTTCCGGCCGGTCCGCCGGGCAGAACAGCAGCGCCGGACCCCAGGGGAACCCGGCTCCTTCCGTCCGCGAGGTCACTGGAGGCCGTCCGGCCCGATGTCCCCAGGGTCCAGCTCATCCGCATCCAGGGCCTCGCGGCCACCGAAGCCGAGAGTGGACCCGGAATCGGAACCGGCGCCGGAGGACCTGTCCACACCGTCGACCCCGTCGATCCCGCCGCCCGGCGTGCGCGCACCCGGGTCCGAGGGGACCGGCGACGCGTCCTTGCACCACACCATCACCTGCCGGGTGGCCGTCGCGACGACGACTCCGTCCTGATTGCGGCCGGTGTGCTCCAGCGTCACGATGCCCTGGCCGGGACGGGAGGCGGACAGCCGCTTCGCGAGGACCACGGTCTCCGAGTACAGCGTGTCGCCGTGGTGCAGCGGATGCGGGAACGCCACCTCGCTGAAGCCCAGGTTCGCGACGATCGTGCCCTGGGTGAGCTGTGCGACGGAGGCGCCGACGATGGTCGCGAGGGTGAACATGGAGTTGACCAGCCGCTCGCCGAACGGCTGCCGCGCTGACCAGGCGGCGTCGAGGTGCAGCGCCTGCGTGTTCATCGTCAGCGCCGTGAAGAAGACGTTGTCCGCTTCCGTCACGGTGCGCCCGGGCCGGTGGAGGTAGCGGGTCTCCGGCTCGAACTCCTCGTAGTACAGACCGCGCTGTTCGATCTCTTTCATGTGTCCAGCTCCACTCTCAGTCCAGCTCGACTCGGAGGGGGGCGCCGGTCGCGGCGACCACCTCATCCACGGTCACGCCCGGCGCGACCTCCCGCAGGACCAGCCCGTCGTCGGTCACGTCGATCACGGCGAGGTCCGTGATGATGCGGTCGACGCATCCCGTGCCCGTCAGCGGGAGCGTGCACTCGCGGAGGATCTTTGGGCGGCCCTCCCTGTCCACATGCTCCATCATGACGATGAGCCGCTTCGCGCCGAAGACGAGGTCCATCGCGCCGCCCATGCCCTTGACCATCTTGCCGGGGATCATCCAGTTGGCGAGGTCGCCGCCCTCGGACACCTCCATCGCGCCGAGCACGGCCAGGTCCACGTGGCCGCCGCGCACCATCCCGAACGACAGCGAGGAGTCGAAGAAGGCGGCGCCGCGGTTGATGGTCACCGTCTCCTTGCCCGCATTGATGAGGTCGGGGTCGACCGCGTCGTCCGTGGGATAGGGACCGACGCCGAGGATGCCGTTCTCGGAGTGCAGGATGACCTCGACGCCGTCGGGGACGTAGTTCGGGATCAGCGTGGGCATCCCGATCCCGAGGTTGACGTACTGGCCGTTCTCGAGCTCGCGCGCCACGCGGGCGGCGAGCTCGGTCCGTGTGAGGCTCATCGTGCGCTCCCTTCCGTGCGGGCCGCTTCCGCCACCGTCCGCCGCTCGATCCGCTTCTCGACGTCCGGCGTGTGCACCACGCGCTGGACGAAGATCCCGGGGCAGTGGATGGACCCGGCATCGAGCTCGCCCGGCTCCACCAACTCCTCGACCTCTGCGATCGTGATGCGGCCGGCCATCGCGGCGAGCGGGTTGAAGTTCATGGCCGCAGCGTGGAAGACCAGGTTGCCGTGCCGGTCCCCCTTCGCCGCATGCACGAGCGCGAAGTCGGGACGGAGGGACCGCTCCAGCACATAGGCGGCGTCGTCGAACGTCCGCACCTCCTTGGGCTCGCTCGCCACCGCGACGGACCCGTCGGCGGCATACCGGCGCGGCAGTCCGCCGCTCGCGATCTGCGTGCCCACTCCCGCCGGCGTGTAGAAGGCCGGGATCCCCGCGCCGCCCGCCCGCAGCTTCTCGGCGAGGGTGCCCTGCGGGGTCAGCTCCACCTCCAGCTCCCCGGAGAGGAACTGGCGCGCGAACTCCTTGTTCTCGCCGACGTACGAGCTGATCATCTTGCGGATGCGGCGCTGGGCGAGCAGCAGGCCGAGGCCCCAGTCGTCCACGCCGCAGTTGTTGCTGACCACCTCGAGGTCGGTCGTGCCCGCGTCCAGCAGCGCTTGGATGAGCGCGCTCGGGATGCCGCAGAGCCCGAAGCCCCCGACGGCGAGCGTGCTGCCGTCCGGGATGTCGGCGACCGCCTCCCGGGCGCTCCCCACTGTCTTGTCGATCATCCGTCCTCCTCGTCGAGTACAGCCCCAGCCAACACTTCCTGAGTTCTTCCGGCCCTTTCAGGCTAGGCCGAGAATCCGAGCGCGCGCGAGATGATCATGAGCTGCACCTCGCTGGTGCCTTCGCCGATCTCCAGGATCTTGGAGTCGCGGTAGTGGCGCGCGACCGGGTTCTCGTTGAGGAAGCCGTAGCCGCCGAAGATCTGCGTGGCGTCGCGCGCGTTGTCCATCGCGGCCTCGCTGGCGGTCAGCTTGGCCATCGACGCCTCCAGCTTGAACGGCTTGCCCGCCATCAGCTTGAAGCAGGCGTCGTAGTAGGCGAGCCGGGCGGCGTGCACCCGCGCCTGCATCCGCGCGATCTTGAAGGCGATGTACTGGTTGGAGCCGATCGCCCGGCCGAACACGTTCCGGCTCTGCGCGTAGCGGATGGCCTCCTCCAGGCAGCCCTGCGCAGCGCCCGTGCAGAGCGCGGCGAAGGCGACACGGCCCTCATCCAGGGTGATGAGGAAGTTCGCGTACCCGCGCCCCCGCTCCCCCAGCAGGTTCTCCTCCGGGACGTGCACGTCGGTGAGCGTCAGCGGGTGCGTGTCGGAGGTGTGCCAGCCGACCTTGTCGTACACCGGCTCGGCCACGAAGCCCGGGGTGCCACTCGGAACGATGATCGCCGACAGCTCCTTCTTCACGGAGCCGTCCTGGCGGCGGGACTCGCCGGTCACTGCGGTGATGGTGACGAGCCGGGTGATCTCCGAGCCGGAGTTCGTGATGAACTGCTTCGTCCCGTTGATCACCCACTCGCCGTCGCGCAGTTCGGCGGTGGTCTTGGTCCCGGACGCGTCGGAGCCGGCCTCGGCCTCCGTCAGCCCGAACCCGGCGAGCGCCTCGCCGCGCGCCAGCATCGGCAGCCACTCCTGCTTCTGGGCCTCGGTGCCATTGCGGAAGATCGGCATGGCGCCGAGGCCCACTCCGGCCTCCAAGGTGACACCGATGGACTGGTCCACCCGGCCGAGCTGCTCCACGGCGAGGCAGAGCGAGAGGTAGTCCTTTCCCTGGCCGCCGTACTCCACCGGGAACGGCAGGCCGAACAGGCCCATGCGTCCCATCTCGGCGATGATGTCGTACGGGAGGCTGCGCTTGGTGTCGTACTCGTAGGCCGCGGGCGCGACGACGGTGTCGGCGAAGTCGCGCACCGTGTCACGCAGGCGCCGCTGCTCGTCGGTGAGCTGGAAGCCCGCGACGTCGGTGTCGGCGGCGCCGTCCGCGGGGTGGCCGGTGGGGCTGCCTGCGGGGTTTCCCGCGGGGTTTCCGGTGAGGTGGGTCATCTGCATGGTCATGCGGGTCCTGTCTCTCGTGGTGACTATCGCTGTGCGGCGGCCGGTCGTGTCGGCGCCGCGTCCGCCTCCTCGGGCGGCACATCGGAAAGGGATGGGGTGGATGCGGCGGATGCGCTAGGTGCGGCGGATGCGCTGGGCGCGGCCGCGTCGACCAGCTCGGCCTCGGCTTCATCCGCATCCACCCGGGCCAGCACCTGATCGAGCCGGACGAGGTCGCCCGGCGCGACGCGCACGGTCACGGTTCCGGCGACCGGGGCGACCAGGCGGTGCTCCATCTTCATGGCCTCGACGACCACGACGGTCTCCCCCTGCTCCACTCGCGCTCCGGTCTCGACCGGCACGGCGACGACGGTGCCCGGCATGGGCGAGCGGAGTTCGGGATGCGCGACCGACGATCCTCGCTCCATCGCCGCCAGCCGCTCGGCCAGGCGGGTCGCGCGGTCGCGCAGGCGCAACGGCCGGGACCGCCCCTCACGGCCGAGCCAGACGGTGTCGCCGTCGCGCGCGGCGTCGAAGCGGAGGACCTGGCCGTCGAGCTCGAGCAGCAGGAGGACGGGCTCGCCGGCGACCGGTTCCTGCACGCGCAGGGCAGCGCGGCGCCAGCCGTCGGGGGCGGTATCCGGGCCGGAAGCGCGCGTGGCAGTCGCGGTGGCATCCGTGCCGGCATCGATGGCATCGCCTGCATTCCGACCGGCATCGCCCACGCGCACGAAGACGCCCTCAGCCGTACCGCTGACGGCCACCGTGACGCCATCCACGTCGTAGCGCACCGGTCGCGCCTGCCCGAGCCGCCATCCCGTCGGGGCTGCCCACACGCTGCCGACGGCCGGCGGAGTGCGCCGGCGGTCGGCGTGCGCGAGCAGTGCGGCAGCGATCGTCTCCTCCTCCGTGACCGGCGCCGGTTCGAGCTCGGAGAAGCGGCGGTCGATCAGGGTCGTGTCCATGCGGCCGGCACGGACCTCCGCGTCGTCCAGCAGCTCCCGCAGCCAGGCGACATTCGACACGGTCCCGAGGATGCTCGTCGCGGCGAGCGCGCCGCGCAGCCGCGCGAGGGCCTGCGGCCGGTCCTCCCCCCAGGCGATGACCTTGGCCAGCATCGGGTCGTAGTCCGTCACGATCCGCGACCCCGCGACGAGGCCGCTGTCGACGCGCACGCCCTCGCCGGCCGGCTCCCGCAACGCGAGCACGTGGCCGGCGGCCGGGAGGAACCCGCGCTCGGGGTCCTCCGCGTACACGCGCGCCTCGATGGCGTGCCCCTGCAAACCCAGGTGCGCCTGTCCGAAGGCGAGCGGAGAGCCGGCGGCGATCCGCAGCTGCTGCTCGACGAGATCCAGTCCGCGGACGCCGCGGACGGTGCTGACCAGCTCGGTGACGGGATGCTCGACCTGCAGCCGCGTGTTCATCTCCATGAAGAAGAACTCGTCCGGGGCCTCCGCGGAGACGAGGAACTCGACGGTTCCGGCTCCGACGTAGTCGACGCTCGCGGCGACCCGGCACGCGGCCTCGCCGATCCGCTGGCGCGTCGCAGCGTCGAGCAGCGGGGACGGAGCCTCCTCGATGACCTTCTGGTGGCGTCGCTGCAGCGAGCACTCGCGCTCACCGAGGTGGACGATCCCGCCGTGACGGTCGGCGAGCACCTGCACCTCGATGTGCCGCGGGGAGGCGACCAGTCGCTCCAGGAACAGGGTGTCGTCGCCGAACGCGGCGGCCGCCACGCGCCGGGCGGCCCGCAGGGCCTCCGGCAGCTCGGCAGCGGCGCGCACGGCCTGCATCCCCTTGCCCCCGCCGCCCGCCGACGGCTTGACGAGGACCGGATAGCCGATCCGCTCGGCCGCCGCGATCAGCTCGAGGTCGCCGAGGCCCGGCTCGGCGATCCCCGGGATGGTCGGCACGCCGTACTCCGCGACGGCGTGCTTCGCGGTGATCTTGTCGCCCATCACCTCCAGCGCATGGACGCCCGGGCCGACGAACACGATGCCCGCGCGCTCACAGGCGTCTGCGAGCGCGGGGTTCTCGGAGAGGAATCCGTACCCGGGATGCACGGCCTCAGCGCCGGTGCGGCGCGCAGCATCCACGATCGTCTCCACGTTCAGGTAGCTCTCGCGGGCGGGGGCGGGGCCGAGGCGCACGGCGACATCCGCGAGGGCGACATGCGGCGCATCCCGATCGGCGTCGCTGTAGACCGCGACGGAGCGGATGCCGAGGCGCTTCAGGGTGCGGAGGACGCGGCAGGCGATCTCGCCGCGGTTCGCGACCAGCACGGTGTGGAAGAGGGCGGGAGCGGATGCAGAGGTCATGGCGGTCACATCCGGAAGAGCCCGAAGGCGGTGTCAGGGAGCGGCGAGCGGGCGACGACATCCAGGGCCAGGCCCAGCACGGTCCGGGTCTCGGCGGGGTCGATGACGCCGTCGTCCCAGAGCCGCGCGGTCGAATAGTACGGATTGCCCTGCTCCTCGTACTGCTCGGCGATGGGAGCGCGGAAGGCGGCCTCGTCGTCGGCCGACCACTCCTCGCCCCGCGCCTCCAGCTGGTCGCGCTTGACGGTGGCGAGCACGCTCGACGCCTGCTGGCCGCCCATCACCGAGATCCGCGCGGCGGGCCACATCCACAGGAAGCGCGGCGAGTAGGCGCGCCCGCACATGGAATAGTTGCCCGCCCCGAAGGAGCCGCCGATGACGACGGTCAGCTTGGGCACACGGGCCGTTGCGACCGCGGTCACCATCTTCGCGCCGTTCTTCGCGATGCCGCCCGCCTCGTAATCGCGGCCGACCATGAAGCCGGAGATGTTCTGCAGGAACAGAAGCGGGATGCCGCGCTGATCGCAGAGCTCGATGAAATGCGCGCCCTTGAGCGCCGACTCGCTGAACAGCACGCCGTTGTTGGCGACGATCCCGACAGGATGCCCGTGGATGCGCGCGAAGCCGGTGACGAGCGTCGTCCCGTATTCGGGCTTGAACTCCTCGAACCCGCTGCCGTCGACGATCCGTGCGATGACCTCGTGCACGTCGTACGGCGCCTGAACGTCGACCGGGACCACGCCGTAGAGCTCGGCCGGGTCGGCCGCCGGGTCCACGGCCGGGCCGACCGGCCACGCCGGTGCGAGCGGCGGCGGGAGGGTCGCGACGATGTCGCGCACGATCGCGAGCGCGTGCTCGTCGTCCTCGGCCAGGTGGTCGACGACCCCGGAGGTCCGGGCGTGGAGGTCGCCGCCGCCCAGCTCCTCGGCGGTCACCACCTCGCCGATGGCCGCTTTCACCAGCGGAGGGCCGCCGAGGAAGATCGTGCCCTGATTGCGCACGATCACCGTCTCGTCGCTCATCGCCGGAACGTAGGCGCCGCCCGCCGTGCACGATCCGAGGACCGCGGCGATCTGCGGGATCTTTGCCGCCGAGAGCCGGGCCTGGTTGTAGAAGATGCGGCCGAAGTGGTCGCGATCCGGGAACACCTCGTCCTGCATCGGCAGGAACGCTCCGCCGGAATCCACCAGGTAGATGCAGGGCAGCCGATTCTCCAGGGCCACCTCCTGAGCCCGGAGGTGCTTCTTCACGGTCATCGGGTAGTACGTGCCGCCCTTGACCGTCGCGTCGTTGCAGACGATCATCACGTGTCGCCCGGCGACCAGCCCGATTCCGGCGATCACACCGGCCGCCGGGCTCTCGTCGTCGTACATCCCGGTGGCGGCGAGAGGCGCCAGCTCGAGGAACGGACTGCCCTCGTCGAGCAGCGCGTCGATGCGGTCCCGCGGGAGGAGCTTGCCGCGCGCGACGTGCCGCTCGCGCGCCCGCTCGGGGCCGCCGGCCGCTGCGGTGGCGAGACGCCGCCGGAGATCGGCCACCAGCTCGCGCTGGGCCGCGTCGTTCTGCTCGAACCGGGTGTCCGTGGCGGACGCCTCACTGGTCAGAATCGGCATGCTGCTCCGTGTGTGTCGTCGTCGACAATCGGTTAGTGGTCACTAACTCGATTTTAGGTTAGTGTTCATTAACCGAAAAGTCCAGCACCGCCGCTGAACGGCGCCGACCCCATCGAGGACGATGACCCAGCTCGATCCCGCGACTCCCCTGGAGCGACCGACGCAGCGCTCCCTGGCCAAGGCCGACCGCCGCGCTGCGCTGCTCGAAGCGGCCGCGGGCCTCTTCGCCGAACGCGGCTTCAACGGGGTCTCGATCGAAGACCTGGGCACCGCCGTGGGCGTCAGCGGTCCGGCGGTCTACCGGCACTTCTCCTCCAAGCAAGCCGTGCTCGAGGCGCTCCTCGTCGGCGTCAGCGAGCGACTCCTCGCCGGCGGCCAGGCGGTCGAGGACGCCGGAGCGGATGCGGCCGCCGCCCTCCGCTCGCTCATCGGCTTCCACGTCGACTTCGCCCTCACCGAACCGGACACCATCCGCGTCCAAGACCGCGACCTCGACGCCCTCACGGACTCGGCCCGCCGCCAGGTGCGCCGGCTCCAGCGGCGGTACATCGAGGTGTGGATGCGCGTCCTCGCCGAACTGCATCCCGCCCTCGCCGAGGATGAGCTGCGCGTGCGCGTGCAGGGCACCTTCGGCCTCCTGAACTCGACCCCGCACACCGCACGCATCGGATCCGCCCACGTCGCCTCCGAGGCGGTCCGGCCCGTGCTCGAGCGGATGGCCTGGGCGGCACTGACGTCTCCCTGAGCGCGCCCGGACCGGCGGGCCGGGTGGCCGGGCTGCTGTCCGCCTTTCGTGGCGACCGTGGATCGAAGGAGATCGGGTGCCGAATCTCCTTCGAATGGCAGTAGTGAAGGAGATTCGAACGGCATCCGTTCGAACCTCCTTCACTGGCAGCGGAGCGACGTGCAGGCCAGGACCGCCGGCGAATGCGGGTCTGCGGAACGTCTGCGGCGGGGCGAGCAGCCGCACCCGTTACGAACGGCAGCAGACAGTGCGGGACGCGGGGCACCGCGTCCACTCGCCATCGGCGGGAGCCCCGGAGTGATCCCGGAGCGTCTCACTGAAATGCATTTAATGCCCGGATCGGTGAATGCGGGTCTGCGGAACGTCTGCGGCGGGGCGAGCAGCCGCACACGTTACGAACGGCAGCAGACAGTGCGGGACGCGGGGCACCGCGCCCACTCGCCATCGGCGGGAGCCCCGGAGTGGTCCCGGCGCGTGTCGCTGAAATGCACTTAACGCGCGGAGCGGGCGAATGCGGGTCTGCGGAACGTATGCGGCGGGGCGAGCAGCCGCACACGTTACGAACGGCAGCAGACACGGCACGGACGCCCGGCCACCGCGGGCGCCGCCATCCGCGCGAGCCCGGGGCCGTTCCGAGCGTGTCACCGGGATGCACTACAGTCCCAAGGAACGGCGGAAACGGCCCGACGAAGGAGCAACGTGGGCGACGACACCCCCCGGCTGAGACGGCACCATCGGATTCTCCGGGTCGTCGGCGGCGTCCTCGCGGTGCTGCTCGTCCTCGTGGTGGTCGCCGGCGGCGTGGGCGTCTGGACGGTCACGCGCTCGTTCCCGCAGACCGCGGGCAGCATGGATGTGCCGGGGCTTCAGCATCCCGTCACTGTGTACCGCGATGACGCCGGCGTGCCGCAGCTGGTCGCCTCCACCGCGGACGACCTGTTCCGCGCGCAGGGCTTCGTGCATGCGCAGGACCGGTTCTGGGAGATGGACTTCCGGCGGCATGTCACGGCGGGCCGGCTGTCGGAGATGTTCGGCGCGAGCCAGGTGCCGACCGACACGTTCATCCGCACCCTGGGCTGGCGGCGCGTCGCCGAACAGGAGGTGAAGCTCCTCGATCCGACCTCGCGGCGGTACTACCAGGACTACGCAGATGGCGTGAACGCCTACCTGAAGCAGCGGTCGGGCGCTGCATTGTCGCTCGAGTACGCGGTGCTCGGGCTTCAGAATCCGTCGTACACGCCGGAGCCGTGGACGCCCGCCGACTCGATCGCCTGGCTGAAGGCCATGGCCTGGGATCTCCGCTCCAACCTCGAGGACGAGATCGACCGGGCGCTGCTCGCCACCAAGCTGAAGCCGCAGCAGGTCGCCGAGCTCCACCCGGGCTACCCCTACCAGGGCCACCCGACGATCAC
>Ga0206353_10767467_pt1 | contig 11694 bp, 10 predicted proteins | sample DielMetaTC5am4_FD_146436 | JGI IMG/M metagenome (GOLD analysis project Ga0206353, IMG submission 146436) | Corn rhizosphere microbial communities from Kellogg Biological Station, Michigan, USA - Diel MetaT C5am-4 (Metagenome Metatranscriptome)... | ecosystem: Host-associated > Plants > Roots >...
CTGAGCGACTCGTCCGCGGGCCAAATGTCCGCGGCATTCAGGACGCGGTTGCGACCGGCATCCCTGGCTACGCCACGCACCACCTCCGCCACGGTCACCGCCGAGACGATGAGGTCAGCGTCCAACTCGCGCGCTCGCTCCAGCCACGCCTGGACCCTCGGATCGTTGGCCGCGGCCTTCGAGACGCCTTCGGCGTCGAGGACCAGCAGGTCGGTCAGGCTGGTCGCGACGCGTGCTCGTCGTCGGGCCCGGGCCATAGCCGGCGAACCTCCTCCATCTGCTCCTCAGCCACCGGGCCGTTCGCCGCTCGCATCTGCGCCAAGACCTCGCCCAGGGCATCTCGGCGGAGCTGCCGGCGAACGGCCTCGTTGACGTAGGCGGACACGCCGCGCCCACCTACCCGCTCCCGCGCCTGCGCCAGCACGTCCTCATCAAGGCTCATCGACACCTTTGCCACAGCCACGGTAGTAATCCTACTTCAAGTAAGAAGGCCGAAGCCAGGCACGCCCGGCGTGAAGGCCTCCGGACCAGATTGGTCACGTTGAGGTCACGCGGGCCCTCTCGAGGCAGAAAACAGGCGCCTGACCAGCATAGATGGCCTACTGCCAGCCAACCTTCCAAGCTGGCCATGCGGGTTCGATTCCCGTCACCCGCTCCACGCGCTCACCAGCGCATTCGCTCATTTCCCGGCTCAGGCGGGTCGCGACCGACTCGACTGCCATCCCCGGCCGGTACAGGTGGCGGTCTGTCGCATCGTGTCCTGGTAGAACCGCGAGATGAGCACCGAGGCGCCGCTGCTCCTCGCTCTGGATCTCACCGGCACCTTCGCGTTCGCGGTCAACGGTGCGCTGACCGCGCTGAGGGCGGCGCGGCTGGACATCGTGGGCGTGGTCACGCTGGCCATGCTCACCGCGCTCGGCGGCGGGATCCTCCGCGACGTCCTGATCAACAGCCTTCCGCCCGCGACATTCAGTGACTGGCGCTACCTCGCGGTGGCCGCCGCCGGCGGGCTGATCACCTTCGCCTTCGGCCGCCACCTGAGGCGGCTGACCACGCCGATCAACGTGCTGGACGCCGCGGGTCTGAGCCTGTTCGCCGTCACCGGGGCCAGCAAGGCGCTGGGTCTCGGCCTGGGTTCGGCCCAGGCGGTCATCCTCGGCGCGATCACTGCCGTGGGCGGCGGCACACTGCGCGACGTCATCGTCCGCCAGATCCCGTCGGTGCTGACCAGCGGCCTCTACGCGATCCCCGCCCTGCTCGGCGCGACGGCCACCGTCGTGACCATCAGGCTCGGCGTCTACGGGATACCGATGGCGATCGGTGCGGCGGCGTTGTGCTTCGCCGTCCGGATGGTCGGCGTCCACTTCGATCTCAACGCACCCAAGCCGCGCGCCGCCCCCGACCCGGAGCCGGACGACCAGTAGCCGGACCGGACGGGGACGGCGTCCGGGGCCAGTCAGAATCCACGCCGCGCGCGCATCCGCCAGGGGCGGCCGTCCGGGTCGTAGACCAGGTCGTACACGGGGTGATCAGCCATCGCGCCCACTTCGGACCGTGCCGGCGGGGATGTTTGTGCAGCCGACCGGGCGGGCGTGGCCCCTGGCGGCCGCCGGCCTGCCAGGCGTCCAGCGCGTCGGCGGCGTGGCCCATCGCCTCGACGGCATCGTCGGGGTCGAGCAGATCGATGTCGTCGCCGTCGTCCCGGCCGAGGTGCTCCCGCACCAGGTCGAGCCGCAGGGCTCGCGGCAGAAGAACAGGAACGACCTCATCCCTCGAAAGCGTCGTCATGACGGCCTTCTACCCCACCAGGCGACTCTCGCGACCCATCGATGCTGGCCCCTCGCATCGGGAGTCCGTTCCGGATGCGACGGCTCCGGCGTATCGGGCCCTTCATGTCGGATGCCGGTTCACCCCTCATGCCTTCGACCCGGGCCGCCGCGGTCATCGACGTACGCGACCAGAGCATCTAGGCCCAGATGTACTCCTCGGCGATCGCTCCATCGCGCCACTTCGCAACCGTCACCATGCGACTCCCGTCCTCGAACTCGCCGATGACACAGGTCCACTCACCGGATCCGAACCTGATCGGATGTGCGGTGATCCGGGGCGGCGTGCCCCCCGCGGAATCCACGTAGGCCTTCATCGCCGCGATGTGCTCCTCGACCCCGCGCGTGGGCTCCTGGCCCTTCCAGTCCACCAGCACATCACCCGTGTGGTGACGGGCGAAGACGCCGTCCCAGTCGGCGTTGTTCCAACCGTCGAAGTCGAGATAGTCCATTCCTTGGAGGTTGCGCTCGACCTGTTCGTCCGCCATGGCTCCTCCGCCCTCCGAGCGCGTCGCCGCCAGGGGCCTGGTCGCGTTGTCGCGCCGACACCGAGGATGGCAGGACCGCCGGGGATGGGGTACCTCCGGCAGCCGCGGTCTCGCGGCCACCTGGCCACGCCCCGCCGGCTCTCCCCCGCGCCGTCCGGGTTTCGCCACCGCCGCGGCCGGCGTCCTCCTCCCGCGGTTGCGCGCCCAGGCCTACACCCGCGAGCACGGGGAGGATGCTCAGGCGGCCAGCCAGGCCAGCGCCGCGACGACGAGTGCCTGGGTGCCGGTGTCGAGGGTCGGCTGGATGACCGGGGCGAAGTTGGCGGAGTGGTTGACCGGGATGTCCTGGGAGATCCGGCCGGCCTTCTCGGCGGCGTCGTAGGTGTCGGCGTCGATGCCGCCGATGAACCAGTAGCTGGAGGGCACCCCGAGCGCGCTCGGGATGTCGCTGAAGTCCTCGCTGGCCGACTGCGGACCCACCGGCTGGAACCTGCCGTCGAAGAAGGCCCCGAACGCCCCGGCGACCCGCTCGGTGGTGGCCTGGTCGTTGTCGGTCAGCGGGAAGTGGTCGAACAGTTCGAACTCCGGCTCCTTCGGGCAGCCCGACGCCTCGCACTCGGCCGTCACGATCCGCTTGATCGCGTCCAGGATCGTGCTGCGGGTCGAGTCGCTGAACGTGCGCACGTTGAGCTGCAGCGTGGCCCGGTCGGGGATCACGTTGCTCTTCGTCCCGGCCTGGATGCTGCCGACGGTGAGCACCGCCGTCTCGCTGGGGGCCACCTCCCGGGCGACGACGGTCTGCAGCCGGACGACGATGATCGCGGCCAGCACCACCGGGTCGACGGCGGCCTGCGGCATCGAGCCGTGCGCGCCGCGCCCGTGGACGGTGATGCGCATGCTGTCGGCGGTGGTCAGCGCGGAGCCGGCGTGGGTTCCGACCCGGCCGGTGCTCAGCGGCATCACGTGCTGGGCCAGCGCCACCTGCGGCGTGGGGACCAGGTCGGCCAGCCCGCCGTCCACCATCCCCCGCGCGCCGTCCCCCGTCTCCTCCGCCGGCTGGAACAGGGCGACCAGCGTCCCCTTCCAGTGCTGCCTGCCGTCGGCCAGCAGCTGCGCGGCCCCGGCCAGGCACGCCACGTGCACGTCGTGGCCGCAGGCGTGCATCACCGGCACCTCGTTGCCGTCGCCGTCGGTCGCGGTGACCTCGCTGGCGTAGGGCAGGCCGGTCGCCTCCCGCACCGGCAGCGCGTCCATGTCCGCGCGGAGCAGCACCGTCGCGCCGTCCCCGTTGCGCAGCACCCCGACCACACCGGTGCCGCCCACCTTCTCGTGCACCTCGAAGCCGGCCTGGCGCAGCCGGTCGGCGACCAGCCCCGCCGTCCGCTCCTCCTGGTGGGACAGCTCGGGGTGCCGGTGCACGTCCCGGTACAGCTCCTCCTGCCATTCCCGGGTCGTGTCCAGGCCCGCGAGCACCGACGAGACAGCCGAGTCGGAGGCCATGGCCCCACCTCTTGGACGACGACGACGGGCGGTCGGGGAACTGCCCCGCCAGTGTGTGCACAGGCCAGGTGTCCCCGCATCGCCGGACGACCGACTCTCAGCTTCCTGCCAGCGTTTCGCCCGCACTCACCGGGTACCGCCGGGGTCGTGGACACATCTGTCCTGGTCTGCGGGGCGGTGTTCGACGGGGTCGGCCAGGAGCCGGGCGGGCCCGCCGAGATCCTCGTGCGGGACGGCCGCATCGCGGCGATCGACCGGTCGGTGGAGCGGCCGGACGGAGCCCGGGTGATCGACCTCTCCGAGCGCACGGTCTGCCCGGGCTTCATCGACACCCACGTCCACCTGACGATGGACGCGGCCGATCTGGGCCGGCAGACGCTGGCCTCCTCCTCGAGCAAGGCGCTCACCGGCCTGAGCCTCGCCCAGCAGTACCTGCGCTACGGCTTCACCACCCTGCGCGACCTGGGCACGATGGACCCCGAGTTCCCGACCGTCGACCTGCGCGACGCGCTGGACGCCGGGCTCGTCACCGGGCCGCGGCTGGTGGTCGCCGGGCACGTGCTCAGCTCGACGGCCGGGCACGGGGATGTCCACGGCTTCTACGCCCCCCGCTGGGACCTGCCGGTCTCCGCGGTCGCCGACGGCGCCGCGGAGATCCGCCGGCTGGTCCGCCGGGAACACGCCTACGGCTCGGACTGGATCAAGACCGCCAACGCCGGCGGCTACTTCAGCGCCGGCGACGATCCCGCCCGGGGCACCTGGTTCGACGACGAGATGGCGGCGCTGACGGCCACCGCGGCGCAACTCGGCCTGCCGGTCGCTGTGCACACCGGCGGAGCGGCGGCGTGCAAGCAGGCCATCCGGCACGGCGCGCGCAGCCTCGAGCACGCCTACCTCATCGACGAGGAGGGCATCGAGATGGCGCGCACTGCCGGGACCTACCTCGTGCCGACGATGCAGATGACCCAGGAGGACCTCGCCGCCCTCGCCGCGGGCACCCTGCCCCACCAGGCGGTGTGGAAGTTCGGCCGGGACAACCAGCAGATCCTCGAGTCCCAGCGGCTGATGGCCTCCTCCGACGTGAAGATCGCCTACGGCACCGACTGCGGGATGTTCCCGTTCAGCCACGGCATCCTCGAGTTCCAGGCCATGGTCGCGGCCGGCCTGACCCCGCTCCGCGCGCTGCAGGCCGCCACCTCGGTCGCCGCCGAGTTGCTGGGCCGCGACGACCTCGGCGTGCTGGCCCCCGGAAAGTGCGCCGACATCGTCGCCATGCCCGGTGACCCGTTCACCGACATCGCCGCCACCTCGCACGTGGACTTCGTCATGCGCGGCGGTACGACCGCCCGCCGGCCGGCCGGTTCATGACCACGATCACCGACTCGCAGCGGGGCGGGCACGCGGATCCGTCGATGGCCGCACGAAGGCCAGGTTGCGACCTCGACGGGACCTACGTTGTTCTGGAACAGACCAGCGAGGGGAGCTGGACGGCCTCGCCTCGAGTCACGTCCGGCCGGAGCTCACCGGCTCCTCCTGGACGACGTTCGCCTCGTCGGCCACGACGTCGAACTGCAGGGCGTCTTCGCGCACGCCGACCCGCACGCGCTGGCCGCGGCGCACCCCGCCCTCGAGGAGCAGCCGGGACATCCGGTTGTCGACCTCGCGCTGGATCACCCGACGCAGCGGCCGAGCACCGAACTCCGGCTGGTGGCCGCGCTGGGCCAGCCAGTCGACTGCGTCGTCGTCGAATTCGATGTCGATGTCCTGGGCCTTCAGCCGACGGCGGGTCTCTTCGAGCAGCAGGTCGGTGATCCGGCGAAGCTGGCCGGCGTCCAACTGCTGGAACACCACGATCTCGTCGATGCGATTGAGGAACTCCGGACGGAACGCCTCACGTAGCCGACGCATGAGCTGGTCACGTAGTCCGCTGTTCTCCGGCTGGCTGCTGCTGCCGAACCCGAGGGGCCCGCCGCGGCCGACGATCAGCTCCGACCCCAGGTTGCTGGTCATGATCACCACGGTGTTCTTGAAGTCGACGGTCCGCCCCTGCGAGTCGGTGAGCCGTCCGTCGTCCAGCACCTGCAGCAGGGCGTTGAAGACGTCGGGGTGCGCCTTCTCGATCTCGTCGAGCAGGACCACCGAATAGGGCCGGCGCCGCACGGCCTCGGTCAGCTGCCCGGCGTCCTCGTAACCGACGTACCCGGGCGGCGAGCCGACCAGCCGGCTCACGGTGTGCCGCTCCTGGAACTCGCTCATGTCCAGCCGGATCATCCGGTCCTCGTCGCCGAACAGCGCCTCTGCCAGCGAGCGCGCCAACTCGGTCTTGCCGACGCCGGTCGGGCCGAGGAACAGGAAACTGCCGATGGGCCGGTCGGGATCACCCAGCCCGACGCGCGACCGGCGGACCGCCTCGGCCACCACGGTCACCGCCTCGTCCTGGCCGACGACCCGCTCGTGGAGGACCTGCTCGAGGTCGTTCAGCCGCTGCATCTCCTCCTGGGTCAGCTGGCTGACCGGGATCCCGGTACTGCGCGAGACCACCTCGGCGATGTCCTCGACCTCGACGCAGGGCACGCCGGAGCTGCCGCCGGAACGGGCCTGCTCCAACCGCTCCTCGGCCTCGCGGACCTGGTCACGAAGCTCGGAGGCACGCTCGTACTGCTCGGCGGCCACCGCCTGGTCCTTCTCCCGCTTCAGCCGGTCGACTTCCTGCTCCATGCCACGCATGTCGGTCGGTGGCGTCTTCACCCGCCGGTGGACCCGTGCCCCGGCCTGGTCGATGAGGTCGATCGCCTTGTCCGGCAGGTGCCGGTCGGCGATGTAGCGGTCGGAGAGGTCGACCGCTGCGACCAGCGCCTCGTCGGTGAACCGGACCTGGTGGTGGGCCTCGTACCGGTCCCGGAGGCCACGCAGGATCTCGACGGCGTCCTCGACGCTGGGCTCGGGCACCAGGATCGGCTGGAACCGCCGCTCGAGCGCGGCGTCTTTCTCGATGTTGCGGCGATACTCGTCGAGCGTCGTCGCGCCGATCACGTGCAGCTCACCGCGGGCCAACGCCGGCTTGAGCATGTTGCCCGCCCCACCCGAGCCCTCCGAGGCGCCCGCGCCCACAACGGTGTGCATCTCGTCGATGAAGACGATCACCTCGTCGCCGTGCTCGCGGATCTCGTCGATGATCTTCTTCAGTCGCTCCTCGAAGTCACCGCGGTAGCGCGTCCCGGCGACCAGCCCGGTGATGTCCAACTCGATCACACGCCGCCCGCGCAGCGTCTCGGGAACCTCCTCGTCGGCGATCTCCTGGGCGATGCCCTCCACGATCGCGGTCTTGCCGACGCCGGCCTCACCGATCAACACCGGGTTGTTCTTCCGCCGCCGGGCGAGCACCTCGAGGGTCTGCTCGATCTCGACCTCCCGACCGATGACCGGGTCGACCTTCCCGTCCCGCGCGAGCTGGGTGAGGTCGCGCCCGAACTCGTCCAGCGTCGGGGTGGACGACGGCGGCCGGCCGGGTGCCTGGCCGCCTCCCCCGCCCCCGGTGGCCGCCCGCTGCAGGGCCTCGGGCGTGACGCCGTGCGCCCGCAGCAGCTCGCCACCCGGCGACTCAGGATTGACCGCCATCGCGAACAGCAGGTGCTCCGGGCCGATGTACGTGGAACCCAGCGCCCGGGAAATCTGGTGCCCGTCCAGCAGCACGCGCTTGGAGGCCGGAGTCAGCGCCGGCGTCTCGCTGCGCCGCTCACCGTGCGCGCTTTCGTCGAGTTCGCGGCGCAGCTGGTCGGGATCGGTGCCGGCCGCCGCGAGCAGCCGCCGCGTCGTCTGGTCCTGGGTCATCGCCCAGAGCAGGTGCTCGGTGTCCAGGTCCGCGCTGCCCGCCTCGGCGGCGCGCCGGGCAGCGGCGCCCACCAGCTCACGAGCCTGCTCGCTGAGCAACTGGGTGATGTCGATCCGCCGCGGCCGCTGGCCACCACCGCCCAGGTAACGGGCCAAGAAGTCGTCGAACGGACCCTGTCCGAAGGGGCCGGCTGCATAGTCGCCGGGGAAGATGCTCATTCCGCACGTCCCGTCCTCGGTACCGGTCGGGAGGCACTGCTCACCTCGGCGCTCCCCTACCCCGGAAGAGCTCCAGCCCACTCCTTCGGCCTGCCTTTCTCCCCAGCGACCGCGAGGCGCGCCAGTGGTCGAGCGGCGCCAGAGGCAGGTCGAGACCGAGTCGGCCAGTTCCGCCGACCGCTCGGGATCCTCATAGGGGCCGGCCAGCAGCGGCCGCAGCTCCTCGACTCCTCGGCCCGAGTCACGCCAGCTCCTCCTGGAAGCCTTGGCGCCAGGACGGGTACCGCAGCTGCCACCCGAGCTCCCGCTTCGCCTTGGCGTTGGAAAAGCCGCGGCCTTCGGTCATCATCGCCACCGCCGTCCTCCCGGCCAGCGGGCGAGCCAGCCAGGTGGGGATCCGCATCGGGGGCTTCGCGCCGGCGCACTTCGCCAGGTAGGGCAGCCACTCGCTGGCCGGCGCCGGTTCGTCGTCGACGATGTTGAACACGCCCGTCGCCTTCTGCTCCAGGGCCAGCACGGTGGCGCTCGCGGCATCGTCGAGATGCACCCAGGAGCTGTAGCCGCCGCCCGTGCCGATGACCGGGTACTGGCGCTTGCGCACCAACTCGACCTGATCATCGGTGGCACCCGGCCCGTAGAGGGCGCCGTACCTCAGGACCGCGCCGCCGACCCCCAGGACGACGTCCTCGAGGTGGCGGATGGCCTCGGCCCCCTTCCCCGTGCTCGTCGGGTCGAGCGGGTCCTCCTCCGTCTTCACCCACCCGCCCGTGCGGATGCCGTTCCAGCCGGCGTAGCTCTGCGCGACGACGTGGGGCACGCCGCTCGCCTCTGCCGCGGCGAGCAGATGGTCGGTCCCCTCGGTGCGCAGCCGGTTGGTCGTGGCGAACCAGCGGTCGAAGTGCCGGATGTCGGGCTTGCCGGAGATGGCGGTCATCTCGTGCACGATCACGTCCGGCCTCGACCGGGCCACGGCCTCGCCCACCGCCTGCGCATCCAGCCCGTCCATGACGACGGCCTCGGCGCCGAGCCGGTCCAGCAGGCCGACCTTGGCCGCGCTCGTCGTCGTCGCGGTCACCTCGTGTCCCCGCGCCACGAGCTGGGGCACCAACCGGCGCCCCAGCACTCCAGCCCCGCCCGCCACGAACACCCGCACGGTCATCACCCCACCTGATCGAGAACCTGTCTCCGACACTCCAGACGAGACAGCCACGCCAGTTGTGACATGACCGGACAGGCAGCAGCAGAACGGCGCCGATTCCCTCAGGGCCGGCGACGCGGCCGACTCTCTAACCCCGACCCGACCAGGCCAGACCGGGTGTCACGAGTGGGCCCCTTCTCCCCCCGGCTTGCCGCGATGTGGGGTTCTCGAACGCGGATGCACACTCCCGGGTGAGGCCGGCCCCGCGGCCGGGCTTGCCGGCGACCGGCAGCCGCGCGGCTAGGAGGAGGCTTGGGGTCTGCTGGAGGCCACGGTCAGGGAGATGGTCATCGGTCCGCTCGCCGAGGGGGATTCGACGACTGCCGAGTCCCCCAGGTCGGCGGAGGTGTGGCACCGCTCCCCCGCGAGCCGCTCGTGAGCTGCACGGCCATTCCCTCGTCGCGCAACTGCGGCCAGCACCACCAGAGCAGCCAGCCCAGCCCGCCGGCGACCACGATCGCGAGCCCACCGCTCGCCGCACCGGCGATGATCAGAAAGCTGCTCACCGAGCCGACGACGATCAGCATCGCCGGTACGCCCAGCCCGTTCCCCAGCCACCCGCGCCGCTGAGCCGGCTGCCGTATCGCGCGCCGGCCATCCCCGCCGGCCACGAGTGAGGCCTCGAGTTCCTGCAGGACCCGCTGTTCGCGATCACTGAGCATGACCAACCTCCTCAAGGCGGTCCCGACACCGGGCACCCGGGCGTGCAATAAGTATCGTAACACGATATTCTGTGCCTGTGACGGAGACCTCATCGATCGCGAACGAGGACCACGCTCCCGCCCTGGCCGACCCGGAAGCCCTGACCAAGCAGGACTTCGAAGCGCTGGCCCGGTTCCGCTTCGGCCTCCGCAGCTACCTGCGCTTCAGCGAGGAGACGGTCCGCCAGCACGGCGTCACGCCCCAGCAGTACCAGCTGATGCTCGCGCTCAAGGGCTTCCCGGGCCGGGACTGGGCCGTGGTCCGAGAACTCGCCGACCGGCTGCAACTGCGCCATCACAGCGTCGTCGAGCTGATCAACCGGGCGCAGCGCGAGGGTCTCGTGGAACGCGCGAGCGATCCCGACGACCGACGCGCCGTCCGCATCCTGCTGACCGCCGAGGGAGAGCTGGTGCTGGGCCGTCTCAGCGGCCTGCACCGCGACCAGCTCCGCCGCATGAACACCGTGCTCGCTCTTCCTCGCTGGCATCCGGCTGCGTGAGCGGCCATCACCGGTTCGGAGCGGCGGTCATGGCCGGTCGAGAGAAGGGCAACGGAAATGACGGAGTTCGTCGGCGTCGGCAACATGGTCCGGTGGGTGGCGGCGACCGGCGCGGAACAGGCCATCGCCGGGATCGCGGGCTACCTGCGTGCTGACTTCCGCCGGTGGGGAGACTTCGACAAGACGCCGCGAGTGGCCAGCCACACCTCGTTCGGTGTCATCGAGCTCATGCCCATCAGCGACTCGGTCACGTACGGGTTCAAGTACGTCAACGGCCACCCGCTGAACCCGGCCCGCGGTTTCCAGACGGTCACCGCATTCGGCGCGCTGGCCGACGTGTCCAACGGTTATCCCGTCTTCCTCGCCGAGATGACGCTGTTGACCGCGCTGCGCACCGGGGCGACCTCGGCCGTCGCGGCCGCGGCCCTCGCCCGCCCGGATGCCCGGCGGCTGGCCCTGATCGGAGCGGGTAGCCAGGCGGAGTTCCAGGCGCTGGGAATGCACGCCGCCCTGGGCATCGAGCAGGTCGCCGTCTGGGACACCGATCCGGACGCGATGCTCAAGCTGGCCCGCAACCTCGAGCCCCTGGGCTTCGACGTCACCCTTGCCGCATCCGGCCGGGATGCCGTGCACGGCGCCGACGTCGTCACCACCTGCACCGCCGACAAGAGCGTCGCCACGGTGCTGCCCGCGGAGTGGGTGGAGCCCGGGATGCACATCAACGCGATCGGTGGCGACTGCCCCGGCAAGACAGAGTTGGACCCAGCGATCCTCCGCAGCTCACGCGTCTTCGTGGAGTACACGCCACAGACGCGCATCGAGGGCGAGATCCAGGCGCTGGAGCCGGACTTCCCGGTCGTCGAGCTCCGGGAGGTGCTCACCGGCCAACATCCCGGACGCACGTCGGACGACGAGGTGACGGTGTTCGACTCGGTGGGCTTCGCCATCGAGGACTTCTCCGCGCTGCGCTACCTCCGCGACTCCGTGTGCGGGACGCCGTGGGTCGACGAGATCGACCTGGTTGCCGAGCCCGGGAACCCCAAGGACCTGTTCGGCATGGTGACCTCGCTCCGGCCCATCGGGCTCTGAGGTTCAGTTGCCGGGCAGCGGGCGGAACCGGCGCAGCCGCAGGCTGTTGCTGACGACGAACACGCTGGAGAAGGCCATCGCGGCACCGGCGAGCATCGGGTTGAGAAGGCCGAGGGCGGCCAACGGCAGGGCGGCGACGTTGTAGGCGAACGCCCAGAACAGATTGCCCTTGATGACCGCGAGGGTCCGGCGGGACAGCCGGATCGCGTCCGCGGCCACCCGGAGGTCGCCGCGCACCAGGGTGAGGTCCCCGGCCTCGATCGCGACGTCGGAGCCGGTGCCCATCGCCAGGCCGAGGTCCGCCTGCGCGAGCGCGGCGGCGTCGTTGACGCCGTCGCCGAC
>Ga0206353_11131302_pt1 | contig 11686 bp, 11 predicted proteins | sample DielMetaTC5am4_FD_146436 | JGI IMG/M metagenome (GOLD analysis project Ga0206353, IMG submission 146436) | Corn rhizosphere microbial communities from Kellogg Biological Station, Michigan, USA - Diel MetaT C5am-4 (Metagenome Metatranscriptome)... | ecosystem: Host-associated > Plants > Roots >...
CCTCACTCACACCCTGCATCTTCGCCCGTGGATTGCCGGCGAGGGGCAACATTGCGATTTCTGCCTCGATCTCGCCGGCCTCGATCGCCTTCTGGGAGTAGCCCACAGTGGCGATCTCCGGTGCGGTGAAGACATTGGAGGAGACCGCGCGCAGGTTGATCGGGCTGACCGCGTCGCCCAGGAAGTGCCACATCGCGATCCGGCCCTGCATGCCCGCGACCGAGGCGAGCATCAACACGCCGGTGCAGTCACCGGACGCGTAGACGCCGGGTGCGGTCGTACGGGAGACGCGGTCGACGACCACGAAACCGCCCTTGTCCAACACGACGCCGCTGTCCTCGAGGCCGATCCCGTGCGTGTTCGGGATCGAGCCGAGCGCGAGCAGGGCATGGGAGCCCTCGACGACCCGGCCATCGGTCAGGCGCACCCGGACCGCGTCGCCCTCACGGGTAACCGATTCCATCCGGGAGCGCGACAGCACCGTCATGCCACGACGAACCAGCACGTCCTCCAGCACCTTCGCCGCATCGGCGTCCTCCCCCGGGAGCACCTGGTCGCGCGAGGACACCAGCACCACGTCGATGCCCAGGGCGTTGTAGGCGCTGGCGAACTCCGCGCCGGTGACGCCCGAGCCCACCACGATCATCCGGGTGGGCACCTCGGTCAGGTCGTAGACCTGCTCCCAGGTGAGGATCCGCTCGCCGTCGGGCTGGGCGGTGGGCAGCGTGCGCGGGGCCGCTCCGGTGGCGACGAGCACGCAGTCGGCCTCGAGCACGGTGGGCTCGCGGCCGTCGTCGTACTCGACGATCACGCGCTTGCAGCGGGCGCCGGCCTCGAGGCGGCCGTGGCCGCGCAGGATCCGCACCCCCTCGCGCTCCAGCTGGCGAGCGATGTCGTCGGACTGCGCGCGGGCCAGCCGCTTCACCCGGGCATTGACCCGCCCGAGGTCGACACGGACACCGTCGTCGCCGATCAGTACGCCGAGCTCGCCGGCCCCTTCGACCTCGGTCATCAACTCAGCGGTCGCGATCAGAGTCTTGCTGGGCACGCAGTCGGTGAGCACCGCCGATCCGCCGAGGCCGTCGGCGGCGACCACGCTCACCTCGGCACCGAGCTGCGCCGCCACCAGGGCGGCCTCATAGCCACCGGGGCCGCCGCCGATCACGACGACGCGATTAGCACTGTGGAATGCCTGTGTGGTCACTCGCAGCATTCTTCACCAATTCCCCTAATCTTCTGCCATGACGCTGTACGCCGCCTACGGGACCAACCTCGACCCGGCGCGGATGAGCGAACGGTGTCCGCACTCGCCCCTGCAGGGAACCGGGTGGCTGGAGGGCTGGCGGCTGACCTTCGGCGGCGAGGAGCACGGCTGGGACGGCGCTCTGGCCACGATCGCGCCCGACCCGTTCGAGCAGGTCTTCGTCGCGGTCTACGACGTGACCGACGAGGACGCGATCGCGCTCGATGGCTGGGAGTCCGCCGACACCGGGCTGTACCGCAAGACCCGGGTCAGGCTGGCGATGCTCAGCGGCGAGGTCGTCGCCTGGGCCTATGTCCTCGACGCCTTCGAGGGCGGCCTGCCCTCGGCCAGCTATCTCGGGCTGCTCGCCGACGCGGCCGAGGCCGCCGGTGCGCCGGCCGACTACCTCGCCGCGCTGCGCGCCCGTCCATGCCGATCGGTGTTCGGTGGCTGACCCGTACAGTGGCCCGGTGACGAATGACCCCGGTGCCCTGGCTCGCCGCGCGGCCGACCGTCTGCGCGAACTCACCGGCATCGAGAGCCACGACGTCGCCCTGGTCCTCGGCTCGGGCTGGCTGCCCGCCGTCGATGCTCTCGGCGAGGTGATCGCGGACATCGCCACCACCGACCTCCCCGGCTTCGCGGCGCCCGCCGTGGCCGGCCACGTGGGCCGGATCCGCTCGGTGCGTGCCGGCGATCGCAACCTCCTGGTCTTCCTGGGCCGCACGCACTTCTACGAGGGGCGCGGAGTCGCCGCGGTCGTACACGGGGTCCGCACGGCGGCCGCGGCCGGGTGCGGCACCGTCGTACTCACCAACGGCTGCGGCGGGCTGCGTGAGACCTGGCGCCCCGGTACGCCGGTGCTGATCAGCGATCACATCAACCTGACCGCGACCTCGCCGATCGAGGGCGCGCACTTCGTCGACCTCACCGACCTCTACAGCAGCCGTCTGCGTGCACTGTGCCGCGAGGTCGAGCCGGATCTCGACGAGGCCGTCTACGTGCAGTTCCCCGGGCCGCACTACGAGACCCCCGCCGAGATCGCGATGGTGCGCGCGATCGGTGGTGAGCTCGTCGGGATGAGCACCGCGCTCGAGGCGATCGCGGCGCGCGAGGCGGGCATGGCGGTGCTCGGCATCTCCTTGGTGACCAACCTGGCCGCGGGGATCACCGGCGAACCGCTCAACCACGAAGAGGTCCTCGAGGCGGGTCGTGCCGCGGCCGCCCGGATGGGCATTCTGCTGGGCCGGATCGTTCCCCGTCTGTGACGGGTGCTTGAATCCTCCTATGGCTACCGTCACTTTGGGGGGCAACCCCGTCAACACCGTCGGCGAGCTGCCCAGCGTGGGCGCTCAGGCTCCCGAGTTCACCCTGACCGACGCCGAGGTCGCGGACTTCTCCTCGGACTCCTTGCGAGGCAAGCGCGTCGTGCTGAACATCTTCCCGAGCGTCAACACCGGCGTGTGCGCGGCGAGCGAGCGCAAGTTCAACGAGCTGGCCGCCGGCCTCGACAACACCACTGTCGTGTCGGTGTCGATGGACCTGCCGTTCGCGCTCGGCGCCTTCTGTGCGGCCGAGGGCATCGAGAACCTCACCCCGGCCTCGGCCTTCCGGTCCGACTTCGGCACCACCTACGGTGTGCGGATGAGCGACGGCAAGTTCGCCGGCCTGCTCGCCCGCTCGGTCGTCGTGCTCGACGAGGAGGGCAAGGTCGTCTACACCCAGCTGGTCCCCGAGATCGCCCAGGAACCCGACTACGACGCCGCGGTCGCCGCGCTGGGCTGAATCCGGATGGATCCGACCTTCGTCTCCTGCACCGTCGCGGGGGGCATCGCGCACGTCCGGCTGACCCGACCCGCGAAGCTCAACGCCCTCACTCTCGACACGCTGCACGAGCTGGTCGCGACCGCGCGTGAGCTACGCACGGACAAGTCCCTGCGGGCGGTGGTGCTCAGCGGCGAAGGTGGCTCCTTCTGCGCCGGACTCGACTTCGCGGCGGTCCTCAAGGACCCCCCGGGGATCGTGCGCGCCTTCCTGCCCTCACTGCGCGGCACCAACACCTTCCAGGAGGCCTGCTGGGCGTGGCGCCGGCTGCCGGTCCCGGTGATCGCCGCGGTGCAGGGGCACTGCTACGGCGGCGGCCTGCAGATCGCACTGGCCGCCGACTTCCGGATCGCCGCGCCCGACTCGGAGTGGTCGGTGCTCGAGGGCCGCTGGGGCCTGATCCCCGACATGTCCGGCATCCAGAGCCTCAAGGAGCTCGTCGGCATCGACACCGCGAAGCTGCTGGCGATGACCGCGGCGATGCTCAACGGCAACGAGGCCCGCGAGATCGGACTGGTCACCGAGGTGTCCGACGATCCGGTCTCGCGCGCCTTCGACCTGGCGGACGAGCTCGCCGCCCGCTCCCCCGACGCGGTGGCCGCCGCGAAGCGGCTCTTCGACAGGAGCTGGAACTCCTCGCCGCGGCGTACCTTCGCCCGAGAGCGCATCGAGCAGCTCTTCCTGCTGGCCGTCGCCAACACCAGCGCCGCCCGCGAGGCCGCCTTCAAGCGGGTCACGCCCAGCTTCGGGCCCCGGGTGCTGCGCTGATACGAGCTGGTCAGCTCAGCGCGAGCGTGAGGACGGTCGCGCCCACCAGGCCACCACCGACCACGACGCCGGCAACGGTCAGCGTCGCGCGCCACGACAGGCTCCTGGCCACCATGACCATGGACGGAAGGCTGATCGCAGGCAGCGTGATCAGCAGCGCGCCGGCCGGACCGGACCCGACACCGGCGGCGGCCAACGCGAGTACGACCGGGATCTCCCCGCCCGTGGGGACGACCAGGAGTGTGCCCACCACGGCGACCAGCACGACCGCCATGACCCCACCGGCCGTGGCGAGCGCCGAGAAGTCGGAGGCCCAGGTGCTGACCACCCCGACGGCGAAGACCACGACGACGTACTCCGGAACCAGCACCAGCACGAGCGCCGACAACCCGCGCAGGTAGTGCCGGGGCAGCTCACCGACCGTCACCGCGGCCGGCGCGACGTCACCGGGCGGCGGAGCTTGCGCGGGCTCTCCCGTGCGACCGGTCAGGACGGCGGCACCGAGCACGACCATCAGTCCCACGACGATCCGCACTGCGACGTACTGCCAGGGCAGGACCAGCGCGAGGAAGACCAGCACGGCGGGATTGAGCATCGGATTGCCGACCCAGTAGGCCACGGTCGGCGCGAGGGGTGTGCCGCTACGTCGCAGCCCCACGGCAACCGGCGCCGTGCAGCAGGTGCACATCATGCACGGCATCGAGGCCGCCGCCCCGACGATCGACTGGCCCCATGGCCCTCGACCTCGGGTCAGTCGCCCCAGCCACGAGCGGGGCAGGCCGGCGATCGCCGCTGAGACCAGCAATGCGACCACCAGCGCCTTCCAGACCGCCACCAGATAGGTCGCGGTGAAGTGCCACGCCCCAGCGATCGACCCTGAGTGCGCCGACCCGGCCGCCGAGAAGATCGACGAACCCGACCATGCCCGGCTGTCGGCCAGATCGCCGGCCTTGGCGGCGTAGGGCAGCCACTTGGCCCACATGAGTCCGGCCACGAGCACGGCCACGAGGACCGCAAGGCCGACCCACCCCGCCAGGCGCCGCGAGCGGTCCTCGTGGAGCGCCGCAGTCTGGGGCAGGCTCGTCATCGCTTCCTCCGCGCGTCCGGTTCGCGACCGCCGTACCCGCTCGCCGGTGCCCGAAACGCCCGGCCCGGGTCAACGGACGGTGATCGCCCCGGGCTCCCCCGCGCCGAGCTCACCGATGACCGGGTAGCCCGGCACCTCGCCGGCGATCAGCAGACCACCCGAGGTCTGGGCGTCCGCGAGCAGCAGCAGTTCCTCCTCCGGCACCCACGAATCGAGGTGCGGCCGGACCCACTCCAGGTTGCGTCGGCTGCCGCCGGGCAGATAGCCGGCCGCGAGCGAGGGACGAGCCGCACCCAGATACGGCACGGCCGCAGCATCCACCACGGCCGAGACCCCGCTGGCCCGGCAGAGCTTGTAGAGGTGCCCGAGCAGCCCGAAGCCGGTCACGTCGGTCGCGCAGGTCACCCCGGCCACGAGCGCGGCGTGACTGGCGTCGCGGTTGAGGGAGGTCATCGTGGCGACGGCATCGGGGAAGACCTCGCCGGTGGACTTGTGCCGGTTGTTGAGCACCCCGATGCCGAGGGGCTTGGTCAGCGTCAGCGGCGTACCGGCGACTCCGGCGTCGTTGCGGAGCAACCGGGCCGGGTCGGCGATGCCCGTGACGGCGAGGCCGTACTTGGGCTCCTGGTCGTCGATACTGTGTCCGCCCGCAAGGTGACAGCCGGCCTCGGCGGCGACCTCGCAGCCGCCACGCAACACCTCCGCCGCCAGCTCGAAGGGGATCCGCTCTCGGGGCCAGGCGAGCAGGTTCACCGCGACCAGGGGATCGCCGCCCATGGCGTAGACATCACTGAGCGCGTTCGCGGCGGCGATGCGACCCCAGTCGTAGGGATCGTCGACCACCGGGGTGAAGAAGTCCGTGGTCATCACCACCGCGCGATCGCCGTCGAGGCGTACGACGGCCGCGTCGTCGCCGTTCTCCACGCCCACGAGCAGGTCGTCCCCGGGCACCGGTGTCACCGAGCCGAGCACCCGCTCGAGCTCGCCGGGTGGCACCTTGCAGGCACAGCCGCCGCCCGCGGCATAGTGCGTCAGGCGGATCTGGCTTGCCAGCGACATCGCGGTCACACTTTCGTCGTGGCGCGCTGCGCCAGCCGGTCACGTTGGGGGACAACGGTGTACTTCGGGTCCCGGGCCGACACGAAACCGGCCTCGAAGACTGCGAAGCGCGTGATCGCGGAGGCGCCGGCGTAGGTCAGACCCGCGACCGCCGACACCGACCGGTTCCGTCCGCCCAGTGCCGTCAGCGCCGAGGCCACGAGAGCGCTCGCCCGGGCGGCGCGCATGAGCCGGCCCGGCCGCCCCGTGCGGTAGGGCTCTGCCACCAGCCCGCGTCTGATGATGGATTGGGCCGCGGCGATCTCGACCGCCGCACCGGCCAGGGCCATCCGGCGCGCGGGTGCGGCCTGATCGACCGGGACCAGCGCCATGGCGATGCCGCCGGCCGCCTGGGCCGACGAGCCGACGAAGACGAACGGAAGCTCGCGGTATGCCTCGTGCCAGGCCGGGACCGCGGTGTCGGCGACCAGTGCCGCCGTATAGCTCGCCAGCGGCGCACCGAGGGCCGCGGCACCGGCACCTGCCAGCCGGCCCAGGCGAGGCAGTCGTCCGGTGAGGTGCGAGGCCAGCGCCGCTGCGGACAGTCCTCCGAAGGGCGCCAGGATGAAGGAGCCGACCGAGAGCGGGGACGTCGGCTTGAGGACCCGGAGCATGTTCAAGAAGCGCGCGGGCCGGCCGAGATCGTGGATCAGCGCCGCGGTCCCTGCGGCTGCTCCGGCGGCGGCAGCTGATCGAGCGACGCGTTCGAGAGTAGGGAGACCTCGCCGGGCGGCTCCTTCGGCCAGCAGTGCCGACCCACCGGCCAGTCCTCCCAGGAAGAGGTACAGCGGGACGTCCGGCGTCCGCCATGTGGGCGACTTGATGATCTGGCGCCCGTAGTAGCTCTCGAACTCGGGCTCGGGGACCATCGCCTGTTCTCTCATCGCCGACCGCCCAGGAAGGAGGCGACGCCGATCGCGGCCAGCCCGGCAGCGGCGGCGCCGACGTGACGCCACATCGAAGCGATGTCGCGGGTGGTGACGACCGGGTCCGGGGGCAGGCCGTAGACCTCCGGTTCGTCGAGCAGCAGGAAGAAGGCGCCGTCGCCACCGACGCCGTCCTCCGGGTCGGCCCCATAGAGCCGGGCCACGTCGACGCCCTTCTCGTGCAGTTCCTCGACCCGGCGGTGCGCCCGCTCCCGCAGCTCGGAGACCTCGCCGTACTGGATCGACTCGGTAGGACACGCCTGGGCGCAGGCAGGGGTCTGGCCGTCCTTGAGCCGGTCGTAGCACAACGTGCACTTGAAGGCACGACCGTCTTCCTCGCGCAGGTCGATGACCCCGTAGGGGCACGCCGGCACGCAGTAGCCGCAGCCGTTGCAGATGTCGGGTTGGACCACCACGGTGCCGAACTCGGTGCGGAACAGCGAGCCGGTGGGACACACGTCCAGGCAGGCCGCGTGCGTGCAGTGCTTGCAGACGTCCGAGGACATCAGCCACCGGACCCCGCCCTCGCCGGAGGGGGCCGCCTGGTCATCGGCCGGCGGGATCCCGCTTTCGTAGCCGTCCCACCCGGGCGGACCCATCCCGGGCAGTCCGAGATCGGTCGTCGTCACCGGCTTCTCCACGAAGGTCACATGCCGCCACGTGTCCGAGCCCAACTCGCGGGTGTTGTCGTAGGACATCCCCGACAAGGAGATGCCGTCCTCCGGTACGTCGTTCCACTCCTTGCAGGCGACCTCACACGCCTTGCATCCGATGCAGACCGAGGTGTCGGTGAAGAAGCCCATCCGCGGAGGGTGGTCGGCGGCATAGCCGGCGTCGTCTTGCACGTCGTCCAACCGGCCGAACAGGGAGCCGCTCACGTAACCTCCTCACCGGCGGCTGCCCGCCGCCGGTACTCCTCGACGTAGGCCGTCAGGTCCCCGCCGCGCGGGCGACGACCCGGCTGGATGTCACAGGTACCCACCTTCCCCTGAATGTGCACATTCGGGTCGAGCACGGCACCGACCAGGTCGTTGGTCGAGTCGCCGGTCGACAAGCCGTTGCCTCCCCAGTGATAGGGCAGCCCGACCTGCTCGATGTACCGATCACCCACTCGCAGGCTGCGCAGCCGGTCGGTGACCAGCACCCGCGCCTCGATCGCCGAGCGCGAGGTGACGATCGTGGCCCAGCCGCCGTTCTCCAGGCCGCGCTCGGCAGCGAGCCGCGGCGAGACCTCGCAGAACATCTCCGGCTGCAACTCGGCCAGATGCGACAGGGTCCGGCTCATCCCGCCGGCAGTGTGGTGCTCGGTCAGGCGGTAGCTGGTGAAGACGTAGGGGAAGACCCGCGAGTACGGCGGATTGCGGGGATTCGAGGCCTGCTCGATCGTCTCCAGCGCAGGATTGTTCTGCTGGCGGTACATCGCATTGCGGACCAGGGACTCCGGCGGCTCGTAGTGCGCCGGCATCGGCCCGTCGGCCAGCCCGGTGGGGACGTAGAGCCAGCCTTTCCCGTCTGTCTGCATGATGAACGGGTCGCGACCGCCGATGGCGTCGGGCCCGGTGGCCCCTTCCTCGGGGATGTGGTCCGGGGGCCGGTCGGCGATGAAGTCCGGCACGTCCTCGCCGGTCCACTTCTGCTCCTCCTCGTCCCACCACACGTACTTCTTGCGCTCGCTCCACGGCCTGCCGTCGGGGTCGGCCGAGGCACGGTTGTAGATGATCCGCCGGTTGGCCGGCCAGGCCCAACCCCACTCGGGGGCGACGTAGCTCTGCTCCCAGCGCGGTTTGCGCCGGGCCGCCTGGTTGACCTCGTCTGCGTACACGCCGCAGTAGATCCAGCATCCGCACGAGGTCGAGCCGTCGTCCTTGAGCTCGGTGTACGAGGACAACGCGTCACCCGAGCCGTCCCACCCGTTGATCTCACGCAGGACCGCCTCGCCGCTGGGCTCCTGGAGCGGTCCCTCCGTCGGATAGTCCCAGGTGAGGTCGAGCAGCGGCCGGTCCCTCTCGTCGGTGGAGCCGGCGAGCTTCTCCCGGATCCTGCGGCCCAGCTCGTAGTAGAACTGCAGTTCACTGCGGGCATCCCCCGGCGGCTCGACGGCCTTGTGCCGCCACTGCAGCATCCGCTGGGTGTTGGTGAAGCTGCCGGCCTTCTCGATGTGCGAGGCAGCGGGCAGGAAGAAGACCTCGGTGCCGATCTCCTCGGTGACCAGCTCGCCGGTGGCGATCTCCGGTCCGTCCCTCCAGAACGTGGCGGACTCGATCATGGCCAGGTCGCGCACCACCAGCCAGTCCAGGTTGGCCATGCCGAGTCGCTGCATCTTGCCGTTCGCCGACCCGACCGCGGGGTTCTCGCCGACGACGAAGTAGCCCTTGCACCTGCCCTCGATCTGGTTGACCACGGTGTCGTAGGTGCCGTGGTGGCCGGTCAGCCGCGGCAGGTAGTCGAAGCAGAAGTCGTCCTCCGGCGTCGCCGCATCCCCCCACCATGCCTTCAGGAGGCTGACGGTGTACTGCCGCATGTTGCCCCAGAAGCCGGTCTTGCCGGCGTCCTCGGCCACGAAGGCGTCGAGGTCCTCGTGCTGACGAGCATGCGGCATCGGGATGTAGCCGGGCAGGATGTTGAACAGCGTCGGGATGTCGGTGGAGCCCTGGATGCTGGCGTGTCCGCGCAGTGCCATGATGCCGCCGCCCGGCCGCCCGATGTTGCCCAGGAGCAGCTGCAGGATCGAGGCGGTGCGGATGTTCTGGACCCCGGTGGTGTGCTGGGTCCAGCCGACCGCGTAGCAGAAGGCGCTGGTGCGCTCCCGTCCCGAGTTCTCGGTCAGTGCCCGCGCCACCGCCTCAAAGTGCTCGGGCGTGATGCCGCACACCTTCTGGACCATCTGCGGCGTGTAGCGGGCGAAGTGACGCTTGAGGATCTGGTAGACGCAACGCGGGTGCTGCAGGGTCTCGTCACGCTCGGGTTTGTGGGACACCGACGGACCACCGGAGCCGGCGGTCTCCGAGCGGGCCACATGGTGCTCCTCGGCCTTCTCGAGCGGCTCCTTGGGCCCACCTGGCTGGTCGGGGTCGCGCTGTCCCGCGGCGGGGGCCTGCGGGGCCCCGGCATACTGCCAGCTGGTCGGGTCGTACTGGTTCTTCTCGGGGTCGTAGCCGGAGAAGAGTCCGTCGAGGTCCTCGGTGTCCTGGAAGGACTCGTCCACGATCGCGGCCGCGTTGGTGTAGTGGACCACGTACTCGCGGAAGTCGAGCTCGTTGCGCAGGACGTAGTTCACCAGCGCACCGAGGAAGGCGATGTCGGTGCCCGCCCGGATCGGCACGTGTAGGTCGGCGACCGCGGAGGTGCGAGTGAACCGGGGGTCGACATGGATCACCGTGGCGCCACGACGCTTGGCCTCCATCACCCACTGGAAGCCCACAGGATGGCACTCAGCCATGTTCGAACCCTCGATGAGGATGCAGTCCGAGTTCGCCAGATCCTGCTGGAAGGAGGTCGCGCCTCCCCGCCCGAAGCTCGTTCCCAGACCGGGAACGGTGGAGGAGTGTCAAATCCGGGCCTGGTTCTCGATCTGGATCGCGCCCATCGCCGTATAGAGCTTCTTCATGAGGTAGTTCTCCTCGTTGTCGAGGGTCGCTCCTCCGAGGCTGGCGATGCCCATCGTCCTGCGCAGGCGGGTGCCGTCCTCGGCCTCCCACTCCCAGAACTCCTTGCGGGTCTTGACCACGCGATCGGCGATCATGTCCATCGCGGTATCGAGCTCGAGATCCTCCCACTCGGTGCCGTAGGGGCGCCGGTAGCGAACACTGGTCACCCGGCCCGAGGAGGTCACCAGCTGCTTGCTCGCACTCCCCTTCGGGCATAGCCGGCCGCGTGAGACCGGGCTCGCGGGATCACCCTCGATCTGGGTGACCTGACCGTCCTTGACGAAGATCTTCTGGCCGCATCCGACGGCGCAGTAGGGGCAGATCGAGTCCACGACCTTGTCCGCCTGCGTCGTCCGCGACCGGAGCCGCTCGCTGTGGCCGGACACGGCGGCCGTCCCGCGCCCGAGTCGGTCGGATCCGGACAGTTGCCGGAGAACCGGCCATTCCAAGGGCATCGTCGCCATTGCCTCTCTCCTCGCAGTCCGTCTTCCTAAGCAGCCGGCAGGTTGTGTCCGGCGGCGATGTTCAACACGGTGGCGAAGACCAGGTACATCAGCCACAGGCCGGTCACGGTGTGCGCGAGGCCGAGGAGCCGCTCGCCGGCGGGGATGGCGAAGCTGACCAGGAACTCGGCGAGATAGACGCAGGTCAGGCCGGTGAAGAGCAGCCCGACCGGCCAGCCGCCGCTGACGCCGTAGAAGATCACCATCCCGAGCACGGAGACGATGGTGAAAGCAACCGACATCCCCGCGTTCGGCCGTACGTCGTTGCCCTGGTAGCGATTCCAGCCCAGCGCGAACCAGTGGATGCCGTAGACCGAGAAGGCGAGCGCCGCCATGTAGAGCGCCGGGTCCTTGAACACCTGGAACCAGGTGAGTCCGACGAAGATCAGCACGCCGCAGATCAGCTGACACAGACCCGACATGAAGATGCCCCACACGCCGTTGGCGCGGTCGACGGCGGGATTCCGCTCGGGAACGCCGAGGATCTCCTGGGGGCCCCACACGAGGTAGCCCGTACCCAGACCGAAGAGGCCAAGAACCACCGGGACGAAGGTCGACTGCTCGAAATGCATCTCTTGCCTCCCGCAAGG
>Ga0206353_10734548_pt1 | contig 11682 bp, 16 predicted proteins | sample DielMetaTC5am4_FD_146436 | JGI IMG/M metagenome (GOLD analysis project Ga0206353, IMG submission 146436) | Corn rhizosphere microbial communities from Kellogg Biological Station, Michigan, USA - Diel MetaT C5am-4 (Metagenome Metatranscriptome)... | ecosystem: Host-associated > Plants > Roots >...
CCCGCTTTGCGTTACGCTCACCCCCTCAAAAATGGGGGAGGACTCAATGGTACGCACCCTGATCGGCGGCCTCGTCGGCGGCCTCATCATCTTCGTCATGGGTTATGTGTTCTGGGCGACGCCGCTCGGCGAGATTCCTTATTCGAAGGCGACCGACGCTCAGAACGCCGCCGTCCAGACCGCGCTGGCCCAGAACCTGACGCCGAACGGAACCGGGACCTACGTCGTCCCCGCCCACCAGAGCGCCGAAGGGGCCGTGCTCTATGCCAAGGGGCCGATCGCCGTCGTCGACTTCAACATCAAGGGCTACTCGCCCGACGACATGAGCATGCTCCTGCCCGGCTTCATCGTCGCGGTGATCACGGGCGTGCTGATGGCCTTCGGACTCGCCGCGGTCGGCGGCGGCGGGCGCGCCTTCTCCGGCGTCGCCCGGCTGGTCGTCCTCTACAGCCTCGGCTTCACGGTATGGGAGTTCCTCGGGACCCCGATCTTCATGCATTTCGGCTGGGGCTATTGGATCTATGCCTTCATCGCGGAGAGCATCTCGCTGATCCTCGCCGGCCTGGTCATCGCCCGCTGGTTCCTGCCGCGCGCCTATGTCGCCCCAAGCGCGGCGAAGGGGCCGGATTACGAAGCGCCCGCCGCTACGACAGGCTGAGGAACCGGTAGCCCGCGTCGAAATCGCGCCGCCGCTCGTCGTGGGCGGCGGCGGCGAGCGGGTCGTCGCCCCAATGCTCGGCCTGCCAGGCTTCGTCGAGAGTCGCCGCGGACCAGGCCGCTTCGAGCGAGGTGGCGCCTTCCGCGAGCGCCAGAGCGATCACCAGCGAGCCGGAGACGGTGACGAGCGACGCGAGGCCGGCCAGCTCGAACGGCCCGCGCCGGAGGACGGCCTCGGCCAGCCGCTCGATCGTGGCGGGCGGCTGCGGGCGATGGACGATTCCGGCGGTCACCTCGAAATCGATCTCGTAGCGACCCCTGGCCCAGGCGAGCAGCGGGTCCCAGGCCTCGGCCTGGCGGCGCACCAGCGGCCCCGGCGTCTCGGCGCGGTAGCAAAGCAGGTCGCTCTCGCCATAAGCCGCGAGGCCGCGGGCGAAGCCCGCCGGATCGGGCGAGACGCGATCGATCGCCGCGTTGGCGAGGCCGGTGAGCGGCATCGAGCGCGCATCGATCGCCTCGTCCTGCGCATCCCACTCCGCCGCGATCGCCTCGGCGAGCGCCACGCCCGGCACCGCCAGCGGCGCGCGCGCGGGAGTCCTGACCGGCCGGCCGTCGAGCAGGATGGCCACTCCGCCCGGCCCGGGCGCCACGCTCGCGGCCTTATAGAAGCGCTTCACCGTCCGTCCCGGCGCTTCCAGTGGCGGGCGAGGGCGATCGGCCCCCAGAAGCTGGCGACAAGACCGCCGGCGACGAGCGGGATGCCGAGCCAGGGGTCTCCGCCGCCCACGATGACGTCGGTCTGCCAGAGGATCAGTCCGAACAATACGATGGCGGTTCCGCCGATGCGCATGAGGTTCACCGCGACGAAGCGATTGCGCCAGAGATCCTCGTCCTTCGGGGTCATGCGATCGCCCTGACCAGGCCCGCCAATTCGGCCGGAGCCTCGGCGAGGTAATCCGCGCCGGCGGCGAGAAGTTCCTCGCGGCCGTGATAGCCCCAGAGCACGCCGACCGCGGTCACTCCGGCCGCCCTGGCCATCGCCATGTCGTAGCTGGTGTCGCCGATCATCAGGCTCAACTGGGGATCGGCGCCGGTCTCGGCAAGCGCCGCCTCGATCATCGAGGGGTGCGGCTTGGACGGGTGGCGGTCCGCGGTCTGGAGGGTGACGAAGCGGCCGGCGAGGCCGTGGCGCTCGAGGCAGAGTCCGAGACCCCGGTCCGACTTGCCGGTGGCGATACCGAGAAGCCATCCCCCGTCCTCGAGCGCGTCGAGCAGCTCGGCCATGCCGTCGAACAAAGGCTCCTCGACCAGGCCGCGGCGGCGAAGGTCCTGGAAGCCGGCCTTGTAGCCCAGCGCAAGGCGAAGATGGGTTTCGGGCGAGGCGTCCGGGAGCAGGGCCGCCATCGTCTCGACGAGGCCGAGCCCGATCATCCGCCGCGCCCGCGCCGGGTCGGGGGGCTCATAACCCGCGTCGGCGAAGCAGCCCTGCAGCGCCCGGCAATGCGACGCCTGGCCGTCGACGAGGGTGCCGTCGCAATCGAACAAAGCGAGCCGGCTCACGAGGCCGGGCGGCGCGCGTCCTCGACGCTCTCGCGCGCGAAGGCGGTGAGGTCCGCGCCGCCGTCGACGAACGCCACGTCGCCGGCCAGCGGCTCGTCGCCGAAGAAAGCGCCACCCCCACTCGCCCCGCCGCCGCGCCCCGCGCCGAACAGGTCCTGGATCAGCTGCGCCTGGGCCTCCGGACCGAACGACCGCCATGCCTTCCCGGCCTTGCGTTCGGCGCGCCAGTCATAGGCGCCGCCCTTGAGCTGGCCGAGGAGGGAGCCGCCGACATAGCGCGTCCCTTCATGCTGGTATTGGCGCACGTGGCAGGCTTCGTGGACGAGGACGTCCATCCACCGCGCCGTGTCGAACTTCTTGAGGTAGATGCAATTGCCGAGCGTGAACGGCCGGCCGCTGAGGCCGAACAGGCCCGATGGGCCCTCGACGATCCGGATCGGCGCGAGGTCGAGCGCGCCACGATAGACCCGGCGCAGAATCGCCGCTTCCTCGTTGGTGAGCGTTCGCGCCTTCGCCTGCAGCCCCACCGCCGACTGAACCGCGCCCACCGCTCGGCCCGCCGCCGCGACCGTCCCTCCGACCATCGTCTCGATCAGGTTCCCCATGGCCTTTCCCTCCGCATCAAGGCGGCCATCGCCGCCTCGCCCCTTGCATCGAGCGCGGCCGCGATCCGCTCGCGCACCTCGGCCGGCTTGTCCTGGTCGACCTTGGCCGTGCCGCGCCAGCCCGTCGCGTGGAGCTCGAACCCCGCTATCGCCTTCAGGAGCCCATCATAGCGGCCCGGGCTCATCTTGTCTTTGCTCCAGGCGGGCTTGGGGCGGAGCCGTTCCTCATGGGCATCGGACAGGCCATCGACCAAGGCCGCAAGGCCCGCCGAATCGAGCGGGGCGACCGGACCGGTGATCTCGATGGCGACGTAGTTCCACGTGGGAACGCGATCCTCGAGCCCGTACCAGTCGGGGCTGATGTAGGCGTGCGGGCCTTCGACGAGGAGGAGCGCCTCGCACCCTTCCGAGAGCGCGCCGTGGACCGCATTGCCGCGGGAGACGTGGAAGCGGAAACGGTCCCCGTCGAGAAGGAACGGGACATGGACCGCCCGAAGCCCCTCGGCGGTCTGAACGACCAGCGCTCCGAAGCCGATGTCCCGAGCGATCGCCGCCATCTCCTCCCGGTCGGCGAGCTGGAACTTGCGATTGGGGTGCATCAGCGCCGGCCCCGGCCGCGGCGCTCGCCCTTGCGCTCCTTGCGCCGCGCCTTGGCGGCCTGGGCGGCGGCGCGGCGCTTGCCCTCGGGTGTCTCCCCGAACTTCACCTCGTCGAGCGGCAGGTCGCCCGCCGTCGGATCGAAGCCGAGGCTCGCCAGGGTCTCGGCGAAATGCTCGGGCGGCTCGGCCGTGACGTCGATCCGTCCGCCGTCGGGATGGTCGATCCGGAGGCGCCGGGCGTGAAGGTGGAGCTTGCGGCTGATCGCTCCGGTGAGGAACGCCTCCTGCCCGCCATATTTGCCGTCGCCGACGATCGGATGGCCGATCGCCGCCATGTGCACCCGGAGCTGGTGGGTGCGCCCGGTCAGCGGCTGGAGCTCGACCCAGGCGGCGCGGTTCCCGGCCCGCTCGATCACGCGGTAGCGGGTCCGGGCCGCGAGGCCGGCCTCGCCCTCGTCGACGTGCATCTTCTCGCCGCCGGTGCCCGGCTGCTTGGCGAGCGGCAGGTCGATGAAGCCGTCTCTGACCTCCGGCACTCCGACCACGATCGCCCAATAGACCTTGCGCGCCGTCCGCCCGGAAAAGGCCTTGGCGAAGAAAGCGGCGGAGCGGGCCGTGCGGGCGAGCAGAAGGACGCCCGAAGTATCCTTGTCGAGCCGGTGGACCAGCTTCGGCCTCTGCCCGGCGTCGTCGGCCAGCCCGTCGAGAAGGCCGTCGAGATGGGTACGCGTCTTGGTGCCGCCCTGGGTGGCGAGGCCGGGCGGCTTCGAGACGACGATCGCCTGGGGGTCGCGGTGGATGACGATCTCGTTGACGAAGGCCACCTCGTCCTCGCTGAGCGTGGGGCGGACCGGTTTCGGCCTGGGAGCGGCGGGCGGTTCGGCGGGGGGAACCCGGATCGTCTGCCCGGCCTCGACCCGGTCCCCCGGCGCCGCCCGCTTGCCGTCGACCCTGAGCTGCCCCGTCCTCGCCCAGCGCGACACGATGTTGAAGCTGGCGTCGGCGAGATGGCGCTTGAACCAGCGATCGAGCCGGATTCCGTCGTCGTCCGGGGCGACGGTGAACAGCCGGACCTCGCTCACGCCGCCGCCCGCCCCAGCCAGTAACCGAGGAAGAGCAGCAGAAGCGCTCCGAACACCGAGAGCAGGGCATAAGCGGCGGCGGCGCCGGCCTCGCCCCGGTCGATCATGAAGAACATGTCGAGGCTGAAGGCGGAGAAGGTGGTGAAGCCGCCGAGGAAGCCGGTGCCGAGCAGCAGCCACAGAGGCCGGCTGGTCGTGCCGTGGCCCGCCATGGTGCCGGCCAGCACGCCCATCAGCAGCCCGCCGAGAAGGTTCACCGCCAGGGTCCCCCACGGAAAGCCCGCGCCGAGGTGGCGAAGCGCCAGCCGACCGGCCTCGTAGCGCATCCCGGCGCCGGCCGCGCCGCCGACAAGGACGTAGAGGAGGTTCGGCATCGCCGCGATGTAGCGGCGGCGGCGCGAGGGCGCCACCCCAGTCCTCCCCGTGCCCGAAGGGCATGGGGAGGGGGACCGCACGAAGTGCGGTGGAGGCGCTAAAGGCGCTGTTTGGCCCTCCACCGCGCTGCGCGCGGTCCCCCTCCCCATCGCCTTCGGCGACAGGGAGGATTGGAGCCTATCGTCCCGTGTTGACGATCAGCGAGCCGGTGGTGCCGCCGCCATTGGGGGTGGCGATGAGGTAGTAAGCGGATTCGCCGCGGGCGCCGCCGAGGATATGGTCGCCGCCGCGCATCTGCTCACCGGTCGAATAGCCGGCGCCCGCGGCCCGGCCGCGATACCAGGCGACGACGTGCCGCCAGTCGTCGCCGCTGGCGAAGGTGACGACCCGAACCCGGCAGGCGCCGGTGTCGCGGCCCGCCGCCTCGATCAAGCGGGCGCCGGGATAGATCGGGAAGCTCTCCGGCAACTTGTCGGCCCAGGCCGGCCCGCGGTCGACTCCGTCATTGACCGTGCACCCCGCCGGAGCGTCGGCCGAAGCGGTCTGGGCGGGTCCCGGCGCCGGTGCCGGCTGGGGCTGGGGTTGCGGCTGCGCGGGAGCCCCCGGCGCGGCGGCCCCGCCGGCCTTGCCGGACTTGTTGGCGAGATCCGGATTGACTCCGATCTCGGCCGCCAGGGCATTGCTGAGCTCGGCCTCGTTGCCGGTGAGCTGGTTGTCGATCGCGGCGATGTTGTTCGAATCTTCGTCGCCCCGGCCGCAGCCGGCGAGGGCGAGGGCAGCAAAAGCGGCGAGCGGCAGCGGGCGAAGCGTTCGGATCATGCTCGGCTTATGCCCCAGCCGGCGAGGCAAGGGGTGAGCAAGCGTGGTTAATCCAAGGCCCCTTCTCCCTCTGTCCCGGAGCGGGACTGCCAGAAGGCGAAGGTTTCCGCCTGGACCGCGGCGATGAAGCGCTTCGCCTCGGCGCCCTCCCAGGGACCCAGATAGCCTCTGGAGCGGGCGCCGCCGGCAACCCACCAGCCCTGCCCCGGTATCCCGTCGCTCTGCCGGACGACGAGCACGGCGAGCTCCGGCTCGCCCCGCGCCTCGGATTCCTCGTCGACCGTCCCAAGCACCGCGCAGAGCGCCCGCATCTTCGGCCGCGAGAAGGTATAGCCCAGCCGCTCGAGCAATTCGGCATAGCTGAGCGCCGTCCCGGCCTTCGCCGCCGCGACGAGATGGAGGCGGACCTCGGCCGGGTCGGTGAGCGCCGCCACCGGGCCTTCAGTCGCTGTGGTGGATGGTGAGTCGGCCGTCGGTGCCGCCGTCCCGCGGCGCCAGACGCACCTTGAACGGATGGCGGTCGCTGTTCTGAACGCCCGAGATCACCACCGCGTCGCCCTCCTGGCGGACGCCCTGCAGCCTGAACCCGGCGGCGCGGGCGGGATCCTGATACCAGGCGGCGACCCGCTCGACCGGGTCCGCGGTCCGGAACCGCATCTCGACCTCGCTCTGCTCGGCGTCCTTGCCGCCCTTGCCGGCCGCGATCGCGACGCCCGCGATCGTCGATCCGGGATAGAGCATCTTGCTGTCCTTGTCGGCCTTGGCGCTGCGCGTCATTTCCTTGGGCAGGCTGAAGGTGAGATCGAAGCCCGGCGCCTTGATCGATATCTTCCCCTCCTCGGCCTTGCCCTCCGCGGAGATGGGCTGGGCGGCGTTGGCCTGGGCCTCATCGTCGTCGCCGCGCATCTGGCAGCCGGCGAGCAGGAGGAGGGCGGCAGCGAACAGGCTCGATTGCATGGGTGGCAAGCTCCTTCGGGGCCGAGCCTAACCGATCCCCCGTCTGGCGCAAACGCTTGTCGAAGCCGGCGGCCCCGGCTAGGGCGCCGGGCCCGTGACCCAAGATACCGGACGCACCCGCGCGGGCCTTTTCCTCGGCCTCGGCGCCTACGCTCTGTGGGGCGTGATGCCGCTCTACTTCAAGGCGGTGGCGTCGGTGCGCCCGACCGAGATCGTCGCCCACCGAATCCTCTGGTCCCTGCTCTTCCTCGGCGCCCTGGCCGCTTTGTGGCGGCGCGGGCCGGCGATCCGGGCGGCAATGGCGACTCCCCGAATCGCCCTGACCCTGGTGCTCACCGCGACCCTGATCGGCATCAACTGGCTGGTCTACATCTACGCCGTCGTCTCGGGCCACGTCCTCGAAGGCAGTCTCGGTTACTATCTCAATCCGCTGGTCAACGTCCTCTTGGGGGTCGCCTTCCTGAAGGAGAGGCTGACTCATGCGCAGAAAGGCGCCTTCCTCCTCGCCGCCGCGGCCGTCGCCCTGCTCGCCGCCGGCGCGGGCGGGGCGATCTGGATCAGCCTCACCTTGGCGATGAGCTTCGCGCTCTACGGCTTTTTGAGGAAGATCGTGCCGGTCGACGCGCTCGAGGGCCTCTCGGTGGAGAGCATCTTCCTCGCCCCGCTCGCCTTCGCCTGGGTGATGTGGCTTCAGGCCCATGGGGAGAGCAGCTTCCTTCAAAGCCGACTGACGGACGCCCTGCTGATCCTCGGCGGAGCGGTGACGGCGATCCCGCTGCTGATGTTCACCGCGGCCGCCAAGCGCCTGCCTTATTCGACGCTCGGCTTCCTCCAATATATCGCCCCCTCGCTCCAGTTCCTGCTGGCGGTGCTGGTCTTCGGCGAGCCGCTGACCGGAGCCCACGTGGCGGCCTTCGGGGCGATCTGGGCGGCGCTCGCCGTCTTCCTGTTCGAAGGCGTCCGTATCGGCCGCCGCCGTCTAGTCGCCCCGGCCGCCACAGGCTAAGCATCCCGCCTCATGCGCTCGGCCGCCCCCCTCCTCCTCGTCCTGCCTTTGCTCGCCGGCGGCTGCGTCGCCACCGTTCCGGTGCCCGAGCCCGTCTACTCGACCTGCCACGCGCTCGGCTCGGGCGACTGGAAGGCGCGGGTCGAGAAGCGCGACATGACCCTCCACCATCCGCCGCTTCGCAAGTGGCGGCTGATCGTCGACGGAAATGTGACCGTCCCGGGCGAGGGCTATGACGTCTTCCTCGAGCGCGGCCCGGTGCAGAAGCTTCGCGACCCGGTCCAGCAGATCATGGTCCGGACCAACGGCCCCGCCGATCCCCCGCCCGATGCGGCGCCGACCAAAGTCGCGGTGCACGGCGAGTTCGAGGCCCTGAAGCGCTACGGCGGAGTCACCTTGCGCTGCGGCGACGGAACCATCGGCCTCATCACCTTCGTGCCGCGAATTCCCTCCTAGAGGGAGAAGGCCGCGACGAAAGCGGGCCGGAGCACCATCAGGATTCCGATCAGGCTGACCAGCCAGGCGAGCGTGCGCACATAGCGTATGCCGAGGCCGTAGAGCGGCAGATAGGCGACCCGCCCGCCGAGCCACAGCCAGGCCCCGATCTCCGTCCACCGGCTGGTGAGGTGCGCGACGGTGACGATCAGCGCCGCCGCCGCGTAGAGCGGGAAGGTCTCGTAGAAATTGGCCTGCGCGCGCGCCAGCCGTCCGACGATCGGCCGCGCCGGCGGCAATTCTTCGTCGCGCGGCCCGACATTCCAGGCCGTGCCGTACTGGCGGGTCTTGACCCTCACCGCCGCGAAGATGTGGACGAGGGCGAGGATGCACCCCCAGGCGAGGACGGTCAGCTCGGTGTTCATGGGGTTGTTGTGACGCACAGGGAACAGCGTGGCAAGAAGTGGAGGAGAGGCCTTCGACAGGCTCAGGCCGAACGGAGAGATGCAGGCCGCATCGAAACCGTTCGGGCTGAGCCTGTCGAAGCCCTTCCTTGCCCCCCTTGCCGAGGTGACAAAAGAGCGCCGCTTTGCCACCTTTCAGAATGGCCAAACCGGATAGCCCCACCGCCGATCCGATCCATGTGCTTCACATCGGCAAGACGGGCGGGACCGCCCTCAAGGCCGCCCTCGCGCCCTTCGCCGCCGAAGGAAGGTTCGTGCTTCACGGGCACGCCACGCGGTGCAGCGACTGTCCGCCGGGCTCCCGGATCTTCTTCGTCGTGCGCCACCCCGTCGATCGCTTCGTCAGCGCGTTTAACAGCCGGCTGAGGAGGGGGAGGCCGCGGTTCGACTATCCCTGGTCGCCCCGGCAGGCGCTCGTGTTCAGCCTCTTTCGGAGCCCCAACGCTCTTGCCGAAGGGCTGGGCAGCCGCAATCCGCTGGTTCGGCTCGCCGCCGGCCTCAGCATGCGCGCCATCGGCCACCTGCGCCGCCGGCTGAGCTACTGGATCGACGCCGAAGAGATCGAGCGCAATCCGCGGCTCATCGTCGGGACCCTGGCAACGCTCGATGCCGATCTTCGCCGATTGCTGGCGATCGCCGGCATCGAAGAGCCGGCCGAGCTTCCGACCGATCCCGTCGAAGCCCATGTCACGCCTCCGCAATTCGACAAATCCCTCAGCGCCGGGGCCGTGCGCAACCTCACCCGCTATTTCCGCTCGGACATCGCTCTGTACGAGGCCTGCCTTCGGGCGAGAGAGGCGGCCCGCATCCCCCGAGGGTGACAAACCGCGGCCGCTTTGCCACAACGCCTCATGGTCAATCCGCACCTCGCCGCGGCGCCGGAGCCGGAGCTGAGCCTGCCCGGCTGGCTCTACCACGATCCCGAATATTTCGCGGTGGAGATGGAGCGGGTGATCCGCCCCTCCTGGCAGGTCGTCTGCCACGAGAGCGAGATTCCGGATCCCGGCGACTGGCGGACGATCGACTATCTCGGCGAGAGCGTGATCGTCATCCGCGGCGAGGGCGGCGCGGTGCGCGCCTTCGCCAACGTCTGCCGCCACCGCGGCTCCCGGCTCCTCGCCGGCGACGGCGGCTGCGCCCGGCGCCTCACCTGCCCCTATCACGCCTGGACCTACGGCCTCGACGGCCGGCTGATCGGCGTTCCCCACAAGGCCGACTATCCCGGTCTCGACCAGAGCCGCCTCGGCCTCGCGCCGATCGAGCTCGAGGCGTGGCGCGGCTTCCTGTTCGTGCGCATCGAGGGCGGCGGCCCGTCGGTCGCCGAGACGATGGCGCCGTTCGACGCGGAGATCGCGCCCTACCGGCTCGAGGCGCTTCGCCCGCTCGGCCGGGTCACGCTCCGGCCGCGCCAGGTCAATTGGAAGAATGTCGCCGACAATTATTCGGACGGGCTCCACATCGCCGTCGCCCATCCGGGCCTCACCCGCCTGTTCGGCCGGGGCTACCGGATCGAGGCCGAGGCGCATGTCGACCGGATGTCGGGCGATCTCCTGGACCGGCCGTCGACCAACCTTTCCGAGCGCGCCTACCAGGCCTTCCTGCCCGAGGCCGCGCACCTCCCGAGCGAGCTCCGCCGCCGCTGGCTCTATTTCAAGCTCTGGCCGAACGTCGCCTTCGACCTCTATCCCGACCAGATCGACTTCATGCAGTTCCTGCCCGTCTCGCCGACCGAGACCCTGATCCGCGAGATCAGCTACGCTCTTCCCGACGACCGGCGGGAGATGAAGGCGGCGCGCTACCTCAACTGGCGGATCAACCGCCGGGTCAACGCCGAGGACACCGCCCTCATCGAAGGCGTGCAGGCCGGAATGGCGTCGCGCGCCTATACGCCCGGCCCGCTCGGCGACAGCGAGGTGTGCCTCAAGAGCTTCGCCCGCAAGCTCCGCCGACTGATCCCGGAGGCGAACCTTCACCAGCCCCCGCCGCCCGGCTGGAGCCGCGGCTAGAGCATGGGTGGATTGGAGTTATGTCTCCGCTCATCCTGAGTAGCCGCTGAGCGAAGTCGAAGTGGCGTATCGAAGGACCGCCCTTCGATACGGGCCTTCGCCAGGCTCAGTCCCTACTCAGGATGAGCGGGTAAAGGCAAACCCGGCGCACCCAAACGGCAGCCACCAGCCGCTTTCTCACTCCCTGCGTTCGAAAGCGGCTTCCGGACCGGCCGAGAGCGAGGTCCGTGGAGCGCCGGCCACGGCCTGCGTGCAGACCAGGCGCTCCGGTGGCGCGGGGAGCCGGACGTGTGCGCCGTTCCAGCTCCGCCGCGGCACCATGCGTCGTCGCGGCGCCCCCCGCCCTCCCGGTAATTACCGGGGATCGAGCACGTCCGCGAAACAGATCTCGCCGCGCAGCAGCGCCCGCACCAGCAGCTGGGTTCGGGTGGCGACTCCGTAGCGTCGCTTGGCCGCCTCCATATGCTCGTTGACGGTGCGCGGCCGGATTCCGAGCAATTGGGCGATGACCCCGTCGCTCTTGCCCTGGGCGGCGAGCAGCAGGCAGTCGCGCTGGCGCTCCGAGAGGGCGACCGGCGCGATCCAGCGCGGCCCGCCGCCGCGGGCGAGGCGCCGAGCCGCCTCGAACGCGAAATTGCCGAGCGCCTGAGCGGCGGGGAGGTTGCGCTCGGGCAGCTCGCGCCCGAGCCGAAGGCCGAAGCTGGAAGAGCCCGGCACCTCGCCGGGGACGTGGTTGGGGACCGTGAATCCGCCGCCGACGCCGTGGCGCGCGGCCGAGTCCATGAACCGGCGCTCGCGCGGAGTGAGGCCGATGATCGACTCCATCCGGTCCCAGCGGAAGCCGGCGGCGACCCGCTCGGCGGCGCGGAGGACGGGATCGGGCGGGCGCCCCTGGTCGCGCAGCGCCGCTACCCACGCCTCGGGATAACAATGCAGCGCGACATGGCCGGCGGTCGGCGGCCCGAAGGCGACATGGTGGACGATCCCGAAGAAATCGAAGCCGAGGGCATGGACGGCATCGGTGGTGAGTCGGTTGAGGGCCGGAATCGAGGTCGCGGAATCGGCGGCGGCGACATAATCTTCGAGCAGGCTGAGGCCGGGCATGATCGACCGTCCG
>Ga0206353_11379072_pt1 | contig 11647 bp, 9 predicted proteins | sample DielMetaTC5am4_FD_146436 | JGI IMG/M metagenome (GOLD analysis project Ga0206353, IMG submission 146436) | Corn rhizosphere microbial communities from Kellogg Biological Station, Michigan, USA - Diel MetaT C5am-4 (Metagenome Metatranscriptome)... | ecosystem: Host-associated > Plants > Roots >...
CGATTCTCCGCGATTCACAGGCCCGTTCGAACCAGAAAGCGCCAGCCCGGACGTGGCGAATCTCGTCGGCGAGAATCCGCTCCAGGATCGCCGCCGAGCGCCGGTCCCCGGCCGCCTCGAACCGGTCGATCGTGGCCGGAGTCACGTCGAGGCCGCGCGCCTCCAAAACCATCGGCACCACCGCCAGCCGGGCGAGCGGATCGGAGGCGGTGGCTTCGGCCGCTTCCCACAGGCCGTCGTGGGCCGGCAGCCTTCCGTAGGCCGAGCCGAGCGTCCGCAACCGCCGGTCGAGAAGAGCGAAATGCATCGCCTCGTCGGCGCCGACCGACATCCAGTCGTCGGCGAAGGCCCTCGGAAAGCCGCCGCCGAACCGCCCGATGAGATCGAAAGCCAGATCGATGGCGACGAACTCGATGTGGGCCAGCGCATGGAGCATCGCGATCCGCCCCCGCTCCGAGCCGCCCTTTCGGCGCCTCGGCATGAGCGACGGCGGCAACAGCTGCGGGCACTGGGGTCTCGCCGGCCGATCGGGCATGCCGACGTCGAACGCATGCGCCAGCTCGCCCCGCCGCCAGGCCCTCGCCACGGCCCTGGCGCGCCGCACCTTCTCCGCGGGCTCGGCGGCGAGCAGGACGGTCCGGCATTGGGCGGCGAGGCTATTCATCGCCGTCCGGCCGGGCTCGGGACCGGGCGCGCCCGGGCCGGAAAGCGATTTGGTGAGACAAACACGTCCATTTCCGATGCAAATGCGAATGCGCGTCAGGGCGGCCGCTGTACAATAGCCGCGTCGCCCGGCGGAAAAAATGGCCGCCGGCCTCCGGTACACTCGCTTTACGGACGGGTCGCACCACCGATCAGCTTTTCAGATCCGTCCCGGCTGGGGAGACGGACTATGGACCATTTCGCGGAAACGCCGCTGTTCGGCGATCAGGGCTCATGCGGCGCCGACGCCGAACCGTTGGAATATGACGAAGACGGCTCGCTGACCCTCGCTCGGGCCCTGGCGGATCAGCTCATTGCGGCCGGCGGACCCGCGGGCGCGACACAGCCGACGACGATCTTCGATCGACCCTGCCCCCTGGGAGACCTCAACGGCTCCTGGTACCTGCAGCTGGTTCCTCGAGGCGCTCACATACCGACCCAGATCAGGGGGCCGATGAGGATCGAGGCGGCGAGGCCGCGGCTGCGCATTTCGGGGGACATCTATGTCGCCCGGCCGGTGCTCAACCCGCTCGAGGAGACTCAAAAGCCGATCGTCGCCGGCGCCGCGCTGTTCGGGCGCAACTGGTATCCCCAGCTCCCCAAGGGCGAATATAGCTGGTATTTCCGTTCGCTGGGCGTGACCTATTCCGCGACGGGGACTCTCACCTTCCGCTTCGAGCGGCGGCTGTGGAACAACGTCACCCAGGAATTTGCCGCCACCGACACCGGCGCGATGAGCTTCCAGTGCCGCAACCGCTCGATCATCACCCATCCCCTGCTGCCGCAGCCCACGCTCAGCATGAGCGGAACGGCGACGATCGGCGGCAAGACCTACGATGCCGTCGCGACGAAGACGTCACCCTTCTACCGAGGCTGCGCGGTCGAGGTCGACGTGATGGTCAACCGCCACTTCCCGCTCTCGGCCACCCTCGTCAACGGAACGGTCGTGACCTTCGCGAGCGTCTATCGCCAAGCCGCCGGATGGGATTGCGCGGTCCGAGTCGACGAGACCAACCTTCCCGACGATCCGCAGCTGACCGACGCCGAGCTGCAGCTGGCGCTGGCCACTCACCGAACGCCGACGACCGGGGACGCCTGGCGTTTCTGGCTGCTCGTGGGCTCGGCGCAGACCGGCTTCGGAGTGATGTTCGACGACGTCGCACCGTTCCGCGAAGGCGCGGTCGGCTTCTTCGACGAGCCTCTCCCCAATCAGACCAACATCGCCGCCGCGGCCCGGAACAAGAAGATCGGCGACGTCACCGACGCGTTCCTTCGGACCCTGATCCACGAGACCGGCCACGGCCTAAACCTGTTTCACCCGAAGCACGACGTTCATCACAATCCGGTCGGCAAGACCATCATGAACCAGACGGGGGATATCCTCTCCTTCGCCACGCCGACCGACACTTTCCCCGGCAATGCGCTCTTCGCGTTCGACGAGCATTGCCGCACCTCACTGATCCATTCGCCGGATCCGCAGGTCGAGCCGGGCTGGAAGGCGTTCGGCTGGGGTCATGGGAATCTCTCCAGCGGCCTGCCCGAGCCCATAGATGCCGACGGGCTGACCGGACACGTGCGCGAAGACCCCGACCTCAGTCTGGATCTCATCGTGCCCGACCACATGTTCCGAGGCGAGTTCGTGACCGCCGAATTCGTCGTCACCAACCGGGGCGAGACGGCGCGGGCCGTCACTCGGGCGATCAACCTCAGCCAGGGCGACCTGCGTCTGTTGCTGACTCGCCCGACCGGAGAGATGGAGGACGTGCGCGACGTCGTGATGATCTGCGGCGCGCGCGAGATGGTGACGCTCGAGCCGGGAGAGACGCTTCGCGGCAACGCGCAAATCTTCTTCACCAGCGCGGGCCTCACCTTCCGCCGAACGGGCCGGCACGTCGTCTCGGCCGAGCTCGACGTCGGCGACGGCTCGGGGAATACCGTCCGAAGCGAAGCCTCGACGATCATCGTCCGCGCCGCCGCCGACGAGGCGGAGGAGGCCCTTGCCCGTCTGGCGATGGACGATACGGTCGGGCGCGCCTTCGCGCTGGGGGATTTCGGGCTCGACATCGAGGCGCGATCGCGCCTCGAGGCGCTCGCCGCCGACCATGGCGGGACCAGCACCGGCGCCGCCGCCGCGCTGACTCTCGCCAATTCGCTGAGCCGCGATCTCAGGGATCTGAGGAACGGCGGCGCCCATCGCGAGGCCGACCACGACGCCGCGCGGGCGCTGTTCCAGCAGGGCGCCTCGGCCGCCGGCGGCGGCGAGGAGCTGGTTCGTCTGGCCACCGCCCTGGTCGCTCCGAATGAAGCCGACGCGCCGTTGATGGCACTGACCGCTGACCATCTCGCGGGCGCGGCGGACGCGCCGAAGCGAAGCGGTCGGGGTCAAGGCGCGGGCGACCAGGGCGAAGCCGGCCAAAGCGGCGAGCACGAACTGCTCCGCGCGCTGCGCGCCACTCTGGCGCGAGGCGTCGGCGAGGAATATCGCTGAGGCGCCGCCGCCGAGCGGCGGCGGCGACTGGGAGTTCGGATGGACGATCTGACGGTGACGCTCGAGCTCGTCGGCGCCGCGAAGGCGGACCGCGTGACGCTGCTCTGCCTGCGGGTAGAGAATCGCGGGAGCGCGCCCCGGACCCTGTCGGCGCGTCTCAACCTGTTCGAGGGCGACGTCCGGCTGATCTGCCGAGCGCCTTCGGGGACGCTCGATCGCTTCGACGGCTGGCAGATCGACACATTACCCAAGACCGTCGAGCTGCCGCCTTCCCATACGCTCGCGGGCACGCTCGATCTGCTCGAGACGGCGCAGGGACCGGTCCTCCGCGAGGCCGGGCACCACGAGATCGTCGCCGAATATTTCCCGGCCGTCGGCAGCCCGCCCGTGGCATCGGCGCCATTGTCGGTCGAGAGCGGTCCCGCCGTGGCCGCACCGGGGGACGAGGCTCTCGCCAGGTTGCTCGCCGACCGCTGGCTGCGGCGCGCCCTCGTCAAGGCGGACGCGCGGGAAGCCCCCGAGGCGATGAACCGGCTGGCGAGCGGCTTCCCGGCGACTACGGAGGGGGAATTGGCCGCGCTCATCATTGCCGGCGGCGGCGACACGGCCTCCCGCCTCCCCTGGGCCGACCTCGCCGCCAGGCACGGCGTGAGGGGGTTGGCGCTTCTCCTCCTGGCGCTGCGAACGCCCTATTCGCCGGTGGGCCTTCACCTCGCCGCCGCCTTCGAGACGGCTCTGGCCACGCTCACCGCGGACCGGGGCGAGCTCGAGCCTGCGCGGAGGCTGGTTCGGCAGGAACCCATCGCCGCCTGAGCCGGCCAGGCCATCCTGTCGGGAATCAGGGAAGGGCCCGGGCGGCGGCAAGGACTTCGTCGGCGTGGCCGGGCACCTTCACCTTGCGCCAGACCCTTTTCACCACCCCGTCGCGGTCGACGAGGAAGGTCGCCCGGTCGATGCCCATATATTTGCGGCCGTACATCGATTTCTCGATCCAGGTGCCGAACGCCTCGCACGCCGCGCCGTCGCTGTCCGAGGCGAGAGTCACCTTGAGGCCGTATTTGTCGGTGAATTTGGCGTGGCTCTTCGGGCTGTCCTTCGAGACTCCGAGAAGCCAGGTGCCCGCTTTCTCGAACTCGCCGGCGAGCGCGGTGAAGGCCTGCGCCTCGGCGGTGCAGCCGGACGTGTCGTCCTTCGGGTAGAAATAGAGGACGAGCTTGTGGCCGGCGAAGTCCGCCGGGCTGATCGCCTTGCCCTCGGCTCCCTCCATCTTCACGTCGGGGACCGGATCGCCTTCCTTCACCATCTTCGCCTCCGTCTCAGCCGGCCGCGACGAGCGCCCAGAGCTTTGAAATCCTCTGCCGCGCCGCGTCGTGCGCTTCAAGCAACGCTTTCCAGTCCGCAAGGCCGCAGGCCTGCGCCACAACCTCGCGCGTGGCCTCGGCCGGCTCGCGTCCTTCGGGCGAGACGAGGCGGAACATGACCAGCATCCGGGTCAGCAGCCGTAGATCGGGATCGGCGTCGGCCGAGACAAGGCCCGCTTCGAGCAGATCGGCGATCGCGTCCTCGAGGTGGGGATGGAGACCGATACCGGTGCGCAGCTGGAGGGTGTGGACGGCGAATTCGAGGTCGATGAGGCCGCCGACGCCGCGCTTGATGTCGAACGGGCCCTGGGACGGCTTGTGGCGGGCGATGTCCTGGCGCATCCGAACGGCGTCGGCGGTGATCCGTTGGGGATCGCGCGGCCTCGCCAGCGTCGCGGCGATGACGCGCTGAAGCGCCGCCTTGCCGGCCTCGGAACCGAACAAAGGCCGGGCCCTCAGCAGCGCCATATGCTCCCAGGTCCAGGCCTGCTCGCTCTGATATCGTTCGAAGCCTTCCAGAGAGACAGCCAGCATTCCGTCGGCCCCGGACGGCCGAAGCCGGGTGTCGACGTCGTAGAGCGGCCCGGCGGGGGTGGGCACGCTCAACGCCGCCGTGACTCGGGGGGCGAGGCGGTTGAAATAGTCGGTGGCCCTGAGCGGTTTCGGCCCGTCCGATTCGGCTTCGTGGGTGCCGCTGAACAGGTAGACGAGGTCGAGATCGGACGCGTGGGTCAAAGCCTCGCCGCCGAGGCGGCCGAGGCCCATGATGAGAAGCTCCGAGCCGGCGACCCGGCCGTGGCTGGCTTCGAACTCGGCGATGGCGGCGCGGGCGAGGACATGGATCGCCGCCTCCGCGATCCGCGAATAGCCTTCGGCCGCCTCGATCGGGTCGGTTCGGGCGACGACCAATTGGGCGCCGAGCGCGAATCGGCGCTCGTTGACCCGCCGGCGCACCCGGTCGAGGACGAGCTGGTAATCCTCGCCGCCCCGCTCGGACCGCCGGAACTCGGCGATGAGGTCGTCCGTCGCCGGGACCGGGGCGAAGGCGCTGGCGTCGATCAGGCCGTCGAGCAGCTGCGGGCGCCGGCCGAGCTGCTCGGCGAGGACCGGCGCGTGGCTGAGGATCGTCGCGACCTCGCCGGTGAGGCCCGGACGCGCCTCGAGCAGCCGGTAGAAATTGACCCCGCTCGGAAGTCGTTCGACGATGTCGTCGAAGCGGTTCAAGGCCCGCATCGGATCGGGCGCGGCGCCGAAGGCGTCGATCACCACCGGAAGCATCGCCTCGAACGCTTCCTGCGCCGCCGCGCTGCGCAGCGAGCGCGCCTTGCCGCCGCGCCACCCGTCGATCCGGAGCCGAGCCGCGATCGGGTCGGCGAAGCCGGCGCGGGCGAGATGCGCCTGGAGGGCCTCCGCGTTCAGCGGCAGGCGCCGCTCGCTTTGGCCGGCGAGGCCGTCGTAGAGCGTCGCGACGTCGTTCACCGGCCCTTCGAGCGCTCGCAGCAGATCGGCGCCCGAGCCGAGGCCATGGAGGCGAGCGACGTTGTCGAGCGCGTCCTCCTCAGCCGGGAGCGTGTGGGTCTGGCGGTCGTCGACCATCTGCAGCCGGTGCTCGACGGTCCGGAACAGCCGATAGGCCTCGGCCAGCCGGCCGGCGGCGTCGGCGGGGATTCGGCCCGCCGCCGCGAGCCCCGAGAGGGCGTCCAGCGTCGCCGGGGCGCGCAGGCCCGGCTCGCGGCCGCCGTGGATCAGCTGGTGGATCTGGGCGAAGAACTCGACCTCCCGGATTCCGCCGCGGCCGCGCTTCAGCTCGAAGCCCGGGCCGAACGCCTGCCCCTGGGCGAAATGGTCGCGGATCCGCCGGGTGATCGCCTGGATCTCGCCGATCGCTCCGAAATCGAGGCTTCGCCGCCAGACGAACGGATGGATGGCGTCGAGAAAATAGCGGCCGACGGCGGCATCGCCGGCGGCATGGCGGGCGCGGATGAAGGCCGCTCGCTCCCAGGGGAGGGCCGAGGATTCGTAATAGGAGATGGCGGCGTCGACCGGGAGAGCGATCGGGGTCACCTCGGGCGAAGGGCGCAGGCGAAGGTCGACCCGGAAGGCGAAGCCGTTCTCGTCGCGCTTCTGGAGAAGCTCGATCAGGCGCTGGCCGATGCGCACGGCGGCCTGACCCGGCTCCTCGCGCGGCTTCCTCGGCAGGGTTTCGGGATCGAACAGGAAGAGGAGGTCGACGTCGGACGAGAAGTTGAGCTCGCGGCTGCCGTGCTTGCCGAGCGCGACGACGGCGAAGCCGCGCGGCTCGGCCTCGGGCGTCCGCTCGGCGATGGCGGCGGCGATCGCCCGCTCGAGCGAGCGGTCGGCGAGGTCCGAGAGCGTGTCCGTCAGCCGCTCGAGCGTGATCGCTCCGGCGAGATCGGCCACGGCGAGGGCGGCGGAGACGGCGTTGCGCTCGCGCCTCAGCGCCGCGGCGAGATCCGGGGAATCCTCTCCGGCCCGGCCGGCGACGGCGAGGGCGCGCTCGACATCGCCCGCCTCGAGCGCCTCGGCGACAAGCGGAAATCGTTCGAGCTGGAGCGCGAGATAAGGCGAGAAAGCGCGGGCGCGGGCGAGCGCATCGTTAAGCTTTTCTTCACTCTGTGTCTCACTCATGCAACAGCCGGCGAGCCTTCTGTTCGGGGGGCGCAACGGTTGAAACCGCGCGGTACCCGGCGCGTTCTGTCCTGCGTGAATACGATGAATCCGAGACTCGAAGCGATGGCCAATGCTTCCTCCAGGCGGTTCGTGAAGGTGGCGCCGCCCACCGTTCACGCCGGCGTCGGCAACGCCCTGCGCCAGGCCTTCGCCATGGACGGGGAAGTCCGCTCGCTCAAGGCGTTCGAAGAGCTCCTCGCCCGCCTCGACTGAGGCGGTCCCGGCTATCTGGATCACCAGTGGTGAGTCACCCCGGCGAAAGCCGGGGCCTATGAACAGCTCGGCTCGAGGTTTTCGACACCGTGTGCATGGGTCCCGGCTTTCGCCGGGATGACTACTATTTCCCCTCGCCGCCCTGGTGGGTCGGGTCGCGGTCGCGGCTCAGTTCGTCGACTTCGGCCATGATGCTGGCCAGGGCCGAGGTGCCGTCGGTCTCGTGCTCGCGGCGCGAGGGCAGTTTGCCCTCGGCGAGAAGATGCTCGAGCGCGACCCGGCCGCGGGCGACCCGGCTCTTGATCGTTCCGACCGCGCAGCCGCAAATCTCCGCCGCTTCCTCGTAGGCGAAGCCGCCGGCGCCGACCAGGATCAGGGCCTCGCGCTGCGGCTGGGGAAGATGGAGAAGGGCGCGCTGCATGTCGGTCAGCTCGACATGGCGGTCCTGGCTGGCCGGGGCGGCGAGCATCTTGGACGCGGTGATCTCGTCCCATTCGCCCTTGAAGCGGGCGCGGCGCATCTGGCTCAGGAAGAGATTACGCAGGATGATGAAGGTCCAGGCGCGCATGTTGGTGCCGGCCTGGAAGCGCTTCCGCGCCGCCCAGGCCTTGAGCAGCGTCTCCTGGACGAGGTCGTCGGCAAGATCGCGGCTTCCCGACAGCGAGCGGCCGAACGCGCGCAGGTGCGGAATGACCTGGGCGAGCTGGTCCTTGAATTCGTCGTCGGGAAGCGGGACGGGTTCGGGCCGAACCTCCGGCGCCTCGTCGTCCTCGTCTTCGTCGATTGCCGGGTGCCGGTTCAATCTGCCCCCATCTGGATACGCCGCACTGAATTCGCTCATGCTCGCCCGGGAGCGTGAAGCGCCCCCCTCTTCCTCTCGAGATAGGCAGCTATCGCCAGATCAGCAACAACAGGAGAAAAATCACGACCACCAGGCCGAGGCTGACCGGCAGGATGACCCGCACCATATGGTTGGACTGGCCCGCGCGGGCGCGGGTCGAGTCGATATGGCGTTCGCCGTCCTGCATCGTCCCTCGGCTCGGAAATCGTTTCAGGCGGGCAACGCCCGCTGGCCGGGGCGGTTCCGTCCCGTCTCAGGCCGGGATGGTGGCGTTGTCGAAAAACAGCGCCTGGGCGATCGCCGCCTTCACCGTCGAGCGCTGGAAAGGCTTGGTGATGAGGAAGGTCGGCTCGGGCCGCTCGCCGGTCAGCAGCCGCTCGGGGAAGGCGGTGATGAAGATGACCGGCACCTGGAACTCGCCGAGGATATCCTTGACCGCATCGATGCCCGAGCTGTCGTCGGCGAGCTGGATGTCGGCGAGTACGAGGCCGGGACGCCGAGCCATCGCCTGCGCCACCGCCTCGTCGCGGGTGACCGCGACGCCGGTCACCGAATGGCCGAGGTCGCGGACGATCGTCTCGATGTCCATGGCAATGATCGGCTCGTCCTCGATGATCAGAACCTCGGCGCGGGTCTGGCGCTCGATCTCGGCCAAGGCCTCGGCGACCAGCCGGTCGACCTCGTCCGGCGAGGCGCCGATCAGGTAGCCGGCATCCTCGGGCGTGAAGCCCTCCATCGCGGTGAGCAGCAGCGCCTGGCGCGACAGCGGCGTGATCCGCGCCAGGCGGGCCTGGGCGATGTTCTCGGGCGCCTCGCCGCTCGCCGCGCCCGGATCCTCCTCGATGTTCGCCGACGACCAGATGGCGTGGAAGGTGCGGTAGAGGCCGAGCCGAGGGTCGACGTCGCGCGGGAAGTCGCCGGGCGCAGCGACGATCGCCTCCAGCGTCGCCCGGACGAAGGCGTCGCCATGGCCCTGCGTGCCGGTCAGCGCGCGGGCATAGCGCCGCAGGAAGGGAAGGTGCGGCGCGAGATCCTGGCCAAGCGACATGTTCGTTACGACTCCTGCTCGAATTGCGGGCTCTATGGTATGCGCGGCTCCGCCTTGGCAAGCCCGCCCCGGCGGGCGGCGCGGCACGGTCCGCAGAGAGACGATCCCCTCACGAAAGGCTGGAACCATCTTGGCAGTTTTTTGTTTCCACCGTGACTGCGGGCCATTACTGGCCGCGGGCGGGGTAACGCGCATCTTGCTGCCGGCTTGCGGCCGGATGGGTGCCCGGCGCCCGGGCGAAAACATAAGCGGGCGCGGCGCCGGCCGCGAGGGGTGATAGACCTTGAGCTTCGAAGACGAAACGGGCCGCCGCCGCAGCAAGAGCGAACCAGGTCAGGAAAGCGACACGCCCGTCCCCTCGAAGCCCCGCAGGAAGCGCAGCTCCAGCCCGGAAGTGGGCCATGCCCTGCGCGCCGCCTACCAGCAGGCCGTGAACGAGGACATTCCGCCCGAGATGCTCGATCTGCTCGGGAAGCTCGGCTAGAGCCGCCCCCCGTGGCGGCACCACCGGAATCGCGCGACATCGACCCGGCCGAAAGGGGCCGGACCTGGCTGGGGCGCCGCTTCGCGCGGCTCTCGACCGGCCTCAAGATGCTGCTCATCCTCAGCGCGGCCCTGCTTCCGCTCGGTCTCCTCGCCATCGCCGCGTCGATCCAGAGCGCCCAGCAGAAGAACGATCAGCGGCGGGTCGAGACCGAGACCCGGCTGGAATACAAGGCGCAGCGGCTCGAGGCCGCTTTCTCCCGCTCGATCCTCACCATCCGCACCGCCAGCGCCGCGCTCGGCCAGTCGCCGCCGGGCTCGCCGCTGTGCGCGGCGACCCTCACCCGCCTCGAGGAAGCACCGGTCCCCGCCCGCTACGCCTTCTTCGACTCGGCCGGCCGGCTGCGCTGCGCCAGCGCCGGCTTCGCTCTTGCCGGCGCACCTGCCGCCGGCCGCCCCGAGGAGGCGCGGCCCGAAATCCTCCCCGGCGGCGAGTCCCTGCGGCTATGGATCTTCGACGAGCGCGGCCGGCTTGAAGGCGTGACCGATTTCGCCCGGCCGACGCTCCACACCTTGACCTACATCGCCGGCACGAGCCCCAATTTCGACCTCCGGCTCAGCCAGCCGGGCCGCCTCATGGTGCTTCGCAACGAATATTCGGGCGGGCCGTTCGTCCAGACCTTCGAGCGCAGCCAGGCCATCGCGGAGGGCCGGCTTATTCTCAGCATCAAGCTCGGCACCCGCCCGTTCACCGCCGCCGACCTGCTCGCCATCGCTCTGCCGGTCGTCATGTGGCTGTTTGCCGCCCTGATCGGCTGGATCGTCGTCGAGCGGCTTTTGCTCCGCCCGCTGGGCTCGGTCCAGCGCGCCGTCTCCGCCTACCGGCCGGGCGACCGCGACATCAGCCTTCCGCCGCTCGCCACCCCGGCGCGCGAGATCGGCGAGCTCGGCGAGGCGTTCGAAGGGGTGGTCCGCACCGTCGCCCGGCACGAAGCGGAGCTCGAGGCCGCCGTCGAGCGCCAGACCCGGCTGGTCCGCGAGGTCCACCACCGGGTCAAGAACAACCTCCAGGTCGTCGCGTCCCTCCTCAACCTCCACGCTCGCGGGGCGACCAACGAGCAGGTCTCCGCCGCCTACGCCTCGATCCAGCGCCGGGTCGACGCCCTCGCCGTCGTCCACCGCAACCATTATGCCGAGCTCGAGGAGAATCGCGGCGTCTCATTGAAGTCGCTGATCTCGGAGCTGGCCGCTAATCTTCGCGCGACGGCCCCGCCGGCCGCCGCGGGCATGGGCATCCGGCTCGACGTCGAACCTTATTACGCGACCCAGGACGTCGCCGTCTCGGTCGCCTTCCTGATCACCGAGATCGTCGAATATGCGATGCTGTGCGGAGCCGGCTCGGTGACCATCGTTCTGCGCGGCGAAGGCGAGGGGGCGGGAGTCGCCAGCCTGACGATCGAGACCGAGAGCCTTCGCGCCGGAACTCCGTCCGAGGGCGCGCTCGGCGACCGCTTCGAGCGGATCGTCGCCGGCCTGTCCCGCCAGCTTCGCACCACCATCGACCGCGACACCGAGGCCGGGCGCTATTCCCTCGACATCGCCGTCGTGGCTCGTGCCGAGCCGAGGTAGAGGTACTGGTCGGGCAGCCTCTCCCGCTCATCCTGAGGAGGGACTGAGCCTGGCGAAGGCCCGTCTCGAAGGACCATCTTGCAGCCGTCCTTCGAGACGCCGCTTCGACTTCGCTCAGCGGCTCCTCAGGATGAGCGGTCTTAGCTCAAGTCCGTCCCTTCTCCTGCCCATAATCCGGCCGGCCCTTCGAA
>Ga0206353_10915608_pt1 | contig 11635 bp, 10 predicted proteins | sample DielMetaTC5am4_FD_146436 | JGI IMG/M metagenome (GOLD analysis project Ga0206353, IMG submission 146436) | Corn rhizosphere microbial communities from Kellogg Biological Station, Michigan, USA - Diel MetaT C5am-4 (Metagenome Metatranscriptome)... | ecosystem: Host-associated > Plants > Roots >...
CGAAGTGGCGCCTTTCGGTGGCGTCAAACAATCGGGGCTCGGGCGCGAAGGATCGCATTACGGCATCGACGAATACGTGGTCGTCAAATATCTGTGCATGGGGATTTGACTCGCATAACCATTCAACACGTTGATTTTTAGGTGTATTCCGATCAAGGCGAAAATGGCGCGGCATAACGAGCGCGCACTAGAGGAACGATTCGAAGACCGGTGACGCAATGCCGCGTCTTTGATTCGCGCCGCAATTGGCGGGTTTGGACGGCTTTCGAGATGTTGCGTTTGCGCGCCAAGCGGTGTTTTACTAGCTGCGCCTCAATTTGTCTTGGTATGCTTTGCGCCGCGCTGCCGCACTCGGCAGCCAGGAAAACCATCGGGCCGCCTGCCGCGCAGGACGGCGCCTCGATGCGGCTCGCGCAGCATCGAGGTCGATTGAACCACTCGAGGAGTCAACGTGAAGAAACTATTAACCGCCGTGACCGTCGCCGTGCTCGCCGTCTCCGCCGGCGTAGCGCAGGCCAAAGACTGGAAACAAATCCGTATCGGCGTGGACGCGAGCTATGCCCCGTTCGAATCGAAAAGCTCCGACGGCAAGCTCGTCGGTTTCGATATCGACCTGGGCAACGAAATCTGCAAGCGGGTGCATGCCAAGTGCGTGTGGGTCGAGAACGACTTCGACGGCATGATTCCCGGTCTAAAGGCCAAGAAATTCGATGGCGTGCTATCGTCGATGACGGTCACCCCGGAGCGCGAGAAGGAAATCGCATTCTCGAAGCCGCTGTTCGAGACCCCCACCGCGCTCGTCGCCAAGAAAGGCTCGAGCGTGAAGCCGACGGCTGAATCGCTCAAGGGCAAGTCGGTCGGCGTCGAGCAAGGCACCACGCAAGAAAAATACGCGAAAGACAACTGGGCCGCCAAAGGCGTCAACGTCGTTGCGTATCAAAACCAAGACCAGGTCTATCAAGATCTGATCTCGGGGCGCCTGGACGCCGCCTTGCAAGACAAGGTTCAGGCCGAAGTCGGCTTCCTGAAGCAACCGCGCGGCGCGCAGTTCCAACAAGCCGGCGACGAGATCCAGAGCGGCGCGGCCGCCATGGGCCTGCGCAAGGATGACGCGGACTTGAAGGCATTGGTCGACAAAGCCATCGACGACATGATGAAGGATGGCACGTATAAGAAGATCGAGAAGAAGTACTTCGACTTCGACGTCGCGCCGAAGAGCTGACGAGCGAGCGCTGGCGAATCCCGGGCCGGCCGCACGCGCGCGCCGGCCCGCGGGCGACCTCGCGTCGCATCAAGCCGTACAACGCAAGAGGCTCCGGTCGAACCGGAGCCTTTTTGCATGGCGATCCGGCCGGCCTTTGGCTACCGTGGCGCAGCCGACGTACAATCGAACACTATCCCTTCGATGTGCGGCGTGCACGAGCGGCGCCAAAAAAATCGCTATGCAAAAGAAGATCCATCCGCTGATTGCCCCTTCGCTCGGTACCGAGCGCACGTTGACGAGCTTCCATTACGGCCCCGAAGGCGGGCAAAAAGTGTACGTGCAATCGTCGCTGCATGCCGACGAATTGCCCGGCATGCTCGTCGCGTGGGAATTGCGCCGCAAACTCGCCGCGCTCGAAGCGGCGGGCAAGTTGAAAGCCGAATTCGTCGTCGTGCCGGTGCCCAATCCGATTGGTCTCAATCAACACGTGCTTGGGCAATTGATCGGTCGTTTCGAAACGAATACCGCGACGAACTTCAACCGCAACTTCTACGATTTGACGGCATTGGTGTCGCCGCGCATCGAAGGCCGTTTGACCGGAGACGCCAACGCCAATCAGCGCGCGGTGCGTCAAACGATGCGCGAAGCGCTCGATGCGCAAACCCCGCGCACCGAACTCGAATCGCAACGACTGGCTTTGCAGCGGCTATCGTTCGACGCCGATATCGTTCTCGATCTGCATTGCGATTTCGAAGGGGCGATGCATCTGTATACGAATCCCGAGTTGTGGCGCGACGTCGAACCGCTCGCCCGCTATCTCGACGCAAAAGCGTCGTTGCTCGCGCTCAATTCGATCGGCAATCCGTTCGACGAAATCCATAGCTTCTGCTGGTCGGAACTGCGTGCACGCTTCGGCAGCCGCTTCCCGATTCCGAACGGGTCCATTTCCGTGACAATCGAGTTGCGCGGCCAAGCCGACGTCTCATATGGCCACGCCGAGCACGATTCGCAGGCGATCGTCGAATACTTGACGCAGCGCGGGCTGATCGACGGCACGCCGGCGCATCTCCCGCCGCTCGCGTTTCCTGCCACGCCGCTCTCCGGCACCGAGCCGCTGATCGCCCCGATTTCGGGCGTGCTCGTCTTTCGGACGCCGGCCGGTATTTGGATCGAGCCGGGTCAGGAAATCGCCGATATCGTCGATCCGCTGACCGACCGCGTGGAAACCGTCTGCGCGGGCACGGCCGGCGTGCTGTATGCACGGCATCGCACACGCTTTGCAACGGCGGGCATGGAGGTCGCGCGCATCGCGGGCGCCAAGCCTATGCGCACGGGGAGCCTGCTTTCGGCTTGAGCGGAGCGCGGGGTGGGCGTTCACGTTTTTGGGCGCCTTACTTTACCTTGCCTTCCCTGGGCGAATGCATGCCCAAATCAACGAGCGCAACGCGAATGGCAAATCGCGACTTGCGCGCTAAAGCACACGGTGCCGCCGGCGCTCGAGCGCTGGTCCAGCTACCGATCGAAAGTGTGACACCGCGTTACACATCGGTGCGAGCGGCACTCGAAAGTCCTTTTCTTTCATCGGGTTACTCCACGTTTTCAACCCTCGATGAAGCGCCCCGAAACACGCCGATATAGGCCCTCTTAAGTTTGGCTTAATTCTGGACTGCGACTATGCACCCATACCACCCCTGTTGAGCCGCCGGAACATCGGCGGCGTTTTTTTAGACTCCTTCACGCGGCGGCCGCACGGCCCTTGCGGCGCCGTAAAACGGAAACGGAAACGGCAATGATCGAAGATACGGTGTTCAAGCATCTGCGCACGATGCTCAAACGCGAGCATGCGTTGCCGGTCCAAAGCTGCCGTGTGTCCATGCCGGTGCAGCGCCCTTGGGGTCGCACCTATCGATTGGTCGAATGGACGATGTACAAAGACGCGCCTTCGCATCGGTGCGTCGTTCCGGCAGAGTACAGCGATACCGACATCGCACGCCTGGTCGCATCGCATATCCCCGGGCGGCTCTACGTCAGCGAAGTATGCTGAATCCACCCCGAGTCGTCCTCCGCCTCGTCGGCCGCTTCGGTTAAATCGCGCCCAAGGCCGCATAGCCGCGCGCGCGATGACGCGCCGCTTCGTTCTCTGCTAGGCTCACGGATTCCCACCCCTATCCCAACGTTTCTCGATGGACAACACCTTCAACGAGCGTGGCGTCATGATCACGCGCAACGGGCTGAGCGCGGGCGGCCAAATCTTCTCGTTGCGCGAAATCCTCGGTGCACGCACGGAGACGATACAAAAGAACAAAATCGTGCCGCTCTCGCTTTCGCTGATCGGCGCCATTGCCGCCGTAACGGGCGGCGTGCTCGGCTCCGGTGCGGGCTTGACGCTCGGCGTCATGCTGGCCGTCGTCGGGATGCTCGCCTGGTCGACGCAAGACATCATGCACCGGCTCGTGGTCGTGACACACTCCGGCGATCGAGAAGCGCTGTCGAGCCCCGACCTCGCTTTCGTCAAACGCGTCGAGCAAGCGCTACAAGGCGCGCTCGAAGCACTGCATCGAGCCGCCACCCAGCAGTCAGCGTCAGCCTCGTAACGCTCGCTCGAAGCGGCCGCAATTACGCAGCGCGCCCCGCTTGGTCCTCATTCACGAGCAAAGACTTGACGCGCCAAATATTGCGCGCGTATTCGGCGATCGTCCTATCCGACGAAAAACGCCCCATCCCGGCCACGTTCTCGATGGCGCTCGCCGTCCACGCTCGCGGGTCGCGAAAGCGCGCGTCCACCGCGTCCTGCGCTTGCGCGAACGCGGCAAAATCGGCCAGCACCATGTAGTGATCGCCCCAATCCACTAGCGTATGAAAGATGTCGGAGAAACGGTGCGGATCGCCGTCGGAGAAGAAGCCGGTGCGGATCTGATCCAAGGCGAGGCGTAACTCGGGATCGCGCTCGTAGATCTGGCGCGGCCGGTAGCCCGATGCGCGCAGTTCGCTCACGCCGTCGGCCGTGTTCCCGAAAATGAACATGTTCTCGCGCCCCACTGCCTCGCAGATTTCGATGTTCGCGCCGTCCATGGTACCGATCGTGAGGGCGCCGTTGAGCGCGAGCTTCATGTTGCCCGTGCCCGAAGCCTCGGTACCGGCCATCGATATCTGCTCTGATAAATCGGCGGCGGGGATCAACATTTCCGCCACGCTAACGCCGTAGTTCGGCACGAATACGACCTTCAACCGATCGCCGATGATCGGGTCGCTATTGACCTTCTCGCCCACGTCGCCGATGAGCCGGATGATTGTCTTCGCCATCTTGTAGGCCGACGCCGCCTTACCGGCGAAGATCACGACGCGCGGCACCCAATCCTCGTTCGGCCGCGCGCGGATGCGGTTATAGCGGACGATCACATGCAGCACGTTCAAGAGTTGCCGTTTGTACTCGTGGATGCGCTTCACCTGCAAATCGAACAGCGCATCCGGGTGAATCGTGCAGCCCGTTTCCTCGAGCAGATGCTGGGCGAGGCGGATCTTATTGCGCCGTTTGGCCGCCCGAAACTCCGACGTAAAGGCCGGGTCGTCCTTGAGCGCGCGCAGCTTGCCGAGCTCGAACAAATCGGTGCGCCAGTGCTTGCCGATATGCGCGTCGATGAGCGCGGATAAAGGACGGTTCGCTTGCGAAAGCCACCGCCGCGGCGTGATGCCGTTCGTCACATTCGTGAAGCGCTCGGGGAAAAAGCGCGCGAACTCGCTGAAGAACTCGCGCTCCATCAACTGCGAGTGCAACTTCGATACGCCGTTCACCTTCTGGCTTGCCACGATCGCCAGATGAGCCATTCGCACGCGCCGCTGGCCGTATTCGTCGACGAGGGACACGCGCCGAATCACCTCGATGTCATGCCCGAAATGCTCGCTCGCTTCCTTCAAGAAACCGGCATTGATCTCGAAGATGATCTCGAGATGGCGCGGCAATAACCGCGCAAGCAAATCGACGTCCCAGGTCTCGAGCGCCTCGGGCATCAACGTGTGATTCGTATAGGAGAACACCTGATGCACCATTTTCCAGGCGCGCTCCCACGGCACGTGATGAATATCGACGAGCAGCCGCATGAGTTCCGGAATCGCAAGCACCGGATGCGTGTCGTTCAGATGGATCGCCACCTTTTCCGCGAACCGGCCGAACGTGCTGTGCGTGCGCTGATAGCGGCGAATCAGGTCTTGCATCGTGGCCGAAACGAAGAAGTACTCCTGACGCAATCGCAACTCGCGGCCGGCGGGGGTCGAGTCGTCCGGATACAGCAACCGCGACACGTTCTCCGAATGTTCCTTCGCTTCGACTGCGCGACGATAGTCGCCTTGGTTGAATGCGGATAGATCGAGCTCCTCGGTGGCCCGGGCCGACCAAAGCCGCAGGGTATTGGTCGCACTCGTGCCGAAGCCCGGAATGACCGTATCGAACGCCATCGCATTCACATGCTCGGTGTCGATCCATTCGCTGCGTCCATCGCGCACGATCGTGCGTCCGCCGAAGTGGACGATGTACTGCACCTCGGGACGCGGAAACTCCCACGGGTTGCCGGCGCGCAGCCAGTAGTCGGGCGTCTCGATCTGCTCCCCGCCTACGATCTGCTGACGGAACATGCCGTACTCGTAACGAATCCCATAGCCGAATCCGGGAATCGCGAGCGTCGCCATCGAATCGAGAAAGCAAGCGGCGAGTCGGCCCAGACCTCCGTTACCGAGCGCCGCGTCCGGCTCGAGGTCGACCAGCGCCTGCATGTCCACGCCTAGGCTCGCCAGCGCTTCTTTCATTTGGTCATGGATACCGAGCGCGAGCAGCGCGTTGGTAAACGTGCGACCGATCAGAAACTCCATCGACAGGTAGTACACGCGCTTGACGTCTTGCTCGTATTGCTGCCGCGTGGTTTTCATCCAACGGGCGACGAGCCGGTCGCGCACGGCGAGCGCCGCCGCATTGAGCCAATCTTGCGGTCTCGCGGCCACGGCGTCTTTGCCGACGCCATACATCAACCGATTGGAGATAGAGCGCCGAAGCGCATCGACGGTACTGTTGAGCTGGTCGAACTCCAGATCGACGGCTGTCATCGAACTCCTCCTCGTGGGCAAACAGCGGCATGCGCTTTGCTGACGAGCGGCGCTTAGCGCCTACCGCGTGAATGTTCAGGTTACGCTCTTTTGAGCGGTTGCGAAGCCGATGCTTCCATCAATGCTCCATGTCTCTCGCTTGTCTCTCTCGCGTTTCGACCGACGTTGGCGCATCGATTCCGACCACCTAGTATGGAACCCATGCGCCCCCTTCGTCGGAGATCTTTATGACAACGCACGCGAACATCCATTCGGTCATGGGCATGCTGCACGCGCAGGAACTCCTGACGCTGTCGATCATCCGCGCACTGCCTCCCGATACGCGATGCAAGATCGCCGACGAGTTGAAGATTCACGCCGAGCTGGCGGCTCAGCCTCAACCCAATGCACCGGGTGAACGAGACGCGCTCGAAGCGTTTCGCGCCAATGTGCGGCGGCTGTCGATCTTGCTCGCTTCGATGGCGTGAATCATCCGTACGCGAATGCGAGCACGACCGGTGCCTGGGCGGGTGACGTGTCAGCGGGGCAGATAAGCCAAGGGGTCGACGGGCTTGCCCGCGCGACGGATTTCGAATTCGACCGTGCCGCGCCCCGACGTATCGGCGCCCATCTCGGCGATCTGTTGGCCTTTCTTGACCGTATCGCCCTCTTTGACAAGAACCTCGCCGTTCACGGCGTAACCGGTGACGACGTCGCCCCCGTGCTTGACCACGACGAGGGACTTGTATTGATCGATGCCCGTGCCGACATAAATGACATTGCCGTCGGCCGATGCTTTGACGGGCTCGCCGGGCCGCCCCGTAATGACGATGCCTTTGACGTTGCCGTTGCCGGCATCGGTCAGCCGGACGACTTGGCCATAGGCAGGCCAAGCCGGGCGAACGATCGTTGCATCGGCCGGATTGGCGCTGACACCGGTATTGGCGTTGGCATTGGCGCTGCCGTTGACATTGGCGCCCGGCTGCGGCGCCACGCGCAGCACTTGACCGGGCGTTAGCCTAGCGGTGCTAGGCAGATTGTTCCAAGCAGCCAGGTCGTCGACATGCTGACCGAAGGCCATGGCGATGCCTGGCAAGGTATCGCCGGGATTGACCCGGTAGAAGCCTGCCGGCACGCCGGCGCGTTGCGGCTGCGGGGATTGCGATGGGAAAGGCGGCTGCCCGAACCAGTCGTTCGTTGCACAGCCGCCCAAAAAAGTCGCGCCTGCCAGCGCCAGCGTAAGTTGCGCCCATGCCAGGCGTTGTCGTGCGGGAATGATCACCGTGTTCACCGTCGGCCCCTCGATCGATGCAATGTTGCACTCCAAACTCGCGAGCGCCGCTAGCCTACGAGCAGCTTGCGGCGTTCGCCCGAATCTCCGACTTTCGGCCAGTTAAAAGTCCATCGGCTGTATTGCCATGGCGGCCTGCCGCAGTCGTGTTCGGCGAGGATCGCACACCCTGACGGGAAAAAGCAAAACGAAACTGGCCCGCGCCCCCTTGCGGGAGCAGCGGGCCAGTCGGCTCGGAACCGGTCGCTACGCTCGGCGAGAGCCGGGCGCGGCCGGGTTGCCGTCTAGACCAGGCGGTTTAGCGGCCGAAATACAGCGGCTGTGCGCCGTCGGCGCTAGCCGGCTGCACCTGCATGCGCGAGCCGGACTGCGCGGAACCGGCCGCCACGCCGCCATAGCCGCTCGTTTCGCCCGTCGCGACAGCCGAGCCCTGTTGCTCATGGACGCGTTGCTGCGCCGCTTGGATGCTCTCCGGGTAATACGGGTCCTGCATGGCAGGGTTATACCCGGCTTGCTCCAACTGGATCAATTCTTGGCGCACTTGCGCGCGCGTCACCGGGCCGTTGTCCGATTGAGCGAACGAAGCGAGGGGGATCGACAAAGCGGAAGCCGCAACCATTGCATATACGAGTGATTTCATGATTACCCTCCGAAAACTGTGATTCGCCGCATGCGGAGCGCCGCAGCGATTAACCACAGTCTAGGCAGAGAATCACCTAGGGAAAACCCCTCGTTTGATCAAAAAGAATTTCATTCGAAGCAACAATGGCAAATCGTTACCAAAGTTTGCTGCCCAAAACCGATGTAATCGATTTCATCCGGTGTCGGTACCGATTTACGACCAATCCGCGTGAAAACTTCCCTCGCGGTCAATGCGCTCGAACGTATGGGCGCCGAAGAAATCGCGTTGCGCCTGCACTAAGTTCGCGGGCAGACGCTCCGACCGGTAGGCGTCGAAGTAAGCGATAGCCGACGCAAACGCCGGCACGGGCACGCCGGCCGTGACGGCGGCCGCCACGATCTCGCGCAACGCCGCTTGGTAGCTTTCCGAAACCTGACGGAAATAGGGGTCGAGCAAAAGATTTTCGAGGGCCGGGTCGTGCGCGTAGGCGTCGGTGATCTTCTGCAGAAACCGAGCGCGGATGATGCATCCCGCGCGGAAAATCTTGGCGATGCCGCCGAAGTCGAGTGCCCAGCCATACTCCTGCGATGCCGCGCGCAACTGCGCGAAGCCTTGCGCGTACGAAATGACCTTGCTCAGATAGAGCGCACGGCGCACCGCTTCCACGAAGGCAGTCCGGTCGCCATGGAACGGCTTGGGAGCCGGGCCGCGCAACACCTTGCTCGCGGCGACGCGCTGGGTCTTCAGCGACGAGAGCACCCGAGCGAACACCGATTCGGTGATGAGCGGCAATGGCACGCCAAGGTCCAGGGCGTTTTGGCTGGTCCATTTGCCCGTGCCCTTTTGCGCGGCGCGATCGAGAATCATGTCGACGAGGTCGCGCCCCGTCTCGTCGTCACGCTTACCGAATATCTTGGCCGTGATTTCGATCAGATAACTATCGAGTTCGCCTGTGTTCCATTCCATATACACCTTCGCCAATTCGGCGTTGGTCAGCCCGGCCACGTGCTGCAGCACCGCGTAGCTTTCGGCAATCAGCTGCATGTCGCCGTATTCGATGCCGTTGTGCACCATCTTCACGAAATGGCCGGCGCCGTCGGGGCCGATGTAGGCGACGCATGGCTCGCCGTCCGGCGCCTTCGCGGCAATCTGAGTCAAGACCGGCGCGACCAAGTCGTAGGCGTCGCGCGGGCCGCCCGGCATGATGGCGGGCCCTTTTAGCGCCCCTTCTTCTCCGCCCGACACGCCCGTGCCGATGAAATGCAGCCCGGCTTGCGCGAGTTCTTGATTGCGCCGCACGGTGTCGGTGAAATGCGTATTGCCGCCATCGATCAGGACGTCGCCTCGGTCGAGCAGCGGCTTGAGCGCCGCGATCGTCGCATCGGTCGGCTCGCCGGCCTTCACCATCATCAGGATGCGCCGCGGTTTTTCCAGCGAATCGACGAACTGCTCGAGCGAGTACGCCGGCACGAGCTTGCGATCCGGAAATTGTGCAACCAGTTCATCGGTCTTCGCGCGGCTGCGGTTGTAGACCGCCACCGCATAGCCGCGGCTTTCGATATTGAGCGCTAGATTGCGGCCCATCACTGCAAGGCCGATGACGCCGATGGCGGGTTGGGTCATTTGTCGAATTCTCCAAGAAAGGGACAAGGGCACGTATGGCGCCCCGCCACGACGGCTCGACCGTCAACGATTAAAAACCGAGGGAGCGAGTTGCGCAGTCACCGCGCTCAACGCGTCGCCGCACGGCGCTTCTATCTTCAGCGAAAACAGCGAATCGGCGCGCGTGCGCCCCATATTGATCGCGGCAATCGGCGTGCCCGCCTGCACCGCCCAGCGGCAAAAGCGATAACCGGAAAAAACCATCAACGAGGAGCCGACGACGAGCATGGCGTCGGCCGCTTCGAGTGCCTGCGCTGCCGCGGCCACGCGTTCGCGCGGCACGTTTTCGCCGAAGAACACGACATCGGGCTTGAGCACGCCGCTGCAGTCGGGGCAATCCGGCACGCGAAAGCGATCGAGCGCTTCCCATTCCAGATGAGCATCGCCATCGGCCGAAACCGCTGCGCTCACGCCGGCAAGGGCGGGATTGTCACGAAGCAGCAAAGTTTGAATCGCGGCGCGGCTATGACGCGCGCCGCAGTCCAGACAGATCACCGCGTCGATGCTGCCGTGCAGTTCGACCACCTCGGCGCTGCCCGCGCGTTGATGAAGACCATCGACGTTTTGCGTCACGAGCCGCGCGATACGGCCTTCAGCGCCAAGCTGCGCCAGCGCGCGATGAGCGGCATTGGGCTCGGCGCCGGCGAGCATCGGCCACCCCACCATGCTGCGCGCCCAATAACGACGCCGCGCGTGCTCGGAATCGCGAAACGCTTGCCACTGGATTGGTTGCGCGCGCATCCAATCGCCGTTCATATCGCGATAACCCGGGATGCCGGACGCGACGCTGACACCCGCGCCGGTCAGCACGAACAAGCGCTCGTGCCGCGCCATGAACGCGCGAAGCGCGTCCAACGCGACGGCGCTCGACGCCTCTTCGGAAGACAAAGGCTCGGCCCGTCGAATCGACAGGGACGATTCGGTCATGATGGGCGGCAACTCCTTTCACGGCTTACGGCCCGCGGGCCACAACGACGCGAATTTTACGCCGTTCGGCGCCGCCGCGTCATTGCAACGCGCGCGGGCCGGCGGCGGACGCACACCTACGGCCCTTCGCCCGCCAGCCGCGCCGCGAGAAAGTCGATCAGCCAGCGTGCAAACAGCGGCAACGGCGCCGGGCGCTGACGGCTAACCTGCCGCGCACAGCCGCGCTCATGATCGCCGCCGTATCGGCCTTTACCCTCGACGCGGCTGTCAGTGCAGATCAAACGTTGGGCCGGCGAGCGATCAATTTGTTACCCGCCGAATCGCGCGGGCGTGTCAATGGGCTCTTCACCGGTCTATTCTTCCTAGGCAGCGCGCTAGGCGCGGCATGCTCCGGACCGGTGTTGGCTCAGGCGGGATGGCTCGGCGTCGCCGCCGTCGCATTCGCCGCATTCACCGCCGCGGGCGCGATTCATCGGATGCATCGCAGTGAACGTCGTCCCATCAACCCAGCTTCGAATAGGAGAATCCAATGAATTGGACTCGTGCAAACGTCAGATATCGATCCGTCGACATAGACGGCCTAGAGATCTTCTACCGCGAAGCCGGCCCCGAGGATGCGCCGATCCTGCTGTTGCTGCACGGCTTTCCATCGTCGTCGAGGATGTATGAAACGTTGTTGCCGCCGCTTGCGGATCGATACCGGCTCATTGCACCCGACTATCCAGGGTTCGGGCATAGCACGGCATTGCCGCCGAGCGAATTCGTCTACACATTCGATCATCTGGCCGAAGTGATGCAGCGTTTCGTCGATCGACTGGCGCTCGATCGCTTCGCGCTGTTCGTGCAGGACTATGGC
>Ga0206353_10431665_pt1 | contig 11624 bp, 14 predicted proteins | sample DielMetaTC5am4_FD_146436 | JGI IMG/M metagenome (GOLD analysis project Ga0206353, IMG submission 146436) | Corn rhizosphere microbial communities from Kellogg Biological Station, Michigan, USA - Diel MetaT C5am-4 (Metagenome Metatranscriptome)... | ecosystem: Host-associated > Plants > Roots >...
GGCGTCTACTTCGCGATGGCGTCGTTCGCGTTCGGCGCCATGATGTTCGAGGTCTTCGGCCAGGCCGTCTCGCTGACGGGCGGCGAGAACGGGCTCTTCCTGATCCCGCCGCCGAAGATCTTCGGTCACGAGCTGGTCGGCAACCGCGACTCGTACCTGCTCGTGCTGAGCGTCGGCGTCGTCTGCTACGCCGCGCTCGCGCTGCTGATGCGCTCCGGCTACGGGCTGTCGCTGCACGCGGTGCGTCAGAGCGAGAACGGCGCGCGCGCGTCGGGCGTCAACGTCGCGCGCATGCGCTTCATCGCGCTCGCGCTCGGCGTGATCCCGCCCGCGCTCGCGGGGGTGCTGTACGCGCAGGTGCACTCGATCGTCCAGTCGACGATCTTCGGCTTCGACCAGTCGGTCGCGCTGATCACGATGGTGATCGTCGGCGGCGTCGCGAGCCGCTGGGGCGCGTTCGCGGGCGCGCTCGTCGCGCAGTACGTCGCCGTCTACCCGCAGTCGATCGCGCAGTACCGGTTCCTGCTCTACGGCGGCCTCGTCGCCGTGCTGATGATCGTCCTGCCCGGCGGGATCGCGAGCGTCGGCCGCGCGCTCGCCGGCGCCCGCGGCGCGCTCGTGAGGAAACGCGTATGAGCTTGCTCGAACTCAGAGACCTGACGCGCGCGTTCGGCAGCGTCGCCGCGGTGGAGGGCGTGGACACGACGCTCGAGGAGGGCGAGATCCGCGGGCTGATCGGCCCGAACGGCGCCGGCAAGACGACGCTCGTCAACCTCCTCTCCGGCTTCCTGACGCCGACGCGCGGGCAGATCGTCTTCGGCGGCACGCGCATCGAGCGCACGCCCGCGCACCAGCGCGTCGAGCACGGCGTCGGCCGCACGTTCCAGACGCCGCAGGTCTGCGCCGGGCTCTCGACGCTCGACAACATCGTGCTCGGCTCGCACCGCCGGCTCGCTACGGCGCGCCTCCGCAACCTCGTCGGCCGCCGGACGTCGCTCGCCGGCCTCCGTCGCGAGGCCGCCGCCGTCGGCGAGCACGTCGGGCTCGGCGACCTGCTCGGCGTGCCCGCGGGCGCCCTCTCCTACGGCCACGTGCGTCTGGTGGAGATCGCCCGCGCGCTGATGGCGAAGCCGCGGCTGCTGCTCCTGGACGAGCCTGTCGCGGGGATGAACGAGAGCGAGTCGGCCGAGGTCGCGGAGATCGTGCGCTCGCTGCCCGCCGAGGGGACGACGGTGCTCGTGATCGAGCACGACATGCCGTTCGTGATGGGCCTGTGCAGCCGCATCTCCGTGCTCGACCGCGGCCGGCTGATCGCGGACGGGGCGCCGGAGGAGATCCAGCGGGACCCGCAGGTCGAGGAGGTCTACCTGGGGTCGCTGGCATGACCGCGCTGCTCGAGGTCGAGGAGCTCGTCACCGGCTACGGGCAGCTGCGCGTCGTGCAGGGCGTCTCGTTCAGGCTGCAACGCGAGGAGATCCTCGCGATCGTGGGCGCGAACGGCGTCGGCAAGACGACGCTCCTGAACGCGCTCGTCGGGCAGCTGCCGGTCTGGTCGGGCCGCGTGGCCCTGGACGGCGAGCCCCTGCGCCGCCGCCGCGCGCACGAGGCGGTCCGCGGCGGCGTCGCGCTCGTCCCCGAGGGTCGGCACGTCTTCGCATCGCTGACCGTGGAGGAGAACCTGCGCGTCGGCGCGCACACACGCCGCGACCGCCGGCAGGTGGAGGCCGACGTCGAGCGCTGGTACGAGACCTTCCCGGCGCTCCGCGAGCTGCGCGGCCGCCCCGCGGGGGCGCTCTCCGGCGGCGAGCAGCAGATGCTCGCGCTCGCCCGGGCGCTGATGAGCCGGCCGCGCGTCCTCCTGCTCGACGAGCCCTCGCTGGGGCTGGCGCCGAAGATCATCGCCAACGTGTTCGAGTTCGTCCGCCGCGTCCGCGACGAGGGGACGGCGGTCGTGCTCGTCGAGCAGAACGCACGGCTCGCGCTCGAGACGGCCGACCGCGCGCTCGTGATGCAGCGCGGCCGGGTCGCGCTCGAGGGCCCGGCGCACGAGCTGGCCGGCGACCCGCGCGTGCGCGACGTCTACCTCGGCCGGGTGCGACATCCGTCACACCCTTCGGACGACGAGGCGTCCTAGAGTCGACGCGATGGCCGAAGTCTCCGAATGCCACCGGGGGATCTTCACGATCGCCGGCGCGATCCCCAGCCAGATGCAGTGGCGCGACATGACGTACGAGCCGCTGCGGGGCAAGGTCTGGACGGTCAGCGAGGGCGTCAACCGCTCGATCTTCATCGAGGGCGACACGGGTGTGGTCGCCTTCGACACGTTCGGCTCGCCGATGGCGGCGATCGCCTACAACATGGCGATCCAGCGGGTGCTGCCGGACAAGCCGGTGCACACGATCGTCTACACGCACGACCACCTCGACCACACGGGCTACGCCGCGGACTTCGCGCCGAACGCGCGCCGCATCGCGCACGAGCTGACGAACAACGTCCTCGTCACGCGTGAGTCCGACGGCCAGCTGCCCGCTACCGAGACGTGGAGCGGCGAGACGCAGTGGTTCGAGATCGACGGCGTCCGCTTCCAGCTGATCTACCCCGGCCCGACGCACGGCGACGGCAACTCCGCCGCCTACTTCCCCGACCTGAAGCTCCTGTTCATGGTCGACTCGATCATCCCGGGCGTCGGCTACACGTTCCTGCCCGACTGGCACCTCGCGCCCTACATCCCGACGTTGCAGCGGTTGCTCGCGCTCGACTTCGACGTGTTCGTCCCCGGGCACTTCTGGGTGAGCGGCCGCGACGAGTTCGCGAAGAACATCCAGTGGTACGAGGCGGTCGCGCACACGGCGCAGGAGGCGATCGTGGCGGGCATCGACGTCGAGAACCTCCGCGAGGTGACCGCGTACACGGACGAGCACCTGCGCAACGAGTACGGAGCGCTGTTCCGCTTCGACGAGTACGCGGGCATGAACCTGTTGCGCTACGTCTACGAGTACCTGCACGGCGGCTGGGGGATCGAGGGGAACACGAAGGCGCGCTGCGAGCCGATCGAGGTCGCGCATGGCCACTGAGCTGCGCGGCCGCTACACGCTGCCCGCCGAGCGGCTCGGCTTCCTGCAGGAGCAGCCGGAGCTGCAGACCCGCGAGCTCGGCGCCGGCCTCTGGACGGTCTCCGACGGCCGCCGCCGCACCGTCTTCGCCGACGGCGGGATCGTCTGGGACACGCTGGCGACGCCCGGCGCGGCGCGCGCGTACCGGAAGGCGGTCGGGCAGCCGGTCGCGACCCTCGTTTACTCGAACGACCACCTCGACCGCAGCGGCTGGTCGAGCGAGCTCGCGTCCGGTGCGGAGATCGTCGCGCACGAATGGTGCGCGCGCGTCGTCGAGCTGCGCGGCGCGGACGGGCAGCTGCCCGCGACCCGCACGTTCCTGGAGGCGCAGCAGATCGGCCCCGCCCGCGTGTTCTTCCCCGGGCTGACCTCGGCGTCGGGCAACGTCGTCTCCCACTTCGCGGAGCACGGCGTGCTCTACGCACCCGACACGGTGCTGCCGGACGCGCGCTACTCGATGCTGCCCGACTGGCACATCCGCAACTTCTCGGCCTCGCTGCACTCCCTGCTCGAGCTCGACTTCGAGACGTTCGTACCGGGACGCGGCGAGCTGATGACGCGCGCCGACTTCGAGCGCGGCCTCGGCTTCCTCGACGCGGTGCACGAGGCGGCGCAGCGCGCGTTCGCCGAGAGCGTCGCCGTCTGGATGTTCGACGCGATGGAGGGCTACGTGAAGGACGCACTGGCCGGCGAGTGGTCGGGGCTCGAGGGCTTCGACGACCACGTCGGGATCATGGCGTTCCGGATCGCGCACCACTACCTGACCGGCGGCTGGAGCACAGAGGACACCGCAGCCGGCAGGCCGCAGGCGGGATGAGGGAGTTCGACGTCGTCGTCGTCGGCGCCGGCCTCTCGGGCGGCCTGCCGGCGGCGACGTACCTGCAGAAGGCGGGCGCGCGCGTCGCGCTCGTCGAGCAGGGGATCGACGCCGGGCGGTTCTACCTCTCGTACGACCTTCTGCCGGGCGCGCGCTTCGACCACTCCCCGGTCAACTTCTCCGGGCTGTCTCCGGCGGTGGGCGACCTCGACCTGATGGCGCACGGCTACTCGCTGCGGATCCCCGAGGTCACGCTCGCGGCGCTGGACGACACGGGGGCGAGCACCGTCTTCTACCGCGACCCTGCGCGCACGCACGCGCAGCTCGCGCGGCACTCGCAGGCCGACGCCGACCAGCTCGCCGCGATCTTCGCCCGGCTCAATCCCGCCGCGTCCCGGCTGCTCACGTGCGCGATCTACACCCCGCACCCGAACCAAGCGGCATACGACGAGGCGGTCGACCTCTCCGCGTCGATCCTCGAGCTTCCTCGCGGCGAGCTGGAGCGGATGACCGGCGTGCAGCTGCTCGAGGGCCTGTTCGAGAGCGACGCGGTGCGCCGCTTCCTGACCGCGCTTCCCGCGCTGAACCTGTTCGGCGACCAGCTGGAGCCGGGTCAGGGCGCGCTGACGTGGCTGTGGAGCCTGGCGCTGCGCGCCGCCGTCGCGCCGGCCTCCAACCAGTCCCTCGTCAAGGCGCTCGAGCGCGCGTTCGTCGCGAACGGCGGCACGCTCGTCCGCAACACCGTCGTCCGCGAGCTGCTCGTGGAGGCGGGCCACTGTGTCGGCGCCGCCGTCTCGCCGTTCGGGTCGACGAAGACCGAGACGCTCTGGGCGAACGGCGCCGTGATCTCCAACCTCGGCGCGCAGCAGACGGCGGCCGTGCTCGGCCCGCACGCCTGGCCGCAGCTGACCGAGTGGAAGTCGGACAACCGCGTGCTCACGGTGCAGGATCTCGTTCTGCGGCGGCCGCTGCAGCTTCCCGCCGACGTCGCGGAGGCACCGCGGGTATATCTCGTGTGGGAGACGTGGGCGGAGTGCGTGGAGTGGCTGCGCCGCAGCCGCACCGACGAGCTCGAGACGTACTTCGGCGACATCGAGCTGACGCAGTTCCACCGCATCTATCCCGGTCGCGCCGACCGTGTCGCGCTGCGCGTGCGCTACGGGACCGGCCCGTTCGCCGACGCGGACTGGGACGCACGCCGCGACGCGTTCGCCGAGCGGATGCGCGGCCGGCTGGAACAGCTCGACCCCGAGCTCTCGTCGATCGTCGAGTACGAGCACGTGGCGACGCCGATCGACTTCTGGCGAAGCAACGCGGCGGCGACGCACGGCAATCCGATCGGCGGTGACTTCGTCGGCGGCCAGTGGATCTCCGAGCGCCTGCCGTACCGCTCGCCGGTCGACCGGCTCTATCTCTCCAACGGGGTGTGGCCGCCCGCGCTGTCCTGGCTCGCCGCCGGGTACAACGCGGCGACGGTCGTCGCGGACGATCTCGGGATCCGCGACCAGCCGTGGTGGCGCCACGAGCCTGCGTCCTGGTTCGCCGGCGAGGCGGCCGTCCCGAGCCTCGCATGAGCACGATGCAGATCGTCGGCGACGGCTTCCCCGGCCTCGTGCGCGCGGTCGAGGAGTCGCGCCGCGGCGCGCGAGTCGAGTACCTCGAGCCTCGCCTGCGCGCGGGGGGTGCGATGGCGACGGAGTCGTTCCTCTCGCCGTTCCGCTTCAACCTCGGCCCGGCGCTCGTCCCCCGGCCGCCGCTGCCCTCGCTCCACGTGCTCGAGCCGCAGCTGCTGCTCGACGTCGGAGGGGCCGCCCTGACGCGCGCCGCGCTCTCCTCGGGCGGCGCGCCGGAGCTGCGCTCGGCCTTCGCGCTATTCCGCGGCTACGACCCGGCGTCCCCGGAGGCCGTCGCCGAGGCGTGCGCCGGCGCGGACGACCTCGTGCTCGTCTCCGGCGGCAACGGCCTCGCGGTCGCCTGCCTGCTCGACGAGCTCGTCGCCGGCGGCTCGACCGTGGTGGAAGGCGTCGGGGACGTCGATCCGGGGCCGGTCGAAGCGGAGGGCCTCGGCATCTGCCGGCTCTTCGTCGGGCTGCGGAGCCCGGTGCGGCCGCTGCGCGCGCTCGCCACCGCGGTCGGCTTCCACGACGAGCGCTCGCTCCTGGAGCGCCTGGAGGCGCTGCGCGACGGCGGGCCGGCGGAGCCGCTCGGCTTCCTCGTCTCGAACGCGCACCTGGACGCGAATCTCGTCGAGCCCTCGCTCTGGTCGTGCGTCTTCCAGGGCGTCCTGCCCTTTTCGGACATCGACCGAAGGGAGTACACGGAGCGCGTGCTGGCGGCGCTCGGGATCGACCCGGCGGACGTGATCTTCCGGCTTCTCTGGCTGCCGCAAGACACCGGTGAATCGCTTATGCTGGTGTCGTGCTCCGGCTCGGCCTCCTCCTGACGGCGCTGCTCCTGGTCGCCGGCTGCGGCGGGTCGGCCGCCCCGAAGACCGCGACGCCGCCGCAACCGAAGGCGAAGAACTGCCCGGGGACGCAGAAGGCGCTCGCGAAGATCCAGGCCGACATCGCCGCGCTCCGCGCCGCCGCGAAGCTCCCCACGAAGGACACCCTGATCGGCAACCACGCGATCAACGTGGCCACCGACCGCTTCCTGAACGACGTCGCGCTCGCCCCGCTCGGGAACCTGCAGCGGAACCGGCTGATCGACCACGCGATGTCGGCGCTCGTCGGCAACTGCGAACAGTGCTTCCAAGCGCTCGAGGCGGGGCGGCCGATCCCGGCGATCCGCGCCGGCGACTCGAAGTGCCCTAAGGCGTAGTCGCGGGCCGCGGGGCCGGCACGACCGGCTGCAGGACCCAGAGCACCACGGGCACGACGTAGAGGATCGCCGCGCCGATCACGGCCGAGAGCGCGACGGGCGGGATCGCCGCGCCGGCCGGGGCCGCGTGGCGGACGGCCGAGCCGACGACGAGCAGCGCGAGCGCCGGCACGGATGTGAGGGCGCGCGACCAGGCGCGGCGGCCCTCGAGGACGTCGCCCACGGCGACGAACGCGGCGGCGGCGGCGCAGGGGATCGCGAGGAGGACGAGCAACCCGCCCAGCTCGTGCGCTCCGGCGAGGTCGGCGAGCGTCGCGCACAGCGCGAGCGACAGCGGAAGCAGCCGCGAGCTCATCTCTGCATAGCTTCGATGCTCCCTCGGACGGTCCTTCCTCGTTAGCCTCCACACATGGAACTCACCTGGCTCGGACACGCGAGCTTCCGCCTCGACGCAGGCGGCAAGCGCATCTACATCGACCCGTTCCTGAACGGGAACCCGAAGTGCCCGGAGAGCGAGCAGACGCCGGAGCGCGTCGACGTCATCGCGCTCACGCACGGGCACGGCGACCACGTCGGCGACACCGTCGACCTCGCGAAGAAGCACGGCGCGACGGTGATCGCGCCGGTCGAGCTCGCCGACAAGCTCGGCTCGCAGGGCATCGAGAACGTGAAGGATCCGAACAAGGGCGGCACCGCCGAGGTGGACGGCGTCCGTTTCACGCTGACGCACGCGCAACACTCCTCGTCCGACAACGACGGCAACTACACCGGCGAGCCGTGCGGCATCGTCGTGCGCGCGGAAGGGAAGACGATCTACTTCGCCGGCGACACGAACGTCTTCGGCGACATGGAGACGGTGATCGCGCGCCTGTACAAGCCCGACGTGGCGGTTCTGCCGATCGGCGACCACTACACGATGGGGCCCGAAGAGGCCGCGCTCGCGGTCGAGCTGCTCGGCGTGAAGCGTGTCCTTCCCTGCCACTGGGGCACCTTCCCCGCACTCACCGGCACACCGGACGCGCTCGCAGAGAAGGTTGGCTCGGGCGTCACCGTCGAGCGCATCGACCCCGGCGACACGGTGACGATTTGAGAGAACGCTGGTTCGGAGCGACCGGCCGTCGCGTGCCCGAGCTCGCGGCGGAGGGCTCGCTCGACCTCTCGGAGGCGCTCGTCCTCGACGACGCAGCCGACGAGACGCAGCTGCGCAAAGCGTTCGACGCGGGCACGCCGGTGGTCGTACGCGCGGGCTCGGCCGACGAGATCAAGACGGCGCTCGCACGACCCGAGGTGGCGTGCGTGCTCGTGCCCGCCGGCCGCGACGACCTGCTCGCCCTCGACCTGACCGAGCTGACCTACGGATGACGTACTCGCTCGTCGCCTGCGATCCCGACGCGTCGCAATGGGGCGTCGCGGTGCAGTCGAAGTTCCTCTCGGTCGGCTCGGTCGTCCCGTGGGCCGAGGCGAACGTCGGCGCGCTCGCGACGCAGGCGTACGCGAACCCGCGCTACGGCCCGGACGGGCTCGGGCTGCTGCGCGAGGGACTGACTGCGGCGGAGGTCGTCGAGCGGCTCGTCGCCGCCGACGACGGCCGAGGCGAGCGGCAGCTCGGCGTCGTCGACCGCGACGGGGGCTCCGCCTCGTACACCGGGCCGGACTGCCACGCCTGGGCAGGTCACCGCACCGGCGCCTGCTACGCCGCGCAGGGCAACATCCTCGTCTCGCGGGAGACCGTGGACGCGCTCGCGGAGACGTTCGAGGCGACGCGGGAGTCGACCCTCGCGCGCCGGCTGCTCGAGGCGCTCGCCGCGGCGCAGACGGCAGGCGGCGACCGCCGCGGCCAGCAGTCGACGGCACTGCGGATCGTGCAGCCGCGCGGCGGCTACGGCGGGCTGTCGGACCTCGTCTGCGACCTGCGCGTCGACGACCACGAACGGCCGATCGACGAGCTGCGCCGGCTGTACGCGCTGCACGACCGGCTCTTCGGCGTCACGCCCGACGAGGACTGGCTGCCGCTCGAGGGCGACCTGGCCGACGAGGTGGCGGCGCGCCTCGGCGCGACCGGCTATTCGTCCCTGCACGAGTGGGCCGGAGTGGCGAATCTCGAGGACCGCGTGCGCGACGAGCCGCGGATCGACCCCGTCGTCCTGGAGGCGCTGCGTGAAGACGCTCCGGCTCGATGAGCTCGAGGGCATCCCGGTCTTCGGGACGCTCGTGTGGAAGCCGGTGCGCTCGACGCTCGGCGTGACGGCGTTCGGCATCAACGCCTACACGGCCACGAACGCGGGCGACGAGGTGGTCGAGGAGCACACCGAGGAACAGCTCGGCCACGAGGAGATCTACGCCGTCGTCCGCGGGCACGCAACGTTCACCGTCGACGGCGAGGAGGTGGACGCGCCCGCCGGCACGCTCGTCTACCTCGACGACCCGAAGCAGAAGCGACACGCCCTGGCGAAGGAGGCCGGGACGACGGTGCTCGCGATCGGCGGCGTGCCGGGAACCCACCAGGTGTCGGCGTGGGAGTACTCGTTCCCGGCCCTGCCGGCGATGAACGCGGAGAAGTGGGACGAGGCGCGTCACATCCTCGAGCACGGGTTCGAGGAGCTCGAGCATCCGGCGCTGCACTACAACCTCGCGTGCGTCGAGGCGCGGGCCGGTAACCCGGAGGCCGCGCTCGAGCAGCTCGCGCTCGCCTCCGACCGGCACCGCACGATCGCGCGCGAGGACGACGACTTCGCGTCGCTACGGGACGATCCGCGGTTCCGCGCCCTGACCGGGCAGGCGTAGCCCGAGCGCTCGCAGCGCCGGCACCGGGTCGGCGGCCGGCCGCGCCACCAGCAGTACCGCTCCGTGCCCCGGCTGCGTGACGAGGGAGTCGACGAGCAGTTGCAACCCGAGTGCGAGCGCGAACGCCTTGTGCCACTGCTCGCCGCCGAACGGCACGAGCCGGTCCTCGGTCGCGAAGCCGGCGATCACGTCGCCCCAGGTGACGGCGCCCATCGAGACGTCGGTGACGACCGGCTCGCCGTCCGAGCCCGGGATCGCGATCGCGAGCGGGTTCGTGCCGGTGACCTTCGGCCCGCCCGGCGGCCCGAGCCGCGGCGGCGAGGTGGCCGTGAGGACGCCGACGAGCCCCGCCTGCGCGAGCCGGCGGACGTGGCGGCCGAGCATCCCCGTCGGGAACGTCCGCTCCAGCACGACGAGCCGCGCGTGCTCCGGGGGATGCGCCACCTGCTCGTCGACGACCGCGGCGAGGACGAGGTAGCCGATCGCGGGATCGCCCTCCCAGCGCTGGTATCCCGGCTCGTCGACGACCCGCCGCGGACGCGCACGCGGGTCGAATCCCTCCAGCGTCTCGAGCCACTCGATGCGGGAATGGCCGTGGCTGCGCTTGCCCCGCCGCTCGGCGTCGTCGAAGTGCAGCCACAGCTCCTCCGCGTCGTCGGCGGAGTAGCCGAGTGCGCCCAGCCGTCGAAGGGCTTGCTCACGGTTCACACAGGCATCCTCGCATCCCCTGAAAAGGGGATGACCGGATCGGCGGTTCGCGGTATTTCTCAATCACCCCTGCCATGCGGCCCCTTCGGCAGCGGGGAATGCGGCTACGTGACAATTTCTCATCTCGATCCCCTTCGGGCGCGCGGCGCCCGCGCAGCGACGACGGCCGAGCCGGAGACCGTGGCGACCCCCGGCGACCTGGAGCGGATCCGCCGCCGGCTGATGCGGCTCGCCTTCGACGTGCACGACGGGCCGCTGCAGAGCCTCGCAGCCGCCGGCTTCGGGCTGAACGACCTCCAGGAGCGCCTCTCCGCGCTCCCGCTCGCCCCGGAGGTACACGAGACCGTGGCGGGGAAGCTCGTCGCGATCGTCAGCGAGCTGGCGGAGACCGAGCGCACGCTACGGCGGATGCTGACGACGCTCGAAGACGGCCACCCCGAGATTCCGCTCGCCAGGGAGATCGTCGACGCCGAGGTGGAGCGGTTCCGGCGCCGGTCGGCGGCGGAGGTATCCATCGAGGGCGACTGGGTGTTCCATCCCGACAGCCGCTCGCAGGCGCTGACACTCGAGGCGGTGATCCGGGAGTCGCTGACGAACGTCGCGAAGCACGCCGACGCCGACAGCGTCCTGATCCGGCTCCAACGCAGCGACACGCACTGCCTGCTGGAGGTCCAGGACGACGGGCACGGCTTCGACCTCGACTCGGTCGAGGAGAACACGATCGGCCTGACGAGCGTGCGCGAGCGCGTCGCACTGCTCGGCGGCCACTCCGAGATCCTGAGCAAGCAAGGCGGGCCGACGCTCGTCACGGCGATCCTGCCGCGCTGGCGGCGCCGGCGCTCGGCGACGGCATACACCGGGCCCGCACTCGCGCGAACGTCCGACGACTCGCTGTAGTTCGGAGTCCGTGGGATCACGAGAGTCCCCCGGTCGAGGGACGGGTCGAGCCGCAGACGGGGCCGATAGAGGCGTGTACGCAGCCGGCACGGGGTCTCGCGCTGCGAAGCCACAGTCCTTCAAAGGAGGAGACCCGCCGTGCCCCGCCGCCAGAACTACCTCGGGTTCGGAGTCGCCCTTGCCGCGATCTTCGCGACCGGCGTATTCGCCTCTGTGGGCCTCACATCGCCGCCGTGCCAGGCGAAGCACGGGACGTGCGCGACGGCCACACCGACGACGACCACGACTGCGACGACCGCCGCAACCCCCACGCCGACGACCACGACGACCGCAACCCCGACGACCACGACCACCACGACGAGCACGACCGCGGCCCCGACGCCGACGCCGACGCCCACGACGACGGCCGCGACGGCCACGACAACGACGGCTGCCGCGCCGACCATCGTCAGCCAATTGGTGACGCCGGAGGGCGCGACGATCCA
>Ga0206353_10224325_pt1 | contig 11607 bp, 12 predicted proteins | sample DielMetaTC5am4_FD_146436 | JGI IMG/M metagenome (GOLD analysis project Ga0206353, IMG submission 146436) | Corn rhizosphere microbial communities from Kellogg Biological Station, Michigan, USA - Diel MetaT C5am-4 (Metagenome Metatranscriptome)... | ecosystem: Host-associated > Plants > Roots >...
CGGAACGACTCGATGCGCGTTTCGAGCTGGTGCTGCGACGCGATCAGCTGGTCCTGCTGGGTCTGGAGCTGCTCCACCTGACCGTCGAGACCCTGCAGCTGCTGCTGGGCGGCCGCCTTGCGCTGCAGCGCCTCCTTGGCCAGATCGTCGCGTCCGGCGGCGACCGCCTGACGCGCCTGGGTCTCGAGCTTGACGACGTTCTGCTCGATCGTCTGCGTCTGCAGCTCCAGCCGCTTCTTCGCGGTCACGACGTCCGCGACGCCGCGCTTGACGTTCTGCAGCTGCGTGAGCATCTGCTCGTACGAGTAATCGAGCGTCTCCGTCGGATTCTCGGCACGGTCGAGCGCGCGCGAGGCCTTCGACTTGAAGATCAGCATGAAGCGCTGCCAGAGACCGGCCATCTGCTCCTCCTGGTGGGTCGACGCGGTTAGGTTACCGCCGTGCTGGTCGAACGAAGCATGCACCCCGATTGGCTCTCGAACGCGTTCGTGGTCGCGGACGCCGAAGGAGGGACGGCGCTGTTCGTCGACTCGGGTGCGGACGTGGCGCCGCTCGTGGCCGCGGCCGAGCGGTGGGGGGCGAGGCCGGCGGCGCTCCTGCGGACGCACTCCCACCACGACCACGTCGTCCACGAGGCCGAGCTCGCCCGGCGCTACGGGATCGAGGTCGTCGCCGAGCCGGGGGAGTGGAGCTTCGGCGGGCTGCACGTCCGAGGCGTCGCGACGCCCGGCCACAGCGACGACATGGTCGCCTTCTTCGTCGAGGGCTCGGTCTTCACCGGCGACACCCTCTTCAAGGACGCGGTCGGCGGCGGCGACCTCGGGCAGGTGCGCGCCTCCGTGATGGACGTCTTCATGGCGCTGCCCGACGAGACGCGCGTGCTCCCCGGCCACACGGACGAGACGACGATCGGCCGCGAGCGCGCCGAGAACCCGTTCGTCCGCGTCTGGAGCGGCGCCGAGCCGGAGGGGACGGAGCGCGTCCGGGTCGGCGGGCGCGACGCGACGCTCGTCGTCTGGTCGCCCGACTACGACGGCAAGGGCAAGGCCTGGGTGCGCTTCGACGACGGCGGCGACGCCATCGTCGGCGGTTCGCGCGTGGAGCGATGAGGTATCGCCGCTGCGGCCGTTGGGGTCTGCAGCTGCCGGAGATCTCGCTCGGGCTGTGGCACAACTTCGGCCACGACAAGCCGTTCGAGGTCGCCCGGGCGATCGTGCTGCGCGCGTTCGAGCTCGGTGTCACGCACTTCGACCTCGCGAACAACTACGGCCCGCCGTACGGCGCCGCCGAGGAGACGTTCGGCCGCCTGCTGCGCACCGACCTGCGCGCCCACCGCGACGAGATCGTCGTCTCCACGAAAGCCGGCTGGGACATGTGGGCCGGCCCCTACGGCGACGGGGGCTCGCGCAAGTACATGCTCGCTTCGCTCGACCAGAGCCTGCGGCGGCTCGGGCTCGACTATGTCGACGTCTACTACTCGCACCGCCGCGACCACGACACCCCGCTCGACGAGACGATCGGAGCGCTCGACGCCGCGGTGCGCTCGGGCAAGGCGCTCTACGCCGGGATCTCCATGTACGGCGCGGAGTCGACGGACGCGGCGGTGGAGCTCGCGCGCGAGCCGCTGATCCTCCACCAGCCGGTCTACTCGATCTTCGACCGCTGGGTCGAGGAGGAGGGAGTCCTCGACGCGTGCGAGCGCACCGGGCTCGGCGTGATCGTCTTCTCCCCGCTCGCGCAGGGGCTGCTCTCGGATCGCTATCTGCACGGGATCCCGGAGGGCTCGCGCGCGACGCACAGCACGTATTTCGGGCCGGAGCAGCTCACCGAGGAGCGCCTCGCGAAGGTGCGCGCCCTGAACGGGATCGCGGGCGCGCGCGGCCAGTCGCTCGCGCAGATGGCGCTCGCCTGGACGCTTCGCGACCCGCGCGTGACCTCGGCGCTCCCCGGCGCGTCGAGCGTCGAGCAACTGGAGGCGAACGTCGCCGCGCTCGACGGCTCGGCCTTTTCCGAGGACGAGCTCGCCGCCATCGATGCTGTCTGAAAAGGACAGTAGGTTGCGGGCATGCGCCTGGTCGTCGCCCGCTGCGAGGTCCGCTACACGGGCCGCCTGACCGCCGTCCTGCCGGAGGCGGTGCGGCTGCTGATCCTGAAGGCGGACGGCTCGGTGCTCGTCCACGACGACGCCGGCGGGTACAAGCCGCTGAACTGGATGAGCGGCGCGACCTTCGTCGAGGAGCTCGGCGACGTGCTCGTCGTCCGCAAGCCGAAGACCGAGGACGTGCTGGAGATCCGCCTGGCGGAGGTGCTGAGCGACGTGACGCACGACATGGGCGAGTCGGCGGCGCTGCAGAAGGACGGCGTCGAGCGCGACCTGCAGCTCGAGCTGGCGGCGGCGCCGGACGCGCTCGGCGAGGAGCTGACGCTCGTGAAGCGCGAGTGGGCGACGGAGGTCGGGCCGGTCGACCTGATGTGCCGCGACGAGGGCGGGGAGTGGGTCGCGGTCGAGATCAAGCGGGTCGGGACGATCGACGCGGTCGAGCAGCTGACGCGCTACCTCGGCTTCATCCGCGAGGACCCGGCGAAGGCCGGCTGCCGCGGCATCCTCGCCGCGCAGCGGGTGAAGCCGCAGGCGGTCGCGCTCGCCGAGCAGCGTGGGATCCGCTGCGTCGAGGTCGACCTCGCCGTGCTGCGCGGCGAGCGCGAGCCGGATCTGACGCTCTTCGCGGTCTGAGCCGGGACGAAGACTCAGTACGCGGCTGAGCCGTACAGCAGCATCACGCCGTCGTGGACGGCGGCTCGCTCGAGCGTCTCCTCGGCGTCGGCCGGGCCGACGCCGCCGCCGATCACCGCGGTCGCACGGGCGACGCCGCCGCCCAGTTCGTCGTGGCACGCGGCGATCTGCTCGCGCACCTCGTCGTCGGTGTCGAACATCCGCTCCGAGAACGAACCGACCTGCACGTAGTCGGCACCGAGCAGTCGCGTCAGCTCGGCGAGCACGCGCGCCGACACGGACACCGGCCCGCCGCGGCGCAGGAACGACGAGCCGACCCGGTGCACGAACACCGGCAGGCCGAGCCCGCGCAGCGCCGTGATCGAGCCGAGCCCGGCGACGAACGCGTTGATCATCAGCGCCCGGGCGCCCGCCTCGACGAGTGCGGAAGCGTCGCCGCCCGTGGCGTTCGCGGCGTAGACGACGTCGTCCGGGATCGCCGCGTTCACCGCGCGCACGCGTGAGGGCGACGACCGCTGCAGCTCGTCGTCCTTGACGAGACGCGCGCCGCTCTCCTCGACGAGCCGCCCCGCGACGCGCGCCGCCTCCTCGTCCGAGAGCCCGAGCGCCGGCTTGAGGATGGCGCCGACCTGCACGCCGGGCACGGCTCCGAACGCCGGCCCCGGCAGCGCGTCCGGCCACTCCACGGAGAGCAGCCGGCACGATTGGAAGTCGCCGCGGTCGGCCCACTCGCCGGCGACGCAGGCCGCCAGCAGTTGCTCGGCCGAGGTCTCCCCGTCCAGCGACGGGAAGTCGATCGTCACGCGCGTCCCGTCCACGTGGACGACGCACGCTCGCACCTCGGAGCGCACGTCCGCCAGGCTCACCGATTGGAGGACGGCGAGCGTCTCGGCCCACTCCGGGGGCCGCAGGTCGTAAACGGCTCGCACGAGGCGTATGGTCGCAGCCATGGCGATCAAACTGCACCGGTGCGGCAACCAGTGGGCGAAGCTCAAGGGCCATCCCTGCTGGCGCGTCGAGAGGGCCCTCATCGACATGGGGGTCGACTACGAGCGCGTTCCCGGCCCGCTCGGCCGCGGCAAGCGGACGGCGCTGAAGGACGGGACGGGCCAGGACAAGTACCCGGCGATCCAGTTCGAGGACGGCTCCTGGTACCGCGAGGAGTCCAAGGAGATGGAGAAGCGGATCCGCGAAGGACGGCTGAATCCCGGCTAAACTGGGACCCGCCCGGGGCTATAGCTCAGTTGGGAGAGCGCCTGGATCGCACCCAGGAGGTCGGCGGTTCGAGCCCGCCTAGCTCCATCGCCCGCCCGTCGTCGCTCGTGTCGGTCCTGCTGCCGGTGCGCGACGGCGAGGCGTACCTGGACGAGGCGCTCCGGTCGATCACGGAGCAGACTCACGAGCATCTGGAGGTGCTCGTCGTCGACGACGGCTCCCGCGACGGCTCCGCGGAGATCGCGCGGGACTGGGCCGGACGCGACGCCCGCGTGCGAGTAATGCGCCAGGAGCCGCAGGGCTTCGTCCCGGCGTCGCAGCGCGCGCTCGCCGAGGCGCGCGGGCGCTACGTCGCCGCCATGGGCGCCGACGACGTCGCGCGGCCGCACCGGCTCGAGACGCAGCTCGCCGTGCTCGAAGCCGAGGGCCTCGCGGCCTGCGGCGGCGGCGTCGAGTACTTCCCGGCCGCGACCGACGGTCTGCGCCGCTACGAGCGCTGGCTCAACTCGCTGACGACCGTCGCGCGCGCGCGGCAGGACCTCTTCGTCGAGTGCCCGATCGGCCACCCGACGCTCTTCGCGCGGGCGAACGCGATCGCGTACCGCGCGGTCGACTGGCCGGAGGACTACGACCTCGTCCTCCGCCTCTGGGCCGCAGGCGGCCGCTTCCGCAACGTCGACCAGACCGTGCTCGACTGGCGCGACCATCCCGCGCGGCTCGCGCGGACGGACGAGCGCTACTCGCTCGAGGCGTTCGCGCGCTGCAAGGTGCACCACCTGCGCGCGCACGTGCTGCACGGGCGGCCGGTCGTCGTCTGGGGCGCCGGCCCCGTCGGCAAGCTCCACGCCCGCGTGCTGCTGGACGCCGGCGTCGAGGTCACCGCGTTCGTCGACGTCGACCCGCGCAAGATCGGCAAGCGGATCTACGGCATCCCGGTTCGCGCGCACGACGACGGCCCGCGGGACGGCGTCGCATTCGGCGCCGTCGCCGGCGAGGAGTCGCGGGCGCGGCTGCGCGAGCTCGCCGCCGAGCAGGGCCGCCGCGAGGGCGACGACTTCTTCGCGGTGGCGTGACTACGGCTGCAGCAGCACCTTGACGTAGCCGTCCTGCTTTTTCTGGAACTTCTCGTACGCGTCCGGCGCCTGGTCGAGCGGCAGCCGGTGCGTCGCGAAGGAGTCCACGCCGAGCGGGTCGCCGTCGGTGAGCAGCGGCAGGATGTCGTCGGTCCACCTGCGGACGTTCGCCTGCCCCATCCGCAGCTGCACCTGCTTGTCGAAGAGCGTGAGCATCGGCAGCGGGTCCATCTCGCCGCCGTAGACGCCGATGATCGAGACCGTCCCACCACGGCGGACGATGTCGATCGCGAGGTACAGCGCGTGCAGGCGGTCCACGCCCATCCTCTGCATCAACGGCTGCGCGAGCCTGTCGGGCAGGAACGCGGTCATCGTCTGCGCCGCCTTCGCAACCGGGCTGCCGTGCGCCTCCATGCCGACCGCGTCGATCACCGAGTCGGGCCCGCGGCCGTCGGTCAGCTCGCGGATCGCGTCGCCGAGATCGCCGTCGTGCTCGTTCAGGTCGATCGTCTCCACGCCGACGTCCCGGGCCCGTTGCAGGCGCTCCGGGACGAGATCGACCCCGATCACGCGGTGCCCGCGATGGTGGGCGATGCGCGCGCACATGTCGCCGATCGGCCCGAGGCCGAGCACGACGACCGAGCCGCCGTCCGGGACGTCCGCGTACTCGACAGCCTGCCAGCCCGTCGGCAGCACGTCGGAGAGGTAGACGAAGCGGTCGTCCGCCGGCCCGTCCGGCACCTTGACGGGGCCGTAGTTCGCGAACGGCACGCGCAGATACTCCGCCTGCCCGCCCGGCACCTGTCCGTACAGCTTCGTGTAGCCGAAGAGCGCGGCGCCGCTCTCGTACGCGTGCACCTGCGTCGTCTCGCACTGCGACTGCAGGCCCTGCGCGCACATCCAGCAGGAGCCGCACGAGATGTTGAAGGGGACGACGACGCGGTCGCCGGGCGCGAGCTCCGTCACCTCGCTGCCCACTTCCTCGACGATCCCCATCGGCTCGTGCCCGAGAACGTCGCCCTCGTCGAGGAACGCGCCGAGCACCTCGTAGAGATGGAGGTCGGAGCCGCAGATCCCCGACGACGTGACCCGAACGATCGCGTCCGTCGGCTGCTCGATCGCCGGGTCCGGGACGGTCTCGACGCGAACGTCCCGCCGGCCCTGCCACGTCACTGCACGCATTGTCGGCTCCTTGTCGTTTCGGGCCGCATACCTGTCCGGGCCGAGGAGAAACCGCTAGAAGAGCCGCATGACTCCGCCCTGGCCCACGACGCCGCCGACCGCCCACGATCGCGCCTCCTTCGCGGACGCCGAGGCCCGGCCGTACTGGACGATCGAGCGCGAGGCGACCGCCCCGCTGACCGGAGACGCGACGGCCGGACTGTGCATCGTCGGCGCCGGCTTCACCGGTCTCTGGGCGGCGCTGCACGCGAAGCGCGACGACCCGGGCCGCGACGTCGTCGTGCTCGAGGCCGAGACGGCCGGCTTCGGCGCCTCCGGCCGCAACGGCGGCTTCCTCTCCTCCTCGCTCACGCACGGCCTCGAGAACGGCCTCTCGCGCTTCGCCGACGAGCTGCCGGCGCTCGAGCGGCTCGGCCTCGACAACTACCGCGGCCTCCTCGCCGACCTCGACCGGCACGGCATCGACTGCGACCTGCAGGAGAGCGGGGAGATCGACGTCGCCACCGAGCCGTACCAGCTCGGAGAGCTCGAGGAGGCGGCGGCGCTCGCCCGGGCGCACGGCCACGAGGTCGAGCTGCTCGACGGGGCCGCGATGCGCGTCGAGGTCGACTCGCCGCTCTACCTGGGCGGGCTCTGGCACCGCAGCGGCAACGCGCTCGTCGACCCGGGCAAGCTCGTGGACGGGTTGCGCCGGGCCGCGCTCGACGTGGGCGTACGACTGCACGAACGGACGCCGGTGACGCGGCTCGAGCAGGACGTCGTCCACACGAGGCACGGCCGCGTCGACGCGCAGCGCGTGCTGCTCGCGACGAGCGCCTACCCGCCGCTCCTCCGTGCGTTGCGCCGCCGCGTCGTCGCGGTCTACGACTACGTGCTCGTCACCGAGCCGCTCGGCGCCGCGCAGTGGGACGCCGTCGGCTGGCGGAACCGGCAGGGCCTCGCGGACGGCGGCAACCGGTTCCACTACTACCGGCCGACCGCGGACGGCCGGATCCTCTACGGCGGCTTCGAGGCCGTCTACCGCTTCGGCAGCCCGGTGGCCGCGCGCCTCGACGGCCACGAGCCGACGTTCGCCCTGCTCGCCCAGCACTTCTTCGCCACCTTCCCGCAGCTCGAGGACGTGCGCTTCACGCACCGCTGGGGCGGCGCGATCGACACCTGCTCCCGGTTCTCCGTCTTCTTCGACACGGCGTTCGGCGGCCGCCTCGCGAGCGCGCTCGGCTACACGGGCCTCGGCGTCGGCGCGACCCGCTTCGGCGCCCGCGTCGCGCTCGACCTGCTCGACGGGCGCGAGACCGAGGCGACGCGCCTCCGCTACGTGCGGTCGAAGCCGGTGCCGTTCCCGCCCGAGCCGCTGCGCACCGGGGTGATCCAGCTGACGCGCAACCGCCTGGCGGCGGCCGATCGCCGTGGCGGGCGGCGCGGCCTCTGGCTGCGGACGCTCGACCGGCTCGGCCTCGGGTTCGACAGCTGAGTCCGTCCGACGCAGCCGCGACCATTCGGAACATGGTGGAGCCGTCCGACGAGGCCTTCGGCGACGCGCTGCGCGAGCTCCTGCTCGCGGACGGCGACATCTACGTCTCCGAGAGCGGCAACGTGAAGTGGGCGACGTTCGCGCACGTGCTGCACGGGGTCAGCTACGACGTGCTCCGCCGGACCGTCCGCGGCGAGCGAGCACCCACGCTCGAGCTGATGGAGGAGTGCGCCCGCGTCCTCCAGGTCTGGCCGACGTACTTCGCCGAGTACCGCGCGGCCGGCTTCGCCCGTCAGGCCGCCGCGGCCTGATCCGAGGCCCACGCGCGCAGCAGCCCGCGGTAGTGCGCGATGAACTGCTCGTGCTCGTGCGCGGGGAAGGTCGACCGCACGGTCTCGACGAGCACGGTGTCGAACTCCGGTGACGTGAACCACTCGTGCGCAGCCGCGTCGACGCCCGCCAGCGGACCGGCGCGGAACTCCTCGTACGCCTCAGCCTCGAAGTGCTCGTCGGCGAGCGCACGGTAGGCGCGCAGCTTCTCCTCGTACGGCAGGTCGTCGCGGTCGCCGAGCTCGAACCACGGCCGCGGGTCCACGTCGATGCGCATCCGCCGGCCCTGCGCGACGCAGAACGCGCACCAGCGCACGAGCGCGCACATCGCCCACGGGAAGTAGTAGTGGAGGCTGGTCAGCGCGACGTCCGGCGAGGCGTTCGCGTAGTCGATCGGGAAGACCTCGCCGCCGCGCACGAGCGACTCGCACGAGTTGAACTCCCAGCGGAAGAACGCGTTCACGACCTTGGAGATCGTCACCACCTCGAAGCCCTGGTCGGGCGCGAGGAAGTCGTGCCGCACCTGGTAGCGGGCGTGCAGCGGCCGGTCGGGGTCGAAGAACATCACCATCGACTCGGCGCCGATCGAGAGCGTGCGCGCGAACACGTCGAAGCCGTCGACCGCCGCCTGCACGTGCATCAGCTGCTGACCCGACTCGTCGTAGCGCCGCTGCAGCTCGCGCGCATCGCGTGCCCGCGCCACGCCGCGCCACTGCCCGCCGTCGAACGGCTTCAGGTAGAGGGGGTAGCCGACTGCGTCGCCGACCGTCTCCAGGTCGAACGGCAGGTTGTAGCGCGCGGCGGTGGTCGGAAAGCGCTCGTTCCAGGGCGGCTGCTTGTGCGGGATCAGCCACGTCTCCGGCACCTTCAGCCCGAGCCGCATCATCGCGCAGTACGCGGAGTGCTTCTCCATCGCCTGGAACGTGAACGGGTTGTTCAGCAGGTAGACGTCGTCCATCAGCGCGACCTTCTTCAGCCACTCCCGCGGGAGCAGGTACCACCAGCCGACGCGGTCGAGGACGAGCGCGTAGCGCGCGCGGTAGCGCAGGTCGAAGGGCTCGTAGGTCACCCGTGTGACGTCGAGCCGGTGCCGCGCGCCGCGCCACTCGAACTCGCCGACGCGGGCCGCGAGCGCCTCGAACGCCCGGGGCCAGTCGTCCTCGGCGCCGAGGACGAGCCCGATCGGGTGCGTGGTCACCGCCACACCCTGCGGAGGAGCGGCGGCAGGTGCAGCTCCAGCGCCTTCCGCCACGTCGGCCAGTCGTGCGCGCCGCGCGCAGCGTGGAACTCCACCGGATAGCCCTGCGCGGCGAGCGCCTGCGCAACCGTGGCGTTGTTCGCGTAGTTCTCCTCGTCGAGCGCGCACGTGATCGTCGTGACGACTGGGCGCGCGCCGCCGCCGTCCCGGAGGACCGAGCCGACGAAGCGGTCGATCCGCCCGAAGCGCGGGAAGCTCGACTCCTGCCGGTCGGTGCGCCGCCGGAAGAAGCTGCCCGACTGGAGGAAGAGCCCGGAGAACACGCGCGGCTCCAGCCGGTGCGCGTGCAGCAGCGCGAGGGCGCCCAGGCTCGCGCCCACGCCGACCGGCCGTCCGCGCGTGCCGACCGCCGCCGCGAGTGCGCGGGCGTACCGCGCCGAGGCGGAGTACGTCTCGATCCGGTCCTCGGGCGTCACGAGCGCGACGCGGTGAGGCGGGACAGAGCCCTCGTCGACGAGTCGCCGGAGCGTGCGCAGCAGGCCGGTGCGGCGCGCGTACTCCGGCCCGTCCAGCACGACGAGCAGCCGCGAGCCGCCGAGGTCGTGCGTCCGCGCGGAGATCTCCACGGCGCGATCTTGCCCCCTTTTGCTCCCGGGCGTCGGCGGCTTCGCCGCCGACGCTTCCAGCGCCGTAGTGTCAGGTCATGCCCGCGAACCAGCCGCCGTCGCTCCATGGCCACGACCTCTTCGCCGAGAACCGCCCGCTCGCGGAGGCGCTGGAGCGCGAGGGCGGCGGGCCTGCCGAGGCGCGCTGTTCGGCGTTCGGCCGCGAGCTGAGCGGCGAGCCGCTCGAGTGGGGAAGGCTCGCGAACGAGCACCCGCCGCAGTTGCGCACCCACGACCGGTTCGGCGAGCGGATCGACGAGGTGGAGTTCCATCCGGCGTGGCACGAGCTGATGCGGCTCTCGCGCGCGCACGGCGCGCACGCCGACGACTCCGAGGTGGTGCGCTCCGTCCTCTTCTATCTCGCCTCACAGGCGGAGGCCGGGCACGGCTGCCCGCTCTCGATGACGCACGCGGCGATCCCCCTCGTGCCGGCGTGGGAGGCGGGCCTGCGCTCCCGCGGCTACGAGCCGGAGCTGAGGCCGCTCGGCGCGAAGGAGGCGCTCGCGTTCGGGATGTCGATGACCGAGCGGCAGGGCGGGTCGGACGTGCGGCAGAACACGACGACCGCGCGGCCCGGCGACGGCGGCTGGGTCCTCGACGGGAGCAAGTGGTTCTGCTCGGCGCCCATGTCCGACGGCTTCCTCGTCCTGGCCCAGGCGCCGGCGGGGCTGTCCTGCTTCCTCGTGCCGCGGGTGCTCGAGGACGGGACACGCAACGGCTTCCGGATCGCGCGGCTGAAGGACAAGCTCGGCGACCGCTCCAACGCCTCCGCCGAGATCGAGCTCGCCGGCGCCCGCGCCGAGCTCGTCGGCGAGGAGGGCCGGGGCGTCCGGACGATCGTGCGCATGGTCGTCGCGACGCGGCTCGACTGCGTGCTCGGCGCCGCCGCCGGGATGCGCCAGGCCGTCGAGCAGGCGACCCACCACGCCGTCCACCGCGTCGCCTTCGGGAAGCTGCTCGTCCAGCAGCCGCTGATGCAGAACGTCCTCGCCGACCTCTGCCTCGAGTCGGAGGCGGCGACCGCGACCGCCCTGCGCCTGGCCGGCGCCGCCGAGCGCGGCGAGACCGCCTTCGCCCGGATCGCGACGCCCATCGCGAAATACTGGGTCTGCAAGCGCGGCCCCGGCCACGCGGCGGAGGCACTCGAGTGCCTCGGCGGCAACGGCTACGTCGAGGAGTCCGGGCTGCCGCGGGTCTACCGGCAGCAGCCGCTGCTCTCGATCTGGGAGGGCTCGGGCAACGTCGTCTGCCTCGACGTCCTGCGGGCGCTCGAGCGGGAGCCCGAGTCGGCCGAGGCGCTCCGGGCCGAGATCGCCCTGGCCCACGACCGGGACCTGGACGCGGCGGCCGAGGCGGCGCTCGCCGAGCGGGAGGAGCGCGGGGCGCGGCGGCTCGTCGAGCGGCTCGCCGTCTGCCTGCAGGCGTCGCTCCTCCTCCGGCACGCGCCGGCCCCGGTCGCGGACGCCTTCCTCGCCGCGCGGGTCGACGCAGCCGGGCACGCGTACGGCACACTGCCCCGAGGGACGGATGCCGCCGCGATCGTCGCCCGGCATCATCCGGTTTCCCGCTAACGAAACGGGAAGGGTTACGTCTGATTCCGTAACGATGTTGAGGCTCGTTCCATCCGGTGACTGCATGGAGGCCCGCGAGGCGGTCTCGGCGCGCCTGGACGGCGAGCTCACGGAGCTCGACGCCGTCCGGCTCGAGGGGCACCTGCGCGCCTGCGCCGATTGCCG
>Ga0206353_11732539_pt1 | contig 11600 bp, 9 predicted proteins | sample DielMetaTC5am4_FD_146436 | JGI IMG/M metagenome (GOLD analysis project Ga0206353, IMG submission 146436) | Corn rhizosphere microbial communities from Kellogg Biological Station, Michigan, USA - Diel MetaT C5am-4 (Metagenome Metatranscriptome)... | ecosystem: Host-associated > Plants > Roots >...
CCTCGCCCGGGGTGTGGAACCGGGTGGACCACCGGCCGCTGGAGGGCTTCGTCTACGCCATCACCCCGTTCAACTTCACCGCGATCGCGGGCAACCTGCCGACGGCACCGGCCCTGATGGGCAACGTGGTGCTGTGGAAGCCCTCGGAGACCCAGCTGTTCGCCGCGCACTTCACGATGCGGCTGCTCGAGGCTGCCGGCCTGCCGCCCGGCGTGATCAACCTGCTCACCGGTGACGGGCTGGCCGTGTCGGAGGTGGTGCTGCCGCACCCGGACCTGGCCGCCATCCACTTCACCGGCTCGACGGCGACCTTCCAGCACCTGTGGAAGGAGGTCGCGGCCAATATCGCCGGCTACCGGACCTACCCGCGGCTGGTCGGTGAGACCGGTGGCAAGGACTTCGTGCTGGCGCATCCGAGCGCGGACCTGGACACCCTGCGCACCGCGCTGATCCGGGGCGCGTTCGAGTACCAGGGGCAGAAATGCTCGGCGGCCTCGCGCGCCTACCTGCCGGCCTCGCTGTGGTCGCGGCTGAAGGACGAGCTGGCGAACCAGACCGACGCGCTGCCGATGGGCGATGTCACCGACTTCGCCAACTTCGTCGGCGCGGTGATCGACCGGCGTGCCTTCGACCGGCTGGCGGGCGTCCTGGACCGGGCCAAGAACGACCCGGCGCTGGAGATCCTCGCCGGCGGGAGCGCCGACGACAGCGAGGGCTACTTCATCCGGCCGACCATCCTGGTGTCCTCGGACCCGGCCCACGAGGTGTTCTCCACCGAGTACTTCGGGCCGATCCTGTCGATCTACGTCTATGACGACAGCGCCGATCCCGAGGCCGCCTTCGACGAGATCATGGACACCGTCGACACGACCGCCCCGTACGCGCTGACCGGGTCCATCATGGCCACCGACCGGCTGGCGATCGCCAAGGCCCAGCAGCGGCTGCGGTTCGCCGCCGGCAACTTCTACGTCAACGACAAGCCCACCGGCGCGGTCGTCGGCCAGCAGCCCTTCGGCGGCTCGCGGGCCTCGGGCACCAACGACAAGGCCGGTTCGGTGCTGAACCTGCAGCGGTGGGTCTCACCGCGCGCCATCAAGGAGAGCTTCCTGGCGCCCACCTCGGTGGGCTATCCCGCCCAGGCGCCGGAACCGGCGGGGGACTGAGGAGATGGCGCTGCTTCGCCAGCCGCTGCTGGCCGCCGCCCGCTCGTCGCGACTGCGGTCGGTGGCGGAGAAGTCCAGGCTGACCCGCCCGGTGGTAAACCGGTTCGTGGCCGGCAGCACCGAGGCGGACGCGCTGCGGGTGACCGCGGAGCTCGAAGCCGCGGGTCTGCTGGTCACCCTGGACTTTCTCGGCGAGGACACCACCTCCGCCGAGCTGGCCGAGCAGACCGTGCAGGCGTACGAGTCGGTGCTCAAGGCGCTGGCCGCGGCCGGCAGCGCCGACCGGGCCGAGGTGTCGGTCAAGCTGTCGGCGATCGGGCAGTCGCTGCCGGACGGCGACCGGTTCGCCCTGGACGGGGCCCGCCGGATCTGCGAGGCAGCCGGCGCCGTGGGCACCACGGTGACCATCGACATGGAGGACCACACCACCACCGACGCCACGCTGGACGTCGTCCGGCAGCTGCGCGCGGACTTTCCCTGGGTCGGCGCGGTGCTGCAGGCCTACCTGCGCCGGACCGAGGCGGACTGCCGGGAGTTCGCGACGGCCGGTTCCCGGATCCGGCTGTGCAAGGGGGCTTACGCCGAGCCCGAGTCGGTGGCCTTCCAGGGCGAGGAGGTCGAGGAGTCCTACCGCCGGTGCCTGAGCGTGCTGTTCGGTGGCCAGGGCTATCCGATGGTGGCCAGCCACGACCCGGCGATGATCGCGGCGGCCCGGTCGCTGGTCGTGCAGCACAATCGGGCGGCTGACAGCTACGAGTTCCAGATGCTGTACGGAATCCGGCCGGAGGAGCAGCGCGCACTGGCCGCGGCCGGTCACCGGGTGCGGGTCTACGTGCCCTACGGCGACGAGTGGTACGGCTACTTCATGCGCCGGCTTGCCGAGCGGCCGGCCAACCTGGCTTTCTTCCTGCGGTCCCTGACGTCGAAGAAGTAGCGCGGCCGAGCACCCCGGCCGGGCGCGGGGCTAGTCGTAGATCCCCTCCAGCAGCCACTGCCGGGCGGTGAGGTCGAAGCACACCAGGTAGGCCCGGCCGCTGACGTCGACCAGCTGCATCCGGGCCAGCCGGCGGGCTGATTCCGGGTCCCACCAGCGCTCGTCCACCGGCCACGGCCCGGCCCACGCGGTGATCGCGGCAGTCGGGTCGCCGCGATCGCCGGATCGGGCACCGTTGTCAGGCGCGTAATGGGCCGGGGCGCTGAGCAGAGCGCCCCGGTCGCTGACCTGCACCGTCCGGCCCGCCTCGTCGAGCACCCGGACCAGCCGCGGCGGGTCGACGAGCACCGACGGCGCCGGCGAGGGCAGCCGGCCGGGCCACGGAGCCGTGGATGGCTCCCCGCGATCGTCGCCCCAGGGCACCAGCCTGGTGCGCTGGGCCGGCCCCCGGCCGTCACCGAGCACCGGCGTCAGCACCGAACCGTGGCCGAGCAGCGTCTGCACCCTGGCCAGCGCCCGGTGGGCGCGCTCGTCCACCGCTCCGTCACCGCCCCACAGGGCTCGCTGGTGGGTGCCGGTCGGCACCGTCTCGATCGGGGTCAGCCGGAGCAGGCTCACCGGCCCGGACGGCGCGTTCGGCTCGCTGGCGGCCCGGTTCAGCCAGCCCTCCAGCTGCCAGCGGACCCGGTCGGTGACATCGACGGCGGCCAGCACCCCGGCATGCCGCCAGCGGCGCACCGTCTCCTCACCCCGGTCGGTCTGGGCCACCAGTTCGAAGCAGGTGCAGGCCAGGCCGTGATCGGCCAGCGCCGAGACGAACTGCTCGACCGCGCCCCGGGCGCTGAAGGCGATGGTGTCGACCCGGTCCAGCGGCGGCTCGAGTTCGATGCTGACCTCGAACTCCGCCGGTGGCAGCCGGCCGGCGATCAGCCGGCTGTCCAGGCCCGCCGCCTGCCGGTGCGCCCACGCTCCCGACGGCCCGAACCGCGCCTGGGCGTCGGCGGCGGGCAGCGCGGCGAAGGCTCCGAGCGTGCGGATGCCCAGCCGGGACAGCAGGTCCACCAGTCCCGGGTCCTCCAGCGTGCCGATCGGCAGCCCGGCGAGGAACTCCGCTGACTCACCCGGCGGGATGATGACGCCCCGGCGGGCGGCCTGCTCGGCGGCGAAGGCCCCGTCAGCGACTCCGATCAGCACGTCCTCGGTGTGCTCGGCAATGGCCCGCGCCAGGGCGTGCAGGACGGCTGCCTCGCTGCCGAAGTACCGGGTGGCGCCGCGCACCCCGATCATGGCCAGCCCCGGCCGACCGACCTCCACGCCCAGCGCCACCGATTCGATCGCGGCCAGCACAGGCTCGAAGGCGCGAGCCTCGGCCGCCAGGTTGCGAGGCAGGATCACCAACTCCGGACAGCGTGCCTGGGCCTCGCGCCGGCGCAGGCCACGCTTGATGCCGTGCCGGCGGGCGGCGTGCGAGCAGGCGACGACCCGGTTGGCGGTGAGCACCGCGACCGGTTCGGTATCGCTCAGGCCGGCGCCGGTACGGGCGACGGTGACCGGCCAGTCCGGGCACCAGACCGCGGCCATCCGGGGCGGTCCTGGAACAGCCGACCGGTCCGCCTGCTCAGCCACCATCGCCCTCACAGCCACAACTCGGCGTTGCGGGGCCGGGCGGCGCGCCCTCGGCCGGTTGCCGCCACCCGGAGCTGGTGCTGCCGCAGCCGGCCGTAGCCCCGGTCGATGCCGGTCCAGCGCCCGTGGGTGGCTGACAGCTCGATCTCGACGGCAGGCCAGGAGGCGGCCTGCGGGCCGAACAGCACCAGGATGCCGCCCTTGCTGCGGGCCCGTGCGGTCAGCCGGCGGGCGTCGCCATCGCCCACCCCGTTGGGCCGGGCGACCACCACGTCCACGGCGTCGAGCAGGGCGCCGACCGCCGTGGTCCACGATGCCCCGGTCCAGCCCGCTTCCGCGTCGCCGCGATCCTCCCGCCGGCTGCTGTTCGGTCCGGTCCTCGCTCCGCTGCGATCCTCCCGCCGGCTGCTGGCGGGCGGGCTGATGATCGCCAACCGCTCCAATGCGATGCCGGCCTCGACGGCGGCCTCGGCGCTGATCGCCGGCATGCCCACCATCGCCAACCAGGCGCCGGCTGCCGAGGGCGGCCCGAGCAGGGCGAGCAGCAACGACACCGAGGAGGTGATCGCGACGGTGCTGCCCCGGCGCAGCCCCTCCGGCAGCAACTGCCTCAGCCCGTCGGGCACCTGCAGCGGCGGCAGCGCCGGGGCGGTCAGCGTGGTGATGGCACCGGCCTGCTGGGAGTCCAGTTCGGCGCGCAGGACGGGCCGTAGCGCCGGTCGGCGCAGCGGAACCGCGGGCAGCTGGCTGAACGGGTCGGGCTCGGCGACCGCGTAGGCGCCGTCGCTGTCATCGAACTGGTCCGCCGACAGGTCCTGATCGAGGTCGTGATAGATGTCGTGATCGGGGACGAACTCCGGTTCCGGAAGATGCTGGAAGCCGGCGGCGGTCACCCCATTATGTTCGAACAATTGTTCGAATATGTCAATCCAGATCGCGCAGTCACCCGCGGCACAATGAGCTGTGACCAGCTGCCCCTGCGGTTTCGGCGAGCCCTACGAGTCCTGCTGCGCCAGATATCACCACGGTGAGGCGCAACCTCCGACCGCAGTCATCCTGATGCGCGCCAGGTACACCGCCTTCGCCCGCGGTGACGAGCGATTCCTCGCCGCAACCTGGCATCCCTCGACCCGGCCCGGCGGCCCGCTGATCGACCCGGCGCTCAGCTGGACGGCCCTGCACGTCACAGGTCAGACCGGTGGCGGGTTGCTCGAAGCCACCGCGACGGTGGCCTTCACGGCGCGTTACCTGCGGGCCGGGGTGCCCGGCAGGCTGACCGAGAACAGCCGGTTCGTACGCCACGAGGGACGCTGGAGCTACCTCGGCCCGAGCTGAGCCGGACACAGCGGCACACCCGAACGCGAGGTGCTCAGCCGGCGCTGAGCACCGTCTCGGTGTCGGGGTCCTCGTCGGGGTCGTCGGGATCCTCGGGATCGTCGGGGGCCCGGTCGGGCAGGCCGGCCGCGACCCGGTCCGGATGGCGGAACACGAACCGCTTGTACGCCCAGAACCGGAAGATCGTGCCCAGGCCGATGGTGAACAGGTTCACCACGTTCATCACGAGCACGTCGTGCTTGTAGTGCAGCGGGTAGGAGAAGATCGCGATGATCACCAACGCGCCCGCCAGGGCGATCAGGTTGATCAGGAAGAAGTACCCGGCTTCGCGGGCGAGCTTGCTGCGGGCCCGGTGTGAGAACGAGAGGTTGCGGTTGCCGACGTAGGTGATCCCGGTGGCGACCGTCGTCGAGATCGTCTTCGCCACGATCTGGCCGTGGTGGAAGAAGAAGTTGAACAGGGCCAGGTCGACGATGAACCCGACCGCTCCGACCACACCGAAAGCGGTGATTTCTTTGGCCAGGATGCGCCAGGAGCCCCGGATGTGGTCGATGAGTGAAGAAGGCATCACTGCCGAGTGTACGACCGGGCGGCCGCCGCGAAATCCGGTCAGGCGGTGCCGAATCCGGTCGACCGCGGCCGGATCCCAGGTTCCGGGAGCCTCAGCAGCTGAGCCGGACCCGGCCGTGCACCACCTGGTCCAGCAGGTTCGACGCGCCCCGCCAGGCTGCCGGTTCGAAGTCGGGCAGCACGGTACTCAGGACGAACTGGCTCGCCAGCTCGTGCCACAGCTGGGCCCGGCGCAGCATCGCGTGGCCCTCGCCGTAGACCGACACCAGGCTCACGGCGGCACCGGCGGCCTCCAGCCGGGCGGCGAAGGCCTCGGTGCCGGCAGGTGAGGTCATCCGGTCCGCGCTGCCGTGCATCAGCAGCACCCGCCGGTCGCTGAGTTGGTCGACCGGCTCCCGCGGCGGCAGCCACGGCGCGAGCGCGGCGATGCCGCGGACCTGGGGGTGGCCGCCCACCCGCAGCGCGGCCCGGCCGCCCATCGAGTGCCCGATCAGGCCGATCGGCAGGCCGGGAAACCGCTCGGACAGCTGCCGCAATGCCCAGTGCGCGTCGCCGACCGGGGCTGGGCTGCCCAGGGTGGCGTTCCAGCCGCGACTTGCGTACCGCAGCTGGGCCACCACTACCCGGCCGTCGCCGCGGCGGGCGACCCGGCGGGCGAACGGCATCATCCGCAGCACTGCCAGCTGCCGGGCCCGCACCGGGTCGGTGCTCAACTCCCGTCCACCGTGCAACAGCAGGACGACGGCCTCAGCCTGTCGCCGGCCGGGCTCGACGCTCAGGTGCGGCTCGGGCGTGATCATGCCTGCCACCGTACCCAGGTGAGAGGGGGAGCCCGTACCAGCCAGCTGAGCGCAGCAGCGGGCGGCGGCGAGCTCGCGCTCGACGTGGCAGCCGCGCCACGTGGGCGGCATCGGTGAGGCACTAGATTCCATCACTGTGGACAGCCGAACCGGACTGCCGGTCGTGGGCATGGTGGGCGCGGGTCAACTCGCCCGGATGACCCACCAGGCCGCTATCGCCCTGGGCCAGTCGGTGCGGCTGCTCGCCGACTCCGTCGATGACGGGGCTGCGATGGTGGCCGGTGACGTCCAGGTCGGGAACTACCGGTCGCTGGCGGACCTGCGCCGGTTCGCAGCCGGTTGTGACGTGCTGACCTTCGACCACGAGCACGTGCCCGGTGAGCACCTGCGGGCGCTGGCCGAGGACGGAGTGCTGGTGCTGCCCTCGGCGCGGGCCTTGCGCTTCGCCCAGAACAAGGCCGAGATGCGCCGCCGGCTGGCCGGCCTGGGAGTTGCCGCCCCGGCCTGGCGGGACCTGTCGGCCGAGGCCGATCCACGGGCGGCGCTGGTGGACTTCGCCGAGGCGGCTGGCTGGCCGGTGGTGCTCAAGGCGATCTCCGGCGGCTATGACGGCAAGGGTGTCTGGATCGTCGGCTCGATCGGCGATGCCGATCCGCTGCTGGCAGCCGGCACCGCGCTGCTGGCCGAGGCCAAGATCGACCTGGACTTCGAGGTCGCGGCCGTGGTGGCTCGTTCGCCGTTCGGTCAGGGCGCGGCCTGGACGGTGGTGGAGACCGTCCAGCAGGACGGGATCTGTACCGAGGTGATCGCGCCGGCGCCGCGGCTGAGCGCCGAGCAAGCCGCGCTGGCCCAGCAGCTCGCGCTGCGGATCGCCGCCGAACTCGACGTCGTCGGCGTGCTGGCGGTGGAGCTGTTCGTCGAGCGCGGCGGCGCCCTGTTGGTCAACGAGCTGGCGATGCGGCCGCACAACTCCGGGCACTGGACGATCGAGGGGTCACGCACGTCCCAGTTCGAGCAGCACCTGCGAGCGGTGCTGGACTACCCGCTGGGGGTGACTGCGCAGACCGCCCCGGTGGTCGTGATGGCCAACGTGCTCGGCGGCCCGGACGACACCGAACCGGCGCTGGACGAGCGGGTTCACCACCTGATGGCCAGGTGGCCCGACGTCAAGATCCACCTGTACGGCAAGGGGTTCCGGCCGGGCCGCAAGGTGGGCCATGTGACCGCGCTGGGCGGTGACCTGGCGCGGGTGCGCAGCCGGGCCCGGGCGGCGGCGGACTACCTGTCCCTGGGACAGCGAGCGAAGGTGGACGCCCATGACTGACCAGCCTGACCAGCCTGACCAGCCCCAGCCCGACCTCGCGGCCGACCGGTCACCCCAGGTCGGGGTGATCATGGGCAGCGACTCGGACTTCTCGGTGCTGGCCGCGGCCGGCGAGGCGCTCGCCGAGTTCGGCGTGCCGTTCGAGGTGCGGGTGGTCTCGGCCCACCGGACGCCCGAGGCGATGCTCGACTACGCCCGCTCGGCTGCCGGGCGTGGCCTGCGGGTGATCATCGCCGGGGCCGGTGGCGCGGCCCACCTGCCCGGCATGGTCGCCTCGCTGACGCCGCTGCCGGTGATCGGGGTGCCGGTGCCGCTGAAGTACCTGGACGGAATGGATTCGCTGCTGTCGATCGTGCAGATGCCGGCCGGCGTGCCGGTGGCCACCGTGTCGATCGGCGGCGCCCGCAACGCCGGGCTGCTCGCGGTCCGGATACTGGGGGCTTGCGACGAGCGGTTGCGTGGCCGGATGGAGGCGTTCCAGGCCGAGCTGGCCGAGACCGCGCTCGGCAAGGACCGGGCGCTGGCCGAGCAGGTCCGTACGCTCGGCTGGTGAGCAACGGACGGGCATCGACGGCGCCCCGGCGCCGGCGGTGGCACGGGGCCCGGCGATCGAACGCGGCCCGGCGATCGAACGGTGGCCGGCGGTCGACCGCGGCCCGGCAGTCGAACGCGGCCCGGCGGTGGTGGGCAACCCGGCGTGCCAGGCAGGTCGCCGCCGTCACGCTCGCCGTCCTGCTGGCGGCCACGGTGCTGGCGCTGCTCAACCGGGCACCTGCGGTGCGGGTGTCCTCGCATTCGATCGCCGGCACGCCGGAACCCGACGGCCGCCGGGTGCTGCTGGATGCCTCGCTCTACCTGCCCGAGCACACGCCTGCCCCGGCGATCCTGCTGGCGCACGGCTTCGGTGGCTCGAAGGCCGACCTGGACGGGCAGGCACGCACCCTGGCCCGTGCCGGTTACGTGGTGCTGGCTTACACCGCACGGGGTTTCGGGGCCTCCGGTGGCCTGATCCACCTGGACTCGACGCGGTATGAGGTGGCTGACGGCTCCCGGCTGCTGGACTTCCTGCAGGGCCGTCCGGAGGTGCGACGGGCCGATAGCCGGCCGGTGGTCGGGGTGGCGGGGTCGTCCTACGGCGGCGCGCTGGCCCTGATGCTCGGGGCGACCGACCACCGGATCGGCGCGGTGGCCGCCGACATCACCTGGAACAACCTGGCCCGCTCACTGTTTCCGAACGCCCTGGCCGGCGCTGACCAGCAAGCCGGGGTGTTCAAGAAGCTGTGGGCCGGTTATCTGTTCGCCAGCGGCTTCAGCGCCGCACCAGCTGCCAGCGCCGGCGCGACTCCCAGCGCCGGCGCGACTCCCGGCAGCGGCGCGACTTCCGGCAGCGGTGCGACTCCCGGCAGCGGTGCGACTCCCGGCAGCGGCACGAGCCCCGGCAGTTCTGCGGCGGGGTCCAGCAGTTGCGGCCGGTTCGCCGCTGAGATCTGTGCCACTTACCAGCAGGCGGTGGCCGGTGGCCCGCCGAGCCTGCGGCTGGCCACCCTGCTGGCCGAGTCCAGCCCAGCCACCGTGCTGAGCGGCATGCGGGCTCCGACCTTGCTCACCCAGGGCGAGCAGGACTCGTTGTTCCCGCTCAGCGAGGCCGATGCCAACGCCCGCCAGATCGCGGCAGCCGGCGCGCAGGTGCACATCCGGTGGCGAGCCGGTGGCCACGACGCTCCGAGCGCCGACGGCGATGTTCCCGGCATCCAGCGGCGGTTCTTCGATCAGACGCTGCGCGGCAAGACTGGCACCGACAGCGGCTTCCTGGTCGCCCAGCCCGGCGCGGGGATCTCGTCCACCGATGGCCGCACCATCGACACCACTCAGCGAGCCGCCGGTTATCCCGGCCTGCCCGGCCAGGCCGGCTTCAGCAGGCTGCCGGTCGTGCTGCACGGCCTCCCGCAGCGGATCAGCGCGCCGGCCGGCGGCTCCCCGGCCGCCGTGTCCACCATCCCGGGCCTCGGCGATCTGGTCGGCGGCGCGGCCGGGCTGGGCCTCGGCGGCGCGGCGGGGCTGTCCCGGTTGCCGGGCCAGAGTGCGGTGTTCGGCTCCGATCCGCTCCCCGAGCCGGTCCGGGTGATCGGCTCGTCCGAGGTCAGGCTCACGGTGACGGCGGGCCGGACGGGCGTGATCACCCTGTTCCTGTCGCTGCACGACCTCGGCCCGGACGGCTCGGACACCCTGCCCGCCCGGCTGGTGTCACCGGTCCGGCTGACCGCGGAACCAGGGCAGGTGCGGCAGGTGGTGGCCCGGTTGCCCTGGATCGTGGCCGAGGTGCCGGCCGGTCACCGGCTGGCGGTCGAGGTCGGCACCACCGACTTCGGCTACCAGTTGCCCACCGCGCCGGACACGTACACGGTGGCTCTCGGCGAGAGCCTGGCCCCGGCAAGCGCGACGCTCAGCGTGGCGTCGCTGCCGGTCACCGAGGTCCGCACCGGCGGCGCCCGGAACTGGCTGATCGCGGCGGCGCTGGTGCTGCTGTTGTGCCTGGCCTACGGCTGGTGGCGGTTGCGGTCCCGGCGCCCTGGCAGCGCCGACCCGGCGCTGGTCCAGGTGCCGATCGTGGTCGAGGACCTGGCGAAGGTCTATGCCGACGGCTATCGCGCGGTGGACGGGGTGAGCTTCCGGGTCGAGCGCGGTCAGGTGCTGGGCCTGCTCGGCCCGAACGGGGCCGGCAAGACCACCACGCTGCGGGTGCTGATGGGGCTGATCCTGCCGACCTCCGGTTCGATCCGGGTGTTCGGCCACGAGGTGGTGCCGGGCGCGCGGGTGCTGTCCAGGCTGGGGGCCTTCGTCGAGGGGCCCGGCTTCCTGCCGCACCTCAGCGGCCGGGAGAACCTGCGGCTGTTCTGGGCGGCGTCCGGACGGCCCGCCGAGCAGGCACAGTTCGAGACGGTGCTCGAGATCGCCGGGCTGGGGGAGTCGCTGGAGCGCCGGGTGAAGACCTACAGCCACGGCATGCAGCAGCGGCTGGCCATCGCCCAGGCGATGTTGGGGCTGCCCGACGTGTTGGTGCTGGACGCGCCGACCAACGGACTGGACCCCCCGCAGATCGCTGAGATGCGAGTGGTGCTGGGCCGCTACGCCGCCACCGGGCGGACGGTCATCGTGTCCTCGCACCTGCTGGCCGAGGTCGAGCAGACCTGCAGCCATGTGGTGGTGATGCACCGCGGCCGGCTGGTGGCGGCCGGTTCGGTTACCGAGGTGGCCGGGTCCGGTTCCAGCCAGCTGGCTGTCGACGATGTGGACCGGGCTCGTGAGGTGCTGGCGGCGGCCGGTGTTCCGGCCCGGGCGGTGCCGGCTCGGCGGGCGCTGGAGGACGTGTTTCTGGACCTGATCGGAGAGCGCGTTGACTAGCGACGCAACCACTCCTCAGGACGACGCCGGCGCCTCGCCGGGCGTCACCGGCGCATCGCGGGGCGGCACCGGCGCCTCGCCGGGCGGCGTGGGCGCCTCCACGGGCCCAGCGGTGGATGGCACCTTCGCCTCAGCAGCGGGGGGCGGGTCAGCGGTGGCCGGAGCTGAGCAGCCATCGGCCGGGGCGCCGCCGACCCGGCGGGGCGTCCATTCCCGGTTGGCGGAACTGGCAACCGTGCCCGGTCCGGGGGCGCCGGCCGGGCAGACCGGGCTGCCTGAGCAGTCCGGGTCCGGATCCCAACCCGCCTTCGACAGCGGGCGGACGATGCCGCTGCGGGTCGAGTTCGCCCGCCAGCTCACCCGCCGGCGCACCCAGCTGGTCGGGGTGCTGCTGCTGGTGTTGCCGATCATCATGGCGCTGGCCTTCCAGATCGGCGGCTCCGGCG
>Ga0206353_10547326_pt1 | contig 11558 bp, 11 predicted proteins | sample DielMetaTC5am4_FD_146436 | JGI IMG/M metagenome (GOLD analysis project Ga0206353, IMG submission 146436) | Corn rhizosphere microbial communities from Kellogg Biological Station, Michigan, USA - Diel MetaT C5am-4 (Metagenome Metatranscriptome)... | ecosystem: Host-associated > Plants > Roots >...
CAACCCCGCGGTGCAGAACGCGATCCGTCAGGCCGGACGCGATCTCGGCGCGGTCGTCGCGACCTGCGTCAACCTCCTCAACCCGTCGATGATCGTCGTCGGCGGCAGCCTCTCTCGTGTCGGTGAGCAGCTCCTCGCCGGGATCCGCGAGGTCGTCTATCAGCGGTCGACGCCGCTGGCGACGCAGCACCTCACCATCACGGAGTCCCGCTCGGGCGAGACCGGCGGCGCGATCGGGGCGGCCATGATGGTGATCCAGCGGGCGCTCGATCCCGATGCCGGCACCGCCCGGTCCCTGTTCCGCTGACGGGCGGCATCCCGGAGCATCCCATCCACTCGTCCACAATCGAATCGATTCGAACACAGAAAACCGAAAGGAATGCCGTGAGCACGCAAGTCCCCCAGGTCGCCGACGGCGAACGCCTCGAGCGCCCCCTCCGCGCCGGAGTCATCGGCCTCGGCTGGGCCGGCCAGCAGCACATGGCCGCCTACGACGACCTCCCGGGCGTGGAGCTCGTCGCCATCGCCGGGATGGAGGACGGCCCCCGGGCCGAACTCGGCGAGCAGTACGGCATCGAGCGCCTCTACCGCGACGCGACGGAGCTCGTCGCCGACGGAGGTCTCGATGTCGTGAGCATCGCCGTCCCCACCTTCCTGCACGCCCCGATCGCCGTCGCCGCGCTCGACGCCGGCATCCACGTGCTCAGCGAGAAGCCGATCGCCCGGACCGCCGCAGAGGCCCAGACGATGGTGGATGCCGCCCACCGATCCGGGCGTGTGCTGGAGGTCGCGTTCAACCACCGCCGCCGCGGCGACATCCAGGCCCTCAAAACGGCGATCGACGACGGCCGGATCGGCCGGCCGTACCACGCACGCGCCATCTGGCTGCGCCGCGCCGGCATCCCGGCCCTCGGCAGCTGGTTCACGAACCGCGAGATGGCGGGAGGCGGACCGCTGATCGACATCGGGGTGCACGTGCTCGACTACGCGCTGCACCTGTTCGGCGAGCCGCGGGTCGAGGCCGTCTCGGCGGTGACGCACGCGGAGCTCGGGGTGCGCGGCCGCGGCGGCTCCACCTCGTCCAAGCAGCACGTCGGCTCGGCGTACGAGGTCGAGGACCTCGCCAGCCTGCTGCTCCGCCTCGAGGGCGGCGGCTCGATCGTCATCGAGACGAGCTGGGCGGCCTACCGTCCCGCCGGCGACGAGTTCGGGATCACGCTGTACGGCACCGAGGGAGGCGCCGACCTGCGCGTCGTCGACTACGCGCCCTCCGGCGAGCTGACCATCTTCACCGGCGAGGGCGAGCAGAGCCAGGACATCTCGGTCACCGCCGATCCCGGGCGCGGCCATCTCGCCGTGGTCGAGACCTTCCTCGAGCACGTCGCGGATCCCGCGAACTGGTCGAACTGGGACGGCTCCCTCGCCCTCGACCGCGCTCGTGTGATCGACGCCGCCTACGAATCCGCCCGCATCGGCGCCGAAGTCCGCCTGGCCCCCACCCCCTAGCCCCCACTATCGAGTCCGCACAGACTGCACGAAATCCCCGTCGAAACCGCACGTCTTCGCGGACTCGACGGTGTTACGAAAGGAGCATGACCATGGCGCTGCGCGTCACCGTCTGGAACGAGGGCGTCCACGAGGCGACCCAGCCCGAGATCGCCGCGATCTACCCGCACGGCATCCACGGCGCCATCGCCGAGGGCCTTCGCGAGCTGCTCGGAGAGGAGGTCGCCGTGCGCACCGCGACCCTCGACGACCCGGAGCATGGACTCAGCGAGGAGGATCTCGAGCAGACCGACGTTCTCCTGTGGTGGGGCCACATCGCGCACGACCGCGTGTCCGACGACGTGGTGGAACGTGTCCGGCGCCATGTCCTCGGCGGCATGGGGCTCATCGTCCTCCATTCCGGCCACTTCTCGAAGATCTTCATCCGGATGCTCGGGACGACGTGCTCGCTGCGCTGGCGCAATCCCGAGGGCGGCGAGCGCGAGCTCGTGTGGAACGTCGACCCGACGCATCCCATCGCCGCGGGCGTGGAGCAGCCGATCGTCATCGAGGCGCAGGAGATGTACGGGGAGTTCTTCGACATCCCGACCCCGGACGACCTGGTGTTCATCAGCTCGTTCACCGGCGGAGAGGTGTTCCGGTCGGGCGTCACGTTCACGCGCGGTCGGGGCAAGATCTTCTACTTCAGCCCCGGGGACCAGGAGTACCCGGTGTACTTCCACCCGCAGATCCGGCGCGTGCTCGCCAACGGCGTCCGGTGGGCTGCCCCGGTGGCCGGGATCCGTCAGGCACCCGAGGTCTCGAACCCGCAGCCGGTCTGAGTCGCCACCGACCCCCGACGACACCAGGAGACCACACCCATGCCCGACACGCTCGCCGTCCTGCCCGAACCGCGCCATCCCGATCCTGCGGAGGCCCCGCCCCTGCGCTGGGGCGTCCTCGGGCCGGGAGCCATCGCCGCCGACTTCGCCGACGCGCTGCACCGGCACACGCGTCAGCGGGTCGTCGCCGCCGGCTCTCGGTCGGCTGAGCGCGCTGCGGCCTTCGCGGCTGCGCACGGCGTCGGACGCTCGTACGGCTCCTACGAGGCGCTCGTCGCCGATCCCGAGGTCGAGGTGGTCTACGTCGCGACCCCGCACAGTGAGCACCTCGCGCATGCGCTGCTCGCCATCGCCGCCGGCAAGCACGTCCTCATCGAGAAGCCGATGGCGGTGACCGCCGACCAGTCGCGCCGGATCGTGGAGGCGGCACGCGCCGCCGGCGTCTTCGCCATGGAGGCGATGTGGACGCGCTACCTGCCGCAGACCGACATCGTGCGGCAGCTGCTGGCCGATGGAGCACTGGGCGAGGTCCGGCTCGTCACTGCCGACTTCGGCGGACGCTCCCGGTACGACCCGGCGAGCCGGCTCTGGGACCCGGCGCTCGCCGGCGGAGCGCTGCTCGACCTGGGCGTCTACGTGGTCTCCTGGTCGTCGTTCGCCATCGGCCCGCCCGCCGGCATCATCGCGACGGGGACGCTCGCAGCGACCGGCGTGGACGACCAGGTCGCACTCGTGCTCTCCTCTGCGCACGGGGCGCAGGCGCTGCTGAGCACGACGCTCCTGGCCTCCACCCCGTCGCTCGCGACGATCAGCGGCAGTGCAGGCAGGATCGAGACCGACAGCCCGTTCTGGGGTCCGAGCGGCCTCCGGGTCTTCGACTCCGACGGGACGCTGCTGTCCCACTGGCGCGACCCCTACGGCCGCCCGCACCGCGACGGTATGGCGTACGAGGCGGCGGCGCTTGCGCGCTACGTGGCCGAGGGACGAAGCGAGTCGCCCCTGCGTCCGCTCGCGGAGGCCGTCGACACGCTGGCGACGATCGACGAGGCACGCCGCCAAGTCGGGGCGACCCGCGTGGAGTGACGCGCACGGTCGGCAGCGCGAGGCACAATGGACAGGTGCTCGACTCCGCTACCTACCGCACGGCCGACCTCTACCGGCCGGGAGTGCTCGCGGACCTGAGCCCGGCGCGTCCCGCACCCGTCCCGGTCGTTCCGGCCGTCCCGGGGCAGACCGGGCACCTCGCGCGCGTCGTCGCACGGTCGAGCGACCGCGCGGGCTGGCTGCGCGCCCGCAGCCGGGGCATCACCGCGACGGACGTGGCCAAGCTCTCGTCGCCGCGCTCGATCCGCGCCGCCGCCTACGACAAGCTGCACGGGACGGGCTTCAGCGGCAACATTTTCACCGAGCACGGCCGCTCCCGCGAGCCGGAGATCGCGGCCTGGGTGGCGGCGACCCACGGCATCCAGCCCTCCGACCTGCTCTTCCACGCGGAACGCGACCGCCGGCACCTGGCCACACCGGACGGCCTCATCCTCCGGAGCTCCGGACGCATCGAGCTCGCCGAGATCAAGACGACGAACAAGCCGCTCCGCAGCATCCCGCGTCCGTATCTTCGTCAGATCTGGTGGCAGCAGTACGTGCTCGGCGCCGAGCGGACCCTCTTCGTCTGGGAGCAGCACGACGGCTTCGTCCCGCTGGGAGACGAGCCCCGCTGCCGCTGGGTGGACCGCGATGAGGCCGAGATCGCGAAGCTGGTCGCCCTCGCGGCCGACCTGATCGAGGTGCTCCGTCAGGCGACCTCGACGGCCGCGCCCGTTTCCGGTCCGGCGCCTGCGGATGACGCGGCAGTGTCGCCGGCCGCCGCGACCGCATCCACCGCGGCCATGACCGGGATGCGCGTCAGCGCGACGGCGTAGACCGCGATCCAGCCGACCGCCACGGTCGTTCCGACCAGCTCGAACCAGGCGCCGACATCCGCTCCCACGCGGACGATGGCGAGCAGTCCCCCGATGATCGTGATGACCGCGACGGTCGCGCAGGTCACGCGGGACAGCCGGGAGATGCGCGGAAGGCTCCGGCTGAACCCCACCTGCAGCATGGCGAAGCAGGCGGCGGCGAACCCGACCACGGCGGACACCGTGTGGATGAGGTCCTGCGGCGTCGACTTCGGGTCGACCAGGGGCACCGGGCAGTAGGCCGTGCACGTCACCTGCGACGCCAGCACGAAGCACAGGGCCGCGAAGCCCAGAGTCAGCGCGGGCGACCAGCGGTTCAGCATCGGCGCGGACGAACGGATGTGCCCGCTGGCCAGCGCGATCGCGAAGCCGCCGGCCGCGATGAGCAGCAGCGCGACGGCGAACGGTCCGGCTGTCGCCGCGCCGCGCGCGCCCAGCTCGCTGACGTAGACCGCGTAGGGCACGGTCAGCCGGGCGGCCCAGATGACGGTGAGCCCGCCGAGCACGCACAGCGTACCGATCGCCAGGAGCACAGGCACCGCGCGCTGCCAGCCGCGCGCCACTACCGGGAGGCCGAAAGGCTGGCGGGAGATCCGCAGCAGTCGTCGCACCTGTCGCTCCTCGGTCAGCCGTCGTGGTCCCGGTCGTCGGACCGGTGTGCCGCGGCCGACCGGTGTCAGCCACGGCCGGCCACGGTCGGCCGGGTCGCAGCATCCTAACCGGCGTGCGGCTGGGAACGTCCTGGGGGTATCCGAAACACACTGTTCACATCTGGTGACCCGACCGTAACACCGGCGAAGCACGGGCAGGATTGACTGAGAGAACGCCACGCCGCCAGCGCGGCCGACCGACGAGGGGACGACGGATGCCGAAGACGATGCGGGCAGCGCTGCTGGATACGGCGGGAGCGCCGGAGGCTCTGCGCATCGGCGAGATCGCGTACCCCGATCGCGTCAACGCGGAGTTCATCGTCAAGGTCGTCGCATCCAGCGTCAACCCCATCGACGCGAAGACGCGGGCCGGACGCGGAGTGTTCAGCGCCATCCACTCGTTCCCGGTGGTGCTGGGCCACGACTTCAGCGGTGTTGTGGTGGAGTCGCCGTACAGCGCGCATCCCCTCCGCCCCGGCGACGAGGTGTTCGGGATGGTGATGGTCCCGCGACTCGGCGGAAGCTACGCCGAGTACATCGCCGTGCCGTCGCTCAGCGTCGTGCGGAAGCCGTCCACGCTGAGCCACATCGAGGCGGCCGCCGCCCCGCTCGCGGCCCTGACCGCGTGGGGCATGGTCGTCGACGTCGCCAAGGCGCACGACGGACAGCGGATGCTCATCCACGCGGGCAGCGGAGGGGTCGGCCACTTCGCGGTGCAGTTCGCCTCCTACTTCGGAGCGCACGTCATCGCGACCGCATCGGGATCCAAGGCGTCCTGGCTCCGTTCGCTCGGCGCCGCGGAGGTCGTCGACTACCGGACCACCCGTTTCGAGGACGTGGTGCACGACGTGGATGTGGTGATCGACCTCCTGGGCAACGTGCACGACAACACGGGGAGCCGCTCGCTCGCAACCCTCCGCCCCGGCGGGCTCATCGTCAATGCGCCCACGGGAAGCTGGCCGACGTTCGCCGAAGACACCGCTGCGGCGGGCGTGCGCGGCACCGACTACAAGGTGGCGCCCGACGGCAACACCCTGGGTGTCATCGCCCGCCTGCTGGAGTCCGGGAACGTCCGGGTCCACGTCGACCAGATCTTCGAGCTCGAACAGATCGCCGACGCGCATCGGGCGATCGAGAGCGGCCACACCCGCGGCAAGATCGCGCTCAAGGTCGCGGAGGGCTGAGCGCTACGGGGCCGGCGCGAGCGCCCGCTCCATCACCCAGTCGTCCTCGTACCGATCGCCCACGAGGAAATGCTTGGACCCCACCTGCTCGAAGCCGTGCTTCGCGTAGAAGCGCTGGGCCTTCGCGTTCTCCTCGTTGACGCCCAGCCACATCCCCGCAGCGCCCGCAGCCGTTCCGGCGTCGAGACTCGCGGCCAGGAGCCGGCCCGCCACGCCTTCGCCGTGGTGCCCGGGGAGCACGTAGCACTTGCTCAGCTCGGCGGTGGGGCGGATGCGGAGGCAGGAGCGCACGTCCGCATCCGACGGTTCGCCCAGGTTGACCATCGTGTAGCCGACTGCAGAACCGTCGGCGTCCTCTGCGATGAGCAGCCGGCGCGACGGATCGGCGAGGTAGCCGGCGAATCGTTCCTCCGACAGCACCGAGGCGATGAAGGCGGCCTTCGCCTCCGGGGTCGTGTGCGGTGGGCAGGCGAGCGGAAAAGTGGCCGCAGCGACGGCGGCCAGGGCCACGGCGTCGCCGGCGAGGGCCGGGCGGATGGTGACGGTCACCCTCTCAGAGTAACCAGCCGACCGGCGGCCGGCACGCAGCGGACCGGCCGCCTCCGATCGGGAGACGGCCGGTCCGGGGATGCTGTGGGTCCGTCAGTGCCGGCCCTGTGCCACCCAGCTGAGCAGGTCGAACGAGACGCCTCCGAGGCCGGTGACGTCGTCGTAGCCCTTCGCCGTCTTCAGCGACGTGTCCTGGTCCATGGTGACCAGGTAGGTGTTTCCGCTGATGTGGCTCGTGTAGACCAGCGCCTGCGGCGGGTTCTGCGGGAGCACATCCCGGAACGCGCCGGGCAGGATGCGCTTCACGCCGTACAGCGTCGGGTTCGCGAACCCGATGGTGGCGTGCGTCGCCTGCTGCACGATCGCGATCTGGGCTGCCACGATCGGCGAGGCCAGCGACGTGCCGCCGTAGGTCTCGTTGATGTAGTCGCCGGTGGCCAGCGTCGTGTCGTTGACGATCGGCCGGATTCCGATCTGGAAGCCGGTGTACGGGTCGGCCAGCGCCGCGACGTCCGGAGAGACGCGCTTGCCGTTCGCCAGGGCCGCCGGCACGATGCCGCGCTGGTAGTCCGGCTGGGCGAAGACCGCGCTGACTCCACCGCCCGCCCCGCCGACGAACCGCGTGCCGGGCAGCGGCAGCGCGTAGCTCAGCGTGCCGTCCGGGTTCTTGACGATCTGGTCGAACTGGTCGCCCCAGCCGGTCTCCCACGCGATCTTGCCGTTCTTGTCGATCGCCGTGCTCGTGCCGCCGACTGAGGTCACCCACGGGGAGGACGCCGGGAAGTCCGGGGACGCGAAGCCGAGGTTTGCGACCTCGTCACCGTTGTCACCGCTCGAGAAGTACAGCCCGATACCCTCGCCGGCCGCCTGCAGCTGCAGGTTCACCTCGCCCTGGATCACGTCGGCCGGAACGGCTTCGCCCACGTTGCCGTAGCTGTTGCTGACGATGTTCGCGAGCTTGTTGTCGAGGATCTTCGACATCGCGATGTCCAGGCCGCCCGAGCAGTCCGTTCCGCCGACATACAGGATGCGTGCGCCCGGCGCGATGCCGTGCACGGACTCGACGTCGAGCGTCTGCTCGCCCTGCCATCCGCTCGGCTGCTGGCACAGGGCCTGGTCGGTGAACTCGCTCGGGTTCGGCACCAGCTGCTGGTAGCTGGAGTTCGTCAGCCCCGGCTCGCCGTTCTGCAGCGAGTAGCTGTTGACGTCCTTCACGATGCTGGGGCTTGCGTACGCGTCGATGATCGCGACCGTCTGCCCGCTGCCGTTGATACCGCGGTTGCCGAGGTCGGTGAGGCCGTACGCGCTTCGGAGCTGCTGGGGCGTGTAGCCGCAGTTGTAGGTGCTGTACTGCGTCTGACCGTTGTAGGCCGGTGGGACGGTCACGACGTTCTCGCCGATGTAGTGCGAGCACGGCGTCTGGATCACCGGAGCTGTTGCCGCCTTGCGAGTCAGCTGCGGAGCGCCGGACGGCCCGAGGTCGCCCTGCACGATCGAGTCCGGTCGCGTCGTGGTGCGCGACTGCTCGATGCTGATCGCGGACACTTTCGGGGCGATGGATGCGGGCACCGACGGTGCGGAGGCCGGAGCGATCAGCTGGCGGCCGCCGTGCTTGAACGAGTGGAGGGAGGTGCCGAACACCGATCCGAGCTGGTCCGGAGTGCCGCGGAACACGACGTACTGCCGGCTGGCCGGGACACCCTGGATGGTGAGACCCGCCGCCTTGATGAAGCTGACCAGTGCGTCGAAGTCGGCCTGTGTCGGCGAGAAGCGGTTGATCCACTGCTGCGGGGACAGCGCTTTGCGGTAGCCGCGGTCGAGCGGGCTGGAAACGGCCTTGGCGAGCGCCTCGGCGCCCTGCTGGTCGCGGAGAGGCAGATAGATCTCGCCCTGTACCGTCGTGTCGGCCGGGGCCGCGCCCGCATCGTTGCTGGCGGTGGCCCAGGACGGGACGGAGCCGGCGTAAGTCACCCGGTCGGCGGCGTTCGCCGCGGAAGCTCCCGCCAATGACAACGCCACCACGGCAGACGTGGTGGCGATGATACCGAGCGCCCTCTTGTGGAGGGACCGCGTGGTGCGAAGTGCCATGAATGTCATCCTTTGGTTCGGACGGACTCGACAGCGAGCCATCGCGCGACGCGCGACATGGCGAGACTAGACCTGGACGTTCTACCTCTACAAGAGGGGGTAGACGGTTCCGTTCGCACCGGGCCGTCCGAACGGTTCCGTTCGCTGACGCCGACGGGGCCGGGACCGGCAACCGGTCCCGACCCCGTCGGTTGTTCCTGGAACGGACTCAGATGGCGTTGACGTCCAGCGGGATGCCGGGGCCGAACGTGGTCGACACGGCACCCTTCTGGATGTAACGGCCCTTCGCGGCGGACGGCTTGAGGCGCACGACCTCCTCGAGGGCGGTGGTGATGTTGTCGCTCAGCTGCTCGGCGGTGAAGCCGGCCTTGCCCACGACGAAGTGCACGTTGGAGTGCTTGTCGACGCGGAACTCGATCTTTCCGCCCTTGATGTCGGAGACGGCCTTGGCCACGTCCGGGGTGACCGTGCCGGTCTTCGGGTTCGGCATGAGGCCGCGCGGGCCGAGCACCTTACCGAGACGACCGACCTGGCCCATGAGCTCCGGGGTGGAGACGGCCGAGTCGAAGTCGGTGTAGCCGCCGGCGACCTTCTCGATCAGCTCAGCGCCGCCGACCTCGTCCGCGCCGGCCGCGATGGCCGCCTCGGCCGCAGGGCCGGTCGCGAACACGATGACGCGGGCGGTCTTGCCCGTACCGTGAGGAAGAATGACGGTACCGCGGACCATCTGGTCCGCCTTGCGGGGGTCGACGCCGAGCTTCAGCGCGACCTCGACGGTCGAGTTGAACTTGGCGGAGCCGGTCTCCCGCGCCAGGGCGACGGCCTCGGCGGGGGTGTAGAACTTTCCGGCCTCGATCTTCTCGGCCGCGGCCCGGTAGGCCTTGGACTTCTGTGCCATGTGATTTCTCCTAACGAGAATGTGGTGCGAGCCTGGCCGGCTCTTCCACGATGGGTCTTGGGGAGTCGGGCTTACGCCTCGACCGTGATGCCCATCGAGCGGGCGGTGCCTGCGATGATCTTCGACGCTGCGTCGATGTCGTTGGCGTTGAGGTCGACCATCTTCTGCTCGGCGATCTGGCGCACCTGCTCCTGGGTCAGCTTGCCGACCTTGTTGGTGTGCGGGACGCCGGAGCCCTTGGCGACGCCGGCCGCCTTCTTGATGAGTTCAGCCGCGGGCGGGGTCTTCAGGACGAACGTGAACGAGCGGTCCTCGTACACGGTGATCTCGACCGGGATGACGTTGCCGCGCTGCGCCTCGGTGGCCGCGTTGTACGCCTTGCAGAACTCCATGATGTTCACGCCGTGCTGACCAAGCGCCGGGCCGATAGGCGGGGCGGGGTTGGCGGCGCCGGCTTTGATCTGAAGCTTGATCAGACCGGTGACCTTCTTCTTCGGTGCCATGTCTCTTCCTTCTTTGTGTGTTCGAGCGTTTCAGGCCGCAGCCTTCGTCGCTCTCCCGGTTTCTCGGCCCTTCCGAGACCCGGTGTTCTGAAAAATCGTGGGGATGTTCCTACTGCTTCGTGACCTGGTCGAAGCTGAGTTCGACCGGAGTCTCGCGCTCGAACAGGGAGACGAGCACGGTGAGCTTGCCGCTCTCCGGCTTGATCTCGCTGATGGAACCGGGCAGGCCCGCGAACGAGCCCTCCTTGATGGTGATGGTCTCGCCGATCTCGAAGTCGACCTCGGTGATGACGGTGCGCGCGGCGCTCTTCTGGCCCTTGGCAGCGCCCTTGGCCGGAGCGGCCTCGACCTGCACAAGGCTCTTCAGCATCGAGAAGGCCTCCTCGAAACGCAGCGGGGTCGGGTTGTGCGCGTTGCCGACGAACCCGGTGACACCCGGGGTGTGGCGCACGACCGACCAGCTGTCCTCGTTGAGGTCCATGCGCACGAGCACGTAGCCCGGGATGCGCACGCGGTTGACCATCTTGCGCTGGCCGTTCTTGATCTCGACCACATCCTCCATGGGGACCTGCACCTCGTAGATGTAGTCCTCCATGTTCATCGAGACCATGCGGTTCTCGATGTTGGACTTCACGCGGCGCTCGAAGCACGCGTAGGAGTGGATGACGTACCACTTGCCCAGCTTGGAGCGCAGCTCGGCGCGGAACTCCTCGTACGGGTCGGTGGAGGTCTCCTCCTCGTCCTCGACGGCCTTCACGGCCGCCTCGGCCTCGTCGGCGCTGTCGACCTCGAGGGCCTCGTCGACGGCACGGTCGGCCTCGGGGTCCACCGCCTCCGCCATGGCGTCGAGCACCGCGTCGAGGTCGATCTCGGTTCCGTCGTCGGCGACCACGTGCAGCGCCTCGTGCTCGGCGGCCTCGGACGCTTCGTCCTCGCTCGCGAGCACGTTGCCGGTCTGCGCCTCGTCGTCCTCGGAGGACTGCTCAGCAGCGGGCGCCCAGTCCACGTCGTCGCGATTCGTCTCAGACACTGAATTCATTCCATTTCTCGTCGGGAGGGCCGGTGCGGCCCGGTCGACATCGTCTACTTCGGGTGTCCGAAGACCCAGACGACACCCAAGCCGAACACCCAGTCCAGGAGCGACACGAGGGCCATCATGATCACCACGAACACCAGCACGACGCCGGTGTAGCTGAACAGTTCCTTGCGGGTCGGGGTGACGACCTTCTTGAGCTCGCCGATGACCTGCCGGATGAACAGGGCGATCCGCGCGAAGGGGTTGCGCCGTGCGGCGCGATCCTTCTTCGCGTTCGCGACGACATCCTCGCTCGGCTCGTCGATTACCTTTCGGGCCACCTCGTTACACCTTTCGTGGATCGGCACCTGGGTACCGACTTGCAG